>Ga0214471_10004313_pt1 | contig 10994 bp, 7 predicted proteins | sample RVTome_5_FD_207665 | JGI IMG/M metagenome (GOLD analysis project Ga0214471, IMG submission 207665) | Soil microbial communities from uranium-contaminated site in the Upper Colorado River Basin, Wyoming, United States - RVT142D155 | ecosystem: Environmental > Terrestrial > Soil > Contaminated >... | reverse complement strand
ACGCTGGCCCTGGGAGTCCTCGCTGCCGCCGCCGCCCTCTTCCCGTGGGAGCTGGGCGAAAAGGCGAACCCGTTCGCGCCCGCCTACGCCGACATCCGCCCGGAGTGGTACTTCATGTTCATGTTCGAGACGCTGAAGCTGGTCCCCGGGGGCGAGATCTTCGGGCTCGAATACGAGGCCATCCCGGTCTTGTTGTTCGGCCTGGGCGGCATGCTGATGGTCCTGGTGCCGTTCCTCGATCGCTCGGGCCGCAGCTCGCTCATGCCATGGGTCGGCGCCGCCGTCGTCCTCTACATGGTGGGCATGACCGCCTGGGGTTATCGCTCCTGGGCGCCGGTGCTGGTCGTCGCCGGCACGGGGCTGTTTTCATGGATCTTGACCCTCGGCACCCGCCGAGCCGGAGGCGACAAGACATGAGAGCGGCGGCGGGCAGTGCCATGCTGCTCTTCGCCGGCGCGGCGATCATCGCCGCGGTCGCCGCGGTCGATGCCGTCGCCTTCTCGCCGGCAGCCGCATACGGGCGGCCGGCTGCCGGCGGCGGCGCGCCGCAAGCCGCCGCCGCGCGCTCCGCCCAGGAGGCCGCCGCGCAGGCGAGCCCCGGGGCGGCCGCGCAGGGGCTCACGCGCACCTCTTGCACCGCCTGCCACCTCGACGAAGAGCTTTGGGAGCCGGAAGAGATCACCGTCGTCGCCGGCTTCCACGATGACGTGCACGCCGCCGTGGGCCTCTCCTGCCACGATTGCCACGGCGGCAACCCGGACCCGGCGCTGGCCGAGGACTACCTCGCCGCCATGGACGACGAGTTCGCCCCCAACCCCTACCGCGGCCCGCCCGAGCGCGCCGGAGTTCCGGCCTTTTGTGGAACCTGCCACTCGGACGCCACCTACATGCGCCGCTTCGCGCCCTCGCTGCGGATCGATCAGGAGGCCGAGTACCGCACGAGCCGGCACGGGCAACTGCTGGCGGAAGGCGACACCAACGTCGCGACCTGCATCGACTGCCACGGAACCCACGGGATCCGCCGGCCCGCCAACGCGGCGTCGGGCGTCTACCCGACCCGGGTCGCCGAGACCTGCAGTGGCTGTCACGCCGACGTCGAGCGCATGGCGGGATACACGCGGGCGAACGGTGCTCCCCTGCCCGTCGACCAGTACGCGCGCTGGCGGGAGAGCGTGCACGCTACGGCGATGTTCGAGCGCGAGGACCTGTCGGCGCCGACCTGCAACGATTGCCACGGCAACCACGGCGCCAGCCCCCCGGGGCTCGATTCGGTACCCTTCGTGTGCGGGCAGTGTCACGGTCGCGAGGCCGAGATCTTTCGCGCCAGTCCCAAGCACGCCGGCTTCGAGGACCACAACCAGTACCTGCTGGACGCCGAAGGCGAGGGCTGCATCGCCTGCCACGATCTGCCCGAGCCGGCGGCATCGCTCAGCGGCTTCAACTCGTTCGGCGAGTGCACCGCGTGCCACGGCAACCACGGCGTCGTGCGCCCGACGTTGAGCTTCCTGTCGCCGCTGCCCGACACGCCGTGCGCCTTTTGTCACGCCGCGGGCGACGGTGACGACGCCCGCTTCGGCGCGCCCGAAGAGGACATGTTGCTGTTCCTCGAGGTCCGCGACGGCCTTCGCGCGGAGGCCGCCGAGCTGGGCCTCGAGGGCACGGAGCGCTTCGATTGGCTGGTCGATCACGCCGAGACCCTCCCGTACCACACCGTGCCCGTGGCAGCCGACGCGGAGCCCAGGCGGCGGCCCGAGTTCGACACCCTGTACACCAAGTTCCGCATCGGCAAGACGTCGTATACGTTCGAGGATCCGGTCAGCGGCCAGACCACCCGCGTTCCCATCCTGAGATGCGCGAGCTGCCATGCCGATTCCGAAACGCTCGGCGACGACGCCGTCGGGATCCGGGTGGCCGGGGAGATGCTCAACGCCATGCGCGACTTGACGGCGCGCGTCGCCAGCGCCGAGCGCATCCTGCTGGCCGCCCGTCGGGGCGGCGTCGAGATCGGCGGCGGCGGCCTGGAGGTGGAGCGCGCCGTCGACGCCCAGATCTCCCTCGAGGTGCTTCTGCACGGCTTCGACACCGCGCCCGACAGCGAGTTCGCCGCCGTTCACGCGGAGGGATTGGCGCACGCCGAAGCCGCCTTCGCCGCCGGCCAGGCCGCGCGGGCCGAGCTCAGCTACCGCCGTCAGGGCCTGGTGGTCGCCTTGATCTTGATCGTCCTGGTCTTGATCGGCCTGGCGCTCAAGATCCGCGAGGTCTCGGGGCGCGAGGCCGGGCCCTAGGAGGCCGTGATGAGCAGAACAAACGGAATCGCAGTGGCGGGCCTCGCCGCGGCCGCCTTGCTCAGCGCTTCCGCCGGCGCATCGACCCAGTCGGCCGGCTTCCGCTTCGAGGCGCAGGATACGGAGGGGACGCGCTGGTTCAAGGGCAACACGCATACCCACACGCTGGAGAGCGACGGTGACTCGCCCCCCGAAGAGGTCGCCGCCTGGTACCGCGACAACGGCTACAACTTCCTGGTGCTCTCCGACCACAACGTTCTCACCGACCCGGCGCGCTTCGCCCATCTGTTCACCGACGACTTCATCCTGATCGCCGGCGAGGAGGTGTCGTCGAGCTTCGAGCGCCGCCCGGTGCACATCAACGGCATCAACATCAATGCGCTGGTGGTGCCGCAGACGGCCGACACCATGGTGGGAACCATCCAGAGCAACATCGACGCCATCCGCGAGGTCGAGGGGGCGCCGCACATCAATCACCCGAACTTCGGCTGGGCATTCGGCGCCGAAGAGCTGGCGCAGGTACGCAACGATCGGCTGCTGGAGATCTACAACGGCCATCCCAGCGTCCACAACGACGGCGGCGGCGCCTCGCTCGGCATGGAGGCCGTGTGGGACTACCTGCTGACCCGCGGCAAGCGCATCTACGGGATCGCCGTCGACGACGCCCACCACTTCAAGGCCGTCGGGCGCGAGAGCGCCAACCCCGGCCGCGGCTGGGTGACGGTGCGGGCGCGGGGCCTCGACCCGCTGTCGATCGTGTCCGCGCTCGAAACCGGCGCCTTCTACGCCAGCACCGGCGTCGAGCTCGACGACATCGTGGTGACCGATCGGCGCCTCGAGGTGCATATCCGCCCGCTCGGCAGCTTCAGGTACACGACCCGGTTCATCGGCGCCGGCGGCCGCGTGCTGCTCGAGACCGGCGCCAATCCGGCGGTCTTCGAGCTGCAGGCCCCCGAGGTGTACGTGCGCGCCGTGGTGCACGACTCGGGCGGCTGGCGCGCCTGGGTGCAGCCGGTGTTCGTCGCCGGCGGCTGAGACGCCTCTCAGCGGCAGTCGGTGACCTCGCGGAAGTAGCGGCTGCCGTCCAGGTAGAGCTTCTCTTCCTCGATGCTGAGCGCGTAGCTGGCCCTGCTGCCGTCGTTGTAGGCGAGCCGCAGCGCATCCGATGGCGTCGATGCCAGCCGGCCCCGCCGCCAATCCGCGGTATCGAGAGCCCTCCGCGTCGTCGCCGGCGGCGGCTTACGGCCCCGAGTACCTTCGGGTAGAGTCGGCCCATGCTGAGGCGCGTGGGACAGAGCGGCGGGACGCGAGGAGCCGCGCTCCGTATCGCCGTTCTCACTGCCTTCCTGGTCGCGGCCGCCGGCTCCCCGTCCGGCGTCTCCGACGCAGCGGCCGGGCCGCCGGCGCCCCGGCAGCTCCCCATCCGCTCCGGCATGGTCGTCACCCAGTCGGCGACGATCGAGCCGGGGATTTACGAGGTCGCCGGCCCGGCGTCGCTCGACGAAGCGTTGATCGTCGTCCGCGGCACGGGGATCACGCTCGATCTGGCCGGCGTCTACCTGCGGGGCCTGCCGGTTGAGTCGGACCCCGACCGCGCCGCCGGCGTCGCGATCCGCATCGACGGCGGCGCCGACGTGACGATCCGCAACGCCCATGTCCGCGGCCATCGCTTCGCCGTTCTCGCCCGCGGCACCCGCAACCTGCGCCTGATCGACAACGAGCTGAGCTACGGCTGGAAGCCGCGCCTCTACAGCCTGGTCGGCCACGAGAGCCTGGTCGACTGGCTCTCCTTCCACGACAACGAGGACCGCCAGTGGATGCGCTTCGGCGCCGCGATCTACCTGGAGGACGTCGAGGGCGGGGAGATCGCCGGCAACCGCGCCGTCCAGGGAATGAACGGGTTGTTGATGACGCGTAGCGACGAGATCACCGTCCGCGACAACGAGCTGACGTTCAACTCGGGCCTCGGGATCGGCCTGTACCGCTCCAACCGCAACACGATCGTCGGCAATCGGCTCGACTACAACGTCCGTGGCTACAGCCACGGCTTCTACCAGCGCGGCCAGGACTCCGCCGCCATCCTGCTGTACGAGCAGAGCAGCAACAACGTCATCGCCTACAACTCGGCGACCCACTCGGGCGACGGGCTGTTCCTCTGGGCGGGGCAATCGACGATGAATACCGGCGCGGGCGGCGCCAACGACAACCTGATCCTCGCCAACGACTTCTCCTTCGCCCCCACGAACGGCATCGAGGTGACCTTCTCGCGCAACACGATCGTGGGCAACCGGATCGAGGGGAGCCGTTACGGCGTTTGGGGCGGCTACAGCTGGGAGACCGTGATCACCGGCAACTGCTTCGCCGGCAACGAGGTGGGCGTGGCGATCGAGCACGGGCAGGACAACATCATCGACCGCAACGTCTTCGCCGGCGATGCCACCGCGATCGAGCTGTGGGCCAACCCGGTGGAGCCATCGGACTGGGGCTATCCGCGGCATCGTGACACCCGCAGCCGCGATCACCGCGTCACCCGCAACGTCTTCGCCGCCCACGAGCAGTTGTGGCGCCTGGACGACACCACCGGCCTCGACATCAGCGGCAACGAGATCGTCGAGGCGATTCCGGAGACGCCCTGCGTGGCCGGCAGGTTGAGCGAGCAGGAGCTCGCGTCGCTGGTCCCCGACCCGGCCCCGGAGATGCGCGAGGCCCCGGTCTCGGCGCTGGCGCGGCTCCACCGGTCGGCGATCGTCGTCGACGAATGGGGCCCCTACGACTGGCGCTCGCCCAAGCTCTGGCCGCTGGATACGGAACGCAGCCCGGTGCGGCTGCGCGTTCTCGGACCGCCCGGCGACTGGCGCCTGCGCGACCGCCGCGGCGTCGCCGGCGTGTCGGCGGAATCCGGCCGCACCGGCGATACGCTGATCGTGACGCCGGCCGCCGGCTCGACCGGCGATTGGGCGGTGCATCTGGAGTACATCGGCGCCGCCACCGTCTCGCCGCGGGGAACGGAGCGGCCGGCGGGCGAGCCCGTGCCGTTCTCGTTCGAGCGCTTCGAGCCGACGGCCGAGTGGAGCGTCCGGTTCTTCGCCTGGACCGATCCCGCCGCCGATCCGGTCCCGGGCCCGGCGACCGGCCCCGCGCACGACCCGGGCGCCTTCGCCCGGCTCCTCGAGAGCGACCCGATCCTGACCCGCACCGAGCCGCGCCTCGACTACCAATGGTACCGGCCGGCGATCGCCGGGCTGCCGCAGGAGCGCTGGGCGCTCGAGGCCACCGCGACGTTGGACCTACCTCCCGGCGAGTACACCTTGCGCGCCATCAGCGACGACGGCGTGCGCGTATGGGTTGACGATTCGCTGCTCATCGACAACTGGGACGAGCCACACGGCTCGGTCGTCGACCAGGCGCCGATCGCCGGCGGCGCCCACCGCCTGCGAGTCCGCTACTATCAGCTCGGGGGCTGGTCGGAGCTGCGACTCGAGGTCGTCCGCAACTAGCGTCGTTCCTCGACCGGCGGCCCGCAACGACGACAGCCCCATCCTGACCAATGTTCAAGCTCGAGCGGCGGCTTTTTATCGGCATCGTCATCTTCGCGGTGGTCATCATCTCGCGGGGCCCGCAATCCTTGCGCGGAGATGCGCTCCACTACGTGGCGACTAGCGAATCGCTCGCCCACGACTTCGACCTCGACCTCAGCAACCAGTACGGCGCCGCCGTCGAAGGGCGCCCATATACCCCCGCCGACGACGCGCCGCTGCGACGGAGCCGGAACGGAAGTCTGTATCCACCGCCCCACATCGGCTTGCCGCTGGCCTTGACCCCTGTCTACCTGGCCGCCGAGGCCGCCGCGAGCGCGCTTCCCGACGGCTTGCTCCAGGCGTTGCGCTGGAACCGCGCCAACGCCTTCCGCGACATCCTGTCCTTGGCGATGGTTCTGCTCTACGCCTGGACGGCCGTGTTGACCCTGCGGATCGCCAAGCGGCTGCGCCCGGACGGACGCGCGGCAACGGCGGCGACGATCGTGGCCTTCATGACGCCGCCGCTGCTGACGATGTCGTTTCTCGTCTTCCCCGAGGTCCCCGCCGCCTTCCTGGGCGTCTGGTTCCTCGGCGAGCAGCTTCGCCGGCAGCCGCGTCCTCTTGTTCGTTTCGTTCCCCTGGCGCTGCTGCCCTGGCTGCACCCTGACTACGTCGCGATCTCGGCCCTCGGCATCGGCTGGATCTTGTGGAGGGATCGCCGCGCTCCCGGCGGCTGGCGCGCCCTGGCGCCCGGCGCCGCCATCCCGCTAGCCTCCGCGCTCGCCTATGCTTTGCTGAGCTGGTGGACGTCGGCCGCCAACGAGGGGCCGCCCGTGCCCAGCTGGGGGCTGGCGCTCGTCGTAACCGGCGCCGCCCGTGGCTTCGCGGGGCTGCTGATGGATCATGACTTCGGGTTGCTCACCATCGCCCCCTTTTGGGCCTTCGCGTTCGTGGGGGCGGCCAGGCTGCGCCACACCGTTGCCGGCTACGTCGCCTTCGCCTCCACGGTCTTCTTCTCCTTGTCGTGTCTGGCGGCCTTCAGCGGCGAATGGTGGGGCGGCTACAGTCCTCCCGCCCGTTTGCTCGTCCCGGCCCTGCCGTTGCTGGTCCCGATGCTGGCGGAGGGATTCGGCAGCGTCGCCAGGGGGCCGCGCCGCTGGCTGTTGTACGCGGCCGTCGGCTGGGCTGCGACACTGACCGTTGTGTTTGTCGACAAACCGATCAATCTGTGGACGGACCCGCGCGCCTCCCGGGGCCTGATGGCGGCGGCGTTCGACCGTTTCGGCGAGTCGCCCACCGAAGCCCCGGTGCTCGACGTCGAGGCGTTCATGCGAGCGGTCCGCGAGGGCGACCTGGAGTCCGTCGTTGCCGCAGTCGATCGCGGCATCGACCCGGCACGCGGCCTCGACGAGGCGGCGCGCAACAACCGGCCCGAGGTCCTGAGCTTCCTGCTCGACAAGGGGGCAGGCGGCCTTGATGCGGCGCGGGCGTTGGCCTGGACGCGGGCGCGACATGATCCTGTCGGGACCGGGATCCTCGAGGCCGCCGGCGTCGACGTCAACGCGGCCAACGAGTTCGGCGAGACCGCCCTGATCTTCGCGTTGAAAAGCGGCGCGCTCGCACAGGCCGAGTTGCTGCTCGACAACGGCGCCGACCCGAACGCCGCCACCCGGACCGGCACCACACCGCTGCTGGCAGCGGTCACCTCCCGGAACGAGGACATGGTGGCCGCCGTCGTCGCTGCCGGAGCGGCGATCGACGCCGTCGACCGCGACGGGTGGACGACGCTGCTGGCTGCGGCGTCCGACGGCTCGACGGAGATCGTGGCCCTGCTGATCGACGCCGGCGCCGACGTCGACAGGGCGAGCGAGTTGGGATGGACGCCGTTGCTCTCGGCCTCCTACGCGGGCAACACCGGCGTCGTCGAGCTGCTGTTGGGCGCCGACGCCGACGTCGACTTCCGTAGCCAGGTCGGCAAGACGCCGCTGATCCGCGCCGCGCAACGGGGGCACCTGGAGATCGTGGCGATCCTCTTGCGAGCGGGCGCCGACCCGACGCTGCGCAGCGAGGGGCTCGACGCGCTCGCCTGGGCGCGGCTCGGCGGTCACGACGAAGCGGCGGCGGTACTGGAAGGAGCGCTCGCAGATGGCTGAGCAACCGGAAGCTTCCGCGGCGCCGGGGGCGCTGGAAACACGCTCCGCGCCGGGATTGCTCGCGAACCTCGTGCTGGTGGTGGTGTCGACGGTGCTGGCCCTCGCCCTTGTCGAGGGCCTGTTGGTCATCGTCGGCTATGAGCACTCACCACTGGCGATCGTCGCGGGGCCCGGCAATGACGCCCGTGAGTACAACGTCTTCGAAGATAGCCACTTCATCTATGACCCCGACCTGATCTGGCGACCGAAGCGGAGCTTTTCGGTTTTCAACTCCCAGGGTTTCCGCGGCCCGGAGCTGGCCACGCCCAAGGACCCCGGTTCCCTGCGCATTTTCGCGGTCGGCGACTCGAACACTCTGGGCTGGAGAGGCGCCGGGGGAGCCAACTGGCCGGCATATCTCGGCGAGCGGCTCGTTGACGCCGCCCCGGCGGCAGTGGTGGTCAACGCCGGCGTCTGGGGCTACTCGTCGTACCAGGGGCTGATCCGGCTGCGGGAGGTCCTGGCCTTCGAGCCCGATATCGTGCTGATCAGCTTCGGCGCCAACGACGCCCACCCGGTGACCGTGCCCGACCGCGAGTTCGTCGAGACTTCCGTCGGGGGGCTCCGCCTGATGCGGGCCCTGCAGAGGTCCCGGCTCGGGCAACTGCTCATCGCCATCTTCGATCGGGGCGGCGATGAGGGTGACGAGCTGACGGCCCGGGTCAGCCTCGAGGAGTACCGGCGCAACCTCGCCGAGATGATCGCGGCGTGCGCCGAACAAGGGGTCGAGGTCGTATTGCTGACCCGGCCCTACATGGGCAGCCTGAACGATGAGGTGCGATGGAAGACCCACGCGCCGGCGTACAATGCCGCCACCGTCGAGGTGGCGCGCCGCGAGGGCGTCGCGGCCATCGACCTCTACTCGGTGTTCAAGGGCAAGGACGAGCTCTTCGCCGACGAATCGCACTTCACAGAGGAAGGGCACCGCATCGCCGCCGAGATCGTGTTCGAAGACCTGCGCCCGCTGCTGCGGCGCTGAGCGGTCTCGTGCCCAACCCGGGTGAGGCAGGCAATCCGGATAGCAGCCCGACCGCGGGCAGTGTCACGCCGAGCGGCTCGCGCCCACCCCGGGTGAGGGGCGCGATCCGGACGTTATCCGGACCGGAGGGCGTGTCGCGCCGAGCGGCTCGCGCCCACCTCGGGGGAAGGCATCGGCGACTGGTAGAATGGGGCCCTCATTGGGTATGTGGCGGGCGGCGACCCCCCTGGGATCGGCCCACGTCGCCCGGAAGCGGGCAGGACGTGGGGTAGGCCCCACCCTTTCCGAGGGGGAATGCGCGAAGAGATCGCCGGTCACGAACTAGGATGACCTCCATGAAAGAGGACCGCTTGACGACGGAACAGTGCCGCGACACGGCGTTGGTCGCCGTGCTGGCGCTGCTGGTCCTCGCCCATTACGGCGGACGGCCCGGGCTGGTCCTGCCGGCGATCGTCGTGCTGCTGCTGGCGATGCTGGTGCCGGCGTGGTTTCGGCCCCTGGCGATCGTCTGGTGGGGGCTCGCCGGGGTCCTGGCGGTGGTCGGCTCCAACGTCGTGCTGGCCCTCATTTTTGCTCTCGTGGTGACGCCGATCGGCCTGCTACGCCGCTTGTGGGGCGCCGACCCGATGCTACGGCGCGCCTGGGGCGGCCAGGGCAGCGTCTTCGTCGCCCGTGACGCGAGGTTCTCCGCCGAGGACCTCGAGGCCCCCTTCTGAAGGAGGACGGCGGTGGACTTCCTCCTCGATCTCTGGGGCTTCCTGAGGACCCGCAAGAAGTACTGGCTGCTGCCGGTCATCATCGTGCTGCTGCTGGCCGCGGTGCTGATCGCCTTCACGACCGGGTCGGCGCTGGCTCCGTTCATCTACACACTCTTTTGAAGACCGCCATCCTCGGCCTGTCGGCCTATTACCACGACAGCGCCGCGGCGCTGCTGGTCGACGGCGATATCGTGGCGGCCGCCCACGAGGAACGGTTCAGCCGCCGCAAGCACGACGCCCGCTTTCCGACCCATGCCACCCGGTACGTGCTGGGCGAGGCCGGCCTCCGCCTCGCCGACCTCACCGCGATCGCCTTCTACGACAAGCCCTACCTGAAGTTCGAGCGCCTGCTCGAGACCTACCACGCCTTCGCCCCCCGCGGCTTCGCCAGCTTTCGGCAGGCCATGCCGGTGTGGCTGAAGGAAAAGCTCTTCCTGCGACGGCTGCTGTGGCGCGAGCTGGAGAACTGCGACCACGGCGGCACCGGCATGCCGCCGCCGCTGACGCGTAGCTTTCCCGCGACGTCGCGCCCGGCCACGGGTGGCGGCGTCGAGCGTCGGTCGTGGCTGGCCGCTGGGCGCCGCTTGCGCGACCGTCGCGAGCGCCCGCCGCTATTGTTTCCCGAGCACCACCTCTCGCACGCCGCCAGCGCCTTCTACCCGGGGCCCTTCGAGCGGGCGGCGATCTTGACCATGGACGGCGTCGGAGAGTGGGCGACCACGACGATCGGTGCCGGCGACGCGAGCGGCATCCGCATCCTGCGGGAGCTGCACTTTCCGCATTCGATTGGCCTGCTGTACTCGGCCTTCACCTACTACTGCGGCTTCCGCGTCAACAGCGGCGAGTACAAGCTGATGGGGCTGGCGCCCTACGGCGCCGCCGGCTCCGACCGGGTGTCGAGGTTTCGGAAGCTCATCCTCGATCACCTCGTCGACCTGCGCAGCGACGGCTCGCTGTTGCTCGACATGAGCTACTTCGACTACGCGACAGGTTTACGGATGTGCAACGACGAGCAGTGGGAGCGGCTTTTCGGTATCCCCAAGCGCGCTCCCGAGAGCGAGCTCACGCAGCCCTACATGGACATGGCGCTGGCGATCCAGCAGGTGACCGAGGAGATCGTCCTGCGGCTGGCGCGCACGGCGCGCGTGCTCACCGGCTGCGACAACCTGGTGATGGCGGGCGGCGTGGCGCTCAACTGCGTGGCCAACGGCAAGCTGCTGCGCGAGGGGACCTTCGACGACATCTGGATCCAACCCGCCGCC
>Ga0214471_10004312_pt1 | contig 10995 bp, 8 predicted proteins | sample RVTome_5_FD_207665 | JGI IMG/M metagenome (GOLD analysis project Ga0214471, IMG submission 207665) | Soil microbial communities from uranium-contaminated site in the Upper Colorado River Basin, Wyoming, United States - RVT142D155 | ecosystem: Environmental > Terrestrial > Soil > Contaminated >... | reverse complement strand
ACCGACCTCGCCACCACCTGGGCCTCCCGGCGCCGGGCGCGCTGGCCGGCCATCTTCACTCGGCGGCCATCCATCTCCTCCGCCGCCTCCGGACCGAGGACACCGCCAGCGGACTTACCGCCCCACGTGCCTCCGCTCTCTCGGTCCTGGTCTTCGGAGGGCCGCAGACACTCACCGGTCTCGCCGCCCTGGAGCAGGTTCGGGCGCCCACGATGAGCCGGTTGGTCCAGAATCTCGAGCGCGAGGCCTTGATCCGGCGCGTGCCGGATCCCCAGGATCGGCGGGTGCAATGGATTCACGCCACCCCCGAAGCGCGGCGCTTGCTGTTCGAAGGCCGCGCCCGCCGGGTCGCCCGCCTGGAGCGTGACCTGCGCAGCTTGTCGGCTGGGGACTACCGCGCGCTGGCGCGGGGCGCGGCGGTGCTGGAGCGGGTCGCTCGGACGACCGAGGGACGAAAGGGCGGACCGACCGAGGCGCGGAAAAAGACAAGCCGGGGCTGACGCTCCCGTCAGCCCCGGCTTCCCGCCTCCCCGCTGGAAGAGGGTCCCTCTTACCCGGTGATCTGGAGCCGGTCGATCTTGGGATTCTCCACACCCGTGAAATCGAAGGTGATGGTGAGAATGAACCCCGGCGCCTTGGAGCCGGACGCGGTCACCACCAGCTGGCTCGCCGTCGCCGACTTTACCTCGACCAACGTCAGTCTGCCCGCGGTCTCCCGGAGTTGGCGATTGCTGGCCTTTCGCTCCTCGGCCGTCCGCCGCTTGAGCGCGGCCTCCGAGAAGTTGGCCTCCTGGAACCGCGCGAGTGCTTCCTCGTCCCCCGTGTTGGTGGCGTCGAAGAACCCGGCGCCGAGTTTTCCTTGCGCTGTGTCGGGGAATTTAGGCGCCTGAGCGAACGCGGTTCCCACCCCCAGAGACAGGGTGAGGGCCAGCGCAGCCATGCGTCGAATCATCGTCATCTCCTCGTGAGGATTGGCTGAACTCGTCTTCTCACTATGCAATCTATGGTCCCGGCCGGCCCTTCTGAGATATCTGATTGTCTCCTATAGGTTTAGCCTGATTGACAGGGTCCGAATCTGGGTCTGGAAGCGGCAAGGACGTGCCGGAATGGCGGGACGGGAGAGGACAGTCTGTCCCAACTTCCGACCCCCCTGTGTGTATCCGAAGCAAGACCGATAACGTAGCATCAGCGGCGGCGGCGCTCCGGAAAGAGAGCGAGGAGACCACGGCGTGACGCGGTGCAAACCCCGCGCTCGGTGATGAGGCCCGTGACGAGTCGGGCCGGCGTGACGTCGAACGCCACGTTCCGTACTACCCCATCACTCGGACCAGGCGCGACTCGGGTGAGGGCGCCGTCGGGGTCTCGGCCCCGCACCCATCGGACTTCGTCCGCCGGACGCTCCTCGATTGGAATCTCACCCCAATCGTCGAGCGACCAGTCAATGCTCGATGAGGGCACAGCCGCATAGAAGGGGATCCGAGCGGCTCCGGCCGCGAGGGCGACCAGGTAGGTGCCGATCTTGTTGCAGACGTCCCCGGTCCTCAACGTGCGGTCGGTTCCTACGATCACCACGTCCACCTCACCGCGCTGCAGCAGATACCCGGCTGATGTGTCCGACACCACGGTGTGGGAGACGCCGCTCGCGCCCAACTCCCAGGCGGTGAGCCAGCCCTGACTACGGGGCCTGGTCTCATCCACCCAGACGTGTACCGGGAGTCCCACCTCGTGGGCCCGGTACACCGGCGCCAGCGCGGTGCCGTACTCCAGGGTCGCAAGCCATCCTGCATTGCAGTGGGTGAGGACTCGGACCGGCCCCCCCCCCTTGGTAGCGGCCCCGGTGTGCAACTGCTGCAGGATCCCGAGCCCGTAATCGCCGATCGCCCGGCAGGCGGCAATCTCGATGTCGCAGAGCTCCGCCGCGCGCGCATACGCCGCCCCCGCGCGCGCACCCGGATCGGCGGCGCGGGCAGCCTCTCGCACCGCTTCGACCGCATGGCGGAGGTTGACGGCGGTGGGACGGGCGCCGAGGAGCGCCGACACCGCATCATCGAGGGCGGCGTCCGATTCGTCGGTCATGAGCGCCAGGCACACGCCGTATGCCCCCGTCAGGCCGATGAGCGGGGCACCCCGTACCTGCATCGTCGCGATGGCCTCGACGACCTGATCCAGGGTTGTGATCCGCGCCACGACCACCTCGTGCGGGAGGCGGGTCTGGTCCAGGATCTCGATGGACCAGCCGTCGGAGGAGAGACGGAGCGGACGCATTGCCAGGTGCCGGGTGCCGGGTTGATGAGTGCCGAATACTGAGTCCTGAGTCCTAGTGTCCGGGAAACGCGATCAGGGCATGCGACGCTACGCCACGTCGGTCCAGCCGCTGGCGCCCGCCGAGGTCGGGGAGATCGATGACGAAGCAGGCCTCGATCACGTCGCCGCCGGCGCGGTCGATCAAGGTCACGGCCGCCTCCGCCGTGCCTCCGGTGGCGATAAGGTCGTCCACCAGGAGAACTCGCTCGCCAGGCTCGATGGCGTCGAGGTGCATCTCCACCCGATCGGTGCCGTACTCCAATTCGTAGTCGTGGCCCATGATCTCGAACGGCAGCTTCCCGCGCTTCCGGACCGGCACGAAGCCAGCGCCGAGGCCGTGGGCCACCGCGCCGCCCAAGATGAACCCGCGCGCCTCGATGCCGGCCACCTTGTTGACGCCGCTCCGAGCATGGCGCGCGACCAGGACGTCCACCGTCTCGCGGAATCCGTCAGGATCCTTGAGGAGGGTGGTGATGTCCCGGAAGAGAATGCCCGGTTTGGGATAATCCGGAATGGTGCGGATCAGCTCGCGAAGGCGGTCGGCAGAGGGCGGCATTGGCTCCAACGGTCAGATGGTCAGGACGGTGCAGGTCCGAGGACGCGGCCGGCGACGGCGTCGAGCCGCGCGGCAACGCCGGGATCGCGGGCTTCCGGCGGGGTCAGGATCGCGGTGTCCAGGGCACGGTCGCAGCCGGCGGGGCAGCAATCGGGCCGCTCGCGGAGCAAGGGGGCAACGCGGCGAATCAGCTCCCGCGCGTGGGTCGCGTTGGCGTTCAGCACCGCCACAACCTGATCCACCGTCACCTCGCCGTGGGCCGGATGCCAGCAGTCGTAGTCCGTCACCATCGCGACGGTAGCGTAGCAGAGCTCCGCCTCTCGCGCGAGCTTCGCTTCGGGCATGTTCGTCATTCCGATCACGTCGCAGTGCCAGCCGCGATAGATCTCGGATTCCGCGCGGGTCGAGAACTGCGGCCCTTCCATCACCAGATAGGTGCCGCCCCGATGGAAGGCGAGCCCCGCCGTTGCCGCGGCACCCGCCAGGGCGTCGCCCAACCGGGCACAGACGGGGTGGGCCATCGAGACGTGCGCGACGAGGCCGCGCCCGAAGAAGCTCTTGGCCCGGGCGAAGGTCCGATCCACGAACTGATCCACGACGACGAAGGTCCCCGGCGCCAGGTCCTCCCGCAACGAGCCCACGGCGCTGAGGGAGACGACATCGGTGACGCCCACCCGCTTCAACGCGTCGATGTTCGCCCGGAAATTGATCTCCGTGGGGGGGATCCGGTGGCCGCGGCCGTGACGCGGCAGGAAGACGAGCGGCTGGCCGTCCAGCTCCCCGCGCAGCAGCTCGTCCGAGGGCCAGCCGAAGGGACTCCGGATCCGCTCCCATCGCGTCTCCTGGAGCCCTTCGAGCTGATAGAGGCCGCTGCCGCCAAGAATCCCAAGCATGGTTGGTGGGGGTTAGCCGTTAGTCCTGGGCGAGAAGGGCGAGCAGGGCGAGAAAGGCGAGAAGGGAAACTCCAACATCTCTTGTTCCTTCCTTCTCGCCCTTCTCGCCTTTCTCGCCCTGCTCGCCCTTATGGCACCGGCACCGGGCTCAGCCGCGTCACCCAGAGCCCGCTGTTGATGTCGCTCGAGAACACGAACCCTTTGTGCGGCTGCGCCCCCCAGGCCATCGGCAGGTTGGGGCGGTAGCCGTCCGCCGCCCCGGTCCAGACCGCGCCGATTTCTCGCCCCTGGGCCATCAGATCCCCGCGCAGCTCGCCGCTCACGTCGACCGCGCGCACCCCGCCCTCGTAATACCCGATGTACATCACCTCGTCCTCGACCCAGAGGTTGTGGCTGCCCATGTCCTGCACGTTGTACTCGGCCACCTTTTCAGGCCGCTCGATGCTGCTGACGTCGATCACGTGCACCCGGCCCAGGGTCTTGATCCGGCCCCGGCCGCCGATATCGAAGAGGCCGGGGAAGACCTCGTCGGCTACGAAGACGTAATTCCGGTAGCGGAAGACCGCGTGCGATCCGGCGATCATCTCGGGCGGATAGTAGTCCGCGACGTTGTAGACGTAGCGGCTCACCAGCTGGGGCCGCTCGGGGGTGCCGCCTTTCATCCCGTTCCCGACGTCCAGGATCACCAGGCCGTGACGCCAGTAGGCGAGGTACGCGAGACCGTCTCGGACCTGCACGTCGTGGAGGTAGCGCCCCGCGCTCATCTGCTGGCCCATGAGCTCGATGGTGCGGTGATCCCGCTCGGGCAGGGCGAACTGAGCGACTTCTCGTGGCTGCCGCGGGTTCTCGAAGCTGATGATGCGCAGCGTGCCGGTTGCGTCGTCGGTCGCGTACACGTAGTGCCCGTCGATGTACGCGCTATGAACCCCGCCGGTCAGCGTCTCCGTGTACTCGGAGAGCACCTTCGGATGGAGCGGGTCGGCGAGGTCGAGGAAGACCAGGCCGTTCCGCCGGGACGATGCCCCTTCGCGAGTGAGAACGCCGATTCTCCCATCCGGAGTGGTGGAGATGTCGTTGATCGTGCGCGCATCCACCACCAGCGAATCGGCCTTGAGCGGGTTCGCCGGATTCCTGATGTCGAAGGTATAGATCCGGTCCGAGACCGTAGATACGTAGAGCGCGTCTCCGATCGCCCAGGCCTCGGCGGCCTGCAGATCGCCGAAGCCCAGGTGCGCCACCGATTCGAGCCGGCGGGCGTGCACCCGAGGAGCAACCTGCACCGCGTGGGTACCGGCGACGGCACCCGCGGTGGCGGTGACCAGATACGTGCCGGCTCGCTCGGCGACAAACCCGCCGTCCGGGTAGGCCGCGGCGCCCGCTCCCGAGACGGTCCAGCGGACCGCCGGGTTCTGAATCGGCAGGCCGCGCGCGTCCTCCGCGGCCGCTCGGAAGCGGAGCACATCCCCGGTCCTGGCACTGACAGGTCCGCTGATCGAGAGCCGCGCGACCCGGTTTCGGACTACGCGGATCCGGGTCTCGCCCCGCGCGGCTCCGCTCGTCGCCACCAGAATCGCCGTTCCTTCGCCGCGGCCGATGACGACGCCGGAGGGATCGACCGCGGCGACGCGGTCGTCGCTCGAGCGGAAGGTGAAGAGCGCGTTTCGGAGCGGCTCCCGGTCCTCGGTCCGCGCCACAGCCTGCAGCAACGCACTCCCACCCACCACGATCTCCGCCTGCGCTGCGGCGAGGTCGATCACGGCCGCGGGCTTGGGTTCCACCTCGATCACCGCCACTCCGGTCTTCCCACCAGCCACCGCGAGCACCTGGGCTCGGCCCTGCCGGTGAGCACGCAACAGGCCGCTCGGCTCGACGCTCGCGACGTCGAACGGGGCGGCGAGCCAGACGACCGGCGGGAGAGCGATCTGCCGGCCGCCGGCGTCCAACGCGACCGCGCTCATCTGGAGCGACTGCCCCGCGGCGACGGTGGCGCGGCCAGGACGGATTTCGATCGTCGCGAGTTGGGCGTGGACGGGGAGGGGGAGGACGCTCGAGAAGGACAAGACAGTGAGCAGAGGCAGGACGGTCGCTCGGTGGGAGGGTCGGAAGCGCATCGATGGCATCGGTTGGAGGAGGCGGAAATGTACGGAATGACCCTCCCAAGGTAGCCGGCTCTCGGCTCGACACCAGGCCGCTTGCCTCGCCGGCGCGCCGTGCGGGATATTCGGGCATGCCGCGCCGTTACCCCTGGGTCCGGTGGCCGAAGGAGCGGCTCCTCGACCTCCGGATCCGCGACCTCGGGCTCACCCTCCGGGGTACCTGGCTCCAGGAGTGCGTGCATCAGGTGAACGCCGAGCTGGAGGCGCGGGGGATCCAGCTCCAACCGACCGTGTGGCTCTCCGAGGACTGGTTCGCGCCGTCCACCTCCGTCGGCTTCGCGATTCCCTTCTACCTCGTGCATCCCCGCCTCATGCGGCTGGAGCGGCAGATGATCCTCGAGGTCGAGGGCGACACACCGGCCGAGTGCCGGCGCATCATGCGCCACGAGACGGGGCACGTGCTGCAGCACGCGTACATGTTCAACCGGCGCCGGCGGTGGCGGGAGCTGTTCGGCAAGTCCTCCACCCGCTACCCCAGCCATTACCGTCCCAATCCCACCAGCAAGCGATACGTTCAGCATCTCCGGCTCTGGTACGCCCAGGCCCACCCGGACGAGGACTTCGCCGAGACCTTCGCCGTGTGGCTCCGGCCGCGGTCCAACTGGCGGCAACGCTACGCCGGCTGGCCCGCACTCAAGAAGCTCGAGTACGTGGACGAGTTGATGGCGGAGATCGGCGATCGGAAGCCGACCCTGCGGAGCCGCGCCCGAGTGGATCCGCTCCCGCGCCTGCGGATGACTCTGCGGGAGTACTACGAGGAGAAGCGCTCCCGCTACTCGGTCGAGTACCCCGCCATCTACGATCGAGATCTCCGCCGGATCTTCTCGGGGGATCCGGCCCACCGCGGCCAGTGGCCGACCGCGTCGGCGTTCCTGCGCCGCCATCGGCGCTGGATCCGCCGGCTGGTATCGCGCTGGACCGGTGAATACGAGCTCTCGCTCGACATGGTCCTCTCGGAGATGATCGGACGCTGCCGAGAGCTCAAGCTCCGCGCGGCGGGCTCCCAGCGCCACCTCCGGATGGATTTTGCCGTGCTCCTCACCGTGCACACGATGCACGCGCTGTACAGCCCCACCCGCCGGACCTGGATCGCGCTATGAAACCGATCCGCGTCCTGGCCCTCATGCACCCGACGCTGGTCCCCCCCGAGACCCTGGAGGGGTATTCGGAGAAGGAGATCAACGTCTGGAAGACCGAGTATGACGTGGTGTCCACCCTTCGCCGACTGGGCCACGAGGTCCGTCCGCTCGGCGTGCAGTACGAGCTCAACCCGATCCGGGAAACGGTCGAGGAGTGGAAGCCCCACGTCGTGTTCAACCTGCTGGAGGAGTTCCACGGGGAGACCACGTACGACCTGAACGTGGCGGCGTACCTCGAGCTGCTTCGCGTGGCGTACACCGGGTGCAACCCCCGCGGCCTGGTGATCGCCCGGGGGAAGGCGCTCGCCAAGAAGCTCCTGTCCTATCACCGGATCCGGGTGCCGGCGTTCGCCGTCTTCCCCCGGGGCCGCAAGGTGCGCCGGGCCACGCGGCTCGGGTTCCCCCTCATCGTGAAGAGCCTGCTCGAGCACGCCTCGGTCGGCATCGCCCGGGCGTCGGTGGTCGAGTCGGACGAGAAGCTCGAGGAGCGGGTGGGCTTCGTCCACGATCGGATCGGCACCGACGCGATCGCCGAGCAGTACATCGAGGGGCGCGAGCTGTACGTGGGGGTCCTCGGCAACGACCGGCTCACGGTGCTTCCCACCTGGGAGCTCGAGTTCAAGAACCGGACCCCGGGAACACCTTTCATCGCCACCGAGAGGGCCAAGCACAACCTGGAATACCAGGAGAAATGGGGCGTCGAGGTGGGGCCGGCGCAGAATCTGCCTGCCGCGGTCGAGAGCCGGATCGCGCCGATCACCAAACGGATCTACCGGACCCTCGAGCTGGACGGCTACGCCCGGATCGACTACCGCCTCTCCGACCAGGGCGAGCTTTTCTTCCTCGAAGCGAATCCCAATCCCGAGATCGCCCAGGCCGAGGAATTCGCTCAGGCCGCGACCCACGCCGGGCTGCCCTACGCCGAGCTGCTGGAGCGGATCCTCCGCCTCGGCCGGCAGCGCGCCGCCGCGACGGACTCCGAAGACTGACCCGCCGTTTCAGGGCTGCAACGCGCCAGGGCAGGAACAGGCAACGCTTTACCCCCGTAGGGGGTCTAACCCGGTGGTCCGCGGGTTGAGCCCTATTCGGGAGGATGGTTCATGCAAGCGACGTGTCGCCGGCGCGCCCGCGTCCCGACCGGCCTGGTCGGGTTGGCGCTGGTCCTGACACTCCCCGTTTCGGCTCAGCAAGCCAGCCCCCGGCGGAACGGCCAGGACCCGGGCTCGTCCAGCTACCGGGGGCACGACACGCCCGCGCCGACGCTTCAGGCGCTGGAGCGCGCCACGCCGATCCAACTCGACGGCCGTCTGGATGAGGAGATCTGGCGACGCGCGCCCGCGGGAACCGGTTTCCGGCAGCAGCGCCCGAACGACGGCGCCCCCGCGACGCAGCCCACGGAGATCCGGGTCGTCTTCGATCACCAAGCGCTGTACGTCGGGGCCCGGATGTTCGACAGCCTGGGCGCGGCCGGCGTGCGAAGTCAGCTAGTCAGACGGGATCAGGAAGTGGAGTCGGACTGGATCGAGCTGACGTTCGACACCTACCACGACCATGTCGGCCGCACAATCTTCGCGGTCAATCCCTCCGGCGTGAAACAGGACGCGGGCCAGGCGACGTCGTTCGCCGACCCGTCGTGGGATCCGGTCTGGGATGTGGCGACAGCGATCGACTCGGCGGGCTGGACCGCCGAGTTCCGGATCCCGTTCTCCCAGCTCCGCTTCACCCGGGAGTCCGACGTCTGGGGTCTCCAGGTCTGGCGGACCGCGAGCCGGCTGAACGAGAGGTCGATGTGGGCGTACTGGGGAATCCAGGAAGCGGGCGGCCCCCAGCGGTTCGGACACGTGGAGGGAATCCGGGCGACCGCAGGGCAGCGGCCCTTGGAGATCCTGCCTTACGCGGTCGCCCAGTACGACGCGTTGCGGCCCGGGCCCGCGGGCGATCCCTTCTACGACGGCTCGACCGGGCGGTTCCGGGTCGGCGCCGATCTCAAGTACCGGCTGACCTCCAACCTGACGCTCGACGCGACCATCAATCCGGATTTCGGGCAGGTCGAGGTCGACCCCGCGGTCGTGAACCTCTCCGCGTTCGAGACCTTCTTCGAGGAGAAGCGGCCGTTCTTCATCGCGGGCGGCGGGATCTTCTCCTTCGGCGGCTTCAGCTGCTACTTCTGCAGCAACGTCTCCAGTCTCAGCATGTTCTACACCCGGCGGATCGGGCGGCAGCCGCAGGGCCTCCTCCCCGAAGGGACGGAGTACGCCGACGTGCCGGACGGCTCCACGATCCTGGGCGCCGCGAAGCTGACCGGCCGCACCCAAAGCGGCTGGACCATCGGTCTGCTCGACGCGATGACCGGGCGAGAGCACGCCCCGATCCAGACCGGCGGCGTCGCCGGCTCTCAGGAGGTGGAGCCTTTCACGAACTACGCCGTCGCCCGGGTGAAGCGGGACCTCCGGAGCGGGAACCTCATCCTGGGCGGCATCGCCACCTCGGTCGTCCGGGATCTGGACGACCCCCTCCTGCGAAGCCGGCTGCCGGTCCACGCCGAGGCGCTCGGACTCGACTGGAGCTGGGCCTGGAAGAACCGGAGCTACCGGTTCATGGGCAATCTGGGCGCTTCCAACGTGGTCGGCGACTCGGCGGCGATCCTCCGGCTCCAGCACTCGAGTGCGCGCTACTTCCAGCGTCCCGACCGGGGCCACGGCGGCAACGGTCTCTTCAGCGACGCCTATGAGCCGGGCGCGACCCGGCTGGGCGGGTACGGCGGCTATGCCAGGCTTTCTAAGGAGGCCGGCGATTGGCTCTGGGAGACGGCCGTGAACTTCCGGAGCCCGGGCTTCGAGGTGAACGACCTCGCCTTCCTCACGCGGGCGGACTACTTCTGGATGAACGCGAACGTGTTCCGCCAGTGGGCCCGGCCCACGAGCTGGTACCGGCAGCTCAGTTTCATCGTCGGCGGCCAGCAGCAGTTCAACTTCGACGGCGATCGGACCGATCTCCAGGGCCAGGTCTTCGGCCGGATGGAGCTGCTCAATTACTGGGAGCTCGGCGGCTTTCACATCCTGCGCCCCGAGGTGTACGACGATCGCGCGCTGCGGGGCGGCCCCGTGGTCCGGCGACCCTCGAACTACTTCACATCCATCTTCGCGAACAGCGACGGCCGGAAGTCGATCTCGGCCGAGCTGAACCTCGGGACGGGGAAGAACGCCGAAGGCGCGCGAGGCTACGAGGTGGGTCTGGGAGTGCGCCTTCGTCCGGCTTCCAACGTGCAGATCCGGCTTTCACCGTTCTACGGCCGGTTCGCCTCGAGCCAGCAGTACGTTCAGGCCATTGCAGATCCGACCGCCACGGCATTCAGCGGCTACCGCTACGTGATGTCGGACCTCAAGCAGGAGGACCTGGCGCTCAACACCCGGCTGAACATGACATTCACGCCGACCCTCACGCTGGAGCTGTTCGCGCAGCCTCTGCTCTCGAGCGTGGACTACTCCCGATTCAAGGAGTTCGACGCGCCGCGCACGACCAGGAAGAGCGTCTACGGCGAGGACATCGGCACCATTGTCGCGGTCCGGAACGCGGCCGGAGAAGTCGAGTCCTATCAGATCGATCCGGATGGCCCGGGCGCCGCAGCCCAGTTCCACTTGGACAATCCCGATTTCGGCTTCCGCTCTCTCCGCGGCAACGCGGTGCTCCGGTGGGAGTACCGGCCCGGCTCGACGTTGTACCTGGTCTGGACCCAGGATCGCTCGAGCTTCGATCCGTTCAGCGACCGGTTCGACTTGAGCCGCGACCTGGATCGGCTGGCCGCAGCCAAGCCCAACAACATCTTCCTGGTCAAGGTCAGTTACTGGCTGAATTTCTGAGGACGGCAGGACGGCAGGACGGCAGGGCGGCAGGCCGGCAGAATCCAATGCCGTCCTGCCATCTTGCTGTCCTGCCGTCGTGTCCGA
>Ga0214471_10004311_pt1 | contig 10996 bp, 10 predicted proteins | sample RVTome_5_FD_207665 | JGI IMG/M metagenome (GOLD analysis project Ga0214471, IMG submission 207665) | Soil microbial communities from uranium-contaminated site in the Upper Colorado River Basin, Wyoming, United States - RVT142D155 | ecosystem: Environmental > Terrestrial > Soil > Contaminated >... | reverse complement strand
CATCGCCGAGGGGATCGTCGCGGGCAAGGCGCTGAACGCGGTGGACGCGGTGCTGGCCGCGCTCACGCGCGGCGCGGCCGCCGGCACCGGCGTTGCGGCCGCCGACGGCGCGGTCTCCCGACACCGGGCCCCCGACGACCTGCTCGCCTTCCAGGGCTTCATGATGGAGCGCGGCTGGGGCGACGGACTGCCGATGATCCCGGCCACCCCCGAGCGCGTCGCGGCCATGCTCGCGGGCGCGGGCCGCCCAGCGGGCGATCTGGTGGCGATCCTGCCGCCGCGGCTCGGCCGCGCGACGGTGGAGCGCGTCGCGGTCAACGCGGTGCTGGCCGGCGCGCTGCCCGAGCATTTCCCGGTCATCCTGGCCGCGGTCGAGGCGGTGGCCCAGCCCGCGTTCAACCTCCAGGCCATCCAGACCACCACGCATCCCTGCTCGCCGCTGATCATCGTCAACGGCCCGATCGCCGCGCGGCTCGGGATCAACGGCGGCGGCAACGCGCTCGGGCAGGGCCACCGCGCCAACGCGGTGATCGGGCGCGCGCTGCGGCTGGTGCTGCAGAACACGGGCGGGGCGCGGCCGGGGAGCGAGGACCGCGCGACCCAGGGGCATCCCGGCAAGTACAGCTACTGCTTCGCCGAGAACGAGGCCGCCTCGCCGTGGGAGCCCTTGTCGGTGGAGCGCGGGTTCCCGGCGGAGGTCAGCACGGTGACGGTGTGTGCCTCCGAGAGCCCGCACAATATCAACGACCACGGCTCGGCCACCCCCGAGGGCATCCTCACGACGGTGGCGGGCACCGCCGCGACCGTCGGCTCCAACAATATCTACCTCGGCGGCGAGCCGCTGGTCGTGCTGGGGCCGGAGCACGCGGCCACCGTGGCGGGCGGGGGCTGGAGCAAGGCAGATTTCAAGCGCGCGCTCTGGGAGCGGGCCCAGGTACCGCTCTCGCGCTTCGATTCCTCGAACCTGGAGCGCTTCGCGGTGATCCATCCGGCCGGGTTCAAGGACCGGCCCCCCGAGACGCTGGCCCCGCTCGCGCGAGCGTGGACCGACATCATGGTGGTGGTGGCGGGCGGCGCGGGCAAGCACTCGGTGCTGATCCCCACCTTTGGGGCCACCCGCTCCGTCACGCGGCGGATCGCCGAGGCTATCGCGACGGGGACGTAGGCGCGTAGAGGCGGGCGAAGTACTCCCGCACCATCCGGTCCGAGGAGAAGCGCTCCACCCCCATCCGGATCGAGGCGCGCATCATGGCGGTCCAGCGCGCGGGATCCGCGAACGCGGGCAGGACCTCCCGCTCGAGCGTGTCGTAGAGCGCGCGCAGGTCGCGCGGGTCCGGATCGGCCGGGGTGGTCTCGTCGCCGATGGCCCAGCCGGTGACGCCGTGCTCGCAGCCTTCGGGCCACCAGCCGTCCAGCACCGAGAGGTTGAGGGTGCCGTTCATCGCCGCCTTCATCCCGGACGTGCCGCTCGCTTCCATCGGGCGGCGCGGCGTGTTCAGCCACACGTCGGCGCCGCGGGTGAGCACGCGGCCGAGGGCCATGTCGTAGTCCTCGAGGAACGCCACGCTCTCCGGCCACTGCCGCAGCGTCGCCACCAGCCGGGCGATCACCGCCTTGCCCTCGTGATCCGCCGGGTGCGCCTTGCCCGCGAAGAGGACCTGGACCCGGTGGCGCTTGACCAGGGCCGCGAAGCGCTCCGGGTCACGCAGCAGCAGGTCGGGCCGCTTGTAGGTGGCGGCGCGCCGCGCGAAGCCGATGGTCAGCGCGGTCGCATCCAGGCGCACCCCGGCGCGCGTCCGCACCTCCGCGAGCAGCTCGGTCTTGAGCGCGCGCTTGGCCGCTTGCAGTCGATCGTCGCTCGCGTGGGCGGCGGGGATCCGGGCGTCCTGCCAGGTCCCGGCGTGGACCCCGTTGGTGATGGCGATGATGGGCGCCGCGTCCTTCACGTGCGCCCACATGGCGCGCGCGGTCTCGCCGTGCAGCTGCGCCACCGCGTTGGCCAGGCGGGCCAGCCGGAGCCCGGCCACCGTCATGTTGAACGGGTCGCCCCCGATCTCGGCCAGCTCGCTCGGCACCAGCTCGCAACCGGCGCCGAGGCGCCGCAGATCCGCGAGCGGGTGCACCTCGTTGCCCGCCGGGACCGGGGTGTGGGTGGTGAAGACGATGCGCTCGCGCGCCGCCAGCCACGCCTCCCGGAAGCCCTGGCCCGCCTCCATGCGGCCGGCGATCATCTCGATGCCCGCGAAGACGGCGTGGCCCTCGTTGAAGTGGTAGCGCTCGACGGGCAGGTGGAGCGCCCGCAGGGCCCGCACCCCGCCGATGCCGAGCAGCATCTCCTGGGCCACGCGGCAGTCCGGACGAGGGTCGTAGAGCCGCCGGGTGATCCACAGGTCGCGCGGATCGGTGGGCTCGAGCAGGTAGAGCGGGGCGATCGCGTAGCGGCCCACGCGCCAGACCCGACATTCGACCTCGCGGGTCGCGACCCGCACGCGCACGCGCGCGCCGGTGTCGGTGAGCACGTCGGGCTTCTGGTCCGTCCACTCGTCGTGGGGATAGCCGTCGGCGCCGATGTGCTGGGAGGTGTAGCCCTGGCCCCAGCGGAGCCCGATGCCGACCACGGGCAGGCCGAGATCGCCGGCGGACTTCATGAAGTCGCCCGCGAGCACGCCGAGTCCGCCCGCGTAGGAGTGGAACTCCTCGTGCAGACCGTACTCCATCGAGAAATACGCGACCAGCGGGGGACGGGTCGGCGCGCTCAACGCGAGACACTCACTCTTGTGAGCATACACCGGGGCGCCCCCTCCGGCCCCACCCCTCGCGCGGCGGCGAGTTATCTTCGCGGCCGCCACTGTCCGGTGATCAGCCTCGCGCCGCGCTGGAAGCTCATGTAGGCCCAGGCCCATTCGAAGAGGACGAGGAAGCGATTGCGGAAGCCGATCAGGAACATGATGTGCACGAAGAGCCAGGCGAGCCACGCGGGCAGGCCGTGGAGCTGGAGGCGGCCGACCACCGCGACCGCGGCGGCGCGGCCGATGGTGGCCATGCTGCCCTTGTCGCGGTAGCGGAAGGGCCGGGTCGGCGCGCCCGCGAGGCGCCGCCGCACGTTCGCCGCGGCCGCCTGCCCCTGCTGGATGGCCACCGGGGCCAGCCCCGGCAGCGGGTGCCCGTCCGGCCCAAGAAACGCGGACATGTCGCCGATGGCGAAGACCGGGCCGTGGCCGGGGATCGAAAGATCCGGCTCCACGAGCACCCGGCCCGCGCGATCGAGCGGCACTCCGAGGGAGCGCGCGAGGGGTGAGGCGGCCACGCCCGCCGCCCACAGCACGGTGCGCGCGCGGATCTGCTCGCCGCCCAGCCAGACCGCGTCGGGCGTCACCTGCGTGACCGGCGCGCCGGTGCGCACCTCCACGCCGATGCGGGCGAGCGCCGCGCTCGCCCGGGCGGACAGCGGCGCGGGGAAGCTGGGGAGCAGCCGCGGCCCGGCTTCGACGAGGACGATCCGCGCCTTCGTCGGGTCGATGAGCCGGAAGTCCCGGGCGATGGTCTCGCGCGAGATCTCCGCGAGCGCGCCCGCGAGCTCGACCCCGGTCGGCCCGCCGCCGATGACGACGGAGGTCAGGAGCGCCCGCTGCTCGGCCCCGTCCCGCTCGCGCTCCGCGTCCTCGTAGGCGAGCAGCACGCGCCGCCGGATCTCGAGCGCGTCCTCCAGGCTCTTGAGGCTCGGGGCGAGCTCTTCCCACTCGTCGTGGCCGAAGTAGGAGTTGCCCGCGCCGGCGGCCAGCACCAGCGCGTCATAGGCCAGCTCACCCTCGTCGAGGATCACCCGCCGGCCGGCCAGGTCCACCGAGCGGACCTCGGCGAGCAACACGGTGACGTTGCGGGCGGATCTCAGGATGGAGCGCAGCGGCGTCGCGATGTCGGACGGATTGAGCGCGGCGGTGGCGACCTGGTAGAGCAGGGGCTGGAAGAGGTGATGGTTGCGCCGATCGAGGAGGGTGACCCGCGCCCAGCTCCCCGCGAGTGCGCGCGCCGCGTAGAGCCCGCCGAAGCCGCCGCCGACGATGACCACGTGCGGACGCGGCTGCAATGCGCTCACGGGGCCATCTTCGGAGCGCGGGCGGGGAGTGTCAACCCTTGACAGGACGCGGGCTTGGCCATAGGGTGGCCTCGGACAGACGAGATCGCGCCGTGAACCGCGCCGACCGAGGATGAAGTCATGACCATGCCCATCAGCTCCCAGCGGTACGCCGTCGAGGACTTCCACCAGGCACTCGAGCTCTGCTACAGCCGGGGGTGGACCGACGGCCTGCCGGTCGTGCCCCCCACGGAGCCGGCGGTGCGCGGCATGCTGGAGGCGGTGGGGCTCGAGCCGGACGCCCAGGTGGCCTTCATCACGAACCGCCAGGCGGCGATCAGCGCCGAGAAGGTGGCGATCAACGCGGTGATGGCGGGCTGCCGGCCCGAGCACATGCCGGTGGTGCTGGCCGCGGTCGAGGGCATCGCCGACCCGCGCTGGGCCTATCACGGGCCGGCCACCTCCACCGGCGGCGCGGGCGTGCTGATGATCGTCAACGGCCCCATCGCGCGGCGGCTCGACTTCAACTGCGGTGACAACCTGTTCGGGCCGGGCTGGCGCTCCAATGCCACCGTCGGCCGCGCGGTGCGCCTGGTGATGCGCAACGTGATCGGCACCATTCCGGGGCGCCTCGATCGCGGCACCGTGGGCCATCCGGGCAAGTACACCTACGTGATCGCGGAGAACGAGGCGGAGAGCCCGTGGACGCCGCTTCACGCCGAGCGGGGCTGCCGGCCGGAGGACAGCGCGGTGACCGTGATGGCCGCGCTGGGGCCGCACCAGTTCTACAATCAGCTCTCGGGTACCGCCGAGGGTGTCCTGGGGACCATGTGCGACACCATGCGCAACCCGGGCATGGTCGGCCAGCCGAACTACTGCGTGGTGCTGGCGGGCGAGCACATGCGGACGATCGCGGCGGACGGGTGGTCCAAGTCCGACATCCGCAAGTACGTATTCGAGCACACCACGAGCACGATCGCCCATCTCAAGCGGACGGCGCGGCTGCCCGGCGCGATCAAGCCCGAGGACGAGACCGCGACCCGGCCTCTGGTGCTGACCCCGGACGATATCCTGGTGGTGGCGGCGGGCGGCCGCGCCGGCTCGTTCTCGTGCTACATCCCGGGCTGGGCGAGCCGGACCTCGTCGCAGGCGGTGACCACGGTGATCAAAGAGAGGAGAGCATGATGGCAGGCTTCGAGATCCTGGACCCGACCGTCGAGCCCCGGCGCCAGCCGCTGACGTACGTGCCGCGGCCGGATTCGCTCAAGGGCAAGCGTGTCGGCCTGGTGGAGAACACCAAGTACAACTCGGACAAGCTGCTGCAGAAGATCGGCGAGATCCTGAAGCGGGAGTACGGGGCCGCCGAGACCCGGATGTGGCGCAAGCACAACTCCGGCGTGCCCGCGCACGCGGAGATCATCGAGGAGGCCAAGCGCACCGTCGACGTCGTCGTCGCCGGCATCGGCGACTGAGGGTCCTGCTCGTCGGGCAGTGTGCTCGACGGAATCGTGTTCGAGAAGGTCGGCCTCCCGGCCGCGTCCATCGTCACCGATGTGTTCGAGGCCACCGGTCACGCCATGGCCCAGTCCTGGGGCGTGCCGGAGTATCGCTTTCTGGCCCTCCCACATCCCATCGCCAACCTGACCGAAGCCGACCTGGACGCTCGCGCCCGCGCGATCGCCCCCGAGGTCGTCAGACTGCTACTGAAAGGCCAGGAACGCTAAGAAGTGGACGGTTGTCCGCCGACTGGGGGAGTGCGGGGGCCATGTCTGGGCCCCCGCAGCTGAAGAGCCTAAAGAATTAAACGAATGTCCGCGGACTCCGACTACCGGCCCCCGTTCTGGTACCGGGGCCGGCATCTCCAGACGCTGTGGGGGCCGCTGCTGCGCAACTGGCGGCGGCCCCCGCTGCGCCGGGAGCGGCTGCACACCCCGGACGGTGACTTTCTCGACCTGGACTGGCTCGCCGGCGGCCCCGAGCGGGGCCCGCTGGTCCTCATCCTCCACGGGCTCGAGGGCTCGGCCCGATCCCACTACGCGCGCGGCCTGCTGCGGGGCGCGGGGGCGCTCGGCTGGCGGGCGGCGGTCATGCACTTCCGCTCGTGCAGCGGCGAGGTCAACCGGCTCCCCAAGCTCTATCACTCGGGCGAGACGTCGGATCTCGAGTGGGTGATCGGAGAGCTCGCCAAGCGGGAGACCGCGCCCCGAATCGGCCTGGTCGGCATCTCCCTCGGCGGCAACGTCGCGCTGAAGTGGCTCGGGGAACAGGGCGACGCGGCGCCCGGCGAGGTCGCGGCCGCGGCGGCCATCTCGACGCCGTTCGATCTGGCCGCCTGCGCCCGGGCGCTCGACCGCGGGTTCAACCGCGCGATCTACACCGAGAGCTTCCTGCGCACCATGAAGGCGAAGATCCGCGCCAAGCGGCACCTCTACGACGGCCGCCTGGACGTGCCCGCCGCGCTCCGGGCGCGCACCTTCACGGAGTACGATCGGTTCTTCACCGCCCCGATCAACGGCTTCGCCGACGAGCGGGACTACTGGGCCCGGTCGAGCAGCGCCCCCTATCTCGAGCGCATCCGCCGCCCCACGCTCCTGATCAACGCGATCAACGATCCGTTCATGCCGGCCGCGTGCCTGCCCACCACGGTGGTGGAGCGGTCGCGCTGGCTCGAGGCGGCCTTCGTCGCCGAGGGCGGGCACGTGGGGTTTCTCGACGGGCCGCTCGGTCGCGCCTCGTGGGCGGAGCGCCGCGCCCTCGCCTTCCTGGCGCGCCATCTGCTACGATGACCGGCGTGCTTCGTGACGCGTACGGCCTGACCGTCTCGACGGGCTCCCGCGCCGCCGTGGACGCCTACGACCGCGGCGTGCGCGCCCTGCTCGGCTTCGGGGCCGAGACGGTGGACGAGTTCCGCCGCGCGGTCGCCGCCGATCCCGACTTCGTGCTGGCCCGCGTGGCCCTCGCGGTCGCGCTCTACCTGGACGAGCAGCTTCCCGCCGGCCGGGCGGAGATGGAGCGCGCGGTGACCGACGACGCCGCGCAGGCCACCACGCTGACCGGGCGCGAGCGCCGGCACGTGGAGGCGCTCCGGCTCTTCGTGGGCGGGCGCGGCAACGACGCCGTCCCGGTCATGAAGGAGATTCTCGCCGAGCACCCGCGCGACGTGCTCCTGATGCAGCGCCTCTACTTCATCTACTTCTGGCAGGGCCGCTCGGCCGACATGCTCGAGGTCACGACCGGGGTGCTCCCCGCCCTCGAGGACGACGGCTACGCGCACGGCTACCACGCGTTCGCCCTCGAGGAGAACCGGCGCTTCGACGAGGCGCTGCCCCTGGCCGAGCGGGCGCTGGCCCGGAACCCGCGTGACGCGTGGGCGGTGCACGCGATCGCCCACGTCCTCTACGAGCGGGGGGAGAACCGGCGGGGCATCGAGGCCCTGCCGCCGCGGATCCATCCCTGCGACCACCTCGGCTACTTCCGCAATCATCTCCTGTGGCACCTAGCCCTGCTCCACCTGGCCGAGGGCGACTACGAGCGAGGCGGCCGCCTCTTCGAGAGCGTGTTCGGGCGCATCCCGATCGCCATCGCCTCGGACCTTCAAGATTCGGTGGCGCTGGCCTGGCGGCTCGATCTCTACGGCCAATCCGACTCGAAGCGCTGGACCCAGCTCGCGGAGGCCGCGCGCCGCTGGATCGACATGCCGCTCCTCCTGTTCCACGATCTGCACGTCGGGATGGCGCTCTCCGCCGCCGGGGACTGGGCGGCCGCGGACGGGCACCTCGAGCGGCTGCGCGCGCGCGGGAAGAAGTCGAGGAACCCCACGCTGCCCGAGGTGGTGGTGCCGCTGCTGGAGGGCCTCCACGCCTTCGCCCGGGGCGACCACGCCGGGTGCGTGGCCCGGATCGAGCCCGTGGATGCCCGCGTGGTGGAGGTCGGAGGCAGCCACGCCCAGCGCGAGGTCTTCCACGACACCCTCCTGGCCGCCGCCCTGCGCGGCCGGATGCGCGACCAGGCGGTCTCTCTGCTCGAGCGCCGCCTCGCCAAGCGCCCCAACCCGGGCCACTTCTGGGAGCGCGCTCGGCGAGGTGCCGCCGAAGGCGAGCCGAGCGAATACCAGAAAAGGGGCGACGGATGATCGGGCGCCGCGCGCTGGTGATCCGGCGGGGCACCGAGCGAGACGTGCCCACCATCCTGAAGCTGATCCGCGGCCTGGCCGAGTACGAGCGCCTCGCGCACGAGGTCGAAGCCACGATGGCCCGGGTCCGGGCCCACGGCTTCGGGCGCCGGCGCTACTTCGAGACGATCATCTGCCGGCGCGGCGGAACGCCGGTGGGCTTCGCGCTCTACTTCTTCACCTACTCCACGTTCCTCGCCCGGCCGACGCTCTATCTCGAAGACCTCTTCGTGCTGCCCGAGGAGCGGGGCACCGGGGCGGGGAAGGCGCTGCTCCGGGCCCTGGCGCGCATCGCGGTGCGGCGCGGGTGCGGGCGCCTCGAGTGGGCGGTGCTCGACTGGAACCGGCCCGCGATCGGCTTCTACAAGCGTCTCGGCGCGAAGCTGCGCCGGCAGTGGATCCTCACCCGGCTCACGGGGGCCCCGCTGCGCCGCCTGGCGCGCTGAGGGCAACCTCGACGGTGCTGGGGGTGGCCGCGATGTGGAGCGCCGAATGATCATCCGCCCCGCCCTCGCGGTCTCGCTCCTGGCGCTGGTCCTCGTAGCGGCCGCGGCGGAGGCGCAGTCGATCACGTGCCCGCCCGGCAGCAAGCGCGGGGGCACCGAGAACGAGGCCGGGAAGTTCCACTGGTGCGAGCAGGCCGCGCCCGGCGGGACGATCCGGCAGGGCCCGATGGTGGCCTTTCATCCCAACGGCCGCCGCAGCTTCGAGCTCACCTTCGTGGACGGGTCGCCCCGCGGGGCCGTCCGCGCCTGGTACGAGGGCGGCCAGCCGAGCATGACCGGCGACACGCGCCCCGACCACGGCACGCTCGTCCTCTGGGACGAGCGCGGCCGGAAGCGGGCCCAGGTCGACGTGCGCGCGCGCCAGGTCGTCACCCGGGCCTGGGACGAGGAGGGGCGCGAGGAGCGTTACGAGGAGGCGAAGCTCGCGAAGGCGATGCCCACCAACCGGAACCTGGTGCTCATCATGCAGCTCTGGGCCGTGGGCATCGGCATCCAGTAGCGCGCGCGTTAGACCACCGGCGGGATCCGGTCTGCCCAGGGCGCGGCGGCCTCGAAGGCGGCGGCGGCCCGGAGGACGGCGGCCTCTTGGCGGCGCCGGCCGACGATCTGCAGCCCGACCGGCAGCCCGCTCTTCGTGAAGCCGCACGGCACCGAGATCACGGGCAGGGCGGTCACCGTGATGCCGTAGGTGAGGAAGAACCATTGGGTGTAGTTGTCGAGCGCCCGCCCGTTGATCTCGGTGGGATAGGGCTGCTCCACCGGGAACGGGGGCATCGCGACGGTGGGCAGGATCAACAGGTCGCGCGTTTCCATGAAGACGCGCACCCGATGCCAGAGCCGGGTGCGGAGCTTCTCGCCGTTGCCGATCTGCTCGGGGGTCAGTGAGAGCCCCTGCTTGATGTTCCACACGAGCCCCTTCTGCATCACCGGCTCCCAGCGCGCGAGCTTGTCGGCGTGGCGCGCGACCATGGAGAGCCCGCGGGTGGCCAGCACGATGTCGTTGACCTCGCCGAAGTCGGGGGAGGCGCGCTCGACCTTGGCCCCGAGCGAGCGGAACACGGCGGTGGCCCGCTCCGCGACCGCCGCCACCTCGTGATCCACCGGGATCAGCCCATTGAGGTCGGGCGTCCACGCCACCCGCCACCCCTTGATGGACGCGCGCTTCACCGCCGCGGTGAACGGCCGGGTGTCGACGTCATAGGAGAGCGGGGCGCGGTCGTCGGGGCCCGCCATCGCGGCCAGCATGAGGGCCACGTCGCCCACGGTGCGCGCCATGGGGCCGGTCACGCTGAGGGAATCCCAGCCCAGATCCGCCGGGTAGACCGGGATGAGGCCGGGCGAGGTCCGGAAGCCGACGACACCGCAGAACGCCGCGGGTGTCCGCAGCGAGCCGCCCAGGTCCGAGCCCTGGGCGAGCGGGCCCATGCCGGTGGCCAGCGCCACCGCGGCGCCCCCGCTCGAGCCCCCGCAGGTGAGGGCCGTGTTCCACGGATTGCGGGTGGCGCCGAAGACCGCGTTGAAGGTGTTGCCGCCCGCCCCGAACTCGGGCGTATTGGTCTTGCCCACCACGATGGCGCCGGCCCGCTTGAGCCGTAGGACGTAGAGCGCGTCCTCCTCCGGCACGTGGTGCTCGAAGATCTTGGAGCCCGAGGTGGTCCGGATGCCCTGGGTCGGGGTCAGGTCCTTGATCGAGACCGGGACGCCGTGGAGCGGCCCCAGCGCACCCCGGCGCGTGAGCGCGGCGGTCGCCTTCCGGGCGCCCGCGAGGGCGGATTCGCGCGCGACCGTGACGTAGGCGTTGACGCGCGGGTTGACCGCGTCGATGCGCGCCAGAACCGCCTGCATCACCTCGAGCGGCGACACCTTCCGGGCGCGGTAGAGGCGCTGGAGCGCGGTGGCGGGGACGAAGCACAGATCACGATCGGTCACGGAACAGGGCGCTAGCCGGTGGGACCCGCGGGAGGTGCACTCGCGATGGCAACCTGCATGTCCTCTCCCGCTTTGCGAGACGAGAGGACTTTTCGCGGGTCGAGGGCGTCCCGCAGCCCATCTCCGATGTAGTTGATGCTGAGCACCGTGAGAAAGATGGCGGTGCCCGGGAAGATGGCCCAGTGCGGGGCGAAGTCGAGGTTGTCCTTGGCGTCGAAGAGGATGCGGCCCCAGGTCGGGATGTCGGGCGGGAAGCCCAGCCCGAGGAACGAGAGCGAGGACTCGGCGATGATGGCCGCGGCCACGTCGATCGTG
>Ga0214471_10004310_pt1 | contig 10996 bp, 10 predicted proteins | sample RVTome_5_FD_207665 | JGI IMG/M metagenome (GOLD analysis project Ga0214471, IMG submission 207665) | Soil microbial communities from uranium-contaminated site in the Upper Colorado River Basin, Wyoming, United States - RVT142D155 | ecosystem: Environmental > Terrestrial > Soil > Contaminated >... | reverse complement strand
GTCACCAACTTCTGGGAGCACATGTCGCCCGAGCGCGAGTACGCGCAGGCGACCGCCATGGCGCGGGCGACGAAAGCGGCCGGCCTCCGCCACGTCGTCTGGTCGACGCTCGAGGACACGCGCCGGGCGATCCCGCTCGACGACCCACGCATGCCGGTGCTCAAGGAGCGCTACAACGTGCCGCACTTCGACGCCAAGGGCGAGGCCGACGAGGTCTTCGCCGCCGAGGGGGCGCCCACCAGTTACCTCTTGGCCGCCTTCTACTGGGACAACTTCATCTACTTCGGAGCCGGGCCGCGCGCCGGCGAGGGGGGCAATCTGGTGCTCGCCCTGCCGCTCGGCGGCGTCGCGCTGCCGGGCATCGCGGCCGAGGACATCGGCAAATGCGCGCTCGGCATCTTCCGCCGCGGCGAGGAGGCGATCGGCCGGCACTTCGGCATCGCCGGCGAGGTTTTGACCGGCGAGCAGATGGCGGCGGCGTTCGCGCGGGCGCTCGGCCGCGAGGTCCGCTTCTTCGACGTGCCGTTCGACGTCTACCGCGCCTTCGACTTCCCGGGCGCCGACGACATGGGCAACATGTTCCAGTTCCAGGCGATCCACGCCGACGCCTTTCTCGACAGCCGGGACGTCGCTCTGGCGCGCGAGCTCGACCCCGAGCTCCTGAGCTTCGCCACCTGGCTGGCGGCCAATGCCGACAGGATTCCGATCGAATGAGGGGCATCCGTCTCGCGCTCGCGGCGTTCCCGGCGCTCGCCGGCCTGGCGTCCGGCGGCTGCCTGACGATGCGGCCGTACGCGGAGGTGGCGGCGGCGCTGCCGCCGGCGAGCCTGGTGGCGGTGGACGGCCGGAGTGTGCACGTCGTCGATCGCGGAGCGGGGGAGCCGCTCGTCCTGCTGCACGGCTTCGGCGCCTCGACGCGCATCTGGGAGCCGGTGATCCCCGAGCTCGCGAAGACTCGGCGCGTCGTCGCCATCGATCTCAACGGCTTCGGATGGACGGAGCGGCCGCACGAGCGCGCGGCGTACACGCTCGCCGGCCAGGAGCGCCTGGTGCTCGGCGTCGCCGACGCGCTCGGCCTCGACCGCTTCGATCTCGCCGGCCACTCCTATGGCGGCGCGATCTCGATCTTCCTCGCCGCGCGCCATCCCGAGCGGGTGCGCTCGCTCGTGCTCGTCGACTCGGCGATGCCCGCCTACGGCACGCTGCGCCGGCGCAAGCGCTTCGCCAATCGCACTCTGGCGGGGCTCTACGTGCGCACCGTCGGGCTCACCGCGCGGCGGGTGCGCGCCGGCCTCGAAGAGTCGTACGCCGACGACTCGAAGGTCACCGACGAGCTGGTCGGCGCCTACCTCGAGCGGCTGCGCGTCGAGGGCGTCGAGGACGCCTTTTACGGCTTGACGGCGCCGACCGGAACGCCGCCCGACGAGGTGGACCTCGCCGCGCTCGCGCCGCCGGTGCTCCTCGTCTGGGGCGGCGAAGACGAGGTCATCTCCGCCGCCGCAGGCCGCGAGGTGGCCGCGAAGTTGCGCGATGCCGCCTTCGCCGAGCTGCCCGCCTGCGGCCACTCGCCGCAGGAGGAGTGCCCGCGGGAGTTCGTCGCCGCCGTCGAGCCGTTCCTCGCCGCGCGCCCCTGAGGCGGCCGCCTCATGCCGGCGGGGGAGGCCGATAGCTGAGCAGGCGGCGGATGACGTCGTGCTCGCCGGCCTCGACCAGCCGGTAGCGGTGACGGCGCACGCCGTGCAGGTGGACCTCGTCGTGGCGCGCGACGCGGAAGTAGCGTCCGCCGCACTCGATCGTCACTGCGTCGTTCCACTCCGGCCGTGGCCGCGCGGCGTGGACGAGGAGGATCGCGGCGCCCTCGGCGACGACCTCGTCGAGCGCCGCGGCGTCGCCGAACTCGGCGCGCTCGCTCGCCGCGCCGACGAGGCGCCGGCCGAGCCGCAGCAGTCGTGCCGCCGCCCACACCGACGGCTCGGCGATCGCCTCGCGGGGCCCGAGGTATGCCGCGGCACGCAACAGTCCGACGGCGGGGATGCTGAGCAGCAGCCACGACGTCGGGCGCAGCAGCCAGTGGAGCCAGACGACCGAGCCGCCCCAGGTCAGGCCGAGCGCCTCCTCGGAGGTGACCTGCCGCGTCTCGGCGAGGCGCATGAACTCGGTCGTCATCGCCTCGGCGCCGCGGCGCAGGAAGCTCATCACGTCGTCGTGGACGAGCCGCGCGCCGAGCACGAACTGCGCCGCGCCGAGGAGCATCGAGGCGCGCGGCGCGTCGCCGCCGTGGCGGCGCGCGAGCGCGCTGCGCTCCGGCTCCGGGAGCAGCGCGCCGAGCAGCGAGGCGAGCCAGCGGGGCACGCCGCGGAGTGTAGCCCGGGCGGCGGTGGAGGCGCTCGCCGCGAGCGGCCTTGCGCGCATCTTGCAAGGCCCCGAGCAGGCGCCGCCGCCGCACGGCAGTCGAGCGCGCGGAGAGAGCGAGCGCCCGGAGAGGAAAACGAACGATGGGACGAGGAATGAGGGTCATCTTCCCGGTGGTCTCGTGTGCCCTGCTTGCCGCGCCGGCGCTCGCGGAGGCGCCGCCTTACCGCGGCAAGCTCTTCGCGGCGATCTCGTACGTCTCGCCGCTGTCGGAGTCGGATCAGGACTTCGGCGGCGTCGTCGACAGTCTGGAGGCGACGGAGGAGCTGGGCTACGAGTTCGGCATGGCCGGCCGCTGGAGCGAGCTCGTCGGCTTCGAGCTGAGCTACGTCAACGCGACGCAGGACGTCGAGTTCGCCGGCGGCACCATCGGCGAGATCGACTTCGAGCCGATCGCTTTCACGCTCGAGTTCCACCTCGTCCCGTCGTCGTTCGTCGACCTCTGGCTCGGCCCGACGGTGGCGTGGGTGCGCTGGGGCGACCTCAAGCTCGAGGACGGCACCGAGATCGAAACCGACGCCGAGGAGGCCTTCGGCGCCACGGTCGGCATGGACATCGCGCTCGGCCGCCGGCTGGCGCTCACCGCCGCGGTGCGCTACCTCGACGCCGACGCCGATCTCGAGGGCTTCCAGGCGCTGGAGGTGGATCCGCTCTTCGCCAGGCTGGGCCTCGCCGCGCGCTTCTGAGGCGGGCCGGCGCCGCCGGCCGAGGCCGCGCGGCGCCGGAGACGGCTCCTACTTTTTCTTCTTCTTCTTGCCGCCCGCCTTCTTGACGGCGAGGGGCACGGCCACCGCCGCGGCGACCGCGGCGACGCCGCCGGCGACGACGGCCGCCTTCTTCTTGGCGTCCATCTTCCGCCAGCCCTCCTTCGCCTCGTCGAGCTTCCGGGCGGCGATGCGCTTGACCTGCGCCGCCTTCTTGCCGGCTGCCTTCTTGACCTCGGCGACCTTCTTCGTCGCCGCTCGCTTCAGCTCGTCGACCTTCTTCGCTGCCGTCTTCTTCACTCTGGTCACCTCTCTCGTGGCGCGCTTCTCGAGCTCGGCGAGCTTCCTCTCGGCCGCCCTCTCGAGCTCGGCTTTCGCCTGGTCGGCGCGCTTGCCGGCCGCGCCGAGGGCGCTCTCGATCGGTCCCGGCGTCGCCTTCTTGCGGGGCTTCGCTGCGCTCTTCTCGTTCGTCATCGCGTCCTCCGCGGAGAGTTCGAGGCTCCACCTCGAGCGTGCCCCATCTTACTCGGGCCCGTCACCGCGGCGCGCCGCAGGCGAAGGTCAGCCCTCGGCGGCGCCCTTCTCGAGCGGCTCGGCGGGCTTCGCTTCGCTCTTTGCCTCCGGCTTCGCCGGCGTGATCATGATGTGCGCGCCCGCCGTGCCGGGGAACATCAGCCACGGCGCGCCGGGCGCCTGCGGGGCGAGCGGCAGGCCGGTCGACTCCGGCGTCGCCCACGGCGTGTAGACCACCCAGCGGAGGTAGGGGTCGAGAACTTTGCCGCTGGCGGCGTCGAAGCCCGAGCCGTGCAGCACGTAGAGCGTGGCGGGCTTCTCGGGCATCGCCAGCGTGCCGGCGTCGGCCTCCTGCCAGCGCCGCTTCATGCGCTCCTCGCCCGAGACGCCGGCCGCCTCGAGCTCACGGCCGCGCCGCATGTACGGCTCGAGCGAGGCGTGGTAGCAGGCGACGCTGAACGCCTCGTCGCCCGGTTTGTCGGCGAGGCAGACGAGGTCGTTCGAGCCCGCGCGCAGCTCGGCCACGGCGCCGTCCGCGCCGTAGCCGAGCACGCGCGCTCCGTCGCGGCGGTCTTCCGGCGCCGCCTGCAGCGCGGCCGCGATCTGCTCGGCGGCCGGCGGCACGGCGGCCGCGGCGGCGACGGCGCCGAAGCCGAGGAGGAGAAGAAGCGAGCTGTGAGTCGAGCGCATGACGGCCCCCTGGGGGAGTTGGAAGAGAGTGGGAATCGTACGGCAGACTGTCCGCCGGCGCGAACCGCGCTCCCCGGTCAGAAGTCGGTCAGGGTCCGCGGCGGCCAGGCGGCGCGCAGCGCGTTGAGCACGGCGGCGACGTCGATCGCCTCCTGCGCCAGCGCGCCGGCGACCGGCGAGAGCGCGCCGGCGGCGGCGAACGCCATGCCGCCGAGCGAGAGCGCCATGCCGCCGACCGCGCTCTGCAGAGCGATCCGCCGCATCCGGGCGCTGACGTGGAGGAAGGTGTCGGCGCGCTCCAGCGAGCTGTCGAGGATGACGGCGCCCGCCGCCTCCGAAGTCACGTCGCTGCCGGCGCCGATGGCGACGCCGACGGTGGCGGCGGCGAGCGCGGGCGCGTCGTTGACGCCGTCGCCGAGGAAGAGCGTCGGTGCGCGCGCCGTCTCGGCGCGGACGAGGGCCAGCTTCTGCTCGGGCGACTGCGAAAAGTGGACCTCGCGGATGCCGACGAGATCCGCGACGTAGCGCACCTCCGCCTCGCGGTCGCCCGAGACGAGCAGCAACCGCTCGAAGCGGTGGCGCGGCGCGAGGTGGCGGACGAAGCTCGCGCCCTCGTGCCGCGGCGTGTCGCGGAAGGCGAGGAGAGCGGCCAGGCGGCCGTCGACGAGCACGGCGCACTCCATGCCGCCGGCCGCAGGCGGCAGCGCCGCGACGGCCGGCGCGTCGCGCTCGGCGGCGCGGCCGCGGCTGGTGATCTCGACGCGGTGGCCGCCCACGGTGCCGCGCAAGCCCCGACCGGGCGGCTCCGCGATCTCGCTCGCCTCGCGCACCGCGGCGTCGCGGCGGCGGGCGGCCTCGACGACGGCGCGGGCGAGCGGGTGGCGCGAATAGCGCTCGAGCGCCGCGGCGTGGGCGAGCACCTCGGCCTCGTCGAAGCCGGGCTGCACGACGATCCGCGTCACCTCCGGCTTGCCGTAGGTGAGCGTCCCCGTCTTGTCGAAGATCGCCACGCGACAGGAGTCGACCCGCTCGAGCACCGCCGGGTCGCGCACGATGATGCCGCGCTTGGCCGCCAGCGAGATCGAGCCGAGGATCGCCACCGGAATGCCGATGAGCAGCGGGCAGGGCGTGGCGACCACCAGTACGGCGAGGAAGCGCACTGCCTCGCCGCTGGCGGCCCAGGCAGCGACGGCGATGGCGACCGCGATCGGGGTGTAGACGGCGCCCAAGCGATCGCCGAGCCGGCGCAGACGTGGCCGTTTCTGCTCCGACTCGCGCAGGACGGCGAGGATCTTGGCGTAGCGCGAATCGACGGCGCGCGCCGTGGCGCGCGCGGCGAGCGCCGTCTCGCCGTTGATCGCACCCGAGAGCACGGCCGAGCCCGGCGTCTTCGCGATCAGATAGGGCTCGCCGGTGAGGTACGACTCGTCCATCACGCCGTGCCCTTCGACCACCTCGCCGTCGACGGGGCAGATCTCGTGGGGGTAGATCTCGACGACGTCGCCGACGCGGAGCTCCGCCGCCTCGACGTCCCCGACGCGCCCGTCGCTGCGCCGGTGCGCCACCGCCGGCATGCGGCGGGCGAGGGCCGCGAGGACCGACGAGGCGTTGCTCATCGCGAACGACTCGAGCGCCTGGCCGCCGGAGAGCATGAGGACGACGAGGGTGCCGGCCAGGTACTCGTCGAGGACGACAGCGGTGACGATGGAGATGCCGGCGAGCAAGTCGGAGCCGAGCTCCCGTCGCCAGACCTGGCGCAGCAGGGTGAGGACGAGGGGCGCGCCGCCGAGCGCCAGGGCGGCGACGAGCGGCAGGTCGCGAGCGCGGAACGGACCGATCGCGGCGCGCTCGTCGAGCCCGAAGCGGATCGCGAGGTGGAGCGCGATGGCGGCGAGCGCGCCCGCTGCGATCCAGGTCTCGCGGCGGCCGAGCGCGGATCGAGCTGACGAGGCGGCGAGCGGCGGCGTCACTCCCACTCGATCGTGCCGGGCGGCTTGGTGGTGAGGTCGAGCGCCCAGCCGGCGACGCCGGCGAGGGCGAGGAGACGCGAGGTGAGCTCGCCGCGCAGCGCCGCGGGCAGCTCGCCCGGGGTCGCCGTCATCGCCCGCTCCGAGCGCACCGGGCGCACGACGACGAGCTCGTCGCCGCGCCCGTCGAGGCTCATCGGCACGAGCACGGTTGGGCACTGCCAGATCTCGTCGTAGAGACCGTGCCGCCGCAGGCCGTCCATGACGATCGCGTCCGCCTCGCGCAGCAGGTCGAGGCGGTCGCGGGTGACTGTCGCGGCGCGCGTCGCGAAGCGCTCCGGCGCCCCTTCGCCCTGCCACCAGAGGGCGCGATTGACGTGCGGCGCCTCCTCGTAGTGGGCGCCGGCGGCGAGCAGCAGGCGCTCCCACGGCGCCTCGCCGAAGAGCATCACCGGGTGCTCGTAGGCGCGCAGGTCGGCCTTGACGCCGACCGAGCGGATGGGCAGGGCGCGCGCCGCGATGCCGGTGCGGGCGGCGACGGCGGCCACCGCGGGCTCGATCTCGTCGAAGTGCGAGCGGTCGCTCTCGCCCGTCGAGCAGAGGAGCCGCACGCCGAGGCCCGGTCCGGGGAAGGGGTGGCGCCAGACGAGCTCGCGCGGCACGCCGAGGCGCTCGCCGAGCTCGCGCACCTCGACCTTGTAGAGCTCGGCGAGCGGCTCGACCACGCGGCCGGCCGCGATCATCGCCGCGATCACCGGCACGCGGTTGTGGTGGGTCTTGATGGTGTCGGCGCGCTTCGTGCCGCCGGTCTCGATGGTGTCGGGGTAGATGGTGCCCTGGGCGAGCAGGTGCGACTCGATGCCGAGCCGGCGCGCCTCGCGCTCGAAGACGGCGACGAAAGTGTCGCCGATGATCCGCCGCTTGCGCTCGGGCTCGACGACGCCGGCGAGCGCGGCGAGGAACTCCGCGCTGGCGTCGACGAACTCGAGCCGCGCGCCCAGGCCGAGCGCCGCGAGCGCGGCCAGCACGTCGCGACTCTCGTCCTTGCGCATCAGGCCGTTGTCGATGTGCAGCAGGTGCACGCGCTCGGGGCCGAGAGCGAGCGACAGCAGCTTGGCGGCGACGGTCGAATCGACGCCCCCCGAGGCGAGCAGGAAAACCGCGCCCTCACCGATGCGCGCCCGCGAGCGTTCGATCTCCTCGTCGAGGAAGCGGTCCATCGACCAGGTCGGCCGGCAGCCGCAGATGCCGAGCACGAAGTTGGCGATCATCTCGCCGCCGCGTGGCGTGTCGTCGACCTCGGGGTGGAACTGGAAGCCGTAGCGGCGGAGCGCATCGGAGCCGATGGCGGCGAAGCGGTGCTCCGGGGTCTCGGCGCCGAGGCGCGTGAAGCCGAGCTCCTCGAAGCCGGGGCCGACCGCGGTGACCGAGTCGTAGTGACTCATCCACACCGGCTCGACCGCGGCGAGGCCGGAGAAGAGCGGGTGCGGACGGCGGATCTCGAGCGCGGCGTGGCCCCACTCGCGGCCGCCGTGGATCACCTGGCCGCCGTACTGCTTGGCGATCTCCTGGTGGCCGAAGCAGAAGCCGAGGATGGGAACGTCGAGATCGTAGATGGCGCGGGTGTAGTCGGAGTCCTCGCCGTGCGAGGAGAGCGACGGGCTGCCGGAGATCACGATGCCGCGATAGGCGGCGAAGGCTTCGATCGAGTCCTCGGGCTGGCGGATCTCGGCGAGCACGCCGGCGCGGCGGATCTTGGTGGCGATGAGGTGCGCGTACTGGCCGCCGAAGTCGACGACCGCGATCTTGTCGTGGGTCAACGCGGTTCTCCCGGAGGATGGAGCGTGGCGCCGGCGCACCGGCGAAACAAGCCTATGCGATGGTCGGCGGCCGGCCGGCGTCCCGCCCCGCGACGCGGCGCCGGCGGCGCGGCGAGGATGTAGCCTAAAATCGAAGCGTCAGGTCGATCCGGAGCTCCGACCCCCTGGAGGTGCCCATGGTCGCGATCCGCACCGTTCTCTGCCCGGTCGATCTCTCGGCCGCCAGCGCGCGCCAGGTCGATCTCGCCGCCCAGCTCTGCCGCCTCTTCGCCGCTCGCCTCGTCGTCCACCACAATCTCGCGACGCTCCCTGTCGGCGCCGCCGTCGGCTGGATGTGGCAGGGCGGACGCGGCGAGGCGCCCACCGAGGACGACGTCGAAGCGAGAGTGCGCGCGCTGCTGGCGCGGCTGCCCGGGGGCGTCGAGCACGAGGCACGGATCACCCGCGGCCTGCCCTCGCAGACGGTGATGGCGGTGGGAGACCTGGTCGGCGCCGATCTGGTGATTCTCGCCACTCACGGCGATTCTCACCAGGAGCACACCTCGGTGACCGAGCAGCTCCTCGAGCATTCGGAGCGCTCGCTGCTGGTGCTGCACGAGCGCGACGTGGCGTCGGGCCCGCCAGATTTCCTGTCGCCGGGGAGCCCGCACGTGGCGCTCGTGCCGACCGACCTCGCCGCCGGGTCGCGCGGCGCCGAGGAGCTCGCCTGCGAGCTCGCGGCGCGCGCCCCGGTCGAGCTGCACCTGCTGCACGTCGCCGAGCCGAAGCGGCGCGGCGAGCCGCAACCCGACGACATCGAGACCGCGATGCGGGCGCGACTCCCCGAGGCGCTCGTCGGCAAGGCGCGGCTGCACGTCGCCGAGGGCGATCCGGCGGCGGCGATCGACGGCGCCGCCCGCCGGCTCGGTGCCGGCTGCATCGTCATGGGGGAGCACACCAAGTCGTTCCTGCGGCGCTGGCTCTCGCCGGACGTCTCGCGCGCCCTGCTGCACCAAGCGCCGTGCCCGGTCTGGTACGTGCCCGCCGGACGCGCCGGCGCCGCCTGAAGCGCACGAGCCCCGCACGATCCTCTAGGCTCGAGGACGAGTGCGCCCGGTGCCCCGCTCCGTTGCGTCGCGACTGGCGCGGCGCGCGACGCTCCTCGTCCCCTTCGCCCTCGTGGCGCGTGGCGAGGGCGTCGAGACGCCGCGCCTGATCGTCCAGGCGCCGGCGGAGCTCGCCGCCGCCGCGCGCGAGATCGACGCCATCCCCGCGGCGAGCTGGACGAGCCTGCGCGAGCTCGCGGGTCTCGCCACATTCGGGCCGCCCGTCGTGGTCGTGCTGGCGCCGGAGGGCTCCGACGCGGCGCGGCGCGTCGCGCCCTGGATCAGCGGCTATGCGGAGAGCCGGCGCGGGCTCGTAGTGCTCCTGCCGAGGCGCGTCGGTCGCTATCCCGACCGCGGCCTGGTGCCGCTGCTGCGGCACGAGGTGGCGCACGTGGTCGTGGCGCGCGCCGCCGGCGGCCGGGACGTGCCGAGATGGTTCGACGAGGGGCTGGCGATGGCCGCGGCGCGGCCGTGGGAGCTCGGCGACCGGGCGCGCGTCGCGCTGGCGGTGCTCACCGACGACCGCCTGCCGCTCGCGCGGCTCGACACCGCCTTCGCCGGCGGCGAAGCCGAGGCGCAGTCGGCGTACGCGCTGGCGGGGGACCTGATGCGGGAGCTGCTGCAGCGGCACGGTCGGGCGGCGCCGGCGGCGATCCTCGCCCGGCTGGCCGGCGGCGAGCGCTTCGCGGCCGCGTTCCGAGGCGTCACCGGCGAGAGCCTCGCCGAGTTCGAGCGCGCGTACTGGCAACGGCGCACGCTCTGGGATCGATGGGTGCCCGTGATCTCGAGCTCGGTGGTGCTGTGGGCGGGCGTCGCGCTGCTCGCCCTCGCCGCCTTCCGGCGCCGGCGCGCACGCGACGCCGAGCTGCGCCGGTCGTGGGAGGCGGAGGAGGGGAGCGAAACGGACGCCCCGCCGTGAGGTGCCGGCGGGGCGAGGCGCTCAGCCCTCGGCCGGTGCAGCGGCGCTCGCGGCTCTCTTCTTCGCCGCCTTCCTCTTCTTCGCCACGACGACGGGGACGGCGACGGCGGCGATGGCGCCGAGCACGCCGGCGATGATCTGCGCCTTCTTCTTCGGCTCGAGCTTCTGCCAATCCTGCTGCAGCTGCTTGAGCTTGGCGTTGGTGGCCTTCGACGCCTTCTGCAGCTGCTTGGCCGCCGCCTTGGCGCCTTCGTCGGTCATCTCGGCGAGCTTGTCGCGCGCCTCGTCGGCTTTCTTGCCGAGCGCGGCGAGCGTGGTTTCGAAGCTGGCGTTCTTGCTGGCCATGTCGTCCTCCGGAGTCGAGTCTCCCCCCGCTGCATTCTAGCGGCGAGGTCGGGGAGAGAGCGGCCCACCAAGACAAGGGGCCCGACCCCCGACGATTCGATTCTCCGAGGGCGGGCCCCACCGGGCGCTTGGTTGCCGCAGCGTCGCCGCTGCGACCACATCGCCGCGCGTCCGCGGCTCGGCACCTTGGGCGTCCGCTCCCAGGTTGCCCGGACTCATGGACGAGCCCGTCGTGATGCTGTCTTAGGGTGCGCTTCCGTTCGGCGTTTGTCAAGAGTCGACGACAGGCGCGCGCCGCGCTGGAGCCGGACCGCGCTATCGTGCGCCGCGTGCGAGGACGAACGGCGGGGCGGGGGTGGAGCGTGGGGGAGGAGATCGCCCACACGGTGAGCCACGGCGTCGGCGCGGTGCTGGCGATCGCCGGACTGGCCGGGCTGGTGGCGGTCTCGGCGCGGCGCGGCGACGCCTGGGCGGTGACTTCGTCGGCGGTGTTCGGCGCCACGCTGGTGCTCCTCTACACCGTCTCGACGCTCTACCACGC
>Ga0214471_10004309_pt1 | contig 10997 bp, 7 predicted proteins | sample RVTome_5_FD_207665 | JGI IMG/M metagenome (GOLD analysis project Ga0214471, IMG submission 207665) | Soil microbial communities from uranium-contaminated site in the Upper Colorado River Basin, Wyoming, United States - RVT142D155 | ecosystem: Environmental > Terrestrial > Soil > Contaminated >... | reverse complement strand
GGACCTCGGTCGGCGTGGAATACCGTTGTCGGCGTGGCCAGTGACGTCAAAGTAACCGGGCCCGATGACCGGAATGCGCTGCTCGCGTACTACGTCCCGACCTCACTCGACTTCATCGGCTCGCCGTCCATCATCGTCAGAACCGGAGGCGATCCCGGACGGATCATCCCGGCGGTACGGCAGATCGTCCGTGACCTGGACCCCGATATACCCCTGGAGCGTGTTGCGGCGTGGGAGCAGATGTTCGCCGATACGATCATGCGGCCGCGGTTCATCCTCACGCTCATGTCGGTCCTTGCCGGCGTGTCGCTGCTCCTTGCCGCGATTGGCGTCTACGGTGTGATGGCCTACACGGTATCGATGCGGACACAGGAAATCGGCGTGCGGCTGGCGCTTGGCGCGCGATCCGGCGAGATCCAGCGGCGCGTGTTGGGGGACGCATTCGTGCTGGTCGGATGTGGCTCCGCACTGGGGCTGGCAGCGTCGATCGGCCTCAGCCGTCTGTTGGAGGGAATGCTGTTTGGTATTCAGCCTGGCGATCCCATGACGATTGGCGCAGTGACGGTGGCGATGGGACTGGTGGCGGGCGCCGCCGCCTTCCTGCCGGCCCGGCGCGCGAGCCGGGTCAGTCCGATGCGGGCACTGCGATCCGATTAGGTCGGATCGGAACGCCGGGCCAGCTGCGAGTGGCTGGGCAGAAGCGGCGCGTGCGGACCTGACGCCATCGCTGGCTGGTTGTCTACACCTCGTTGCGAAGTGCTGACATGGGATCGACCCGAACGCTGCGCCGAGCCGCGATCACTCCCGAAACCGTGGTCACGACCAGCAGCATCACTACCACGGCGGATAACGTGCGCCCGTCCGTGGGCTGCACCTCGAACAGCAACCCGGCGAGGCTGCGATTCGCGACCTGCGCTCCGAGCAGCCCGAATCCGAGTCCCGCGACCGCGATCGCGATGCCTCGCCCGATGACCATGCGTCTGAGCCCTTCCACGGTGGCACCCAGCGCCACACGCACGCCAAGTTCGCGCGTCCGTTGTCGCACCATCGCGGTCATCACTCCGAACAGGCCGACCGACGCCAACCCAACGGCCGCTGCCGAGAATAGCGTGAGGAGGAATGCGTTCAGTCGGGGTTGGGCAAGAGGTTGGTCGAGGTACATGCTGAACGGTGACAGCCGTCTGAAGGCGACCCCGGCATCGACGTCGGCCGCGGCCTGACGGATCGCGGGGAGCAGACTCACCTCGGGACCCGTCGTCCGAATGGCCAGTACGAGGGGCGCGAACGGGAAGAACGATTGTCGCAGCGGGAAATAGATCGACGGCCGCGCGTCGCGCAGGTCGCGATAGCGCGTTTCCGGCACGATTCCCACCACAGTGAACAGGTCACCCGGTCCCGCCCCGAAGCGCAGGCGTTGGCCGACGGGATCCGCGCTGGGCCAGTAGTGCCGTGCCGCTCCTTCGCTCAGCATGATGACGGGCGGAGAGTCCTCCCTGTCGCGGTCCGTGAAGGCACGACCTCGCAGGATCGGGATGCCGAACGTAGCGAAATACTCCGCGGTGATCACTTCCATGTTGAGCATGGGATTCCCGGCCGAATCCGCGGTACTCTGTCCCTCCACGGATGGACGCCCGTCCCAGCCGCCGGTCCCCGAGAAGGGAGCAGCCACGACCGGGGACACCGCGCGCACGCCGGGCACCGCCTCGATGCGCGGAATGATCCGGTCGAGCAAGGCGAGTTGCTTGTCCTTCGTGTCGAAGGCATCGACGCGCAGCGCAAGTGAGCCGATCAGCAATCCGCGGGGCTCGAACGAGAGCTCGGCCCGCTCCAACGCGATCAGGCTCCTGACGATGAGGCCTGACGCCGAGAGGACGACGAAAGCGAGTGCCACCTGGCCCGCGACCATCGCTTCGGCCGCCAGGCGTGATCCACGGCTGGCACTCTGACGCGCGTCGGACCGGAGCACCTGCTGCAGGTTGACGCGTGACGCGGAGATCGCCGGAGCGAGTCCGAACAGCATCACCACGAACATCGAGACGAGCAGCGCCACCACGAGGGCAGTCGAGTTCACCGCGAGCTCGTCGAGGCGCGGGACGCCGGCCGGCGCGAAGGCGATGAAGCCGCGAACGGCAGCGACCGCCACGACGACTCCGAGCGCTCCCCCGAGGCTCGCGAGGATCGCGTTCTCGCCGAGGAGCTGCCTGACGACGCGGCCGCGCGCCGCGCCCAGCGCCGATCGCACCGCGAACTCGCGACTCCTGCTCAGGCCGCGGACCATCAGCAGACCAGCCACGTTGGCGCACGCAATCACCAGGAGGAGCGCCGCCGCGCTCCAGAAGGCGAGCAGGGCCGGCCTCGTGTCGCCGACGACCGTTCGCGAGAACGAATTCACGGTGGCGCGCAAGTCGCGCTGCCAGTTCGCCGCATCCGGACGCCTGTAGAAAGCAGCGAGTTCGGCGCGAGCGGCATCGGCGGTGGCGCCGGTGCGCAACCGGGCCAGGAGGTTCACGCCGACGTATGCGGTCGTGCCGCGTTGCGCATTGATCGGAGTCACCGCCGCCCAGAAGTCGACCTGCGCCGGGAAGCGGAGTCCCGGCGGCATGACACCGACGATCGTGTACGAGACGCCGTTCTCGTGGACCGGAAGGCGACGGCCGACCACGTCGGGGTCGCCGCCATACTGGTCCTGCCAGGCCGCATGGCTCAACACCACCACCGGCTCAGCGCCAACCTCGTCGTCCGCTGGCCGGAGGCCGCGACCGAGCAGCGGCGACACGCCAAGCACGTCGAAGTAGTTGCCTGAGACGAGCGCGCGCCGTAACAGCACGACGCGATCGCCGTCGCGGATCGGGACCGGAACGGCTCCCTGGTAGGTGAACCACCCCACCGCGTCGAAGGCGCTCGCCTGACGCGTGAATCGATCCGCCAGGTCGAGCCCCATTGGGTAGTTCGTGAAGTTGCCGTCGGGTGTGGCGCCCCACAACAGCACCAGTCTTTCCTGATCGCGAACGGGGAGCTCGCGGATCAGAATGGCATGACCCACGGTGAAAGCCGCCGTCCACAGGCCGATGCCGAGCGCGAGCGTCAGGACAGTGGCGACAAGAAAACCCGGGGCACGCCTGAGAAGGCGAATACCGAGACGGAGGTTGGTCGCTGGCATGATCAAACAACTACGGCGTGAGAGGACGGCGAAACCAGCGAGCGGTCAGTCGCTCATGTGGGCCAGTCCCGCGATGTGCCGCGAGTGCGCGGGTCAAGGTCGGGTGTGTCCCCGCGGAATCCAGCGCCCCGTCGTCTGCCGATACGTGCGATACGCTTCGCCGAAAGTGCGCTCCAGAACCGGTTCTTCGCAGGCTGTGACGAACAGATGGGTCGCGAGGATGAGGACTGCTGCATAGACAACGAGGGCGGGTGATCGATAGAAGATCGCCGCGCCGCCCAGTGCGAGCGTGGCGCCGAGGTACATCGGGTTGCGCACGAAGCGGTACGGACCGCTGATGACAAGGCGCCGAGGAGGGTCGAACGGTGCCTGTGTCCCCTTGCCGACGAATACGAAGGTGAGCACGCAGGCGAGAACGAGCGCTGCGCCGGCGAGGCTGATGGCCAGCCCGGCGAGTTCGATCACGCCGACCACGGGGGGGCGCGTTATGCCGGACCGAGACAGTATCTCGTTGGGGAGCGCGATGAGCAGGAAGCCAACGAAGAGGGACGCGTAGACGACCGCGCGTGCAAGGACAAACAGGGGGACTCTCCGGATCAGATTGCGCCAGACGCCATAGCCTATGCCCCAAAGTGACACTGCGTCAAGACTGCGCCGCTGAAGTTCGCCTTTGTCGCCGAGGGCCTGCTACTCGTCCGGGCGGCAGTGCGTGGGCAGCTCCGCCTCGATCCGAGGCCAGCAGGATCACGTGTCGGGTGGCTGCTGATTGCGTACGCTCTGGTGATCTACCCTCTACTCGGTTGGTCGCAGGGACATGGGTACCCCGCCGGACCGTCGTTCGGCGCGCCGTGTCCCACCACGATCTTCTTCCTTGGCATGATGCTCTGGGCCGTTGAACGGATTCCTGTCTCGCTCGTCGTCGTGCCACTTCTCTGGGCGGTGCTTGGCACGAGCGCGGCGCTCCAGCTTGGCATCTGGGAGGACCTGGGACTCCCGATCAGTGCGATCGTGGTCCTCGTCGCTGCAGTGCGACGACAACGGGGTGGGGCGATGCCGCGTTTCGACCGCGCAAGTGCCGCTCTGTACGTTGGTCCGCTCCACAGTGAGCCTGGACCGCGGACCGAGGCTACCCGGACCTGAGCCCCGACATCGGATCCGCTGCGCCGCGGACTTCGCAGGCTGATCGTCAACCAGTACCCGCATCGCGAACCACAGGCAGCGGCTCGGTCCCATGCGGCCCGGGGAACCCACCCCGCAGGTTGAGGAGAAGTCGGCGGGCCCGTTGGTGGTCAGGATTCCGCTCCAGCCATTGCTCAAGGAGGCGAAGAGCGCCGGCCCGGTCTCCCGTTTCGTCCAGCATGAACGCCAGGCTCTCGGTGGGGATGTACTCCTCAGGGAACATCGCGTGGTTGCGACGAATGATCGCCATCGCCTCGACACGGCGATCCTGCCGGAACACGCGCCAGCCCAGGACGTCCAGCAGAGTGGGTGTTACGACGTCCGCGCCCAGTTGTGGCCGGATGCGATCCAGCCCGGCCAGCGTCGCGTCCACCCCATCGCGGTTGAGTGTGCGTTCCAGCGTCAGGCGCATCCACGACCGCACGGCGACGCTGCTGTCGGGATACGTGTCACGTTCCAGGGCCGCGAGCGCGATCGCGTCATCGAGCGAACCTCCATCGGCCAGTTCCTGCGCAACCGCTCCCAGTGCGCCGATCCGGAAGTCGTACGCGTCGCGCCCGAAGTAGCGCGATCGCAGGGTGCGGTACCTGGCTGCCGCGCTATCGACACCGCCGGCGGTGTATGCCGCCTTGATGACGGTGGGCAAGGGCCGGGGATCCGTGCGCCCGGCATGACAGGTGTGACACGAGACGCGGTGGCCCGTGTCGATCCGGGTCGCCAGCCGCGCAAGGAAGTCCTGGTTGATGGACTGGACCATCGCCATCATCACGCGCGCCTTCTGCTTCATGGGCTTCGCATCCGATGCGTAGTCCCATTGCGACCTGGGCTGTTCCATTGTGCCGACGTGGCAGAACAGGCAACCCTCACCCTGAAGCCGGGGTAGCCCGAGCCCGAGGAGGTTGTCGAGCATCACTTCGTTCAACCGGTCGCGAGAGACGTCTCGTGGCAGGACCTGGAGGTTCTTGAAGGCCCCTGCGCTCTCTTGCCCCACCAGTCGCGATGCGCACAGCAACAGCGACACGAGCGAAACACCTCGGCGAGTCAGCAGCGACAGGCATGTCATGATACGGGTATTCAGGCGTAAGGTCGGTGCGGCACGCCGCGCACCAGCTACCTGGGAGGATGCAACACGGCGCCGTCGATGTCGATCCGCTTCCGGACGGACCGCTCGTATGAGGGACGAACCGCGACGGACGGACTCCGATGGATGGATCGCCGGGCATCCCGGTCTGGAGGCGTCACCGCCTGGTCCGGAAAAGGGCACCGTCCTGTTGACTCCGACAGCAGCGGAGCATTCCAGGCAACAGGCCGAAAGAACGAGTGCAGCTTACCTGCTGCTGGATTGGCGGCCGGTTGGTCCCTGCTGCCTACGGCGACCAGCGCGGATCGAGCGCTGGCTGCGTGGCGAGCCGGCGAGGCGCTCTGCCATCGCTCCGCATCACGAACAGCGCATCGATCCCATCGCGTCCGGAAATGAAGGCCAGCAACGAACCGTCGGGCGACCAGGTGTGCTGCCCGTCGTACTGCGGCGTGCTCGTCAGGCGCACCCGGTTCCCTCCCGCCGCGTCCATCACCTCGATGTCGTAGTTCTCGCCGCGCAGCGACTGGAAGGCGATGCGCTTTCCGTCCGGCGACCAGATGGGAACGTGGTCATGGGCGGGGTCATTGGTGAGTCGGCGCAGCTCGCCGCCGTCCGGACGAACCATGTAGATCTCGCGATTGCCATCCCGAGACGAGACGAAAGCGATCGCTCCACCGTCGGGTGACCATGCCGGACTGGAGGTCGGCACAGCCGCGCTATTCCGCGTGACAGCGACTTCACCGCGACCTGCGACGTCCGCAACATGCACCTCCGGGCGCCCGTTCCGGGTGGCGATGAACGCGATCCGGGAACCGTCCGGCGACCAGGCCGGGCTTCGGTCGTCCTCGGTGTTGTCGGTGAGGCGAGTCAAGCGACCATTGCGCACGTCTATCGTGTAGACGTCGCTGTCGCCATCGCGATCGGACTCGAACAGAATGTGTGATCCATCGGGCGACCAGCTCCGCGGACTCTTGGCCACGACGTGGCGCACCAGGAACCGCGCGTCGCTCCCGTCGGCGTCCATTACCCACAGATCCCACGTCCCGGCTCGCTCGCGGCCGAACGCGATCTGCCGGCCGTCGGGCGACCACACCGGAAAGCGCTCGGCGGTGGGACCATCGGTGAGGCGCACCGTTCTGGTGCCGTCTACCCAGGTGACGTAGACGTCCCACGCACCATCGCGCTTTGACGCGAATGCCAGCCTTGTCTGCACCAGCTGGATCTTCTCGAGATCCTGAGTCCCGATGGACCGCGTCCGCGGCAGTGCCGGCTGCCAGCAGAGCGTGACGAGGATGAGCGCGGTGGAGCAGTGCAGCGGGCGGGAGATCATGAGGCAGTCCTCGAGTTGCGGGCCGAACCCTTCAGCTTCGATGCCGCGCGCAGGCCCTGTGTTGCAGGCGCGCCGCGCGGTGGTGGCGGACAGAGGACCTGCCGGACTCCCGTGTCCCTTCTGCCCGCCTGCCCGTCTCGCGAAGGGCCGTCGGTGGGGAAATCAACCGCCAGGCGCGCTCCCTGCCACCCGCGGCGCGTAATACAGAAGCTGGCGGATCATCCTGTCGGCCGTCGCCGTGTAGTCCGACTCGTACTTCCGCATCAGTTCCTCCTTCGTCGTGGAGGCCCCCTTCGCCTGCTTTCCCCAGAGCACCGAGAGCGTGGCGTACGGCGGCACCAGCAGTCCCACGCCGTTGACGAAATTGCACAGGTTGCCGATGACATGCTGCGCGCCGTCCGAATCGCCGGTGATGACGATACCAGCGACCTTGCCGTCAAGCGGAGACGGTTTCCCCGCCAGCACCTGGTCGTGCAGCTCGTCCAGTCGCTCGATCACGCGCTGCATCAGCGACGAGTGACTCCCCCACCAGATCGGCGTGGCGAACACGACGATCTCCGCGTCCAGGACTCTGTCTAGAATCCCGGGCCACTCGTCTTGCTCGGCCATGTCGGTGTATGTGCCCGGAGGAATCTCGTGGTCCACCAGCTTGATCGTCTCGCAGTGGATTCCCTCGTGCTCCATCCTGCGGGACAGGAAAGCGCAGAGTGTCTCCGTGTTGGATAGACCCGACTTCTTCAGGGTGGCGAGCAGGATGGTTGCTTTCATTGTCATGATCCTCACCCGACGGCCACCTGCGTCCGGTACCATCAAAACGAACCGGACGTCGAGGCCATGGCAGTAGTGGCTGGGTCGGCTGTTCGTGGATCGACGCGCCGGCTGGCTGCGCACTGGACCCGTTTCGTACCGCTTCGGGAATGGCGCCGTTCCTCACACCGATCGGGACTGTGACGCTGGAGGCCACCTGCCGCGACAGTCGTGGATCGAGCGCGGACGGGCTCCGGTGAGTTCCTCGTGGCGGGGAACAACGACTGTGTGAGCGTCATCGTGGCTCGCACCAGGCGCACCTTCGCTCACGGCACTCTGACGGCGTGGCGCAGTCACCAGCGGCGGCGGCCGACACGAACGAGGACCTCGGTCCGGCTACGGCTACCAACACTGCGAGGGCGTGCTCGGTCGCCACGTGATACCCCGGGTTTGCCGAGCACACTCTTGCCTGCTCGTCCTTGCGCCTGGCGCTCGGTCGATCACATCGCCCTGGTGCCGGTCATCGTCCCCTTCACGACCTGTTCGCCGGTCGGCGTCTTGTAGGTAGCCATCAGGTTCCCCATCAGCATGCCGTTACTCATGACGCTCGCGGTCCGCACCGTCACCATCACGCCGGCGCGCAGGATGCTTTCGTACTCTGCCGACTGCCCTATGAGGCTGTCACCGACCACGGAGACGGTCATGAGAATGTTCGGCCGTCCTTCCAGCGATATCGTCCACGACGCCGCGTCAGCGGTGCCGGTTATTGTCGACCTGACGGTATCCGGCGTCCCCTCGAGAACCGAGGCGACGTTCCAGGTCCCTGCAAAGTCGGCCAGCATCGGTCCGGCGGGAGGTGCTGGTTCCGGCGGCGGAGTCTCCTCCTTGGGGGCACAGGCTGTGAGCAGGGCAGCAGTGAGCATTGCAGCGATGATGCGCATGTCGACTCCGGGGACTGGGGGGTAGTAGTCCGGCTGGGACTCCGAACCTACGAAAGGACGCTGTGGGCCGCAAATGACCAATCGGATGCCCACCCGGGTGCGGGCCATTCCGGACACCGATCGCGACCCATCGCCAGGATTCCACAGTTGAACGTGGAAGAACAGCAGGTCATCCCCCGAACAATGCTCCGACACCAGCGACATACCAAGTTTGGCCGACAACGCAGCCGCCCTCCGGTGACTCCGTCGGGGTCGGCGCTCGTTCAGCACCGGGAACCGGCATGCCGCGACCAACCAACCTTGATTCTTCCAGCACTGCCTTGTCGGCGTTCGCAAGGTTGAGAGGTGCAGGATCGCTCGTCGTCGCCCTGGCGTTCGGCGTGGTCGTCAGGGTGGCCGAGGCGCAGCGCCTGCCACAAGCCGACCCTGAACGCGCGGGATTCTCGACCGCTGCGCTGGGGGCCCTCCACGATACGCTCCAGCAGCTTGTCGCTGATGGGACGATTCCCGGCGCTGCGCTCCTGATTGCTCGCGGTGGGCGTATCGTGGATGTCACCACCGTTGGCTACGCGGACCGTGAAACTCGCACGGCGGTGCAGCGGAACTCGATATTCCGACTTGCCTCGGCGACCAAGATCTGGGTGTCGGCCGCGGTGCTGACGCTCGTGGATGACGGTCGCATCGGTTTGGACGACTCCCTGGGCCGATACCTGCCGGAGTTCGCCAGCATGCGGGTCTACAGCGACAGCGGGAGCACCAGGCCTGCCGGGCGCGCCATCACCGTACGCGATCTCCTTCGCCACACCGCGGGCACGGGTTACGGATACGCGGATCCGTACCAGGCGGCGCTCATCGAGCGTGGACTCATGACGGTTGGCGGGCGCTTCGCGCGGGATTGGTCGCATCCGTGGACGCTGGCCGAGTGGACCAGGCGGTTAGCCGCTATCCCACTGGAGAATGAACCTGGCACTGCCTTCGGCTACGGATTGTCCCACGACATCCTCGGCCGAGTGGTCGAGGCAGTGAGCGGACAACGACTCGACGAGTTCGTCAAACGGCGTATCCTGGATCCACTCGGGCTTCGGGACACCGGATTCTCGGTTGACACCGCCTCCCGCGGTCGTCTGACGAGCTTCTACATAGTGGAGAATGGTCGACTCGTTCGTACGGAGACCGGTCTGGAAAGTCCCTTTCGCGATGCGCCGCGCGCCCCATCAGGTGGTGGCGGCTGGGACCAGCTCGGCAACGGCGGCATGGTTACCACGGTAGACGACTTCGCTCGCTTTCTGTTGATGTTGCTCAACCGTGGTGAGCTGAATCGCGTGCGGATCCTCTCGCGTGCCGCGGTCGCGGAGATGCTCACCAACCAGCTCTCCGGAATCGGAAGCGGCGACAGTTACTGGCCGGGAGCAGGGTTCGGCTACGGTTATGCCGTGCTGTACGACGATGTGAAGTACGATGGTCCGGGCCGGACGGGGAAGATCTGGTGGGCCGGGTCGACCAACGTTTACTTCTGGATGGATCGCGAACTGGAGCTGATCGGGGTTTTCATGACCCACCTCGTGCCATTCGGGCACGCCGACGTGATGGGTCGTGTGGAACGACTGACCTACGGCGCAATCGCTGACCACAGGTGAGCGGACAGCCGTCTGGATGCTTCCGGAATCGGCCGCATCGACGAACGGCTGGTCGGGCGGCTGGCCTGGGCATCCTTGGGCAGGCCTGCTTCGCCGATCACCTGTTGACCATGGACATGCTCGCCGCAGGCTGAGCATCTCAACTGGTCAGTTGGACCCCGGTGACAGAGTGAACCTCCACCGGACAGGCGGTAACTCGTGAGGTCGACATGCGCATGGGTCGTTTCGAGCGACTGACCTGTGACGTGAACGCGGACCGAAGGCCGGCGGACAGCGCCGACAGCCGTCTAGATTTCGCGAACGGTGCCGTCCACGTCCGCGAACCCATCATTCGAAGCGCCCGCAGCGGGGCCCCCACTCCGCGTCGCGATCATCGGCCGCGGCCGATTGGGCCGCGCGCTCGCCCGTTCACTGACCGACGCAGGCGCCGTCATCATCGGGCAGTCAGGTCGAAATGAACAGCCGCCCGCGTGCGAGGTCGTCCTGCTGTGCGTACCCGAGCGGGAGATCGCGGCCGCTGCCGCGGTCGTCCAACCCGGACCGCTGGTCGGACACTGCAGCGCATCCGCCCCACTCGACGGACTCCGTCCGCACGAGCGGTTAATCCTGCATCCATTGATGACGGTGACCAGCGCCGGGGCGCACTTCGACGGCGCCTCGTGCGCCATCGATGGAAGCTCCGACCGGGCGCTGGCGATGGCCCAGCGGCTCGCGACACTGCTTGGCATGCGGGCGGTGCGCATAAGGCCGGAACGTCGCGCGCTGTATCACGCCGCGGCAGTGCTTGCCTCGGGTTCGCTCGTCACACTCGAAGGCACGGCAGAGCGGGTGGCCGCCATTGTGGGCATTGACCGCTCCGGCCTCGCACCGCTCGCCCGCGCCGCGTTGGACAACTGGGAGGCACTCGGCGCGCGGGATGCGC
>Ga0214471_10004307_pt1 | contig 11000 bp, 6 predicted proteins | sample RVTome_5_FD_207665 | JGI IMG/M metagenome (GOLD analysis project Ga0214471, IMG submission 207665) | Soil microbial communities from uranium-contaminated site in the Upper Colorado River Basin, Wyoming, United States - RVT142D155 | ecosystem: Environmental > Terrestrial > Soil > Contaminated >... | reverse complement strand
CGGACGGACCTGCCTGTTCCACCTGCCGATAGAGCTTTCGCATGCTCTCGCTCGCCCCGACGATAGGACCCAGGCACTCTTCGAGCTCGATCTGCGGCATGGCACCTCTCCTTGAATGAACCCCAGCATGGGCTCGGCCTCGGCTCGGCCGTCATAGGGTGAACGGTGTATATGCGGTGCGGGAGAAGCCGGAGGAGCGTAAGGGTGATCGGGATCACCGCGCCGAGCTCAGCTCCGACCTAGGATGGCCCTGCAGCTGGGAAATGACGGAGCTGCCGATCGCAGGGGAGGAATTCCCGCGATCGCCGCCGCCGCGGCTGCATGGGCGACGTGGTTTTCCTCACGCGAAGATTATTTTTGCGCCTCCTACCTGTTTCCGTGGTCCAGAACACGGGTGTTCTCTGTATGGCTCGAGGAATCTTCCTGAAGGAGAATTCTGTCACCATGCGAATGCGGACCTTGGCTCTTCTTGCGATCCCGTGGGTTCTGTGGGTGAGTTCCTCCGATGCCGAGGCCTCGGGAGAAGCCTCCCTCATGCTGGGGAGGACCTTCGTCGAGGAGCTGCGTCTCCAGGACAAGACGAGCTTCGGCGCCACCATCGGCGTCTTTTCCCGGATCGTGGGATTCGAGCTCGGCTTCGACTACATGCCGACGTCGGACTTCGACATTCCCGGGGTCGACCTTGGGGCATCGGTCCTGAATCTCGCCGGGAACGTCGTTCTCCAAGCGCCGCTCGGGGAATTCTATCCCTACGGTACTCTGGGCTACGGCGCCTTCTTCGCGAACGCGAGCGGCGATCTCGCGACCGATGAGTTCCTCGGGACCTTCGGCGCCTTCAACTACGGCCTGGGGCTGAAGATGTTCTTCCACGAGAACGTGGGCATCCGCGTCGATTACCGGCGCTTCGCGATTCAGACGGACGTCGATGACCCCGGTCTCGAAATCCCCATCATCGGCGAAGAGATCAACGCCGAGCCCGATGTCGACCGATTCCTCGTGGGGGTGGCGCTCCGCTGGTGAGCGCTTACTCCCGGTCCGTCCCGTACTGAGCCGCCCCGAGGAAGTGAAGGGAGACGTAGGGCTCGATCTTTCTCTTCCAGAAGGCAGGCGGGGGGAAGTGAAATCCCGAGGGTCGCGATATACTGTGCCGCGTGAGGTCCGACGCCAACGCCGCGGCCATCGGGTTCAGCATCCATACCGGCTGGGCCGCCTCGGTTTTGGTCGCGGGCCCGCTCCGTGCCCCGCGGATCGTGGACCGATGCCGGATACGTCTCGCGGACTCGGACGATACCGTTCGGGCCGAGGTTTATCACCGAGCGGCGGGGATGAGCGGCTCCGCGGCCGCGAAGTTCGTGCGCGAGTCGAAAGACGCCGCCGCCCGAAAAGCGCGCGAGGCCGTCCAAAGCCTGCGAGAGTCGCAGCCGCTGGTCACCGCGGGAATTCTGATGGGCGCGGGGAAGCTTCCGTCGGACCTCGCGGCGATCCTGCGCTCCCATCCCCTCATCCATAGCGCGGAAGGCGTCTTCTACCGGGAAGCGCTCGCCACGGCCGCCGAGGACTGCGGGCTCGAGGTCGTGCGGATTCCTCGCCAAGAGCTCCCGGACCGCTTCGCCTCGGCCCTCGGGACGGATGATGGGGGCGCTCGCGAGTGCCTCGCGGCCATGGGCCGATCCGTCGGCCCGCCCTGGGCGCGCGATCAGAAGGATGCCGCCATGGCGGCGCTGGTAGCGCTAGCGCTCACGAGGGCTCCCGGTTCTTCATGAAGCGGGTGAAGGCTTCTCTTCGGATGCTCACGCTGGAATTCCTCGAGTCGCGCGGCGAGCTCGCACATGTTCGCCCTCGAAATCGGCGCTCCATGCTAGCATCCGGGCGCCATGAGACGTGCGCAATGGGAGAAACCGTTTACCTCGAGGACGCCTGAACGACGCGCGCGAGGATTCTTTGCGCCTTTCGCGCGTTTCGACTACACTGGAGGCTCTCCGGATCGGGCAAAGCCCACGCGCTCCATCGATTCCCCCCGTGAGCGTGCCCTCGAAAAGGTGGAACCGCAAATGAAACTTTACGTGGGTAACCTCCCTTACAACACTTCCGAGGAATCCCTCCGCAATCTCTTCTCGCGCCACGGACACGTGCAGGGCATTTGGATCGGCAACACCCGCGTGGGATCTCCCCATGGCTACGGGTTCGTGCAGATGCCGGACGGGTCGAATGCGGAGAAGGCGATCTCCATGCTCGACGGCCTCCAGTTCGAGGGAAACGAGATCACGGTCCACAAAGCGAGAGACTGAGCTCGGCAGGTCCGAGGTCGAGCGTTCGCCTCGGCCCTCCGCGCAGTTAATTAGTTTTGATTAACTGCCGAGCCTCCATGGCGTGATAACTTGACAAAATACAGTAAATTAGGCTATAGTTACCCAGCGGCCTGAGCGATTCCACTCAGGTCCCCGATAATCTGAGCCAAGTCAAGTTATCCGGCGGCGACGGCCAACCTTGGAGACCGAAAGGCGTTCCAGAATGTTTGCCCGCACGGTTCGAATGCAGCTGAAGCCTGAGAGTCTCTCCGAATTCACTCAGTTAATGGAGGAAGAGGTCATTCCCTTGCTCCGGAAGCAGCACGGCTTCACCGACGAGATTGCGTTCGTTCGTCCGAGCGGAACCGTAGCCATTGGAATCACCCTTTGGGAAGAGAAGGAGAGCGCCGACGCCTATCAACACGGCGTGTACCCCGAAGTGCTGAAGGCCCTCGCGAGCGTCGTCGACGGGACTCCTCGGGTGCGAAGCTTCGAAGTTTCGAACTCGACCTACCACAAAATCGGCGCCCGCTAGGCGGCGCTCGGTCACGGTTTCTCGATTGGGGCGGAGTCCGTCCGGCTTTCAAGCGAGGACCACTAGAAAGGACAAAGGAACAATGTACGAAAAAAACACGATCGCCAAGAGACGAACTTCGGGATGGGCCGACCGCCGCCGCTACTACCGTCGGCTTTTCGCGCTGGCGCGCCCGGAGGCGCTCAAAGACGAGGAGGCTCAGAAGGCCGCGCCGGTCAGCGAGAAAGACTGACACTCCTCTCTCGCGTCGCCGACCAATCCAGAAGGAGCCACCGGGCTCCTCTTTTTTTTGACCGGCCGAGCGGACCCATGGCGGTAATACGAAAGACACGCCCTCTCCGAGGGCGGCGAGGAGATCCCTTCGAGAAGCCCCTGCGCGACGAGCTCTTGAGCATAGAGCGGCTGGAGGAGAGGGCCAAGGCTCTGGCAGCGCGATTCACGGTCAACCCGAATCCTCGGGGCTTGTCGCGAAGCGTCCTGCCCCGCCTCGAGGACAACTCCCGCGTTCTGCGCGCGGCGTACCGGATCCTGGCCGAGGATGTGCACGAGGGGGAGCACATCAGTCCCGCGGCCGAATGGCTACTCGACAACTTCCATCTCGTAGCATCCGAAATCAGGGACGTCCAGCAGAACCTGCCGCGAGGTTACTACCGCGAGCTCCCCAAGCTCGCCTTGCGGGAGCTTGCCGGCCATGCTCGCGTATACGCGATGGCAGTGGAGCTCATCCGTCACAGTGACAGCCGCCTCGATCGGCAGAAGCTTCTGCGGTTCATCAACAGCTACCAGACCGTCGCTCCTTTGACCATCGGCGAGCTATGGGCATGGCCGAGCATGGTGAAGCTCGCACTCATCGAGAACCTGAGGCGGCTGGCGGAGGAAGAGCTCGACGCGCGCGAGGCGCGCCGGGCGGCGGATGGCTTTGTGGGCCGGATCGACGGAGAAGAGGAGGGCAGGCGGCCTCCGCTCCCCGCGGTGCTGCATACCGCTTTCGTCGTGGAGCTCCTCCAACGCATGCGCGAGTACGGCCCTCGCCTCTCCTCCGTGCGTTCCGCCGTCACGGTTCATCTGGCGGCGCAGCGAGTGAGCCCGGAGGATGCCATCCGGAGCGAGCATCAGCGAATGGCCGCGGCCGAGGTCTCCGTCGGGAACGCGATCGGAAGCCTCCGCCTCGCGGCCGCGCTCGACTGGAGCCAGTACTTCGAGGCGGTGAGCCTGGTGGAGAAGGTTCTCGAGCGCGATCCCGCGGGGGTCTACGGGAGCATGGACTTCCTGAGTCGGGACCGCTACCGCCAGGCCGCGGAGACGCTGGCAGATCGTACCGGAGAGGCTCAGTTGCGCGTGGCCTTGCGCGCGGTCGAGAGTGCGCGCCTGGCGGCGGAAGAGGGCTCGGCCAGCGATCGAGCCGCCCACGTGGGCTATCACCTCATCGGGAAAGGTCGTCGCGACCTCGAAAGCGACGTCGCCTATCGCCCGGGCCTCGCCGGGCGCCTGCGGCGATTCGCCTTCGCCCACGCGACTGCGGCCTATCTTGGAGCGATCGGACTCGGGACTTCTCTTCTCGCCGGACTTGGGCTCGCCTACGCCCGCGAACAAGGCGGTTCGTCCTGGGCGCAAGCGGGTGTGGTGCTCGCTCTTCTGCTGCCCGCGAGCGAGCTCGCCATCGCGTTCGTCCAGCGTCTGGCCTCGCGTCTGGCGCCGCCGCGGCGCCTCCCGCGCCTCGACTACTCGTCCGGAATCCCCGAGGGCGCCCGCACCATGGTGGTCGTTCCCACGCTCCTCAGGAATCCCTCCGACGTCGAGGCGCAGCTCGAGCATCTGGAAGTCCTGGCCCTCGGAAACCTCGACCCGCGGATCCACTTCGCGATCCTCAGCGACTTCACCGACGCCCCCGCCCGCAGGATGCCGGAGGACGAGGCGACCCTCTCGGCGGCGGGCGAGGGCATCGAAGCGCTGAATGTGCGATATGGCGGGGGACGTTGCGATCGGTTCTATCTCTTCCATCGCGAGCGCCGGTGGAACGCCGGCGAGAACGTCTGGATGGGCTGGGAGCGCAAGCGCGGCAAAATCGCCGAGCTCAACCGCCTCCTTCGGGGGGCGAAGGATACGAGCTTCCAGGTACAGGTCGGAGACCTTGCGGCGCTCCCGTCCATCCGTTACTGCATCACCCTCGACTCCGATACACGTCTTCCCCGTGACGGTGCCAGAAAGCTCGTGGGCATCATCGATCATCCGCTGAACCGCCCCCTGTTCGACCCGAGCCACGGCCGCGTTACCGAGGGCTACGGGATCCTCCAGCCCAGGGTGAGCGTGACGATGGCGAGTGCCTCGAGCTCGCTCTTCGCGCGCCTCTACGCCGGGCACACGGGAGTCGACCCCTACACCACGGCGGTATCGGATACCTACCAGGATATTTTCGGCGAAGGAATCTTCACGGGGAAGGGACTCTACGACGTGGACGCCTTCATCGCCTCGCTCGTTGGACGCGTGCCGGAGAACGCGCTCCTATCCCACGACCTCTTCGAGGGCCTCTACGCTCGTACGGCGCTCGTGACCGACATCGAGGTCGTAGACGACTACCCCTCGAGCGTCCTCGCCCACACCCGGCGCCAGCATCGCTGGGTCAGGGGAGACTGGCAGATCCTCTGGTGGCTGCTGCCCTTCGTTCCGGAACATTCGGGCTTCGCGCGCAACCATCTGCCCCTCATTTCGCGTTTCAAGATCTTCGACAATTTGAGAAGGAGTCTTCTGGCCCCAGCCACGCTGGTGCTGCTCCTTCTGGCCTGGACGCTCTTGCCGGGAAGCCCGGCCGTCTGGACGGCTTCCGTGCTAGCCGCCGTCGCCTTCCCCCTCTTCCCTGTCGCTCTCGAAGCCCTTACGGGCAGAAAGCCGCGGCAGCCGTGGCGCGCGTTTGGGAGAGGGGTGTGGGAGGACGCAACGACCGCCCTCGCTCGCGCGGGGCTGCAGCTCACGTTCGTGGCCAACCAGGCCTTCGAGGATGCGCACGCCATCGCCGTCACCCTCTTTCGGCTCGGGGTCACGCGGAGGGGCCTTCTCGAGTGGGAAACGGCGGCTGTGGGCGCGGCCCGTTCCTCGGGTCCGCGGTCCTTCGTAATAAAGATGATGGCGAGCCCCGCGATCGCCCTTTCCGCTCTCGTTCTGATCGTGCTGGCGCGCCCCGAAGCCCTCCTGCCTGCCGGCCCGCTCCTGGCCCTTTGGGCGGCGGCCCCTCTCATGGCTTACTCGCTGAGCCGGCCCGTTCTCGAGAGGCGCGACGAGCTCTCGGAAGAGGACCGGGAGCTCTTGCTGGACCTCGCCCGCGACACGTGGCGATTCTTCGAGAGGTTCATGGGTCCGGAGGACCATGGCCTCCCTCCGGACAATCTTCAGGAGATGCCCGAGCCCAGGCTGGCCCACCGCACCTCGCCCACGAACATCGGCATGGGCCTGATGGCGACGCTCGCCGCGCACGACCTCGGGTTGATTCCCATGGAGGATCTCGTCGAGCGGCTCGAGAGATGCCTCTCCACCATGGAGGGACTGGAGCGGTTCGAGGGACACCTCCTCAACTGGTATGACACCCGGAGCCTCGCTCCGCTCTCACCTCGCTACATCTCGACGGTCGATAGCGGCAATTTGGCAGGCGCCCTCGTGGCCGTGGCGGAAGGGTTGAGGCAACTGGCCCTATTGAGCAAGGCGAGCCATTTGAGCAAGTCGAGCCCGGAAACGGCCGCCGGTCGGCGGCTCGAGAGCCTGGCGCAGCGGGCGGCCTTCTTCGCGAACGAAATGAGCTTCCGGCTCCTCTACGATCCCGAGCGCCGGATTCTCTCCATCGGCTATCGTCTCGCGGATGCCGATGGACCGGGTCGTCTGGATCTCGCCTACTACGACCTCCTGGCCTCGGAAGCCCGGCTCGCGAGCTTCCTCGCCGTCGCCAAGGGCGATCTCCCCGAGACCCATTGGTTCCACCTCGGGCGGCTGCTCACGAGCGTCGAGGGAAGCCCGACGCTTCTGTCGTGGAGCGCGACGCTCTTCGAGTACTTGATGCCGCTCCTGGTAATGAGGAGCTATCCCGGAACCCTTCTCGACCGGTCCTGCCAAATGGCGGTGCGAAGCCACCGCAGGTACGCGGCGAGACGCGGGGTGCCCTGGGGGATCTCGGAGTCCGCCTACAGCCTCGTGGACCGCCACGACAACTATCAGTACAAGGCCTTCGGCGTCCCGGGCCTCGGCTTGAAGCGGGGACTCGGCGACGAGCTGGTCGTCGCGCCCTACGCCACCGCGCTTGCCGCGATGGTCGACCCGGCGTCCGCAGCGCAGAATTTTCGGCGGCTGGCTCTCGAGGGGCTTCGAGGCGAGTACGGCTGCTACGAGGCCATCGACTACTCTCACCATGGATCCGAAGAGCCCGAGAGCGCCCAAAGGGGGAAGACGGGAACGATGGGAACGGTGGTGCGAGCCTTCTTCGCCCACCATCAGGGGATGACGCTGGTCTCTCTCGCGAACGCTCTTCTTGGCGACGTGATGGTGAAGCGCTTTCACGCGGACCTCCGGGTGCAAGCGACGGAACTGTTACTCCAGGAGCGGGTGCCCCGACACGCACCCATGACTCGCGCGCGCCCGGCCGAAGAGACACGAGTGGCGGCGGCGGTGCCCGCGGCCGCGGTACGCCGCTACCGATCTCCCCACACCCCTTTTCCCCACGCGCAGTTTCTCTCGAACGGCAACTACACCGCCGTGGTTACGAACGCGGGCGGAGGCGCGAGCTTCTGCCGCGGCCGCGCGGTCACCCGATACCGAGAGGATCCGACTCGCGATCCGGGAAGCCAGTTCCTCTACCTCCGCGACGTAAGGAGCGGCTCGGTGTGGTCCGCTACCCATCAGCCGTTGGCCAAAGAGCCGGAGGACTATCTCGTCGCGTTCCTGGCGGAGAAGGCGACGTTTCATCGCCGCGACGACGACGTCGCGACCCAGCTCGACATCGCGGTCTCGACCGAAGACGACGTCGAGGTGCGGCGTCTCGCGGTGACCAACAAGAGCGATCGCCCCCGCGAGATCGAGGTCACGAGCTATGCCGAAATCGTTCTCGCGCCGCAGGCCGACGATCTGGCGCACCCCGCCTTCGGAAAGCTCTTCGTCGAGACCGAGTACCTTCCCGGTTGCGCGGCCCTGCTTTGCCGACGGCGGCCCCGCGCTCCGGACGAGGCGGAAACCTGGGCGGTGCACGTCCTGAGCCTGGAGGGACGAGCCCAGGGGCAGGTCGAGTGGGAGAGCGACCGCACGCGCTTTCTCGGTCGGGGCCGCGGGCCCGAAGACCCTCAGGCGCTCGACGGACGCTCGCTCACAGGTACGACGGGGGTGCTCCTCGATCCCATCGTCAGCCTGCGCCAGCGCATTCGTCTCGCGCCCGGTGGATTCATGAGGCTCGCTTTCGCCACCGGGATGGCGCCCACGAGAGAGACGGCCGTTGCCCTCGCGGAAAAGTACCGGGACCCGAGCGCCACGGCGCGAACCTTCGCCCTGGCCTTCGCCCACGCGCAGAGCGGCCTCCGCCATCTCGGCATCTCGAGCGAAGATGCGCAGCTCTTCGAGCGGCTCGCCTCACGGGTGCTGCACGCCGATGGATCCCTGCGCGCGAGCCCTGATCTCCTCCAGAGGAATACGCTCGGCCAGGAAGGGCTGTGGCCGCACAGTATCTCGGGCGATCTCCCTATCCTCCTCGTTCGCGTCGTCGAAGAGGACGACGTGCCGCTGGTGCGCCAGGTACTGCAAGCGCAGGAGTACTGGCGCCTCAAGGGCTTGAGCGCGGACGTGGTGATCCTGAACGAGCATCCCATAAGCTATCTCGACGAGATGCACGCGCAGCTCGCGGCTCTCCTGGACAATGGACCGTGGAGAGCCTGGAAACACTGCCCCGGCGGGGCGTACCTCCTTCGCGGAGACGGGATGACCGAAAGCGAGCGAATTCTCCTCGCGAGCGTGGCGCGCGCCATCGTGAGCGGCGAACGGGGAACGCTGGCGCAACAGCTCAGCGGTCTCGCTCCCGAGTGGCCGGAGCCGGAGGAACTGGTGCCCTCCCGCACGGGCGGGTCGTACTCGTCCGCCGAGCTCACGGTGCCGAGTCTCGCGCTCTCGAACGGCATCGGGGGCTTTACCGACGGCGGACGAGAATACGCCATCGTGTTAGACGGGGACCAGGAAACTCCTTTACCTTGGGTCAACGTGATCGCCAACGAAACCTTCGGGACGGTGGTCACGGCCTCGGGCGCGGCTCACACCTGGTCGGTGAACAGCCGCGAGAACCGCTTGACACCGTTCGCGAACGACCCCATCACCGACCCGACTTCCGAAGCCCTCTTCGTGCGCGACGAGGAGACGGGGGAGTCGTGGTCACCGACGCCAGGCCCTTTGCCCCGCACGCCGGCGAGCGGCCGTTTCGTGATCCGCCATTCCGCGGGGCTCACTCGCTTCGAGCGCGTCGCCAACGGCATCCGTCACGAACTCGAGGTCTTCGTCGACGCGAAGGACCCGGTGAAGTTCTCTCTGCTCACCCTCACGAACGAGAGCGGAGCGCACCGTCGTTTGAGTGTGGTCGCCTACAACGAGTGGGTGTTGGGTCCGCCGCGGGCGGGCCAGAACTTGCACGTGGTCACCGAGCACGATGCGGCAACCGAAGCGATCCTGGCCAGGAATCCCTTCAACCAGGAGCACGGGGGGCGAGTGGCCTTCGCTCACGCGAGCGAGGACGTCGCCTCGGCCACGGGGGACCGCCAGTCGTTTCTCGGCAGAAACGGCTCTCTCTCTCGACCGGCAGCCCTTCGCCGGCAGTCGCTCTCCGGCCGTTTCGGGGCGGGGCTCGATCCCTGCGCGGCGCTCCAGGTCTTCGTCTCCTTGGCGCCGGGGGAAACGCGCGCGCTGGTCTTTCTTCTGGGACAGGGGAGGGATCTGGACCAGGCTAAGAAGCTCATCGACCATTGCGGCAGCGTGCTCGCGGCGGAGATCGCGCGGGAAGGCGCTCGCCGGTCGTGGGACGAGATCCTCGACGCGGTTCGGGTCACGACACCGGACGATTCGTTCGACTTGCTGTTGAACCGCTGGCTCCTCTATCAGGACGTGAGTTGTCGACTCTGGGCGCGCACGGGTTATTTCCAGCCCGGGGGTGCCTTCGGATTTCGCGACCAGTTGCAGGATGCAATGGCCCTTTCATTCTCCCGACCGGAGCTCACGAGAGAGCATCTGCTGCGAGCGGCGAGTCGCCAGTTCGTCGAAGGGGACGTGCTGCATTGGTGGCACGAGCCGAGCGGTCGCGGCGCGCGCACCCGCTGCTCCGACGACCTGCTGTGGCTTCCGTACGCGGCGGCCCATTACGTCCGGACGACGGGAGACACCGGGGTTCTGGAGGAGCGCGTTCCATACCTGGAGGCTCCGCTCCTCGCTCCCGAAGCACAGGAAGCGTACATGCACCCTCGCGTATCGGCGGAAGAGGGCTCACTTTTCGAGCATTGCCTTCGTGCCATCGACAAGGGGCTGACGTCGGGCGCCCACGGCCTTCCCCTCATGGGGAGCGGCGACTGGAACGACGGCATGAACCGCGTGGGACGAGGGGGACGAGGGGAGAGCACGTGGCTCGGCTTCTTCCTTCATAGCGTGCTCGAAGAATTCGCGCCCCTGTGTGAGGCTCGAAGCGATACGCCCCGGGCCGAGCGTTACCGAAGCGAGATCGTTCGCCTGGCTTCGACGTTGGAGCAAACCTGGGATGGTGAGTGGTATCGTCGAGGCTACTATGACGACGGCACGCCCCTGGGCGCGGCACAAAATGACGAGTGCAAGATCGACTCCATCGCTCAGTCCTGGGCCGTTCTTTCGGGGGCGGTTCCCCAGCGCTTCGCCGACCGCGCCATGGACGCCGTCCGCACCCACTTGATCCGGCGCGCGCATCAGGTAGCTCTGCTGCTCACACCGCCTTTCGACCGTTCGGCGCAGGAGCCCGGCTATGTCAAAGGGTATCCGCCGGGCGTGCGGGAGAACGGCGGCCAATACACCCACGCCGCTCTTTGGGTGGTTATGGCGATGGCTCGCCTCGGGAGCGGAGACGAGGCGGTGGAGCTCTTTCACATGCTGAACCCGGTGAATCACACCCGCACTCCGGCCGACGTCGACCGATACAAGGCCGAGCCCTA
>Ga0214471_10004306_pt1 | contig 11005 bp, 8 predicted proteins | sample RVTome_5_FD_207665 | JGI IMG/M metagenome (GOLD analysis project Ga0214471, IMG submission 207665) | Soil microbial communities from uranium-contaminated site in the Upper Colorado River Basin, Wyoming, United States - RVT142D155 | ecosystem: Environmental > Terrestrial > Soil > Contaminated >... | reverse complement strand
CCTAAGACTGACATCATGAAACTAGACAGGGAGATCGTTGATTACCAAGGACAGATTGCGACCGCTGACCAATCGATTCCCCGCATCGAAGCGTCGATTCGCGAGGCCGGAGGACTAATAGAGGACCAAAAACTCACCTTCCGCCAAACCGCACAGTCAGAGTTGACGGAGAAGCTGGCGGAACTGGAAGTTGCGCGTCAATCCATGACGGCAGCGACAGATCGTGTCGTTCGCACCGATATCCGTTCGCCGGTCGATGGCTTCGTCAACAAGCTCCACGTGACCACGCTTGGCGGTGTCGTGAGACCCGGCGAGCCGCTGGTCGAAATCACCCCTCTGGAAGACACCCTAATGGTTGAGGCGCGCATCAAGCCAAGCGATATCGCCTTCATTAGCCCTAACCAGAAGGCCTTAGTAAAACTTACGGCCTATGATTTCAGTATCTATGGAGGCCTTGACGGGAAGGTGCAAGTCATCTCTTCCGATAGTACGGTAGACGAAAAAAACGAGGAGACTTACTACATTGTCACCGTGAAAACGACCGAATCTGCTTTGCGGAAGGGTGAGGAAACTCTGCCTGTTATCCCTGGAATGGTTGCATCGGTGGACATCATGACAGGGAAGAAGAGCGTCCTTGATTACCTCCTCAAACCCATTCTCAAGGCTCGTGATGAGGCCTTGCGGGAGCGCTGACGGACTCCCTCTCTGCCAAATAAGGCTTTAGCCCGGCACGTCGCGCAGGAAGCTCATTTGGTCTGCAAGGTGGCGACACCGTCCCAGTCGGACGGCGGCGGATTGACCTTAAACGCATCGATGCGCGCCTCGTATAGCTTGCAGAAAGCCATCAAATCGAGCCCGTCTACCTTCTGCCGGCACGCGCCCAGCGCCGCGACTGCTGCGCCCCAATTCTGTTTTCGATAGGCAGCGAGCACGTGGGACACGCGGTTACCTAATTCGACGAAATGCGGCTGGGCCGCCAACTCCTTGGTGCCGAGAAGCGCGTAAATGACTTCAGGCTCCGTCTTGCCCTTGACGCGAATGACGTCGAGCTCCAACAGCGCGAAGTCGCCGCGCACCAAACTTGCTGTCCGCGAGCCAAGAATAATCGGCACGCCATAGGTCTTCGACTGTCCTTCGAGACGTGAGGCGAGATTTACGCCGTCGCCTAATACTGAGTAGTCGAAGCGCAGCTCCGAGCCCATGTTGCCCACCACGACCTCGGCAGTATTGATGCCGATCCCAATCCTGAGAGGAATGAAGGGACGGTCGCTCTCTTCGGCCTCCCGCTTGCGCTCCGTGTTCACGACGTCAAGGCGCTCGATCATGCTCAGTGCCGCCTCGCAGGCATGCCTGGCGTGCTCGCCGTCGTCGAGCGGCGCGTTCCAGAACGCCATGATCGCGTCACCCATATATTTGTCGATGGTTCCTCGCTTATTGATGATCGCGTTGGAGAGTGGCGTTAGGAACCGGTTCATCAGATGCGTGAGACCTTGCGGGTCGCTCTTGTAGGATTCCGAGATAGAGGTGAAATCGCGCACGTCGGAGAACATAATTGTCATCTCGCGCGTCTCACCACCGAGCACTAAGCGATTGGGATCTTTGGCTAATTCCTCCACTAAGTCCGGCGAAAGATATTGACCAAAGGCGCTCCTGATCTGGCGTCGCTGCGCCTCTTCACGGAAGTAGTTGGTGAACACCATGACCATCAGCACGACAAAGGAAGAGATCAGCGGGTAGGACACGTCGAACAAATAGCCGCGTGTCGAGAACAGATACCAGGCGCCGCCGATCAATAGTCCTCCAACTCCCAGGCCAGTTAAGGCGACAGTCACTGCGCCCAGGATGGGTACGAATACGAGGATAGCAAGTGCCACGAGAATTACCACGAACAGCTCGGCACCCAAGGCATAGGCAGGCCGTGACAATGTCGATTGGGTAAGCACGTTCTCCAGCACTTGCGCATGCACTTCGACGCCTGGGAAGGAGGGCTGTATCGGAGTCGCCTTAAGATCGAGTAGGCCCGAGGCCGAGGTGCCGATGAGCACCAACTTTCCCGCAAGCTGCCCAGCGGCGCTACCGTTAATAACATCCTTGGCTGAGACGAAACGAGTTGGGTCGTGGGGCCCAAAATACACCCAAACTTGTGCCGAGGCGTCGGTCGGAATTCGAGTACCCGCAACCGCGATGCTTTCCACACCCCCCCGGGCCGAGCGAATGAGGAAAGCGCTCTCTCCGGCAGCGACGCGCAACATGTCGAGGCTTAACGACGGGACGATAGCGTCATGTGCGATCAGCACCATGGCCACACGGCGCACGACGCCGTCAGGGTCCGGCGCGATCGTGAACATGCCGCGCCCCGCGGCGGCCCTCTCCAACTCTGGGAGGTTGGCAAGCAACTGCGGAAAGCGCACAAGGTAAGGACGCGGATCTTCCCCCAGAATAGCGAAGGGAGCTTTCGGGATATCCAGGGCGCGCCGCGCGCCCTCATAAGGATTGTAGGCTGACTGACCGAGCACAGTGCGCGAGCGCGCGAGTGACTGAGCCAGCACCTCATCGTTACTTGGCTGCCGCTTGAGCTCGTCGCGTGCCGAGACACTAAGACCTGGCATCGTATCTGCCAACAGTGCTGGCGAGGTACGGTCCGGTTCGGGAAAGACAATGTCGAATCCGATGGCTGCTGCACCCGCCTCCGTAATCTCGTCAACTAACTTGGCGACAAGAGAACGTGGCCAGGGCCACTGACCAAGGCTATTCAGGCTTGCCTCATCGATATCGACGATGACAACCGGCCGAACCATCGACACACGCGGCTTGGCGAGCTGATAGAGGTCAAAGGTCTTAAGGCGGGCGAGCTGTAACGGCATGGGATCCCAGGCTCGCAGCGCTAGCACGCCCGCCAGCACGGCTAGTCCAACCACGCGACCCCAGCCGAAACGGCGAGACAGACGCCGAACCGTTCTGGCCAGTTGGTGGGTTAGCGGGACTTTATCCGTGGTGGATCGTTGCTGCACCCTGCAATTCCCGTGATGATGAACCTTCTTCGTAGGTGGTCCAGCCAGCAGGCTATTTTAACGGCGACCTCAGCGCCAGGGAAAGCTTGGCCCGGAGCGGTTTGAACGCACGCAGACGGCCAGGCGAGCGAAAGCGCATGGCGACCTTGGATCATGGCGCCAGTTCTAGAAGGAGCCTCAGTTTGCCTGTACAAGGAGCGACCTTTGGGCCCCGGCTGGGAGCCTGCGTTCAAGGCTGCAGAGAGTTTACATTCGAGTTCCACCCCAACCCCAACTGATGAGGCGTTCCAGCGCGAAGACCAGGGCGAGATGATTGATGTGGATCAAACCAACTTATAGTGCATTTTTTCTCACCATCGGTCACACAAGCGCTCATCAGCGACCGCCGAGCGTGCTATAAGGACATCCGCGTGAAGGGGCTAGGAGGCTGCCATGGTGAACAAACAAAACTTCACTCCGGACGAGTGGGCTAAATTGTTGGAGAGTATGATGTTGGCCGGCATGGCGGTTTCAGCGGCAGAGCCGAGCGGCTTATGGGGCACGCTCAAAGAAGCTTTTGCGAGTAGGTCGGCGATAGCCTCGTCGAAAGAATCCGCTTCCAACGAGCTCGTCAAGGCAGCCGTGGCTGAACTCGAGACGAGAGAAGGCCGCGCTACCGTTCAGGAGGGTTTGCGCAAGCTCATTGCCGGGGCCGAACCGGCCGAGATCGTGCAGCGCGCGCTTAACAATCTGCGAGAGGTCTCGGCAATCCTTGAGGCCAAGGCGCCCGCCGACGCAGCTGCATATAAGGCCTTTTTGCGCAGTATTAGTGAGAAGGTGGCAGCAGCCTCCTTGGAAGGTGGATTGCTCGGTCTTGGCGGTGCGCGCGTAAGCGAGGCTGAAAAAGCTACTCTTGCCGATATCGCAAAGGCGCTAGGCGCGAGCGCCTAGGCTCGATTCAAACTTCTAGAGGCGGTCGGTGCATCCCGTTGAAAACGCCGTTGCGGGCGGAATCACGTCTTCTGTCCCGACTTGCTGGCCCGGATGTCGTAGACCTCCATCAGCAGGGCCATGAGGATGCCTGCAAAAAGTCCGGCCAGAGCGCCAATCATAGGCGACGATGTGACCCCACCCATTGCCCCTATTTGCACTGCCGCCATGCTGCCGACTAGCGAGGCAATGATCGAGTAGATGATCACCCGAATGGGAATCTCCACGGTGATAGCCGAGTAAATGACCATGAGTTGGGGAATCCTGATATTGTGAACAATACCGGCGCTAATGGTTCCCAGGATCCCGGCGACCAATGCCAGGATTAAGTCACCGACTAAGCCGCCGAGCAGCAAGCCGGTTAATGCACCGACGACACTGCTCACAATCAGCAAAACCAACCAGCTTATGTAACCCATGCCGGCCTCCCCTGTGCCCCAAGATCGCGCTTGACTAATTCGAGACTGTTAGCCGAAAAAGGTAATATGACAAATACGCTGCTACGCTGCCCAGAGAAAAGTGATCTGAACTGTGATGCAAGTCAACGTCACTCGTAAAAAGCTTGTATTTGATCAACGTTTTGAGTGTTCCGCTTAAAAAACGCTAGGGGAGGCCGTAATGCTATTACCGCCAGAGTATGCTTGGATTGAGCTAGTTGTGATCGGCGCCGTTGCCGTGTTCATCGCTGACATGATTGGCAACTTGATAGATTTTCATGGCCGCTTTGCGAACGCGCTCACAACTGCGCTTGTTTTTGCCGTGGTTTTTGGATTGTCCATCCACTTGCGGTATGGAACTGTATTGCTGATGAAATGGGGGTTTGCGGTAATGCGTCCCGCCCCTTGAGTGGCTCAACGAGGCCTCTTGCGCCGGAAGGTTTCGCCCAACCAGCAGTACCGTTGGCGGGGCCAGGATTTGGAGCGAGATCGTAAAGCCGCGGCAACTTGCCGCGTGCGGTGAGGGCGAGAGAGTCGCTTCCTAATAGCTTTACCTAGATATCTCTACCCAGGTGGCTAATGCTCTTTTCCACCGGCGGCCTGGCATAAGAGCACTAGCTATCAAGTGTCACGCCTCGCACATCGTCTGAGATTGTCACCCAGAAAATCATGGGCGGCAAACCCACATTGTTTTATACTCATCTGCTGGGAGTTATAGGAGGGCTGCGATGCTGCTACCGCCAGAGTATGCTTGGCTGGAGTTGATTGTTCTAGGGGCTGTGTTCGTGTTCGTTGCCGACTTGATCGGCAACACGATCAATTTCCAAGGCCGCTTCATCAATGCCTTGACGACGATGATCGTGTTTGCCGTGATGTTTGCACTTTTTGTCCGTATCCGCTTCGGGAGTGTAATGTTGACGGAATGGGGACTTGCTGTAATGAATCCAATCCCCTGACGGGGCTTGAAAATTATCTTAGGTTCCGAGCAGATAACTCCTTTGCTCCAAGAGCAGCTGACACTAGGTCGGGAGCAGACTAACTCAACTCCGCAACAAAATAAGATCAGCGAACCTGCGCCCGCGTCAGGCCGAGGCGGTTGCCACTGAGCGATGCAGAGCGCCTGTCTATTTCAGACTGGTCATGTCGATGACGAAGCGGTAGCGCACATCGTTCTTGATCATGCGCTCGTAGGCCTCGTTGATCTTGTCGATTGGGATCAGCTCGACATCTGCCGCTACGCCATGCTTGGCGCAGAAATCAAGCAACTCCTGGGTCTCGCGGATGCCGCCAATGAGCGAACCGGCGAGCTTTCGGCGCTTGAAAATAAGCAACGCCGCCGCAAGCGGAGACGGATCGGCCAGCCCGAGGAGCACCATGGTCCCGTCATGCTTGAGTAGGTTCAGATAGGCGTTGTAGTCGTGCTGCGCGGACACCGTGTCGAAGATGAAGTCGAAGCGGTCCGCATTCTCCTTGAAGGCACTTTCCTCCTTCGTGGCAACGAAATCGTCAGCACCGAGTCTCAGAGCGTCTTCGCGCTTATTCGGAGAGTGGCTGAGCACCGTGACATGGGCTCCAAGCGCATGGGCGAGCTTTACCGACATATGGCCGACACCGCCCAAACCCACTACTGCGAGCTTATCGCCGGCTTTCACGCCGAAACGCTTGAGCGGCGAATAGTTGGTGATGCCAGCGCAGAGCAGCGGTGCCGCCCGCTCGAGCGGGATGCCTTCCGGGATCCTGAGCACGTAGTTCTCATCTACGGTGATGCGCGTCGAATAGCCACCAAAGGTCGGCGTTTTGCCGTCGCGCTCGTAGCCGTTAAAAGTGAGCGTCATCCCCTCTTCGCAATATTGCTCCTCGCCAGCGTGGCAAGCTTCGCAATGGCGGCATGAATCGACGAAACAACCGACACCGACAATGTCGCCCCCTCTCCATTTGCTCACGTGGTCCCCGACTTCCGCGACCCTGCCGACGATCTCGTGGCCCGGCACCATGGGAAAGATGGAGATGCCCCAGTCGTCGCGGACCTGGTGAATATCTGAGTGGCAGACGCCACAATAGAGAATGTCGATCAGCACCTCATGGGACCGCGGCTTGCGGCGTTCGATGGTGAAGGGTGCAAGCGGCGATTTCGCCGACAGTGCTGCATAGGCTGGCGTTTTCAGGCTGGCCTTGGACTCAACAACCGTTTCCATGACAACTCCTTGTTGGGGCGGAACTCACGCTCGGTACGAACCCCCTGAATTATAATCTTATCACGTCTCAGGATAAGGGTCATGAGGTCGAAAACCTGCCCACGAGTGCGCTAACCAGCCCTCGAGACACAAAAATTACCGGGAAATCTGAGTGAGAAAGTGCCGGATCATTTGAGATAGATGACATCCGATAGAACTGGATGCTGGAGACGAACAACCGTCTGTCCCATGCTTACTCGCTCGCTAGCTACTTGGACGACCTCAACACCAAGAACTGGGAGAAATGGTCTAAGAATTCTTGGCGGGACAAGCGGCTATCGACATTGCGATCGGCGAACCGCCAGAACGCCTGAGCGTCCTCGTCGCTGTAACCCATCGCCTGGAACTTGGCGTCAATTTCCTGCCGATCGAGGACGCCGTCGACGTTGGTGTCCGTGTTTTCGAAAACCTGCAACAGAGCATCCCCGGACAGCGCCTTGGACAGCGCCGATCGTAGTTCTTCTTCGACAATTTCCAAAAACGATCCCTTAGCGCTTTCTGCCAACCACGGATCCATCACCGTCGATCGCAACACGGTGATGACATCCCCCGGAGAATCTCCCACCCCCAACCGTTGCTTGTAGGCTTGGATAAACTCGTTGCCGTAGTCCTGGCTGGCTAAATCCGTGGTGCTGAGCATCAGCCGACAACCCGAGATGTCTTCCCCGGGTTTGATGCTCAACACATCGTACAATCGGCGGTTGAGGCGGTTGGCGCGGGCTAGATCGGTGTTGAGCCGGCCGTCGAGATCGCGGAAATTGAAGGCATAGGCCAAAATGTTTAGGTCGGGACCCAATTCCTGCAACAGGGACAACGCCTCGGGGTCGGCTAAAATTTCCTCGTTGCTGCGGCGATCGATGCGTTCTCGGATAAATTGCAACTGCGCGGCCGTATCTTCTCCGTTGCGCTCGGCGGGCAACCGGGGCACCGGTACCACCACCACAAAGCGGAAGGCCATAGACACCAACCGGGCGTATAGCCGCTTGCAACTGAACAACGCCTGGCCGTGAATGCGACCGTAACCGCTTTTGGTGGGACGAATGACTTTGTGGCTCAGATACACCGCCGCCACCGCGGCCCCGGGCTTGGAACCTTCGATGCCGTAAATCCCGCATGTCGGTTCGGCGTCTCCATGTGCGATCACCGGGGCTTTAAAGGTCACCATGTCCCGCATGGCTCCGTTGCGATAGCACAGCGCCCCCGCTGGATAGGGAATGTACCCGGATTTGTGGGGATCGACGGTGATGGAATCGGTATGCTGCAACGCTTCGAGCTGTTGGGTGACATAGGCGCTCAAGGGAACCGCCGCGATCGGCTTTGTCGGAGGGGGTGTTCCCGGTTCGTCTTCCCGAATTAACGAGGCTAGATACCCACCCCAGGCGGCGTCAGCGTGGATAACGAAGTCCAGCCCCCGGGCCCGAAAGCGATCGCGCAGAACCAGCAAGTCCACCAGCGGATCGACGGCACTTTCCTCGGTGCTGCCGATAACGGAAACCACGGCGTACACCGGTTGGCGGCGTTGCAAGCAGCCTTCCAAGGCAGTTTCCAAGGCCGCCATGTTAGTGCGGGCATCGCGATCGGTGGGAAGGTTGACAATGCTGGCCGCCCCCAACCCTAAAACAGCGGCGGCTTTGGGGAACGAGTAATGCTTCGTGCCGGGGACGAACAACACGGGCATTTGGGACAACTCCCCCAGGAAACGTCGGCAGAATTCTGCAAACCCCACATGTTGCAGGTCGTAGCCTTTCAGGGCCGCGGTAAGGGTATCGCCATCGATTTGGCAGTCGCGATCGAGGCGATCCGGCAACGCCAAAATGTCATCCGCCTTGAGGTTTAATAGTTCCCACAGGTCCAGATCTAGCAATGGTTTCACCGCACCAGTAGGTAGAGGAATTGCAATGTTTCGGGCTGCGGCCAGGATCTCTTCCCCCCGCACCGCCGCCTGCAATGCCACGGGATAGAACTTGAGGTTGCGCGCTACCCACACAGCTTCGATGTTGGCAACACTGCCGCCGCAGGTGATATGCCCCCAGGGCCGCAGAGCTCCCTCGGCCATCGCCGCCTCATCGGGAATGGCATACCCCAACATCCGGCAGAGGTCGTCCCCAACCCACATTTCCAGCAGTGTGGTGGCTGTAGAGGCTTCGAAGGCAACGTTGTTGGGGTTGTAGAGCATAGTCGCAAAGTAACCCACCAACGCCGGCAGGGTGCTATCGCAAATCATATGACCCTGATAGCGCATGCTGAAAAAGGGCACGGATTTTTTCAGAAACGCCAGCAATGATCGGTAGCTGTCCCGCAAGGCGTCGATGGCGGCCGCATATTCCGGCGATCGCTTGAGGTTTTCCGTGATGTGGCTGGGGTCGTTGGGGTAGAAGTTGCGCCGCCAAAAAGCCTGGTCGCGAATGGCTTCCACAATTAACCGCTCAAATTCGTCGGCGTTTTCGGCCTTTTCCCCCAAAAACCATGCCTCGAGTGAACCAGGACTACCCTGTTGGAGTTGCAATCCCGCGCCAAATCGAAACAGTTCGTCAATACCAGACTGACTTACCCTGATGCTGTTCATTTAATTCCTCGCGATCTACTCCCGACGGCATCAAGCGAGACCCAGCATCTAATTCATCATATGCGAGATCTCAGGCCCCTAACTAAAAGCGCTGTCTTCCATTGCGATCTCATGTTGATTTTGGGTTATACTTTTTTATTCCCCGCCCGGTTTGAGACGACGGCTGTCGCGATCGGCGGCTTCGTACCCCGGCGTGGCTGGGGCCTTGGGTGAGACTGACTCCGCGACGGAATGCTCGTCAAACCAAATCGGGTCGAGGCCGGGACACCTCGATGGCTGGCAAGGTCGTTGTTTCAGGAGAACAAAGCCCGGCGGCTATGCCGCCAAACTCGAGAAAAGCATGTAGCGCTGAGGCGTTCTGGGGGTATAATTCCGCCGCTGAAAGCCGCCGCTCCCTAGCATGGCGCAAGCGCACACCATACCCTCCCGATACTCTCTCAGCGGAATTGCAATATTCGCGGGTCTCAAGCCGGCTGCCTTGGAAAGGATTCGGCGAGGCTGTTCCTGGCAGCGCTTTGAGCCGGGGCAGTCGATCGTTGACTATCTCGATTCCTCAGATGACGTGTTTTTCATCACTGAAGGAAAAGCCCGCGTCACAATCTACTCCCATGACGGAAAGATCGTCAGTTTTGGCGAGTTGGATCCTGGTGAAGTGTTCGGCGAATATGCAGCTATCGACCACTGTGCCCGATCCGCCGGCGTTGAGGCGAGGACGAGTTGCCTTGTTGCCTCGATGCCGGCTTCTGCTTTCAGAGCGCTGTTGCAGACTACGCCATCAGTAACCTTGGCGGTTCTTGAGCAGCTCGTGAGGAGAACTCGCACTGTTACGAACCGAGTATACGAGCTTAGTACGCTGCACGTGGACAAGCGCATTCAAGTCGAGGTGTTGCGACTAGCTCGTTTGGCGCGGCAGGAGGGTAAAAGCGCGCGCATTGTGCCGGCCCCCACCCATGTTGAAATTGCAAGCCGTGTGGGTACGCATCGTGAGGCAGTCACCCGGGAGCTAAACCGTCTAATCCGAATCGGCATGCTTGAGCGCTGCGGCCACGCACTATTGGTCAGGGATATCTCTGCCCTGGCCAAGATGGTCCACGACGCTACTGGTGAGTAGCTGGCTTTTCCGCTTGAGCCGTCACGCGGTGTCTCATGTTTCGCGGCACTTCGGCCGATGTTGATGCTGGCGAATCGAGCCCGACCGATGCGCTGTGGTGGTGTCAGCGCGGTGAAGTCCTTTGCATTGCTGCTAAGTGAGGGTCTGATTGGTCCGTTAAAAACCGAAGCGTGTCCTCCAGTTTTGCTAACTGGATGAAAAAATCGTTCTCCCGATCCCGCTCGGATAGGGACATCGGGTATTTGAAATAGAGGGATAGCCAATCCTGGATACCCTTCATTCTAGCTCGGTGAGCCAGATCTATGAATAACCCAAGATCGAGGACCAAGGGGGCGGCTAGGATGGAATCACGGCAGAGGAAATTTATTTTGATTTGCATCGGATAATTGAGCCAGCCCGTAATGTCGATGTTGTCCCAACTTTCCTTGTTGTCCCCACGTGGTGGATAATAATTGATCCGGACCATGTGCTGGAAATCGCCGTAGAGTTCTGGGTACAGCTCAGGCTCGAGGATTTGCTCGAGTGACGAGAGCTTGGTTAGTTCCTTGGTTTTGAAAGACCTTGGATCATCGAGGATCTCGCCGTCGCGATTGCCCAGGATGTTGCTGGAGAACCACCCCCTCAATCCCAAAAGGCGCGCCTTTAATCCCGGAGCCAGCACCGTCTTGATAAGACTC
>Ga0214471_10004305_pt1 | contig 11006 bp, 10 predicted proteins | sample RVTome_5_FD_207665 | JGI IMG/M metagenome (GOLD analysis project Ga0214471, IMG submission 207665) | Soil microbial communities from uranium-contaminated site in the Upper Colorado River Basin, Wyoming, United States - RVT142D155 | ecosystem: Environmental > Terrestrial > Soil > Contaminated >... | reverse complement strand
TCGAATTGAAATTGGCCCTCGTCACATAAACTCAGAAATAGTGTTTCGGTTTCTTCGGCCATTTATTGGATTTTCTCACCGATGATAGATTGCTGGAATGTGTTGATGCTACCCTGCGGCATCAAGCAATGTGTTCAGTCACTATATATGAAGAGAAGTCAATCGTTTGACATGTGGAATTGCAATAGAAACAAGGGATACTGGAACTAGAACCCTTTCCTTATACCGGAGCAATGCCTATCCCCTCACCCAGTGCATGGAAGCTCTCTTGGCCATTTGGATACTTGACATACTTGGGCCTTCCTCACACAAGTCCTTGTTCATCATTTGTGAGGTTGTGAGCATCTAGTGCTTGATTTGCATTGTTTTGAGCTTTGTTTGTGGCACTAGTGATCTTTCAAGCGAGCGTTGTTGGCTTGTTGTTACTCTTGGAGGTTGCCGCCTCCTAGACGGCTTGGAGGAGTGGAAACCGTGAGCCCTTCAAGAAGATTGTGAAGGAGACCCGGTTGTTCTTGTGAGAGGTTTTGGCTCACCTCGCCGGAGCGGTGAAGAGCACTCTAGTGGAATCGAGGTTTGGAGAGGGATTGATTTGGCTTAAGATCAAGTTGCTCCTTGTGAGCCCTTGGAGAAGTGCAGATAGAGAAGCAATCAAAGACTTGAATCCACCTCAACGTGGATTAGGGGTGATCGGCAAATCACCGAGACCACGGGATAAAATTGTTGTCTCTCTTGTGAAGTTTCCATTCCTCGTGCTATTTACATTACTAGAAATTGATTATTGCTTGTCACCCTAGGATTGCAAACCTTTCTCTAGTATCAACATAGGCTTAGCTCTTTTTACTAGCATTTGGATCCATTGTCTTTATTTCCGTATCCGTAGTTTGTATGGGATCATCAAGTAGCAATTAAGGTTTTAACCGCCTATTCACCCCCCTCTAGTCGGTATCCTAGATCCTGGTATCAGAGCCGGTTCTCTCAAATTGTGAGGATTTAACCATCCGAGAGAAGGATTATGGCTAGTAATCATGTCAATGTTGGGAAGCCTCCGGTTTTTGATGGCTCAACTCAAATTATTCTTATTGGAAGACTCGCATGATGATTTATTTTAAGGCATTGGGCGGAATTCTTTGGTCTATTGTTGAAGATGTCTATGTCATTCTTAATCCCGAAAGTCCAACAAATGCCGACAATGATAATACTCTTGCCGATGCTCAAGCTATGAATGTTCTTTTTAGTGCCCTATGAGATAGATATGGATTCAACCGTGTTTGCAAGCTCAAGATGGCTCATGAGATATGGACTAAACTCATTGAAATTGAAACTCATGAGGGGACCTCTACCGAAGATATATAAGTGTGGGGGTGCCAAGTTATTCATTTACAAGGGACCAGGAACAAGATAAGGAGAAGTGGATTAAATAGATTAGATCCTGTTTACCAGGCAGGTATATCCATAGCAACAGGAGATAGAGTTGCAACAGGAGATGCTTGTACTTGTAGCCTGTAGAAGGATAGACCTGTAGAAGGATAGAGAAGTAATTATCTTCATGGGATATCGAAATAATCGAAAACCTTTAAGCGAAGGCTTAACTTGTACTTGTATTGTAGAGTCTTCCTCTGAACTATCTATACGGGGAAGCAGAATGGAATAGAATATTATTTCTTGTGTTGTTTATTCAAATCTTTATTAGTGAAACAGGTCTTCTGGTTTCATCCTTGGTTTTCACCTTTCAGGGGTAAGTTTAGTGTGCTAATACTGAATAATATCCCTTGCGTGAGAATAAGTGAATTGGAATCTTCTTTTTGGAGAATGATGGCCAGGCCGGGATTCGTCAATGAGTAGTCTGTCTTCTTCCTTAGTTTAACAACTGGGTTCCTCAAAGCACCAGCAAAAGCTAAGTTGATGCAAGGAAATAATGGTTTAGTTGAAATTCTCGCTCTATTTGGCCCGGGGAATCCCGAAAATGTCGTATCAAAAGAGTGTGATTTTAGTTTCAATGGTGGGGTCAAGGAGTTGAGATGATTGGTTCAGCACTTGCGAAGATGGGAACTGGAATTGATTCGTTGAGGTATAAGGATACGTTAAGAGGAAGTAGCAGTACTGCTAATGCTTTGTTTCCGCTGCGAAGAAGTTCTTATGCCGGATGTGAGCCAAATCAGACTTTGTGGCTACTTCCAAGAGGACTTTCGCTTAAAGTAAATTCATAGATAGAGTAAATTCATAGATAGATAGTTGGTAATCTTATCTTTCCCCTTCACTTCTGCGTCTTCAGCATCTATTTCTTTCGATTTAGTTGATTGATTTCATACTCATATAGATGGAAAACTAGTCCATTTTCGCTAGTGAGCGGCCCATAAAAAGGTGTTATTTCTACTCTCCTATATATGGAAATATGGAAAAGTGCTAATTTTTTCCTTAAGGGACATAGATGATTGATTGGATTGGATCAATTTCTCATCCCCATATGGATGTCAAATCACTGCTTTCGCCCCTACTACGAATTCTATCGGATGTCAAATCACTGCTTTCGCTCGGTGAAAAGTTTAGGCAGGGAAGAAATAAGTCAATGATTGCGCTTTTCCTCAATGCAACAAGCAACAACTGGCTCCCTCTAAAGATGCTACCTTGAAAGCGGATAGGGGTACCCAGCTTCGAAAAGTCGTATAAAAACTATATTTTTAGTTTCGAAATGGGGTTAACCTTCTCAAAAGGTGTTGAAATGTTTCCAGTTGAGGCAGCACCGGCTCTCTTTCCCCAAAGATAACAGCATTTCGCCTGGAATCACCTTGCTTTAGGTCTCCGGGAGTGAGGGGATAAGAAGATATACCCTGTATTTCGCATCTTAGGTCACTATCCGGAAGTGGTACTCGGGACAGCTTCCCGCAACGGCAAAGCAACATCTTCTTCATCGAATAGCAAACTCCTGTATTATGACACTTGGTTGGCAAGATAAAGCAAGTCCGGGTAAAGGCGAGGGAAAGTGCGGATTTCCCATCTGATCCGAGGGTAAGGCATAGACTCTTTTGTTCGCAGTTGTGGTTCTTACCTCTGGTCAGGCCCTGCCTAGTTCATCTAGTTTTTCTTATTATGACAGTAGATCACTAGGCTTGAGAAGTCCGGCTCACCACCTGCTTAAATGTGCGGTACGGGAAGCTTCGTAGCTTTCGGCTTCTGATTAGGGTTTTGATGGCATGGCAGATGGCAAAAATATGCAGAGTTCACTTGTGAAAGAGCAGCTTATGCGTCTGTTGAGAGATACATGCTGTAGCAGTTTCTTGCAGTAGTTTCAAATGTATCCATCCTGTACGGGTTCCTTGGCATAGCCTGGTAGTGCTTCTTTCGTCGAGAAGACGGGACCTCTAATGATTCGTTCAGAGAAGGGGCTGTGGTATCACATTTCGCGGCTGTAAAGCTCAGAGAAGACTCGACTAGAGCGGTTACATCCAAAACATAAACCCAATAGGAACCAGCTCCCTAAATATAACTGCACCCATAACTTCTTCTACTCCTAAATAAACCCTGGCATCATGTTCCTATTCTAACGACTCACTCAGGAGGTAGCTTTTCTAAATCAATAACAACGGTAAGACACTTCGCTGGGTAAGGTTACAGCATATTAAAAGCACAGCTCTGAAAACTGTGTGTTTTGATTTTATCGTGGGCGCTAAATATGCTTGGTTTCATGCTTGGGCATCATCTAACTCGTTGACAAGCTGCTTATTCCGCTTCTTCCTAAATTGCTTTTGTTGTTTCCTTTCCTACTTATATATGGTGGGCAGAACTGGTTTCAATGCTCTTCGTCTACATTGTCTCTATATCTTATCTCCCTCATCTTGTTGGGATTCCTGATCAAATCTTTGGTAGTAACTAACTATACGTGAATCCAACTCGCTTCCATGCATCATCCATCTACTATAGGATTAATGAAAGAAGAGATCATATTAGATAGTAGGAGACATCAGCTATTAGATAGTAGGAGACATCAGCAATAATACTTTTTATACGCAATTCCAGGTATCACAAACTCATGGGACAATGCACCTTGGAAACATAAGAAGCAGGAACTTGTCTCTTAAATAATGGTAGTGTACCTGTCCAATGTTGAATGAATGGGGAGGAATTGATTGCTTATGACATTACTTTTTCCTCGATATATTGGGTTAAGCATATAAGTAACGGGGATGGCGCTGCCTTGCCCGCCAATACGTCTCTTCTCTGCTTAGAAAGATCCGTGGATGCAAAGCAAAAAAGTAGAAATATACCATCGGATGATGCGGTAAAACATCACACCGACCCATCGCTTTCGGGCAGGCCAGGAGGATCGCACCCATCTTTGTTCGAAACAAATGGACCGCTTTACCAGCGCCTATCCACAGCAAGGCCCAAACGAAGGAAGGAATGCCTAGGCACCACCTGCCATCGACTATCAATCAAATGCTCGCGCAGTTTTACTATTAAGAAACGGTCTATTCTGACCGCCTTTACAAAAGACAATAAGTATTTATTGGCATCCACGCCCCCAGCTTGCCCATATTCTGCGGTGAATCCAATACATTTAAACTACAAAGCGAGTCGAGACCTGCCAACTAAAGCAAATGCCCCAAACAGAGTTTTGGGAGCACTTCCACCCGCCCTTCTTCAATGACTATGAGTTTTTGCACCATGAACTTTTCTCAAACGTGGCCAGCTGCTTAGCGAAAAGAAGCTTATCAAATGTACCCGCCAAAGATATTACCGCGGAAGATATCCCTTATCCAATCCCAGATTTCAAATAAAAGAAGCATGAGAAGTTGGTAAATCTAGTGGAAATAGATCATATCCCGCTAATCTATAATATGCAGGTGCTGGGCTCATTCTGAAATGCATATATAAGTAAGGATAAGATCCGAGGAAGACAGGTAGGAGCCGATGTCCTTTCTACGGAGTTGGTAGTGGTACTTCCGCTAGATACGAGAAATCCTCTCCTCGAGCGAAAGGTGTTCCCACGCAATCGCTATCGCTCTTCCTACGACGTAGTCAATACACATTGGAATAATGGCATCCACTCAACCATTGCTCTGATCTGGGATCCTATCTATCTTTCATGCATTTCGCCTGATTTCCTGATCAAGTCAATTATCCTGAGCAAGAAACTATTTAACCAGATGGCGTTGCTCTATGCTTTAAGCATCAACCAAACTTATTATTTCAGGAAGGAATCTGAACAGGGCTGGGCTTAAATCGAATTGAGATATCTATCAATCTCAATTCATTGTATTATATTAAAAGTAGATATGGTCTATTAGTAGATATGGAAGTAGCATTCACATTGATTTATGAATAATTCCTTCATTCCTCGTATCATGTCGGAATGGAATTCTTTCCATTAAAGAGAACAGGGCTTTAATCGAATTCTCTTTATCCTTTGCTAGCGCAAGGAATCGTTGTCTTCGTATATCAAGATGATATATCAGAGATCAGCAAACTCCTAGAATGACATGATCCACTTTCGTGATGACATGATCTGATCCACTTTCGTGGGTTGTCGGCATCAGAAGTAATCCCTTCCTCGGTCGGTCTTCCCTCGATAAATAATATACCAATATTCGGTCTTCCCTCGATAAATAATAGAATTGTGTCTCGGGCAAGAGGGCCAAACCAGTGAAATAGAATAGAAACGATTGCTTGATGGATTGAATGTGCTAGTGGAATATCTCTTATTTCGATACTTCCATAGATACGAATATCTTCTATTTATCTACTTTTATTTCTCTTTCTTGAAATCGAAATAGCAGTGTGATAGGGTGCATTTTCCTAGAGAGAATAGGAGGACACTCTTCTATAGTCATTTGAATACTGGATATCTCTATTTCTAGAAGAACCAAGTCAAGATGGTGATCACTGCTCTCCCGTCTTATTGACACCCCCTATCCCCTAGCAGGGGGCTACCTCTCTACTCCACTCCCAAAGGTTTGATTGCCTTTGCTCGTTGTCCTCAATCCTATCTAGACATTCCTCACAGTTCTCTCCTCACTCAATAGTCATAGGACTTGGAATCAATCCTCTTCCCAACCTATCTCTATTTCATGGAATCTATCCTATCAGCTGAAGGACTAGTAGGCGGAGCTAAGAACAAGTCAAGTAGAAGGATTCTCTTTTTATGCCATGCCAGTCTTTGGAAGAAGTCTTTTCCCTCAATACTTCCTATTCTATATGGAATCGAATCGAACTCGAAATCTAGAAGAAGTCTTTTCCTTTTACTAGCATTCTTCCTTGATTCTGAATCTTTCTCTGGATATCTCTCCTTTCGGCTAGTCATACTTCCTTCTATGCTTGTGTGAGTCTACATCCTTTTCTCTTTCTCCTTTCATTGGTCAAGGGAATGGTCAAGGTTGACTTTCGCTTTAGCAAGAAAACCCATAGCAGTGTATCAGCCATCTATTGGAGTCGAGCATTTCCAAGATCGAATTCGAGTTTCTCTTCTATTGGCATTGTTTGAAGGAGAAAGCATTTCATTGAATCCATATGGATTGTGATTTCCTTTCATTGAACAAGCAGAGAGAAGAAGCAAGAGAGGTCTTCATTGAACAAGTCTCGAAAGAGAAAGCTTCCATAGGAATAGTCCTACTGCCTTGGTTCTCGGGGTAGAAGAAGAGGTCTATTGTTTACTTGTAGAGGAAGAGGTCTATTATAGAAACGACTTCCATCTCTTCTCTACAGGCGCAGGCACAGGCTGGTTCGACAAACTGAGTGAAGCAGATAGAGCAAAGAGAAGTAGTTTGACTTCTACTTCCAGGCTTATAGGTGAGTGAAACTGTTAGGAGAGGATGGAAAGGCTCGCACATAAAATAGAGGAGAGGATGAAAGGTAAAGGCATGTGCATTGAAGGTCGAATGGGAACGGGTATCTAAAGCCAAAGCAATGGAAAAGCAATGGGAAGCTTAGCAGAGGGAGAGGCAGAGGTATCATAGCATGTGGCTGGGGAAGTGTTTTTCAGCATTGGATTTGCGGAAAGGGGCAAGGAGAACATCTTTAGGGAATGGTCAAGCAGCTTGGCTTGTAGGAAATGTAGAGGTGAGGCCGAGCTTTGAGAAAGGTGTGTTGTCTTGTCTTTTTAGAGAGGGAGGGGCAAGGGCGAAAAGCAGTGTATTTCTTGTTATTCGTTTCTAGAAATCGATCCTAGGAATAGTCCTACTGGAATCTACAAGGGCATTCCTCAATACTGGATTCTAGTCATCTCTATTTCTTAGTGACAAGATGGCTAGTCATCTCTATGGATTAGTGAGGTTCCATGCAAATGCAAGACCAGGGCAGCATATAACAAGCAAGATCTGTCTGTATCTCTTTCCTTGGTTTGATCGGTGGAAGGCTAAGTTGGTCAAGGGTAGGTTTTCTTTCAAGTAGTGCCCATTGGAGGTTGTTAGCAGGTTCTCTATATGTGGCGCGTTTCCTGAATCCTCACCTCACTTCTCGGGTGAAGAGCTTTGGTTTAGCAGCTCCTGCGCTTACTACTTCTAAAATAAAAGAGAAAGCTGGGAAACTTAGCCGGCTAAGCGATACGCGATACGCGCCTTGAATAAGAGTGGAAGATTCACTTGTTTTACTCCACCTCCAGTATCGATAGTTTTATAGAAGTGGTGGGAGATCCGGTCTAGTGAACGTGATAGCAGCGCGCTTCAAACAACAAAGTAAGATCAGAAACGTCTTATCGTTCCTATTTTTAGATAGAGTATGGACAGAGAGAGATGCTCTTTTATCGTAATTCATTCTTTCAGCTTCAATCTACAATGCTTCCCGCTATTATGATCTTCTTCCTGCGCGAAATGATGGAGTACTTAGCAGAAGCTAATAAATCTGCCCCTGAGAGTCGTAAGCTCGGAGAAATAGTACCTTTTTTTCTTTTACGAGTCACAGGTTGCTAGCGTTGAGTCAAGGGGCGAAGCGATGAAAAAGGCACTTTTGAAAGGGCGCAGCGAAGCATGTGTGTTCAGTTTATCACCATTCATGTTTTGGATCATTCCATTTGCCCAAGAAATTATGGAAAAGGCCGCAGGTTCATGCACATCTGACCCCAGAACTTCGCTTTTGAAGCGTAGGTACGTTGGCTAAAGCAAATCGCTCGTCATCAGCTCTATGCCTCCTAAGTACCTTCCTTCAGTCAACTAGTATGATCTCTCTATCAACGATATTCATTGCACCAGACGGGCTACGCATCTCCCTTCTCTGAGGTATTTCTTATTGGTTGAAGGCTCGCCATCACTGAACATACGAACAATCCACCTTTCGTACTCCTTCGTATCTCTCTTTTATGCTCGCCGGAAGGGAAGAGGGCGCACCTCCACTAAAGCTTCTTTATCAGAGTTCCTTCTCTCACCCTACGTTCCGTCTTTTTGGTGGATCTTGCAAAAGTGACTCTCTTGAAGATGAAACTAGGCTAGGAAGGACAACGTTCGCTAGGGTGATCAGTGAAACTTGGTAGGTATGGAAGACTTAGGGCTCTTTCTCAAGCGAGTAATGCTTCCTATTTCAAAATAGAAGATAAGATGCCTTGAAAAGCTATTTTGTATTCTCTTTTCTGCTCAGGAATCGTCTTTTTTTATCTACCATTTGTTTTGTTTGCTCGCTTCACTAACGTTCCGTTGCTTGCTTCACTCCTTCTACTTGGATTTAAAGGTACTGGAAACCTATACAATAATATGTTTGAGTGCTTGCTTAGGAAAACACTTTTTTTCTTGCCGAAGCATTTATTATATTATATTAAAATTTAACCATTTGCGGTAGTTGAAGCACTTCTCCCTTGGGGTAGGGCTACGGCACTCTTCTTTGTCATAGAAAGTGGGAAAGGGGCGCGTGCTTTATCCAGTGCGACATCTAGAGCTGGGCTTTTGACTTGATTTTAATGTCTAATCTCTTTGATAAGCGAAATGTGGAAGAAGAAAAAGGTGCTTCTGCCAAATTCTTTCCTCATTGCAAGAAAGATGACTGACTTTATTTTATTGTTTAGGAGTAGGAGGGTTACTTGTTTTCTAGTACAAGTAGCTAAAGGTGAAGCTATGACTTTTGACCAAGACTACGAAAATAAAGTTCAAGAAGCCCGCCTACCCTCTCTTCTTTCACTAGCGCATCCGTCTTAATATGCTTGCTGCATCTGTTTTCACATTAGTAGTTACTCACTGGGCGCTAAGGTTCGATTGAACGATCGACGCGCCTCTAATTCCAAAAGTGCTTTATAAAGAAAGACCTTAATTTCCAACTTGTGTTAAGCATATGACTTTGGGTGACTTTTCTCAGGGTTCACTCTTTCTATAGCTAACCCGTGTGTAGACTTTGGCAAGAAGGCGTGCTTTGTAACGGTCGATAGAACCATCGGGTTGACGCTTGATCCTGAAGATCCATTTGCAAACTACAGTATTATGACTTCTTGGTCTGGAGGTAGAAGGCCGCTAAGGGTTTGAGGCCGCGGCCAAGCAGCTTGAAGGATAGATTGGTACGAGGAGAGAGAAATTGGCTCCTTATCATCTAGGTAGACTACTTTTCCTGGGCCAACTACTTTACTCTTAGCCTTTGTAAAAGCCTAAACAGCTGAAGCTTTTCATTCATAAGCTCGTGCTCCTGAAACAACAAACAACTATACTCAATTTACCTACCCGGCTATTCACAAAGGTGGTTTAGGACTAATTGCCTAGCTTACTTTGCCAAGCTACTGTGAAATATGCATATAGTGACTATCCCTTAGTTAAAGCTTGCCACTAATCACTTATAGCGTAAAAGTCGGTAACCTTAGGGAGCGAAACCTCTCTACGAACCGTACGTGATACTTTCATATCATACGGCTCGTAACAATCAAGAAATTCTACCTATTGATCAAATAACGTTAATTAACCTAGTCGAAAATTACTGCCTAATCACCATCATACCGGAAAGTAATTAATCCCCTGCGCTAGCGCGACACCGCTGCGCGCCTTAGCGGCCTTTGTTACTGGTGGATACGAACGTGACAAGGTCGACAAACCGGGATTTGCTTTCGGTTCATCCGGGACATCATAGCTGACATGTAGTCTTTAGGCTGTTTTGACACATCCTTCAGAGCTCGCACGTGGTGCATTTCAACATCGACTGTTCATACGCATAGCGTACAAGGACTATCTAGAACCGCTTGTGAACGGAAGGAAGGTAGCCCGGCCGAGTTTCTCGAGTCGTACAAAAGGCCGCCAAGGACGTTATCAGCCAATTTAATAGTATTGGCTTTCAACGGGTTAGGCATGGGAGCAAGAACTTTCCCATTATTGTCTTTAATAGCAAGGTCTTCGCTGCGCTCCAGTGAGTAAGCAATCAAACTCCAGCGCGTGACTAACGCGCAACGGCATTCATTTAGTTGCTCAATCTTATCTTAATATATCGTCTAAAAATCAAATGCTTGTTTGTTACGAACGGCGGAACTAAACTAAGGCCGGGTTATTCATCGATAAGTGCTGAATTAGAAACTTAGGCATGGTTCATCCCAGCATCGAACCAACTACCATAATGTAGTATACCCGAATCGAACTAACATTCAACCCTCATGCCATAAACCTAAACAACCCACTCAAGCAATAAACCTCAACAACCCTCCTGCCAGGAAACCTCAACAATCTCGATCCAATCCATGAAACAAGATACCCGGCTATCAACAGCAAAGATACCCAGCTAGCAACCCCACTCCCTAGATCCCAGACAACCGAACTCCACTTCCGAACACCTATTCCCAATGAAACCAGAACCCACTAAGAAAACATAACCCCAAGCTAGGATCCTAAGAAACCATCACCCCGAAGATCCCTATGGCCCAATCAACCAACAGCTCCCATTCATAAGCAATATAAATACCCCTCGCCCTCAAGGCTAGTACCATAGTCCCTCAATCCAGTTCTTAACAATGTCGTTTACTTGAAAGCGATTCGATTCTAGCACGATACGATTCAACGAGATTGGCTTCTATCTATATAGGATTCAACGAGATTGGCTTCTAGCCAGATACGATTCAACGA
>Ga0214471_10004303_pt1 | contig 11011 bp, 6 predicted proteins | sample RVTome_5_FD_207665 | JGI IMG/M metagenome (GOLD analysis project Ga0214471, IMG submission 207665) | Soil microbial communities from uranium-contaminated site in the Upper Colorado River Basin, Wyoming, United States - RVT142D155 | ecosystem: Environmental > Terrestrial > Soil > Contaminated >... | reverse complement strand
CATCCGCTCCGGGCCGTGTGGGCGGACGGCGAGTTGTTTTTCGTGCGCGAAGCCCTCATCGGCGGGCGCAGCGTGGTGCAAGGCGCATGGCTCGACTGGCCGGAGATCGAGGCGTGGTTACTCAGCCGGATCTCGGATCTGCTGCCGCAGGGAAGGCTGACCGCCGTGGACTTCGCGAGCGGTCCAGGCATCGAGGTGAATGGCGCGAGGCGGCTGGCGTTTCTCCCAGTGAGCCTGCTGCCGGGTCCGCTGGAGCTCTCTGGCGGTTCGAGCTGGTCACCATTGCGGATCAGTCTCGGGACCGCGTGGGTGTCGGCGGCCATGGGCGCCGTCGCGCTGGGCCTTCTGCTCCTGGGGACGTTGCGCCTGAGTGAACGGCGCGGGGCGTTTGTGTCCGCCGTGACCCATGAGCTGCGGACGCCGTTGACCACGTTTCGCATGTACACGGAGATGCTCTCGAGCGGCATGGTCGCCGACGAACAGCGTCGCCGGAGCTACATCGACACCCTGCGCAAGGAATCGGAGCGACTCGCCCACCTCGTCGAAAACGTCCTGAGCTACTCCCGGATCGAGCGCGGCCGGGCGGCCAGCCAGGTGGAAGACACGACCCCGGGCAAACTGGTGTCGCGGATGGAGGAGCGGCTTCGCGAACGCCTGTCGCAAGGCGAAATGACCCTTTGCATCACGATCGCACCGGATGTCGAGGGCGCCTTCTTTAGCACCGACTCAGGTGCGGTCGAGCAGGTGATCTTCAACCTCGTGGACAACGCCACGAAGTATGGCCGCCCGGCTGGCGGTGGTGCCGGCGGCGAAGTGGCCCTCGAGGTTGGCAGGTTCGGCCGCGATCGGGTCGCCTTTCGAGTCGTTGACCCCGGGCCCGGTCTGCCGGTGGGCGCGCGCAAGCGGTTGTTTCAGCCTTTCTCAAAGTCTGCCCACGAGGCGGCCGCGCAAAGCCAGCCCGGAGTCGGACTGGGACTCGCCTTGTGCAGGCGCCTGGCACGCGAAGAGTTGGGGGGCGAACTGGTGCTCGAGCGAAACGGCCCGGGAGGGACGGTATTTCGCCTGGAGTTGCCAATCCGGTAAATTCGCGTGTTTTACAACACGGTCAGGGGCCCTCCATGGATTTCCCTGGCCAGCACACCTTGCATTATGCCTTGCGATCCCGGGTTTTTTGTTTCGCGGAGCCAAAATGGCCGCGTACTGTCTAAGCACTAGGTGACAACCAACGGGACAACGATCGAGGTCGAAAACCTCTACAAGCGCTTCGGCCGCGTGGAAGCCGTCAACAACATCTCCTTTGAGGTGCGGCGCGGTGAGATCATCGGGTTTCTCGGTCCCAACGGTGCCGGGAAGAGCACCACAATGCGCATCCTCACGGGTTATGTTCCTGCGACGAAGGGGGTTGTGCGGATTTGCGGACACTCCGTGGCCGGCGAGCCGGCGCAGGTGAAGAGGCGCCTGGGTTACATGCCGGAAAACAACCCGTTGCCGGAAGACCTGCGGGTGCGGGAATACCTCCGCTGGCGCGGACGACTGAAGGAAATCCACGGGCGCCACCTGAGGGAGCGCGTCGAAACCGTGCTCGAGCAGTGTGATCTCAACCGATCGCGTAACCGGATCATCGGCAAACTCTCCAAGGGCTACCGGCAGCGGGTCGGCGTGGCCGATGCCATCCTCGCCGAGCCTGAAGTGATCATCATGGACGAGCCCACGATCGGCCTCGATCCGCATCAGATTCTCATGATCAGGGACCTCATCGCCAGCTTGCGCGGGCGCATGAGCGTGATCATTTCCAGCCACATCCTCCCGGAGATCGAGATGACCTGCGACCGGGTGATCATCATCAACCAGGGCCGCATTGTCGCCAGTGGAACGCCCTCCCAGTTGCGCAAGGAGTTTCTTCTTCGCACCTCCTACGACCTCGAGGTCAAGGGCGACATTCGCGAGGTCCAGATGGCTCTCGCCAGCCTGACGCCCAAGCAGCAGATCGAGCACTCGCTCGACCGGCCCGACAAGGACGGCTTTTACGGCGTGACCGTGCAACTGCGCTCCGACCGGCACTACGGCGAAGACATTCTTTCCGCGGTCAACGCCAACCCACGCCTGCGCATACGCGCCGTCCGGCGGCGCGAGGCCTCCCTCGAGGAGGTGTTTCTCGCCGCCACGCGCCGCAGCTGGGAGATCGTTTCGCCCATGTCCGAACCCGTACCGACGGTGCGGCGCCGCGAAGCCGCGGAGCGCGTGGAAATCCCCGCGCCGGCGCTCGCCCCCGAGCCCCAGGCGATCCAGCCCGACCGCACGCCGTGAACCACTTCTTCACCCTGCTCCGCCACGAGATCCGCGCGTTGCTGATCAGTCCGGCGACCTACATCGCCACGGTGCTTTTTCTGGGCCTGATGGGATTCATCTTCCAGGGACTGCTCGTGTCCTTCGTTCGCGAATCGCGCGAGACCTCGCCGGCCGTCGATTTCTTCAGTCTCTTCTGGCTCCCGGTTTTTTTCCTCAGCCCGCTGCTGACGATGCGCAGCCTCGCCGAGGAGCGCAGGCTGGGGACGCTCGAGACCCTGATGACGACCTCGGTGTCGTCTCCGGAGGTGGTCCTCTCGAAATTCTTCGCCGCCTACGGCTTCTACCTCACGCTGTGGCTGAGCACGCTGAGCTTTCACTGGGTGCTCTTTGAATTTGCGGAGAACCCGAAGCTCATCGATCCCGGCCCGCTGATCGGCGGCTACGTTTTCGTCGCCTTAAGCGGGCTGATGTTCATCGCAGCCGGCATTTTCTCCAGTGCACTCACGCGCAGCCAGCTCGTTGCGGGCCTGCTGACGCTGGCCATGTCCTTCGTTTTCACCCTCGGCTTTCGTTATCTCGACGACTTCACCATTTTCCAAAGCGAAGCGGACAGCCTGCGCTCGGTCATCATCGACCACGTGCAGATTTTCCAGCACGCGGAGGACTTCGTCAGCGGTGTCATCGACACCCGGGCACCGGTGCTCTACTTGAGCATGACCGGCATCCTGCTGTTCATGGCCATGCTCGCCCTCGACGCGCGCTCGGTGCGCACCTGACCGGAAGTGATGAAGACATTCGAGTCGTTCGAATCCAACCGGTGGGTCTGGCGGATCAACAACACGCTGCAGACCATCCTCGTTGTCGCGCTCGTGGTGCTCGTGAATTACATCGGGATGCACGCCTATATGCGCTTCGACCTCACGCGCAACCGGGCCTTCTCCCTCTCACCGGAGACGCTTTCCTACGTGAGCGAGCTCCGGGAGCCGGTGACCGTCGTGGTGACGATCGCCAGTGACTCCGAGGACCACGCCCTCGCGCAGGCCTACCGCGACGTTCGCGGGATCCTGCGGGAGTTCGAGTATGCCACGCGGGCCAACCGCGGCGGGCGGATCGACGTGGAATTTCTCAACATCTTCGAGCAGGTCCAGCGGGCGGAGACGCTCGGCGTGACCCAGGCAAACGTCGTTGCGTTCAAGTCCGGCGCGCGTTCGCGGACGGTCTTCCTGGATGAACTCTATGCGACCCGCAATCGAACCCGCAGCCAGTTTCAGGGCGAGAAGGTATTCACCTCGGCCCTGCTGGATGTCTCCACGCGGGAGCGTCCTGTCTTGTATTTTCTTTCCGGACACGGAGAGATGCGGCTCGACGATGTCGATCCGCGTCGTGGCGCCTCCCAGATCAAGGCGCAGCTCGCCGGCCGCAACTACGAGACACGGATCCTCGATCTTTCAGCCTCGCGGCGGTTGCCGGACGACGCGGCCATGGTGGTCATCCTTTCGCCGAAGACGCCGATCCTGGGAGCGGAGCAGGAGATCCTGCGCGAGTATCTCCGGGCCGGGAATGGCCGGCTGCTCGTCACACTGGATCCCGGGCGGAAGCACGGGCTCGATGATCTTTTTTTCGAGTGGGGCATCCTCGCGGACGACGTCGTCGCCATCGAGGCCAACCCCGCCTACCAGGATCCGGGCGGGGATCTCCGCGTCGGCCGGATGGCAGCGCATCCGATCACGCAGGTGCTGATCGACAACCAGATCCCGGTCATCATGGGCTATACCCGCTCGGTCCGTCCGGATCCGGGCCGGCCGATCGACGATTCGCTGCAGGTCGCCGAGCTTCTCGCCACCTCGTCCACCCCGAGTTCCGCCCCGACGAGCTGGGGTGAGGCCAACTACGCCACGCCGGGCCGGCCGAGCTTCGATCCCGACCGCGATCTGCGCGGACCGATCATGCTCGCGACGGTCGCGGAGCGAAAGATCGACGCCAGCCTGGGCATCAGCCTGCAGCGCGGACGCCTCATCGTGTTTGGCAATTCGGACTTTCTCGCCAATCACCGCGTCGAAGTGGCGGGAAACCTCACTCTTTTTCTCAACTCCATCAGCTGGGCGCTGGGCCGTGACAGCCGGCTCAAAATACCGGCGCGGACCGTCGATCATCTCAAGTTGACGCTGAGCCAGGAACAGCTCGCGATCACGCGCGTCTCGATACTCTTCGGCCCCGGCCTGGCGGTGGCCCTGTTTGGAGGTATCGTCTACCTCGCGCGACGGCGCTGAAGCCGTTTCGCCACCCATGCGTACAAAAGCCACCCTCTTCCTTTTCGTCTTGGTCGTCGCCCTGGGCGCGGTGGCATACTATTTCAATCGAGAGTGGGACGTGCAACGCACCGCCACCGCGAGCCGCACCCACGTGCTCGGACCGGATGCGGTGGATCTCGACTTCCTGCGCATGGACTTTTCCGATGCGTCGACGAGAATCGAGCTGGAGAAAAAGGCATCCGGCTGGGAACTCGTCGAGCCCGTCCGCTGGCCGGCCAATTACTTTGCCGTCAACCGCCTCATCTCGGACCTGCAGACCCTTGAACGGGAAAGCAGCTTTGCGGTGGAAGGATCGACACTGGCCGACTACGGCCTCGGTGAGCCTCAGGGGCTGCTCACTCACGGCCGCCGCGGGGAGAAGGGCGTCCTGAAGATCGGCAAGCAGACCGACGTGGGCGGCCGCCTCTATGTGCTCCCCGCGAGCGGGGAGCGCATCTTCGTGGTGAGCGATGCACTGCTTCGCTCGCTGCGGCAATCCGTGGAGGATTTCCGCAGCGATTCCGTGTTTTCGATTCCGCCACCCGAGGTGCGCTCGTGGAACATCCAGATTGCGGAATCCGGAAACCTCCGCGTCTGGCTCTCGCGCGATGGGGAGAAATGGAAACTTGAAACGCCCGTCCAGGCACGGGCCGACAAGGCTGCCGTCGAGTCGCTTTTGAACCCGATCCACTCCAATCACGAGGTCGAGCGGTTTGAAACGGGTTTGACCGACCTCAACCTCCTCCGCCTGGCCACCCCGGACTACATCGTCGCCTTCGAGGGCTCGGGACGGCGCGAAGCCCTCCTCATCGGAAGCCGCGTGCCCGGCCAGCCGCCCGAAAGCAACCTCCACTTTGCCAAACTCGAAAACAACCCGACCATCATCGTCGTCAAAGCCGACTTTCTCGACGACTTGAATAACGCGCAATTGCGGCTGCGCGACCGGCAGCTTCTGGAGTTCTCCCCTGCGGAGCTGCAGTCGATTTCCATCCAGCCCGGCGGTCGCACCTCGCCAATCGAGCTGCAGCGACTTGAAAACGGGCAGTGGCAGGTCGTCTCGCGCACCGACGATTTCCGCACGTCGACGATGCCGGGCGACTCCGAGCGCATCGATGCGCTCATCAAGGAGCTTCAGAATCTGCGCGCACTTCCGCCAACTGACGGGTTTGCCACGGACGCCCCTTCGAAGGACGATCTTGCGAACAAATACTATCTCGCGAGTCCTTCCTGGAAAATCACCCTGACCGAGCGCCCCGAGAAAGGTGCGGTGGAGTCGCAGGCACACACGCTCCTGCTTGGCGGCATGGAACTCGACCGTGTCTATGCCCAGGCGGGCGCCGGAAGAAACGCCGCGCGCTCCGTCTATCGGGTCGATCGCGGCCTGGCCGACGACCTCAGTTCGGAGCCGCGCCATTACCGCGACCGGCAGCTCCAAAAGCTGCCCGAGGGCGCGCGCATCGCCGCCCTCTCCATCCGCAGTCTGATTTCCGACACACCTCATGTCTCTGTCGAGCTGGCCTCCCCTGAGGAGAGCTGGGACGCCGCCGTCAGCCGGCTGCCTGAGGCCCGGCGCCAACCCGTGCACACGCTCGTCACCCGGCTCCGCGACCTCCGGGCAAGCGAGATCGTGGCGACCGAGTTCAGCACCACCGTCCCGAACGAGCCGGGTGAACAACCCTGGACCTGGATTCTCGAGGCAACGATCAATCTCGAGGGCGGCGCTGGGCAGAAACGCAGGTTCCGCCTCTATCTCGACGGCTATGCCGGAGGCAGCGAGTTGCTTGCGGCGACGCCGGATCTTAATCTCGTCTTCCAGGCCAGTCAGCCCTTCATCGACGCGTTTGCCCCGTTGGTTTTCGAACGGAATGATCCCGGGCCGCCCCCCCCGGGAGCAGACAAGCCGCCCGGGACTGCCAATGACGCCAGCGAGGGCCCTGCCTCCGCCGAAACGCCCCCGCCAACAGGGGAGTAACCGGTCGAAGGGGAGATCGAAGCCCCACAGCATCCGCGACAAGTGCCCCCAAACGACCCTCGAACAAACCGACGCTGGCGCATCCTCCGCATGCTCACGTTGCGATGCCTGTCGCACAGCTGCTCGGTGGTCGTGTTCGTCCTGCAACTCACACTTTTCACAGTCGCCTGCCTGCTCGGTTACATGCTCCTGCGCGACGACATTCCCGTGCCGTCCTTCCTCCACGGCCGGATCGAGCGGGAGCTTGCCCGCATCGGACTTCAAGCGTCGTTCGACAGCGCGCAATTCGACCCTGCCGGCCGGATCTTCGTCCGGGGCCTCCGCCTGCACCCGTCGCGGTTCTCGGACTCCATCTTCGAGGCCGAGCGAGTGTTCATTCAGCTCGACTGGATCAAGCTTCTCGCGGGAAAGCCTGAACTCGAGCTACTCGAGGCCGAGCATGCGCGCGTGATCTGCCCGCCGGCCATCTCACCGAGCGGCATTTCCGAAATCCTGCTGCATGTTACGAGCGCGCGTCTCCGCCACAGCCAGGGCCTTTGGTCGTTGGACGGACTGGCAGGGAAGCTCGGTTCGGTGCGCCTGACCGCCCGAGGTTCGTATTTCGCCGAAACCCTCGAGGCCGGGGCGAAGCCTCCCGACATCGATTCCATCCTTACCGCCTATGCAAAACACGCGCCGCAGCTGGTCCGTGCCCATGAATGGCTGGCACACCTGGTCGAGCCCGCGCTCGATCTCGCGATCGAGGGACGCGGTCGAACCGTCGATGCCGCGCTCGTCGCTTCCGCGATGCAGTGGAGGAACCCACGCTTCGGGGACGCAACCCAGATACTCGCAGCCATCGATGCATCGATGGAGGATGGGAAAATCAAGCTGCCGCTCCGGGCAGACGCATCCGTGGCGGGCATGTCGCGCGCGAACACCGGGAGCGTCGAAGACCTGCAGGTATCCGCCGAATGGACGCACCTTCCGACTGCGAAGAACCCGTGGCCGCACCGTCTCGAGCTCTCCACCGGCACGATCACACACGCGAAACTCGCCCTTTCCGGCGCTCGCGCCGTGGCGATCACCGGGGCATTTCCGGAGGTGAACGCACGAATCTGGCTGCCGTTCGAAGGCGAAACGCTCGCCCTCGACGTCGCCGGCGATGCCCGCGAGCGACAGGGGACCGTCTCCATCCAGGGACGACTTGGGCGCACCTGGCTGGCCAAGGCGAGCGAGATTCTCGGCCGCGATGTGACCTACTACGCGACCATCGACGAGCCGCCCGACTTCTCGGCGACCGCGACGATCGACAAGGCACTGAAGTGGAGCCGGATCGACGCACGCCTCCTGAGCGGACCGATCGTCGCCCGCGGCGTGGCTCTCGACCGGGCACGCATCCTCGGCGCGGTCACGCCCGGGCACGTGCAGGTGCACCACCTCGAGGTTTCGCGCGGTGACGAGGCCGCGACCGGCACCTATGAGGACACGCTCGCCACCCGTGACAATCGCTTCATTCTTCGCGGCTCCATGCGCCCCCTTTCGATCGCCCCGTGGTTCAGCGGGTGGTGGAGGCGGTTCTGGGACGACTACAGCTTCCATGACGCACCGCCGCAGTTCGAGGTCGACGTGCAAGGAAACTGGGTCGAGGGCCATAAGACGCATGTGTCCGGGCGCATGAGCGGAGAGGCCGTGACCATCAAGGACCTCCCCTTCAATGCGATCAACACACGCTTCTTCATCCGCCCCAACTTCTACGATCTTTACGAGACTTCACTCCGCCGCGAGGAGGGAACCCTGACGGGCGAGGTCCAACTGCTTTTCCGCCCGAATGACCGCAATCCCGCTCGGCAGAGCTGGCGGCTCGAATCCACGGTCGATATCGTCAGTCTCGCGAGCATCTTCGGCCCGGGCGGCGTGAAGCTCTTCGAGCCCTATCGCTATGACCTGCCCCCTTCCGTGTCAGGGCAGGGGACGATCACGCAGGAAGGCGGCGTCTACGATTCGGATATCGGCCTGAGCATTCGCACGGACAACGCGTTTCGATACTATGACTTTCCCCTCGAGGCCTTGCAGACCGATGTGCGCATCCACAACAGCCATGTCGAGCTTCCCGAAATCCGCGCGACCTACGCGGGCGGCACTGTCACCGGGAACGCCGTGGTCGAGGGTGGCCAGCTCACCGTCGAAGCCGCGCTTGCCGACGCGGACTACGACCTCGCCGTGGACACCTTCGGCGCTTTTCTCGAGCGGCAATCCCCGACTCCGCCCAATCCGCAGGAAGAACCGTCGGGGCTGGGCAGACGCAAGGTCGGCGGTCGCCTCGACATCCAGGTGGCGGCAAAGGGACCATTGACCGACTACCAGGCGTATGAAGGCACCGGGACGACGCACATCCGTGAAGGTGACCTCGCGAAGATCAACCTCTTCGGGCCGCTCGGCGACGTGCTCAACAGCCTCGGGATCAAGCTCGGCACCCTCAGCCTGAACGAGGCCGTGGCGACATTCGACATTCACCACGAAAAGCTCGTGTTCCCAAAGGTCCGGATCACCGGCCGGACGGGCGCCCTCGAGACCGACGGCACCTACCTTCTTGGGGAAGGATCCTTGAACTTCAAGGCCCGCCTCTTTCCCCTGCGCGAGTCCAGCGGTCTCTTCACCCAGGTGTTCGGGTTGATGCTCGAGCCCCTGTCCAACCTGCTCGAAATGCGCCTCACAGGGACCCTCGAGCAGCCGCAATGGTCATTCACCCGCGATCCGATCTCGATCCTGCGCGATCTTGTGAAGAAGAAAGAGGCCGCTGAACAACCGGAGGCGCCGCCGTCCGAGTCCACCCCGCGCGAGCCGCCGGCAACTTCGCAACCAGCGGGCGAAGTCATCGAAGCGGCTCCCATCGAACCGGCCCCGGACGACTCGCCAACGCCCTGAAACGACTGCACGAACTCCGTCCGGGAAGAGCGGCCTGGAGAACTCCATGGGGGGGCGGTGTCGTTTCCTTTTGAAACATTCCGCAGCTTCCGCGAAACCTATTCCCCGGAGAAACCATGGCGCCCGCACGAAAATAAACCTCGTTCGGTTGGCGCCCGGTAACTTTGCCGTCTCTTTGTCGTCCGTTAAGAATCCACCGATGCAACCCCCGCACGCCATGAAGTTCACCACCCTTCCCCGCCTTGTTGTACCCGTTCTCGCCGGAATCCTTCTCGCTCAGGCGCTCCCCGCCCAGTCGTCCGAGGTTCAATTCCCCGCCGCCAGTCCGGCCTCGACGGTCAAACAGCGCGTGGGTTTGACCGACATCGAGATCGCCTACTCGCGCCCGGGCGTGAAAGGCCGCAGGATCTTCGGTGGCCTCGTGGGCTATGACGCCGTCTGGCGGACGGGGGCGAACACGGCGACATCAATCTCCTTCAGCACGCCGGTCAAGTTCGGCGGCAAGGACGTCGCCGCCGGAAAATACAGTCTGTTCACCGTCCCTGGCGCAAATGAATGGACCGTCATCCTCAACGAGAATCCCGAACAGTGGGGCGCCTACCGCTACGAGAAGGAGAAGGATGTTCTGCGCGTGAAGGCCAAGCCCGTCAAACTCGCCACGCCCGTCGAGACCTTCACGATCGACATCAACGACATTCGCGACGAGTCGGCCACGCTCAGCCTTGCGTGGGAGCAGACGCGCGTTTCCGTCCCCATCGAGATCGATGTGGCGAGCAAGCTGGTCCCGCAGATCGAGGCGGCCATGGCCGCGCCCGGCGGCAAGAAGCCGTATTTCCAGGCGGCACAATTCTACCACGACCATGACATCGACCTGAAGAAGGCCCGCGAATGGATCGATGCCGCCGTGGCGGAGCGCGAGGCGTTCTTCATCAAGTTTGTCCAGGCAAAGATCCTGGCGAAACTCGGGGACAAGGCCGGGGCGATCGCCGCCGCGGAAAGGACCCGGGAACTGGCGCTCAAGGCAAATGATGCGAGCTACGTGAAGCAAAGCGAAGACCTCATCGCCAGCCAGCGCTGAACATGAGGATGGCCGGCTTTGCCGTCGCCGAAATCGGCGCTCGCGGACGAGTGCACGTCGCGGGCGGCACGCCGCGCGATCGCCCTCGCTGCGGTCCTGCCCTCGGTGCGATCGCCACCGCGATGGCTTTCCTGCTTCAACTCACACCAGCCGCCCGGGCCGCTTCCGGTGGTTCGATGAATGCCTCCGAGATTCTCCAGGAACTGCGCAGCCTCCGTGAAACGGCGAGCGTGCTCTACGTGGCGGCGCACCCCGACGACGAGAACACGCGCCTCATCGCGTTCCTGGCGCAAGGCCGCGGATACCGCACGGGCTATCTCTCGCTCACCCGCGGCGACGGCGGGCAGAACCTCATCGGCACCGAGTTTCGCGAAAGCCTGGGCGTCATCCGCACTCAGGAACTGCTGGCCGCACGACGCATCGACGGAGGCGAACAGTTCTTCACGCGCGCGAACGACTTCGGGTTTTCGAAAG
>Ga0214471_10004302_pt1 | contig 11011 bp, 9 predicted proteins | sample RVTome_5_FD_207665 | JGI IMG/M metagenome (GOLD analysis project Ga0214471, IMG submission 207665) | Soil microbial communities from uranium-contaminated site in the Upper Colorado River Basin, Wyoming, United States - RVT142D155 | ecosystem: Environmental > Terrestrial > Soil > Contaminated >... | reverse complement strand
ATAGGGACGATCTAAAATTTCTCTTAGAGCAAAATGAAAAACCAGAGATTTCAAAGAAGATTAAAAGCATTTTAGACTCAAAATAAGAAAAAGATCTGTTCGTCTGAGCCACCAACTTGACAGAATCTATTACCAGCAAGTTTATAAGAAATAAATCAGCAATGGTTAAATATCACAATAAAAAGTTTTGAAGGAAAAAAAATGGTTAAAAATGTAAATCCAAAGGACAGATGCCCAAGATGCGGCCAGGGGACATTAGTTACAGATGCAACCACTGGGGAAAATTTCTGTGGAAAATGCGGTTTTGTAATTACAGATAAAGTTGATGAGTCAGGTCCTGAATGGAGATCATTTTCTAACGAAGGTGAAAACAAAAGCAGAGCAGGAGTACCAACTTCATTAGCAATGCACGATATGGGGCTAGCTACAGTCATCAATCCTCAGAATAGAGATGCAACAGGCAAACCCCTTACATCTGCGATGAAAAGCACCATAGAAAGACTAAGAACATGGGACAGTAGAAGTCAAGTTCACGAGCCAGTCGATAGAAACTTCAGACAGGCATTTAGTGAGCTTGACAGATTAAAAGACAAATTAGCTGTAGGTGATGCAGTAATTGAAAAAGCAGCTTACATTTATCGCAAAGCATTAGAAAAAGGATTAGTTAGAGGACGTTCAATTTCAGCATTAATTGCATCTGCACTTTACGCCGCATGTAGAGACACTGAAACACCTAGAACTCTAAAAGACATAGGACATGCTAGCAACATAAAACGAAAAGACATTGCAAGATGCTATAGACTGCTATTAAGAGAACTTAATTTAAAAATGCCAGTAGTAGATCCCGTAAAATGCATATCTAGAATAGCAAGTAAAGCAGGGCTATCTGAAAAAACAAAAAGGGCTGCGACAAAAATTCTACAAACAGCGGAAGAACAAAAAATATCTGCAGGAAAAGATCCGATGGGGTTAGCTGCTGCTGCACTATATGTTGCATGTGTTACAAACGGCGAGAATAAAACTCAAAGAGATGTGGCAGAAGCAGCAGGTGTAACAGAAGTCACAATAAGAAACAGATACAAAGGTTTGAAAGTTGCACTGAATCTCTAATATCGTTTAAACTATTACAAAAGTCAAATTCAAATAAAAAACCATAAAGAAATAATTTTAACAAATATCAGACGTGTTTTATTCAATTTTTAATTTTTGTTCTTTTTTTGAATTAAAGTAATTAATCAACAATATAGAAATTGAAAACGCACCAGAAATTAAAAATATTATTTCCATGGTATTGATAAGAGAGTGAGAAAATGAAGATTCAATGGTTATTTCATTAATTTGAGATACAAAATTTGCATAAGAAAATATAAAATAATTTGTTGCCCAATGAACAAGAATTGCAGTTATCAGACCGTATCTAACATAGAGCCATCCAAGTATAATTCCACTCATGCTAGCCTGTACAAATTTACCTTCACTCCATGGTTCACCAGTCATGATATGAGCTAGTCCAAAAAAAACACCTACTAAAACTATCAAAGCCAAAGATCTCTTAAGATCAGATATGTGTAAAGTACGGTATGGATTCCAAAGCGATTTGAAAAAATAGGTTAAAGATAATTTATGAGAATAAAATACAAAGAGAGGCAACCCAATAAGTACAACTCTAAACCCAAACTCTTCAACAATAGGAGAGAGACTAACATACAAAAATTGAGTTAGGTTATTATCGATTGATGGAGGAACTGTAGTTATTCCAAATCCTTGTTGAATAAAATCAATAATGATCGATAGCAAAATAAGAATTGAAAACCACTTAGTAATTGTAATCATATAGTTTGATTTTGTCTCAAATTGTCCATGACTTAGATTCAGAGATAGTACTTTCAGAAATCCATTATCAGGTCCAAATATGGCCATAGCAAAAAGAACAGCATAGATTGACCATAAGACAATAAAGACATCACCTATTTCAACATCATTTGGAATAAGATATCCAATCGCATTAAAAATATCAAGATCCTTTAAAGGATACTCAAAATTAATGTCATCCCCGATATCGGTATTAAATACAACAAACAATCCAAACGGAAATGACAATAACATCATGCCAAATATGACAGACAAAAGTGCCAAATGAGGAATCCCTATAATTTGGAGGATTTTGTTTGATGGCTGCAATGTCTATCTAATGAAGTTCAATGCTAGATTCAGGGAATCCCAAATGAATCAGAGTATCCTTGATGGTGTCCCTGTGATCACCTTGAAGAAAGATGTAACCGTCTTTTGCAGTTCCGCCACAAGCATATTTGTTTTTTAATTCTTTGGCAACAGTTTCCAAATTATTTAACTTTGGATCTAACCCTTCGATCATTGTCCCTTTTTTCTTGAATCGTCGAGTTTCTAAACGAATTATAATTTTTGTACTATCCTTAGCAAGTTCGCCACAAGCGCATAGATCTTCTGGTAGACCACATGTATTACAAATTACCGCCATACGTTCTAAATTATTTCAATTTTACGCACTATTAAGCCTTGTTTGATACAGCGAGAGATTGCAAAATAATTGTATTTTTTAAAGAGAAATTACAACTAACTACATGTCAAAAGAGCTTACAAAAAAAGCAGCCGAAATGCTATTGAATGGAGCAACTTTACTGAGTGAGCCATGTCCATACTGTTCAGGAGTAAGAGTGATGAAAGGAGGTCACGCATTATGCATTAATTGCGGAAGAGAGCCCGAAGAAAAAGAGATCCCAACAGAAATCAATCAGCAAACGGAAAGAACAGGCATAGAAACAACATTAGAAAAAAAACTCTCCGAATTATCCAAGGAATTAGAACAAGAACTAAATCATGAAAAACAACAAGCAATTCTAAAATCAATTAATTCCCTCATAGAAACAATGGAAAAACTAAAGAATAAACAATAAAGTATTTATGTCAAAATTCAAGATTTGAAAAGTAGCAATGAGCAGTAAAAAGAAAGGAGCGCCACTACCAGCATCAAGTGGAGGCCTCATGAGATTCTTTGAGGATGAAACCAAAGGATTCAAAGTTGATCCAAGAATTGTTGTTTCAGTTCCCATTAGCTTGATTGTGGCCTCTTGGCTAGTTGATATATTTTTAGTCGCGAAATAAGACATGGAAAAAGCTTCAGATAATGTTTCAAACATACACAATAGGTTTTCCCTTACATTAGTCAATCCGGCATCACATTATTTTTCTCTAGTTGGATCTTTAGTAATTTCCGCCGTAATCACAGCCATAGTTTATTTTGGATATCTAGGGTCAAATGAAAATTGGTTTAGAATTCCAATGGTAATTGGAATATTAGCATTAACTCAGTTAATCGACACTCGTTTCACTAGAAAAAAAGAATATTCAAAATCACTACACGCGTCTCTTTTTGGAAACTTGTTATGGGTTGCAGTATTGCTAATGGGTTTACTTGCAAGTGTTGTTCTAGTAAAAGATGCATCATTGTTTTTTGTAACATATGGAATGTTTCTATTTGCAAGTTTTAGAATAGGAATTTTCACCACTACGTTAGGTGCAAGTATCAAAAAAGCATGGGCAATATGCATGGTCCAACCACTTGCCATGTTATTAGTAATGATTCCATATGACATGTGGTATTCAACTTTGACAAATCCAATGGCCGTAGGATTTGGTGCAGCATTTTTGATAATCGCTAGTGTATGGTCAGTATTAACAGACAGAGCTGGAAGACCAGGTATGGAGAGCACACATAAAACAATACAAGCATACTTGGCATCACAGTGCAATGACTTTACAGAAGCTGAAGAGATTATTGAACAGCGTTCATTTAAAACTAAAGTATCCACGTCGCAGATTAGACTAAGCTCATCAAATGGCAACATGAAATTTAGAATGGTATTACCAGAAATTCATCCAGGCCCATATCATCCCGTTGGCGGAAGCAATATCCCATATTTGATGTACAAGAATTTAGAGTCTTCAGCGATGATAATGCATAGCATTTCAGATCACTCATTAAATCTTCCATCAAAAAACGAGGTTGAAAACTATTTGAAAAATCTAGATGCAAGCATAGTAAAAGAAGAAGGGTTAGTATGCACAGAACCAGTAACTGTTCAGATTAACAAAGCCCGTGTAACAGGTTTACTCTTTGGGAATAATCCATTATTGTTTCTCTCATTGTCTCCACATGGAATGGAAGATATTCCAAGCTATATGAAAAAAGAGATCGAACAATATGCTAAAAATAGAAACTATGTCAGAACATTGATAGTTGATTGCCATAATGCAATGGGCGAAGAAATTTCAAAAGAGGACGGAGAAGACATGCTAAAAGCTGCAAAATCATGTCTAGATTCTTTAATTACAAAAGACAGTTACCCAATAGAATTCGGTTATGCAAATTCAGATAACATGGATGTATGGACTGAAGACTTGGCAATGGGCGGTTTAGGAGTAGTATGTCTAAAAATTAATGAAAAAAAATTCTTTCTAGGATGGGCTGATGCAAACAATATGGAAAACGGAGTAAGAGAGAAAATTGTAGAGAACTTTGCAAACCAAGGACGTCAATTATTGGAAATTTGCACATCAGATACACATTATGCTCCAGTCAAAGCTAGAAACAGAAACGGATACTACCAATTAGGACTAATCACAGGTGCGGACAAACTATCCAAGTGGTTTTTAGAAATTGCACATAATGCAGAATCAAAAGTATCCTCAGCAAAATTTGAAATTTTGGAAAATGAGGCAGATGTAAAAGTTATGGGACAAGGCATATACGAAGATTATTCCAAAGCACTAGACAAATCTTTGAAATTAACAAAAGGATTCATGATTGGAAGCGTAACATTATTCATAATTACCTTGTTCCTCTAGACAAAAAATATCAAGAATTCAATTTAGAACTATTGAAGTTGGCAGCCTTCACATTTCTTCATGCTACGTTCAGAACGTGTTTCTAGTTCCAGATGACATTCTTTACAGATTATTCTGTTTCTCATGACCTTTTTACATTATGAATAAATTTTAATGATTTTATTTATCACAGATAGACCATTACTTAACATAAAATTAACAAAAATTAGCAGATTTAGATTTCAATAGGTTTACCAGCCTATTTTGTTCCCAAGGTATTCATTTGATCAAGATTGCCATAAAATTCATCTATAAATGATGAAAATTGAAAAATAGGCACTATTGGCACACGATCTATAAAATCAATCTTATCTTGATATAACGTTACAATTACAGGCACAGATATAGCTCCAGGAGTTTTTAAAATGTAATGTTTTGTCCGTGCTATTTGCTTTTTCACAGCAGTGGATAATGTAGAAGAACTATAACGTTTCCAATGTTTACAGTCAATTAACATGGCAACACCCAATCTAATACCAATTACATCAATTTCCATTCTAGGTTTAGTGAGAATTAGATTTTTTATAATTGCAAAGTTTTTTGAGAATAGAATTTCAGCAACTAAACCCTCGAAATCTTTCCAGTCAAGCAGAATTGAAATCTCGTCAAGAGGACCACCATTTTTTATTAATTCAATTGCAACTTTTAGTTTGTCGCCATCTTCAAAATAATACTTGTCTTCCTGTTTTTTCCCAATTCCAGATTTTACATAACCATCAAGAATGTTCTGTGAATCCACAGCATTTGATTTTGTAACTACAGTAAAATCCTCAACGGAGATACCCCCAGGAATAATTCCTTTTAGTCCAGATAGCATCATTTGATTGAATTTCATATTATTTTTCTTTGATGATTAAGACGATATAGGTTTTAGGAGATAATACCAAACGGGTTATTATGAAATAGGTTTTATTACAACCAAACAAAATAATGATTATGAAATTATTGCTAGTATTCATACTAGCTTTAGCAGTAAATGTAGTAAATTACGAAGTATTTGCAGAAAAAAGCACGTTTTTTGATTCTGTCAAGTTTATCCAATATTTGGATGAAAACACCGCACTTGAAGAAGTTAGAAATGGAAATTTAGACATATACTATGATAGAATCTCTTCAGATAGGCTAGAAAATCCAAAATCACGAGAGGGATTAGAGGTGTTTGATTCAACTGGAAGATCTTACAGCATACTAGTAAATCCCGCAGAGTCAAATAAATTCAATCCATTTTCGATTAAGGATGTCAGATTTGCGTTAAACTACCTAATAGATAGAAAATTGATTGTCAATGAATTGATGGGAGGTTACGGGGCACCAATGATATCCAACTACAGTCCTTCAGACCCAGAATATCTCACCATAATAAAGCAATTAGAGACATTCAATTTCAGATACAACCCAGCATTAGCAGAAGAAATTATTTCAGATGCATTAGAAAAAAAAGGCGCAATAAAATCAAATGGGTATTGGGAGATTGATCAAAGACCAATTGAGATTGCAATTTTTATAAGAAGCGATGATCAAGTAAGAAAATCCATTGGGGAAATTTTAGCTTCAGAATTAGAAAAAATAGGATTCACAGTAAAAAAAGACTATGGTGATTTGAATAAAGCGTATGTTATTGTGTATGGTTCTGACCCGGCAGAACTGAAATGGAGTCTATATACAGAAGGGTGGTCAAGATCAGCATTCGTAAGATATGATTCGGTGGGTTTATCACAGATGTATTCCCCATGGTTTTCAAACATGCCAGGATCAAATGATCCATCATATTGGAATTACAAAAACGATTACCTTGATACAATAACTCAAAAAATATACACCGGGGATTTTGAATCAGAAGAAGAAAGAGCAAAATTAATTCAAGATGCAATAGCAGAAGGAATTGATCAATCAGTTAGAATTTTCATAGCGAGTAAAATTGATCAGTTTGTAGCAAATGAAAAAATGGAGGGAATAATTAATGATTTGGGAGCAGGAGTTCCAAGTAGATTCACGCCAATTAATTCCAGAAATGACGATAATGAGCTAGTTATCGGAGTGAAGCAAATCTATCAGGGAGCATGGAATCCAGTTATGGGGTTAAGCGATGCATACAGTAGACAGATCTGGGGAATAATTTCAGACCCCATTACATTCAAACATCCATTTACTGGAAAAACATTCCCAGTCAGAGCAAATTGGGGTGTAGAGACTGCAGGACCTAACGGGAAATTAAATTTACCAGACGATGCAATGATGTGGGATCCCATCACACATACATGGAAGAAAGTACCTCATGGAATCCAGGCAACAAGTAAAGTCAGGTATGATTTGAAATTTAGCAATTGGCATAACGGTCAAAAAATGGACATGAATGACATTTTGTATTCATTATATTTCGTAATGGAGTGGGGAGTTCAAACAGATGAAAACGATAAGACCTATGATGTAGAATTCACGTCTATTGCATCACAATCAGTAAAAACAATAATAGGAATTGAAGTGGTTGACGAAGATACAATAGATGTTTATGTAAATTATTGGCATTTTGATGAAGATGAAATTGCAGAATGGGCTTCATTGTGGAGCTCAATGCCATGGGAAATTTCAGCTGCGATGGAACAGGCGGTACTAGATGGAAAAGTCTCATTTTCAAGATCTGGGGCAATCAATAAAAATGTAAATTGGATTTCGTTGATAATTCCAAAGGATGCTCAAATGATCCAAAATTATTTGAATGAATTTAATGAAAAGAAATATGTACCAAAATCACTAGAAATGTTTGAAACAAACACCACATATTTTGGTGACAGATATGCTGTAACATCAGAATGGATTAAGACGCACAACCATGCAGTGATTAGCAACGGACCATTTTATCTTAGTGCATATTCACCTGAATCAAGAACTATCATTGTAAATGCGTTTGATGATCAAACGTATCCTTTCAAGTTAGGATACTGGTCAGAATTTGAAAAAACAGAATTTCCAAAGATAACAAATGTAAATGTACCCAACATAATTCAAAAAGGAGTTGGATTAGAAATTGACATAGATACAACACATGCAAATTCTATTCTTTATTTTTTGTCAGACAGCAACAATAATTCAATATCAGAATCAATCAATATCGACAAAAATTCCACTAAAATTAGAATTAGTGGAGAAAAAATCAAAGAGTTTGACATTGGTGCTAAAGATCTAAAGATATTTGCAATTTCGGATTCAGTTTTAAAACCAGATTATTATTCTACAAGTTTCTTAATAGTAGAAAACAACGGAGTGTTACCTGAATTGAATTATGACGACACAGAATTTAATCAAAATGATTCATTTGAATGGGCATTGTTAATAGTACCCACAATAATAATTATTACAAGTATAATTTACATTAAGAAAAGAAAACACTAAATGAGTCATTCAGTCAACCCATACTCTTTTAGAATAACATCTATTTGATCTTCAGATTCTAATTTAGAATATTCCTCCAAAAGATTTTGATTTAAATCATAAAAAGTGTGTCCCCACTTGAATTTATCAAGTATTGCAAGTGCATCATCTCTAAAACCTAAAATAAACAATGAGGCAGATAGGGCTTCAGCAGTAGTAAGCTTGTTGAGTTTTGCATAATTAACAGGATTGCCAGCAAGTAATGGAGGTAGTTTTCTTGTGATGCCGCTGAATTTTTTTGAGAATGCTTGATCTGTAAGAGTCCAAGAACAGTCAATTCCAACTATTGAATTTATCAGAGATTTGTCTTTAGGCAACAAAGTTTTTTCAGAAAAAGGATCCAAAACAAGTCCTTTATTTCCTATTTTTTTAATACTTTTTGCAATTCCAAACTTGACCATTTTTGCAGCTGTACATTTTTTTGGATCATCCTGATAAAACATCAAAACTTGGAGATTCATCTAATTAGATATGAAATAAATGGTATTTTGAACTTACTCTGCCATCTTGTAGTTAATCTTATAGTAAAATCGTGATGTTTGATTTTCTTTGATTACATCTACATTCCAATTTGCATTAGGTAAAAATTCCTCAGAAGACACAGGAAGGATATCAAATTTCTCAAGATATACATCAGGACCACTATATCTAACGTTTAGATCAATTCCATCAACAGAGACCACATCATAGATTTGTCCTGGTTTTCTAGTAGAGTCATTTACAAGACAATCATCTTCTGGTCCAATTATACAAATTCCAGATTCGGAAGTAATTCTGAGATTTACATCAGATTGATCAATTTTTGAGGTAAGTAATGAACCAGACAATACACGTGGAAATGCATGATTATCATCTAAAGTTTTTTCATTTGTAATAATAGATATTTTATCATCAGAAATCCTATTGACCTTATCAATTAAAGTTGAGAGAGATTTTACCGGCTCTACAACAATAGGTTTCTCGACAACATTAAACATCATAGATTTTGTTTCAAATCCAGCATCCACTGTAATTTCATATGAACCAATGCTTGATGGGGAGTTTGAGATTGTAATTTGATGTGAAAATGAGCCAGCCGAGCTTGGTCTAATAGTAGTGACTGGACCTACATGCTTACCACAATAAAATGTGCCACACGTTATCTCACCTTCTTTTTTCTGAATCACACTAACATCGAATTTTTCAAGATAGATTAGCTTGTTTGGTTTGCCAGATACAGTTACAGTATCACCTGGATAGTAATCAGATTTGTCAGTAGCAAGCAAAAGAGACAGTTTATCTTTAGAGATAATAGAGAAATCATTTGCAATAGCAAACACAGATTCAGATTGCTTGCCAGAATACAGTGCCTTTATTTTATACTCACCTTCACTGAAAACAGTTACAGGCAAATCAAATAAACTCTGGAAGTTTCCACCCTGATCAGGATAAACGGAGGCTTCATGAATTTGTTTGAAAGGAGTTTTTCCATCAAGTACACGTATTGTTACTCGATCTGGAACTACCAAACCCTCTGAGCCTTGGTCTCTTTTAATTATAGTTCCAATGACTTTTAGTTTTTCACCAGCTTTGTAAAGTGATTTTTCAGTTGTGACATATAATGGAACCAAAGTTAAAGAGTCAGTTTCAGGAGTAGCAGAAACTTTGAAGAAAACATCTACCCCAGATGAAGCTGTGGATGCTCTAATTTTATAAATCCCATAATTAGATTTAGTAACAGATCGGTCATCTGTTTTTATGGTAAGAGGTTTTTCTGTGATGGGTGTTTTCCATGACCAAGAAAATCTCTGATTATCAACAGTAGCGCCAGAATTAACTACACTGCCATCAGGCTTTGTAAGGGTAATTTTTATAGAATTATCACCTGTGGGAGGAAGTAATCCAGTCAGAACGACAGTTTCGCCTAGGCCATAAACTTGTTTGTTCAAAGCAATCAACGCACCACTAGTTAATTTTAGAGGATCATCAATTCCAACATTAGTGGTTTTTGTTAGTCCACGATATTCAGCTTTTATCTTATAATTTCCTTCAGTAAATGCATTTTGCGATACTTTTGTTTGAACTGAAAATCTTCCAGAAGGGTCTGGGGTTGCAGTAAATTCGTATGCAACAGTCAAGCCATTGCTTTGCCTAGTTTTAGTATGGGGCATTTGTGCAACAATCTCTAAAGGACTTCCATCCTCATGAGAGATTGAAATTGTTACAGAAGATGTTTGGTAAGTTGAACTGCTCACAGGATTTTTAATAAAACCACTAATTGTCATAGTGTCACCTAAATCATAGATCACTTTGTCTGTGGAAATTGAAAGTGGATCAGTACTTACAACATAATCGTCAGGATTAGCTACAGCATGGATTGTTTTTGATGCAGAGCCAAGACTTTGCGAAACAGAGATTTTGTAATCTCCCAATCTAACATCGCTATCTGGGATTTTGAAAGAATATGCAAAAGAACCATCGCCTGATATTTTTATAATATCTAAAATTTTAAACCCAGAGTTACCACCGCCAAGAGCACTTGTAGCAAGGGCAGCATTTTTGGTTTGAATAATTTCCAGATTCATAAACGCAACCCACACATTGTTTAGTCTACCAGTAACAGTAACAGTTTCTCCTAAAGCATATACATCCTTATCAGTCCATATCGATATTGCTTTTG
>Ga0214471_10004301_pt1 | contig 11013 bp, 8 predicted proteins | sample RVTome_5_FD_207665 | JGI IMG/M metagenome (GOLD analysis project Ga0214471, IMG submission 207665) | Soil microbial communities from uranium-contaminated site in the Upper Colorado River Basin, Wyoming, United States - RVT142D155 | ecosystem: Environmental > Terrestrial > Soil > Contaminated >... | reverse complement strand
GAATCTGCAAATGCTCCGCCCGTATACGCATTTCCAAACAGATCTGCTGCTACACACCATCCATAATCATCCATTGGACCGCCGAAAGTACTCGACCATAAATAATTTCCATCTGAATCCAGAACATTCAGGAAAAAGTCAGCTTGACCATTAGATTCCTGCAGGAACACGGATTCTCCCGGATCGAAATCCACACTGCCATAAAATATACCTGCTACATAGACATGCCCGTCTTCGATATTAATGCCCAGTCCGTAGCCTATATCATTGTCATTTCCAACAATCGCGTCTCCACCCCAGGATTTTGTCCACTGGTACTCGCCGTCGGGATTGAATTTACTCAGGAATACATCCCTTTCGCCTTCAGCTGTAAATTCATTAACATCGGGACCCGGATCGAAATCTACTGTAACGCCGTAATCGCCAGTGACATAAACCGCATTATAAATGCAGGCGATCGCATATCCCCAGTCGTCATAGTCTCCGCCCCACGCCGCTCCCCACTGGAAAACACCATCCCCATCGAATTTGCTGATGTACACATCGTTGTAAAGGTTGGGAGTGGTATGTGAATCTGTTCCTGCGCCAGTGTCCAGATCAACTGTCCCATCGAATACGCCGGTAACATAAACCTGATTGTCATTTGTAGATGTGACACCGTAAGCGACATCGTCATATTCCCCATCACCAGCCCATAAGCGCGACCATAGATAATTTCCATCCAGGTCTAATTTGGTCAGATAACTGGCACCCGGATTAGCTTCATGGTTATCTATATCAGGTCCAGGATCTAAATCCCCCGTCCCCCTGAAAAATCCGGCAGCGTAGACTCCATCCGACGATACTGCCACATCCAGTGCTTTATCCCAGATCGACGCACCCCATGTCCGTGCCCAGATAAGTTCTCCATTTGGATTGTACTTGACAATGAAACTGTCCCAGTCGCCATATCCTTCATGTTCTTCTACTTCATCTGTCGGATCGAAATCGGCAGGACCGATATAAAATCCGGCAACATAGATATTTCCGCCCTGATCTAATGCGACACTCTCACCCGAATCCCACCATTGACCGCCCCACGTGCGTGTCCAGATTACATTTCCATTCTCATCGAGTTTTTGAATGAATGCATCACTGTTGCCTGCTGCCGAACGTTCGTCAAAATTTTCAGTTGGATCAAAATCGACAGTGTCAATAAATTGCCCGGTTATGTAAAGTGTATTGTTGTCCTGATCAAATGCTGTTCCACGCACGTAATCCTGCTGGCCAGCGCCGTAGGTGTTAACCCATCCGCCAGGAGTTACATACAAATTGACAATTTGGTATCCCGTGAGGTCAAGGTAAGCAGGTGATGAATCATTGGCTTTATCCTCTACCGAGATAAGTAGATTATGGACTCCGGATGGCGCGAATTTTTCATTTCTCACGTTTACGTCCCAGGTTGAATACATACCGAAGTCAGATATAAAATCTGCTTCTATCCTTCCTTCGAACAGATCTGGAGCCTCAACCATCGGGGGATAATGCGAATTATATCCCTGGTAGTCTTCAATCTGAACAATATAGTGCTTTGTATTGCCATGGGTTGTGAGTAATGAAGGATCGGTACCGGCAAATGAGATTACCCTGGGTTCAGGGGAGTTTGCCGAGACCGGGAAATCATTCTCCGGATCTGTTACTGGTGTAGTAGTTGGCGGTACCCACGACGCATCGATTGCGTACCCGAATGAGATCTTTCCTCCATCCGGATTGTAGATGCTGAATGTTTCAGTAATTTTTTCGCCCGGCCTGAAAAGATTGCGTGGATTGGGGAGTGGAGAAGAATATGATATGAACGGATTCAATATGTTGAATGGAATATCGTCTGATGCCAGTTTGCCTTTGTAAAATCCCTGCAATCCGCCTGGGCCGCTTCCTTCAGTATATGGATTATATAAAGTTGTGTATCCGTCAGGATTAGAAACCGACGGGTCTCCCAGTGCAGGTTCTGATGCTGTTACTCCAGCTTCCGGATAAAAATAACTCCCTTCAAAAATCGCTACCCCTCTCACATCAAATCCGTAAAAATTCGTCCCGGGAAATGGATGCGTAATTTCAACATCAACACTAACACCTGCAGGACCAGGGGTTAAATCGGTGATCTTCAGACAATCAGTACACGGTCCCTTCTCCAGAAATTTCAATATATTGAAATGGTCCGACACCTGTCGTACAGGAACAACTTCGGCTGTATTCGCAACCGGATCGATCGTGATATCGAACATCCCCCACAAATAGCGATTGGTTTCAAACTGCAGATTTTTTGGGGTCTGGGATAAGTCAGGCGTGACGGGAGTTTTATCTCCCGACGAACATCCAATCCCGATAATAGCGGCTACAAGTAAGGGAATTAAAAATCTACCCACAGCGGTTCACCTTCCCAAGTTACGGACTGCGAATCAATTATATCATTGAAGGTCGTTTATCCCATGCACTGGGGGAGGGATTCGTACTTTCAAATAGATCCAGATCCCTATCCACACCACACAGGAAAATACCATTAGCCAGATCGCCATCGAGAGAATCTGCGACGGATCTATTCCCGGTTGTGTGGTTAAGCCCTGCCTCGACATCCCCGCGCCTGAGTACGCCATCCTGTTTTCCGGATTGAGAAAAAATGTAACGGGATGAGTCCCTGTAAAAGATATAACCGGCATTCCGAAGTTCTCAAAAAAATCCCTGATATATCCCGGACCCGCGGCTAATGCCATCAATATAATGGGTACGATAGTGCCAAGATAAATTCCGGTGATATTATTTTTTATCAGAAATCCGACTGTACTCATCCCACTCATGGCCATTCCCAGCATCAGGTACGCTATCAGCGGGAACGGAATGTTTAAATAGGTCTCCGGGGTCAATGGAAATGTCGATATAGCCCAGAAGTAAAAAACCGATTCTATTGTCATCAAAAACGCCATAGGTACGGCGCACTTGTAAAAAGAGTGAATGATTAATGCCTGCGCAAGATCCTTTCCCGGTGTCAACGTAAGTTTGTAATGATCGTAGATATCGCCTTTCGTATCGTACGACGCGACAATCGACGGAATTGCTGCCAGGTGAAACCTGGTCAACAGAAAAATAATCAGAAGCGCTCCAACCGAATATTTCTCAAGGTTTCCATCAAATGTCCAGTTCCCCTTATCCTCGAAATTCATCCGCCAGAAAATCAGTCCGACCACAAAAATAAGCCCAACCGCTTCCAGCCAGTAACATCTGAACCACCCGATCTCATAATACAACCGGTGGTGCCATTTATTGACGTAAATCGATAGCGGAGTATCTTCGCGGATAGGGTTTTTAAGAGGAGATTTTTCCGGATCTAGTCGTTTACGCATGGACATTGCATCAGGTGATCTCTATCTCGTTCTCACGTATGTACCGCTCGCAGTACGTGCACAACATCAGGATCGGATCCCGCTCCACAAGCCGGAACCTGGTCGCGACACCCTCGGAATTCGTCACGCAGTTCGGATTCGGGCACGTGATAACGCTCACCACTTCCTCCGGGATCTCCACATTGAATTTCTGCACTACCTCATAATTATCGATATTGCTCACTGTCGCGTTCGGACTGATGATCGCGATCTTATTGATCGTGTCCTGGTCGAGAAACCGGTTCCCGATTTTAATTATGCCCTTCCTTCCCATGTGCTTGCTGAACAGATTTGTCCCGACAGTCACCTGCTCCTCCGTGTCGTCGTCGATATCAAGTATCCTTACGATCTGGAACACCACATTCGGGTTCAGGTGGTCGATAACCGTGCCACGCTCGATCTGGGAGATTGTCCGGGTATGTTTCTTTTTCTCAGTCATTCTACAACCCCCATCACAAGTGCTATTAACGCCATACGTGTCGGGATTCCGTTCGCCGCCTGCCTGAAGTAAACCGCGTGGGGAGTGCTGTCGACTTCCGACGATAACTCATCCACCCTCGGAAGCGGATGTAAAATCCTCAGCTCCGGATTGCAGCCCTCCAGGAATTTTTTCGAAATGTTGTATCCTTCCCGCACCTTGTCGTAATCGAGCTCTGTACCGAATCTCTCACGCTGTATGCGGGTGACGTAGAGGATGTCCAGGTTGCCTTTCGCATCCTCGAAATTCGCGTACTCCCTGAACCTGACACCGTCCCTGACAAGCTCCTCGAGCGCGTCGGTCGGCATCTCCAGCCCTTTCGGCGATACGAAGTAAAGCTCGCCGTTGAATTTGCCGAGCGCGTGGGCGAGCGAGTGAACTGTCCGCCCGTACTTCAGATCCCCCATAAACCCGACCTTCAGGCCCTCGATAGTGCCTTTTTCCTTCTGGATCGTGTACAGGTCGAGGAAGGTCTGCGACGGGTGCTGGTTCGCGCCGTCGCCGCCGTTCAAAATCGGGATGTGCGCGATCTCTGCCGCGATTCGCGATGAGCCGGCGACCGGATGTCGCATCACGATCAGGTCGGAGTACGACTCGACAATTTTTATGCTGTCGACAAGGCTCTCGCCTTTCTTCGCTGACGTGCCTCCCGGATCGGCGAATCCCATCACCGTGCCGCCAAGACGCAGCATCGCGGATTCGAAGGAGAGGCGCGTACGGGTGGAAGGCTCGAAGAAGCACGCGGCCATGATCTTGCCCTTGAGCGCGTCGGCGTATTTGAGCGGGTGAGTGTCCATCTCGGCGGTGACGTCGAGCACGTGCAGGATCTCATCGCGCGTGAAGTCGCGCATGGAGATGACACTACGTCCTGTAAATGAAGCCATATGGGGGAACCTCTGGCATGATTCGGGCTTGTCGGATTATAACCGTGGGGAGGGGCAGGGTCAATATGGAATATGCTGTAGTACGGCTGCCCGCTGCAGGCGGAGCTTGTGGCGGATTGTGGAATTTGTGGCCCGGCGAGCCATTCGCCGGGAATGGCTGAATCCGCCACAAGCTCCGTTTGTAGCGGACACCCGGGGGAGTATCCTAGTCTCAACTTATCTTAATTAATTTAATACTTTGTTTCTGATATAATAGCTTTTTAAAAATTCTTGGGGAAAAAAATGAAGAAAAAGAAGAAAATAGAAGAACAAGAGCAAAATTTGCAGTATGAAGAAGACATGGCGGAATTACCGCCTCCGGATATTGTAGCATTTAATGAATTAAGGTCATGCGCTGATTTATATAGAATGGTTGAATCTGGTAATCTAGAAATTCAACCAGAATTTCAGCGAGATGTAATCTGGAAATTGCCAGATCAAACCAGATTTATAGATTCTCTTGTTAAGGCCCTCCCAATTCCTAGCATGTGCTTTAGTCTAGATTATAAAACACGAAAATGGCAAGTAATAGATGGATTACAGCGAATGGCAACAATTAAAAATTTCCTGTCGGGTGAAATGCAGAGCTTATCGAGATTAGATGATATTGACCAAAAATTATCTGGCAAAGAAGTTAAATTATTTCATGACAAAGAATCGAAACTTTATAGCTATTTAGAACGAGTTGAGAATCTTACACTTCCTATTACTGTATTAAGGTGTGATTATTCAAAAGAAAATCATAAAAGATATCTATTTATGATCTTCCATCGCTTGAACACCGGAGGTACAAAGCTAAATAATCAAGAAATTCGGAACTGCATATATTCCGGTTCTTTTAACGATTTAATAAAAGAATTAGACCAAAATGATTTTTGGAGAAAAATTAACAAGATGAAGCCTAACGAGTCTTATCGGTTTACAAAGCAAGAAATAATCCTAAGAATGTTTGCACTTCAAGATAATCTCAAAAATTATAAAGGGAGGCTTGCAAGTTTTTTAAATAAATACATGGATGATCATCAAACTGAAGATAAAAGATTCTTAAACAGGAAGAAGATTATTTTTGAGCAGACAGTAAAAATATTGTATCAAGACGTTTTTTCAGAGGACCCTCCTAAAATAACGGTGACAGTGCTGGAGGCATTACTTGTTGGCATTTCTAAGAATCTTAAAATATTAGAAGTAATGAGTACGCAGTCAATAAAGACAAGGTATCAACAATTACTAAGTCATGAAGAGTTTTCCGATGAAAGACTTAGTGAAGGCCTTTCCGGTAAAGCAAGAGTTATAGGGAGGCTTGCAGCTGCGATTGATATTTTTGGAGATTAAAAAATGATCGTTAGGTCTTACATTAAGAAAAATCTTGAGGAGTTGGATAAATTATATTCGCATGAAACAAATACTAAGCGCCTAAAATTTCATTCAAAATTAGCGCTGCTAGAATTATGTGGTTGGATTGAGGAAAGCATGGATGACATTGTAGAAAGATGCATAATAAGAAAAATTAAGGATTCAAATATGCGAAATGAATTACGAAAGGAAATCGTAGAGAAAACTTATGGTTTTGAATGGAAAAAGCATTTTCAAAAAATGCTTGGAAATGTAATTGGAGCGATTAATATTGAGAAATTAGATAGAAAGATGGACTCAGCGAAAATAGAGACATTGAAAGGGAAATTGGAAACCTTAAAGAAATTACGAAATAGATATGCTCATACACATATTGGAGGTACAACTTTGCATTACGATGCGCCATCTAAAATACTAAGGGACTTTCAGGAGATATATGAGGGGTTGAAAGAGCTTGATAATGCGCTTAGAGATATGAAATTATAAATTGCCTGAATTTTAAATAAATTAATAAAAAAATCCCGGCGGTGAACGCCGGGTTTTCCTTAACCTTATACTAGCGAGCCTTTAGTAGCTCTCGCTCCGTCTGCTACTTGTTGTAGGGCCGCTCCCACAACAGATAAAGCTTCATGCGCGCGTAAAATCTGTTCCACGTCCATCCCTCGCGCATCTTCGCAGGGATCTTGGTCATCTTGCGGAGTACATCAAGGACGTTCTGCAGGTCGACCAGTCGGTAAAGCATCCAAGGCTGATCTTCGAAAAGATCCTTTGAAGCGAGCCACAGGATGAAATTCTTCGTGAACACGCGGCGCGCAGCCATATGGAACAGCGGGATGTACTTCTTGTACATCGGCTTGCGGTCCTTGTAATCGAATGTCGCGACAAACTGGTCGAGTGTTTTGCCAGCTACATCCTCGACATCGTCCCTGTCGATATATCCGGCGTCCATCGCGAACTGCGTGAACTGGACTCCGGGGAAGTAAATCAATGAATAGAAGTTGAACGAGTACGGACCTGGCAGGCTCAGGAAAAACTCGAGCCCGTCGTTGAGGTCTTTTCTCGTTTCAAACGGGTTATCGGTGATACAGTCGATGACGACCGAGATTCCGCGCTCTTTCATAATGTCGCAGGATTTGCGGATTACAGCGTCGGTTTCCGGACGTTTCATCAGGTTCATGCGAACCCTCTGGCTTCCGGACTGGATGCCGATATCGATATGGCTCAGTCCGATGTCCTTGAGCGCGTCCATGAGGTCCTCACGTACGCAGGACGGGTGGAAGTAGCACCAGAACGGGTTCTTGAACTTTTTCTTATATTCAGCGGCGAAATCGATAACCCAGTCACCGTTGAGGGTGAAGACATCGTCGAAGAACGAAATCTGGAGGTTATCGAAGTTCCAGTATTTTTCTCTCATGGATTCGAGCTCGGCGACAACGTGGCCGACAGACCGCTGCCGGGTCTTGTTGTGGCCCGAATCTTTGAAATCGCCCTCGTTGTAGAGGGAGTTTATGCAGAAGTTACATCGGAACGGGCATCCGCGGTTGGTCATTACGAAGATGTAATATTCCTTGAACGCGGGGTCCTGGTTACGTCCGAGTTCTTCCTTACGGATGTACCACTTATTTTTGTCGTCCCAGATCGGGAAGGGGACACTGTCGAGGTCTCGGATAACGGGGCGGTGGTGGTTCTTGTACTCTTTACCGTCCTTGGTCCGGACCCAGAGATTCGGGATGTCGTGGTACGGCTGGTTGTTCTCGACGCGGTCGAGCAGCTCGATGAACGGGAGCTCGCCTTCGCCGAGGCACAGGATGTCGTTGTGCTTAAAGCACTGGTCCGGTGACACGTTGACGTGGATCGATCCCCAGATAACGATGGCGTTGGGCAGGACTTTCTTGACGAACTCGTCGACCTGCAGCGCCAGTTTGTAGTAACTGGTACAGGCGATTGAAAGTCCGATAACGTGCGGGTTGATCTCCTTGAGAGCCTTCTCGAAGTTCTGCCAGTCGACTTCGGTAGGAGGAGTGTAGTCGTTGGCGAGGAGGCGTCCGAAGAAAATTGTGTGAGCGTCGTAGCCGGCGTGCATCGCGGTAGCCTGGATCCATCGTGCGCCGAGGTTGTAAACGTTCGACATACTGATGAGTACAGCGCGGGTATTTTTGGTCGGCTTCCACTCTTTTTCACCGGGATAACCGGGGACAGCGTCGGTATCGAATTCAAAATATTTTACGGCTTCTGGAAGGACGCCGTGATTTTTATGGAAATAGAATCCGTCAGGGATGTTGCCGTTAGCGTCTGGACGTCCCTTGGGACCTTTTGCTTTTGCAGTTCGATTAATCTCATTTGTAGCCATAACTAAATTTATCCTTTGCAGGTTGACCGGTAAAATTATCCTGAAGTCGGTCTCACCCTTGTTGAGGGATTCCTATTTTCGGAAATAAATTACCGGTTTTCATTCTCCTTATCTGGTCTAATCTATATAAATCGCCGACCTATCTGCCTGGCGAATTCCAATATTCTGCCTTGAAAATTACTCCTGGGGAAGTCCCATACGCCTGTACTTGTGAAGGCTGTACATGATGTCTGACGTACGCACTTCGCCTTTCCAGAGCCTGGTCCAGAAAATTCTCAATCTCTTCTGGAACCATACGACATTGCTCGCGCGTTTGGCAAGCCAGACGACGAAAGCGGGATTTCTCCTGAGGAATTTGATGTTCGGAAGAGTCCTCAGCAACGACTTCGGCACAAATTTCTTGCCGGTCATGGTGAACAGGGAGATCCAGAATAATTCGTCCGGGTCCCTCTTGGGCCAGTCGAACTTTGTTTCCCACTGTTCGAAAACCTTCATCCTGTTCTGCTCGATATCGTTCTCGTTGATAAGTCCGGCTTCCATGGCGCGGTCGGTAAACCGTACCTTGGGGAACATGATCATGGAGAGGTAATTGAGCATGAACGGCCGCTTGAGTGAGAGGAAGAATTCAAGAGCCATTTTCTTGTCTTCCTCGGTGTCGAATGGATTGTCGGTGATGACATCCATTACGATATTCACACCGGCGTCATGAAGGATGTTAACCGCCTTCTGGATTCGTTTGTCGTTGTCGGTCCGGTCGAAAAGTTCGGTCCTGATTCTCTCGGAACCTGACTGGACGCCCATGTCGACGTATTTAAGTCCGGACTGCGCGAGAGTTTCGACAATGTCCTTTTTCACCGTATTGGGGTGGAAGTAACACCAGTAAGGACGGGTGAAGTTATCGTAATATGCTTTGGTGAATTCGCGGACCCAGTCGATTTTCAGTACGAAGACATCGTCGCCGAAGTTGATAGTGGCATCGCGGACAGCCGCGAAATTCGGAATGGCTTCCTCGATGTACTTGATTTCGCCGATGACGTTGTTGACTGTCCGCTGGCGCACGAATTTACCGCTGCGGTCGCCCTTGAGATGGTCTTTAAGCATCAGCGGGCTTGCGCAGAATGTGCAGTGGAACGGGCATCCTCTACTTGAAAGGACGAATACGGAGTCGCACTGCTTCAGGAACGGCTCGGTTTTGTCGAGAACGCCATTCTTGATGAGATACTTACGGTCGTTGTCGTAATCGGGGAAGGGGACAGTGTCCAGGTCTTCCTCGGTATCGCCAGCGCCGTTATTCTGTAAATTGCCTTCAGCGTCTCTTGTCCAGGTTCCGCCGAGATCTGACCAGTCCTGACCGGTTTCCACACGGTGGAGGAACTCGGTCCAGTCATTCTCGGCTTCGCCGGTGAACGCGATGTCGGCAAATCTAACACATTCTTCGGGACATAGAATTCCATGAATTCCGCCCCAGGCAATCGGACCGTTGAAACCACGATTCTTGAGTTCAGTGGTGATCCAGCTTGCTGCCTTGTAAAAGCTTGAGCAGCTGACCGATATACCGAGCACGTCCGGTTTGATCTCATTTTGAATGAGTTCGATAAGCATGTTGAGATCTTCTTCGGAAGGAGGGAGGATATCGTTGTGCTGGAAATCGCCTACAAAAATCATGTGGCTGTCGTAGCCGTTGACCTTGGTGACGGAATTAAGGTGTCGAGCCCCGATATTAAATGGATTAGAAAGCGAGATAATAGCAACCCGCTTTTCTTTGGTAATCGGATATGCTTCAAACATATGTCAGGAAACCCCCGGGGTATTGTCCCCGTTACAAAATTTTTCCTTACCTGTAAAATGTTCACCTTTGTCCTGTTAACCAAAGCAAACTAATTTAAGGATAAGGTCTCCAGTTCACTACCATCGCCGTTATATAAATTATAAAAGACTTATTGTCCACGTGCAAGTATTTAACCTAAGTTAAATAATTTTCTTCACAAGCGTACAGCCACATATAATATGATTCATTTTCTGACTTTTTCGTAAAGTTAATATCTTTCCCTGGTACCGGAATATTATACACCATCTTCGGGAAAAATCATTATTTCTGTTTGAGACTGATTTAATCATTATGTTATACTCTAGTCCCGGCAACCAGAATAATCTGCAGCGATTTCCTTCCACGTACCCCTTGAAAAGCCGGGACATAAGGAGTTCCGCATGGGCATTAAAACCTGGGTTAACGGAAAGTTATTCGATAAGGACGAAGCGTCGATAAACGCATACGATCACGGATTTCTATATGGGGACGGGGTGTTCGAAGGAATCCGGATTTACAACGGACGAATATTCAGATTCAGTGAGCATATAGACAGATTCTTCGATTCATTACTGGTGACGAGAATCGACATAGGAATGGACCGTGAGTCCCTCAAGACGCAGATAATCAAGGTTTGCCAGGAAAACGAGCATTACGACAGGGCTTATATCCGGCTGGTGGCGTCG
>Ga0214471_10004300_pt1 | contig 11014 bp, 6 predicted proteins | sample RVTome_5_FD_207665 | JGI IMG/M metagenome (GOLD analysis project Ga0214471, IMG submission 207665) | Soil microbial communities from uranium-contaminated site in the Upper Colorado River Basin, Wyoming, United States - RVT142D155 | ecosystem: Environmental > Terrestrial > Soil > Contaminated >... | reverse complement strand
AGGTTCATCTCACGACTGAGATTGCCGGTAAAGACAACCGCACTTTCCTGGCGGACGATCAGGGTGTGGATTTGTGCTCCGGCAGCCGTATCCGGGATCACCGCGGAGGGAATGTTGAGGTTGGTGACAAAACTACCATCCGGACCGACCTGAATGGTGGTTTCACCCACACCCCGGGGCCGGAAGGGATTTCCGATCGGATTTTTCCATAATATTTCCACGGTGGATCCGGGCGCGAAATTGCCGCCGACAATGGTTAGTTCTGTCCCCAATTCGATACTGCCTGTCAGGGTACGCTCGGTCAATTCTCCACACGTGGGTGTCACGATGATATATGCTTCGTCTTCTTGGGGCTGGTTGGCAGGAGGTCCTTCAGCGCCTTCCGGACAAGGTGCTTGAATTTTGGCTGAAACTTCAACCGCTTGAGTTTCATATTCAAAGGCGGACTGCCAGGGCCAGACAATTCGCCGGAGAATAACCTGTGTATCCCTGTACTCGCGGACTGCTTTGGGCAGATCGATCTTCGTAATGTTCCAACCAAGCACGAAGATTAAGACGCAGGCGATGAGAACTGCCGGGATCATCGAAGGGACTGCTATGTCGGCGCCGATGCGGGCGGCGTCCGATGCTTGCCAGAACCAGAAAGCTGCCAGTGCCCCGGCGGCAAGTACACCGGTCGAGCCGAAAACCTGGCTAATATCGGATGCGCTGCCTGCTGCTGCGATTAACGAGTCGGCAACCAATAAAAGGGTCAGGACGTAGAAAATGCCCAGCCCCACCTGTGTCAAAGCTTGTCCCGATACGTCCTTGATAAAAAAGCGCCCCAGCAGGTAGCGCAGTGCAATTAAAAAGACCAAAAGCGCACCAGCCTGCAGCAGAAGCAAGATAAATACGCGGGTGCTCACCTCGTAGTCCGGAAACCGAGCTCGTTGCGCAATGGTCCAGATGCTGAGAAAACCGAGAACAATGACCGAGATGAGCAGGCTGATGCCGCGCGCCCACTGACCGGCGATCATTTGTCCTAAGCCGGGCAGGATAAACGATAACAGCCCGTGGATGAGTGATGGTCTCTTCTCTGTTGATTGGTAATCGGACATTGTAGTCGTTATTGATTTCGGTCGTTGAACTTATTCAGGCTCCCAGGCGTTCCGCTTCTTCCCCATATATTTCCCGGAAGCGTTCATCGCTCATTTGGCGGATATCCTCGCTGTCCCCTTCAAATACCAGGCGGCCTTCACGCAAGCCGATCACTTTGCTGGCGTAGCGTTGAACCAGGTCCAGGAAGTGTAGACTGCACAGGATAGTGACATTATCTTCCTGATTGATTTTTTCCAGGTAGCCCAGGATCGAGTGCGCCAGCACTGGATCCAGGCTGGCAACCGGTTCATCCGCCAGGATCATTTTGGGCTCCTGCATGAGCGCCCGGGCGATGCCCACGCGTTGTTGCTGGCCGCCGCTGAGCTGATCGGCCCGGTTCTGGGCTTTGTCAGGTATTCCCACCCGTGCAAGCGCTTGCACGGCGCGCTGGCGGTCAGCACGCCGGTAGCGGTTGACCAGGCTCCAGGCAGGAGGCGTGTAACCCAATCGCCCGGAGAGAACGTTGGTCATTACTGAAGAGCGTCTAACCAGGTTGAAGTGCTGGAAGATCATCCCGATCTCCCGCCGAATCATGCGCAGTTCGGCCTGGTTGGCCTGCGTGATATCCCTGCCGTTCCATAGGATCCGGCCTTCGGTGGGTTCTACCAATCGATTGATACAGCGTAGTAAGGTGGATTTTCCGGAACCGCTCAAACCAATGATGACTAAAAATTCCCCTTCTTCGACCGTGAAGTTAACATCACGCAATGCAACCGTGCCGTCCGGATAAATTTTTGTCAGGTGTTCAACTTGTAGCATCTTTGTATATGTAAGGGAAGGAGTTTTTCCCCTTCCCTTACAGGTTCCTACGTTCTAAATGAGTTTATGGGCTGGCGAGTTCTTCGATGTCGATTCCGGCGGCTTCAAGTTGCTGGCGGAAGCCATCGTAGAATTCGTCATCCGTCAGCTGCATACCGCTCCAGGAGTACACTGTGTTCAGGATCTCCAGGCCTTCCTCGGTCTCGGTCAGGCCCAGGAACACCTCCACGATCTGATCGCGTACATCCTCCGACACAGATGGGTGAAAGCTGATCGTGTCGTTGGGGATCGGAACTGACTCCGCAATGACTACGATCTGGTCCATAACATCCGGGAAGTCTTCCTCGACGTTGGTGCGGGCATCGACAAAAGTGGCGCCGGCCTCGCAGTCGCCATTGTAGACTGCGATGACGACAGCATCGTGACCGCCGGCGTCGATGATCTCAGCCAGGTCGGCTTCTGGGTCGAGTCCTTCGGCCTGCATGGTGATGCTGGGGATGATCCAACCGGAGGTAGAGGTCGGATCCGGGCGGCAAAAGGTTTTGCCCGCCAGGTCGGCGACGGATTCGATACCGCTCCCGGCCCGGGTGATGACCTGACCCTGGTAGAAGGTGGTGCCGAAGCGTTCGGATGCCAGGGCAACCTCGGCGCAGCCGCGCTCCTTGGCGACAACGTAGTTGAAGGTGTTGAGAGCACCTATATGGGCTTCTTCGCTACACATGGCCTCTACAGCAGCGGTGAAGTCCGTGGTTACCAGGGGAGTTACGATCAATCCGGTTTCATCTTCGATTGCAGCGGCGATGTCATCCGCGCCGGACAGCACAGCCTCGGTGTCCTGAGAGGGAACCAGGACCCAGACGATCGGGTTCTCTTCGGTGCCGATGTCTTCCTCGGCATAGGCACCCGGCCCGATGTCATCATAGGTTACATCAAACTCTGGACCGAACCATTTGGTGTTGATCTGCTGCAAGAACCCGTCGCACTTCATTTGCTCAATGACCGCATTGAAGGGTTCCACCAGGTCACTGCCCTGCGGGAAGATGAAACCGAGTTCGTCGCTCTTGATGGATGGACCGATCAGTTTTAACTCGCCAGTATTGGCGCCCTGGTATCCGAGGCCGGATACTTCATCGATGACCGTACCATCAGTGTCGCCATCCAAGACCGCTTGTACGACCTGACCGAAGGTGTCGAAGGCGATGATGCGATCCTCGCCGACAATTTCAGCAGCCGTGTTATAGTTGGTAGTGCCAACTTGCTCGCTGAGTATCAGCTCGGGATCGCTGGCAAACTCCTCGATGTTGGTGAAGCGATCCTCGTCAATGCGGACGAGCAAGCGCTGTTCAATGTTGATGTAGCCGTCTGAGAAGTCCACTTGTTCGGCGCGCTCCGGGGTGATGGTAATGCCATCGGCAGCCATGTCAAATTGGCCCTCGGCCACCGACTGGATCATGGTATCCCAGGCGAATTCCACCCACTCTGGAGTGCAATTCATGCGTCGGCAGGCTTCGTTGACAAAGTCGTAGTCCCAGCCATCAGCCTCGCCCGTATCCAGGCTCACGAAGTTGAATGGCAGGTAAGCATTCTCGATTGCGATGGATACTGTGCGTCCGCCCAGATCTGGCACCTCAAACTGATCGCAGGCGGTTGCCGCCGGTTCGGTCTCCGCGGGCGGTGGCGGCGGTTCGGTTTCAACCGGCGGAGGTTCTGTTTCAGGCGCTGCAGTCGGTGCCGCGGGCTGACAAGCAGCCAGCACCATGCTGGCGAATACGAGAATACTGATTATCGTATACAGCTTTTTCATAAGACGTTTCTCCTCCTAGGAAAGGTTTTGAAATGCAGTATTTAGAGAACATACTTGGGTATTGTTTCGTTTCACCTCCTCCAAGATGTAAAACTTAATCTGCGGTCGGACGAATTTTCATTCTCTTTCGGTCTTCAAACGCCTTTCCATGAACTTGACGCCCATGGATAGCACCAGAGTCATGCTCAGGTAAAGAAAGGCAACGGTATTATACGTTTGCGGAAAGAGGAAAGACGCCGCGGCATACTTCTTGCCAAGCTGGGTGATCTCATTCACGCCAATTGCTGAAACCAGTGAGGATTCCTTCAGCATCGCGATAAAGTCATTGCCCAAAGGAGGCATGACACGGCGGATTGCCTGCGGCAGGACGATCAGACGCATCGTCTTGAACCAGTTCAGGCCGAGCGCATGAGATGCCTCAATCTGTCCTCTTTCAATGGATTGTATGCCGGCTCGGAAGATCTCCGAAGAAAATGCACCGTAGCTAATTGCCAGTGCGATAATGCCCCGGGCGATGAAGTCGACATTGCGGATGCTGTAATTTGAAAGTGTGTTATCGGCAGCTAACATATTTATGCTTGCCAGCCAATCGCCCAAACCGTTAAGCCCTTCGATCGCCAGAGGCACCACCACGAATGCCACGTAAAAGATCTGGACAATGATGGGTATACCGCGGACGACCTGGACGTAGAAGAGGGCGACGTTCCTCACCAGGGTGTTTTTGGATAACTGTCCTAGAGCCGTGAGCAGGCCAAGGATGATTGAAAACACATAGGCTGTGAGTGTAACGAAAATCGTCAGCCGGATACCTTCGGCCAAGGTTGAGATGATCCTTTGATAGGTTTCGTTGGTGAGGAAATTGTACAGGAGAAAAATGCCGCCCAGAAAGATGAACAGCACCCACCAGGGAAAATCGGCCAGGCGGTTGGTCACGCGGGATTGGAGCGCGGGAACGGGTTTAAACGTCGTGCTGGAGGTTGAGGATGTAGTCATAATCGTTTATTCCCTTAAACGTTAAGTGGTGTAGGTCCCTGTTGTCGGATTGTTGCACACCACCTCTTGTATACATCAAACATCCGAAACCGTCTGGCGTACGGATAAATATTGGTTTCCACCGCCAATATATACCACTCATAGTGACAACGGGCTGACTGGAATATGTAAATGATAACCCGATTTAGGTGTGGATGCAAGTGATATCTGAAATTTCGGTTTGGTTATCCGCGCATCTAGTCATTCAATGAACCAAAATTGCCACGCTACAACTATTGCACGTATATGACCTACAGATTACAATGCCTGCAATATGGATCTTGAGGAAAAATACCAGGAAACGCTGGATTATCTATACCGTTTTGTTGATTACAGCTTGGTTCGAAATCTGCGATATTCGCCAGAAAAATTCGACCTGGACCGTATGTTCGACTTTGTGGAAGCTTTGGGCAACCCACAGGCGCACTACCCGGTTATTCATGTCGCGGGGACCAAGGGCAAAGGTTCGGTCTCAGCGTTATGCGCCAGCGCAGCACAAATTGCCGGTTACCGGGTCGGTTTGTACACCTCTCCGCACCTGGTCGATTTCAACGAACGTATGCAAGTCAATGGAAACCCGATTGGATACGCCGAACTGATTGAATTGGTTGACCGATCCAAGCCGATCATCGAAAGCATCGCCGAACTGACCACTTTTGAGATAACGACGGGCTTGGCCTTCCTGTATTTTAAACAACAGGCCGTCGATGCAGCCGTCATTGAGGTTGGTCTGGGCGGTCGCCTCGATCCGACGAACGTGGTTAAACCATCGGTAACTGTGATCACCTCAATTTCCTACGATCATACCAAGATCCTTGGAGAATCCCTGACGGAGATTGCCTCAGAAAAAGCGGGTATCGTCAAGGCCGGAATTCCTGTGGTTGTTGCCCCTCAAAATGACGAAGCCCGTTCAACGATTAAACGCATTGCTGAAGAATGCAGTGCTCCCGTTATTCAGGTAGGAGAGGATTATCTTTTTTCTCCGCTATCTCGATCGCTGCAAGGACAATCTTTTCTGGTATGGCCCGCCGCCGATCAAAGCCAGGTGAATGAATTCATTGAGTCAGGCGGCGAACAAGTGTGGGCAGGCAATCGATTTTTTATACCATTGTTGGGTTATCATCAAATTGAGAATGCAGCCACAGCCTACACGGCTCTGCGTACGGTGCGCGGGTTGGGCCTTGAGATCGACGATGCAGCCATTCGCCAGGGATTTGCCAATGTGAACTGGCCAGGCCGGTTTGAGGTCTTGCAGCACAGGCCTCCCGTAATCCTGGATTCCGCTCATAATCGCGATTCTGCGCTCAAGTTGCGCCTGGCGCTGGATGATTACTTTCCGGGTCGCCCCGTTATACTCGTTTTTGGCGCCTCTGAAGATAAGGATGTCCATGGTATGTTCGCAGAGCTCCTTCCGCGAGTTCAGCAAGTGGTTGCGACTAGATCTTTCCACCCCAGGGCTTTGGAACCCGAGATGATCGTTGACCTGGCTCACCAGTTCGGTACTCCGGTTAGAACGATCAACGCTGTTGAAGACGCGCTGGAAGAAGCCATTCGCCTCGCCGGTGAAGAGGCAATTGTCCTGGTTACGGGCAGTATTTTTGTGGTGGCGGGTGTGCGGGAGACCTGGTCTATCCGGCAAGCTTCCATGTGAATGACAAAGCGGCTAAAATATGGATAGGAATAAGTCTATGACATACGAAGATTGGTTTTTAAAAGATGATGAGGATGATTTCGGTGCGGCGCTTCATCGCCGCACTGAAGAGTTGTACAGCATACCGGATGCCCTGGTTGATGATGAGGGCTTCATTGAATGCCCCGTGCTGCCGCTCCGCGATATGGTTGTTTTCCCCCGTATGATCTCCCCGGTCTTTGTCGGGCGCGAGGCCTCGATACTGGCTGTCGAAGAAGCTCAGATGGAAGACGAAACAATGATCGCTCTGGCACAACACGATCCTGACCAGGACGAACCGGGGCCGGAAGATTTTTACACGATCGGCGTGGAGATAGCTGTAGGGCGCTTACTGAGTATGCCGGATGGCTCGAGTTCAGCGCTGGTTCAGGGGCGCCGGCGCGTGGAACTCGTTGAATTTACCCAAACCGAGCCTTTCCTTATAGCCCGCGCCAGGCGAATCTATGAAACCCAGGAGATCGATCGAGAAACGGACGCCACCATGCGAACAGCGCTGGAGCTTTTTCAGCGCTGTGTGCAATTGGACCGTAGCCTGCCGGAAGAGGCCTATTTATATGCGCTGAATCTGCAGGAACCCGGCTGGCTGGCCGATATGATCATCACGGCAATATCACCACCTCTTGAGGAGAAGCAGGAGCTCCTGGGCATCCTTGATCCTTTGGAGCGCCTTAAACGCCTGGTGACTCTACTCGCGCAGGAGGCGGATGTCCTTGAACTGGAAGATGAGATTCATACACGCGCCCAGGGAGAAGTGGACCGGAGCCAGCGCGAGTTTTATCTGCGGGAGCAGATGAAGGTCATCCAATCGGAGCTGGGCGAAGGTGATATTTGGACGCGCGAGATCCAGGAGCTGCGCAGTCGTATAGAGGGCGTCAGTCTCCCTGAGGAAGTGCAGCTGAGGGCGATCAAAGAAGTAGATCGTTTGAGCCAGATGCCGCCCATGTCCCCAGAGGTAGGCATTATCCGGACCTATATTGAGTGGATCCTGGACCTGCCTTGGACTGAGGCTACCGAAGACAACCTGGAGGTGCGCAACGCCAGCAAGGTTTTAGAGAAAAATCATTATGGCTTGCCGCGGGTGAAAGAGCGGATATTGGAGTATATCGCCGTCCGCAGTTTGAATCCCAAGCGGTCCCGCCAGCCGATCCTTTGTTTCGTGGGTGCTCCGGGAACCGGCAAGACATCGTTGGGGCAATCCATTGCGGATGCGCTTGGCAGAAAGTTCGTTCGTCTTTCTCTGGGCGGTGTGCACGATGAAGCCGAAATTCGCGGCCACCGCCGAACTTATATTGGAGCGCTGCCCGGTCGCATCTTGCAGACTATGCGCCGGGCTGGTTCCATCAATCCGCTATTCATGTTGGATGAGGTTGACAAACTGGGACAGGATTTTCGTGGTGACCCGGCCTCGGCTTTGCTCGAGGTGCTGGATCCGGAGCAAAATCATGCCTTCTCAGATCATTATTTGGAATTGCCGTACGATCTTTCCACTGTGCTTTTCATCACCACCGCGAATACCACGGGAACGATCCCTCCCGCCTTGCTCGATCGCATGGAGGTGATCGAGTTTCCGGGCTACATCGAAGAAGAGAAGCTGGCCATCGCGCGGCGCTTCCTCATCCCTCGCCAGCTAGAAGAGAATGGGATCGAGAAGGACGAGGTGCGGATTTCTAGCCAGGCTCTGACGCGCATCATCCGAGAGTATACCTATGAGGCGGGAGTGCGCAACCTGGAGCGTGAAATCGGAAGGGTGTGCCGCAAGCTCGCCCGCTCAAAGGCAGAGAAGAAACGGTTCCCCAGCCAAATCGGGTCTTCGTCTGTTGAACGTTTCCTGGGTCCGCCGCAATTCTTCTCTCTAGAGGCCGAAGGTCAGGATGAGATCGGCGTCGCTACAGCAATCGCCTGGACGGAGAACGGTGGGGAAATCATGCCGGTGGAGGTGCTGCTCACAGAAGGCAAGGGCAATTTGCAGATCACTGGCCAGATCGGAAACGTAATGCAGGAATCGGCGCAGGCCGCCCTTTCCTATCTTAAATCGCGTTCCCGCCAGCTGGATCTCGATCCAGAGTTATATGACAATGTCGATATCCACATCCACATTCCGGAAGGTGCCATTCCAAAGGATGGTCCCAGCGCGGGGATCACCATCGCTACCGCGTTGATCTCGGCGTTCACCGGACGGGAGGTTTTCAAAGACGTGGGCATGACCGGTGAGATCACCTTGCGTGGGCGCATACTGCCGGTTGGCGGTGTCAGAGAGAAGGTTCTCGCAGCTCACCGGGTCGGACTCAAGACCATTCTTCTTCCCCAGCGCAACAAAAAAGATCTGGCGGAGATATCCAAACGGGCCAGGTCCGAGCTACGCATTATCCCCGTCGATCACATGGACCAGGTCATCGAAGTGGCGCTTAAACCACCACGACCAAAACAACCACGGGCAAAACGAACCACCTCTCCGTCGGCAAAATCTACGGGCAAATCGCCGCCCATTCAACCGGGAGCATGACCGCTGCGACTAGAACGCATGATATCGACCATCTCTTAGCCACAGGAATGGGGCCAGAATTGCAGTGGTTTCCTGAGGATGTGCCCCTTTCCAAGTTGGCTGCTACTCTGGTGAGCATGGCAAATTCATCCGGCGGTATTGTCTTGCTGGGAATTGCGCCTCGCTCCGGCCAGGTCCACGGTATCCGCGATCCACAGGAAGCCATCGATCGTGTCTTTCAGGCAGCCTTGCTGGCAGATCCTTCCCTGGTCTTGCCTGTTCCAGAGTTGCGGATGGCCGGGCGCGACGGGGTCGTATGGATTACGGTGCCATCCGGACTGCCGAATGTGTACAATGTCGAAGGGCGTTATCTCTGGCGAGCGGGATCCCATAACGAGCCAATACCGCCGCGACGGTTGCGCCAGTTGCTGATGGAACGGGGCGAAGTACAATTCGAGTCCCGAATCCCACCGGACGCCTGCCTGGGGGACCTGGATGACAATCAGGTTGAAGATTACCTTCGCAAGCTGAATTTTCCCGGATCAGAAAGCTCCGACGAAATCCTTTTGCGGCGTGGTTGTCTAGGCCGCAAAGATGGGGAATTGCGGCCAACTTATGGTGCCCTGCTGCTCTTCGGGCGGACCCCGCAGCGCTGGTTGCCGTCCGCTTCCATCCTGGCCGCCCGTTTTTCAGGGGTCGCCTTTGGTGACCGGTTTATGAAGCAGGAAATTGGCGGCTCCCTTCCGGAACAGCTGCGCCAGGCCGAGATTTTTATCCACGATCATCTCCGGCGAGTCGTTCGTCTGGTGGGTTTGTCGCACGAGGAGGTCCTGGAATATCCTTTTGAAGCAGTCCGGGAGCTGCTGGTAAACGCAGTTGCCCATAGAAGCTATAATCAGCAAGGGGATAATATCCACCTGAACCTTTTTGCCGACCGTTTGGAAGTCAGTTCTCCGGGTGGTTTACCTGGTCCAGTCACCCTGGAGAACTTGCTCGATGCGCGGTTTTCGCGCAATCCTGTCATCGTTCAGGCGCTCTCCGATCTGGGATTCGTGGAAAGGCTAGGATATGGCCTGGATCGCGTGGTTACTTTGATGCGGCAAAACGGTTTGAATAAACCGCGGTTTGAGGAGGTCGTCGGAAATTTTCGGGTGACGCTTTATGCTGAACCCTCTCGGGTCCAACCTGAAGTTGATCTTTCCCGGTATAAGGAGCTCGATCTAAACGTGCGCCAGGAGAAAGCGCTCAATTACCTGGCCACTCACCGGCGTATTACCAATCGTGAGTATCAGGAGCTCTCGCCGGACGTGCATCCCGAAACTCTGCGCCGGGACCTGGCCGATCTGGCGAGCAAGGGTGTTCTGTTGAAAATCGGTGATAAGCGAGCCACTTATTATATTTTGAAGTAGTTTTCCTGCTCTACGGCGATACGATCTGGTAGATTTCGCCTGCTCCAAAATCGGCCAGGAAGAGCTCCCCGGCCTGGTCCTCACCGAAAGTGGAAATTTGATAAGGGCTGTCCAGCAGCTCAATTGACTCCCATACTCTCTCATCCGCAATGATTTCATTCTGGAGTCCCCAGATTCTGCCGGAAGTAAAATCACCGTAGAAGTAAATGCCCTCTAAATCGGGGAATTCCGTCCCGCGGTAGACGAATCCGCCCGTGATGGAATGACCCACGGAATGAGTGTATTCTGTGACGGGAAGAACCAGGTCGAGACCCTGGCAGGACGAAATCAAGCAGTTGTTCCCTTCCATCAAATCCCAACCATAGTTTTCGCCCCCAGCGCTGTTTGCAGGTTGGAAGTTCACCTCTTCGAAACCACTTTGCCCCACGTCGGCAATATAGAGATCCTCGGTAAGGCGGTCAAAGGAATAACGCCAGGGATTGCGCAGCCCTATCGCCCAGATCTCTTCCCGGTAGCCAGGTATCCCGACAAACGGGTTGGTTTCAGGGATAGCATATTTGGAAGATTGGTGAGTTAGAGAGGAGTCCTGCCGAGCCAGGGGGAAGTAAATGTGGTAATCGCCTACAGGAGGCGGGGAAGCGGAAGATTCCACGTCAATGCGTAGCATTTTGCCCAGCAGAGCGGCAGGATCCTGCGCATTA
>Ga0214471_10004297_pt1 | contig 11017 bp, 8 predicted proteins | sample RVTome_5_FD_207665 | JGI IMG/M metagenome (GOLD analysis project Ga0214471, IMG submission 207665) | Soil microbial communities from uranium-contaminated site in the Upper Colorado River Basin, Wyoming, United States - RVT142D155 | ecosystem: Environmental > Terrestrial > Soil > Contaminated >... | reverse complement strand
TGATTGCTATCGTAAGTGCCAGAAAGTCCAGTATGCGCAAGATCCGATAAAGCATGGAAATAATTATAACCATAAACAAGAACTGACAGGACATACGGCCTGTCAGTTCAGTTTTCACCTGCCCTCGGCAAGCGATCAATTCGTTTTTTTGTTTCTCAGATATTCATCAATTGCCCAGGCAGCTTTACGCCCCGCGACCATGGCAGTCACCACAAGATCGGGCCCGGTAACGCAGTCTCCGCCGGAGAAGACGCCTGCGCGCGAAGTTGAGCCTGTTTTCTTATCGGCCGAGATCAAGCCCCAGTCGTGTGTTTCAAGGTCCGGCGTCGTCTTCCCGATGATGGGGTCTGGCCAGTAGCCAAGCGCCAGCACGGCTGTGTCACACGCAACGCTGAAGTTTGAGCCTTCCACCGGAATAGGTCGGCGCCTGCCTTTTGCATCGGGTTCACCCAGTTTCATTTCAAGACATTCCACAGCTGCAAGGCAGCCATTCTCCCCGGCGATGAATTTTATGGGCTGAGTGAGGAAACGGTACTTCGCGCCTTCCTCTCTGGCCATGGCGCGGTCCTTCTTGCCGCCGGGCATTTCCTTTTCCGTGCGGCGATAAAGGCAGGTGACTTCTTCCGAGCCCAGGCGCAGTGCTGTGCGCAGACAGTCCGCTGCCGTATCGCCGCCGCCGATAACCACCACGCGTTTACCGACCTCGAGTGGCTGGATCATATCTGAAGGAAGCAGCTTAGGGTCCACGTTGCCGCGGATGAGGAAGTCAGTCGCTTCATAGACTCCGGGGAGATCTGTTCCCGGAGTGTCTTCCATCTTCGCATCCACCTCTGATCCGACCCCGATGAAGACCGCCTCGAATCCCTCATTGAATAGATCATCAATGGTTTTGTCTTTTCCAATATACGTGTTGCCAACGAATTCAACGCCCGCCCGTTCGAACTCTTCCCATTTCTCGAACCATACGTCCTTCGGTAGTTTAAAATTTGGGATGCCGTAAACAAGCAATCCGCCCGCTGCAGGTTTTGATTCAAAGATGGTTGCCTCATGCCCGCGTTGTACAAGTTGGTCTGCACAAGCCAAGCCGGCAGGTCCCGCGCCGATGATGGCGACCCGCTTTCCTGTGGGAGGCGCGAGTGGGATGACCCGGCCCTCGTGACGGCGCTGGAAATCCACAGCGAAGGTTTCCAGCTCCCCTGTAAGGACGGGTGTGTGATGTTTGTTCAGCACGCAAGACCCCTGGCATAACGCTTCATGCGGGCAAACGCGTCCACAGATTTCTGGAAGTGAACTGGTCTGATGGTAAAGCTCGGCGGCCTCTGAAAAGCGCCCCTGTTCGATCAACCACAGCGCGGAGGGAATATCATTGTGTGCGGGGCAGGCCAGCATACAGGGAGCAGGGTCCGGACAATGAATGCAACGCGCCGCCTCGACCATAGCCCGTTCTGTACTGAAGTCTATGATGACAGCTTCAAAATCACAGGTGCGTAGATTCGGCGGGCGCAGTTCAAGATCGTAGAAAGGCATGTTTGCGCGGGCCTTGCGGTCGATGATAAGGGTTTCACTCGGTATGGATTGCATAATTCCTCCGGCACTGAGAAGAGACAGGCTTCAACACCATAATACCCAAACTTAAATGATGTCCACAGGCTTATATGTCACCAAAGTGGACGACAATCGTCACAATTATGAGGATGTTAGATCTCCATAATGTCTGCCCTCAAAATTCATCGTGAATTCATATTTGTAAGGTAAAAGCTTAAGGTTGTAAGGTAGAATTCGAAATTTGACGAGGCAGCCCCTCGTGTGAGGAAACAATGCGTGAGTTTTTCAGAAAAAACAAAAGGATCCTAATCACTTTGCTGATTGTTCTCATTGGCGTATCTGCGTTCCTATTTGTGCGCCGCACAAACGCCGATGCCGCCACTCAGTTCCAGACTGCAAAAGTTGAACGCGGCAACCTGACCGCCACTATCGGCGCGACCGGTACGGTGCGCGCGAAACAGACCGCGGTGCTGATCTGGCAGGCAGCTGGAACAGTGGATACCGTCAATGTGAAGGTGGGGGATAATGTCCCTGCAGATTTTGTGATGGCATATCTGGCAAAATCGTCTCTACCCCAAAGCGTCATCATGGCGGAGGCAGATCTGGTGGACGCCCAAAAGGCATTGGATGATTTGCTGAACTCCACTACTGCACAGGCCGAGTCTGTAGTTGCACTGCGAGAGGCGCAGGAGGTCTATGAGAAGGCGGCGAACTGGCGTAAGGAATTGAACGGCAAGATTCATATTAAGGAAATCCATTACAAAAAGATGTTCGGACAAACGGTTCCCGTGCTTAAGGAGTATCGGGGTTATGCCAGTAAAGAAACGATCGCAAAGGCCGACGAGGATCTGGCTCTTGCAAAGGCAAAAGTGGATGATGCCCAGCGTGAGTTTGACCGCCTGAAAAATGGAGCAGATGCAGTGGATGTCGCAGCCGCGCAGGCACGTGTTGATGCGGCTCAGGCTACCCTCAACCTGGCCCGCGTCATCGCGCCTTTTGCCGGTACCGTGACCGAATCCTACCCGCTGCCCGGTGATCAGATTGCCGCAGGTGCAACCGCTTTTCGTGTGGATAATCTATCCAGCCTGCTCGTAGACGTGGAAGTCTCTGAAGTGGATATCAACAATGTATCTGTCGCGCAGCCCGTCACCCTTTCGTTTGATGCCATCCTTGGAAAGGACTATCACGGCCAGGTCGTGGAAGTAGCAAAGACTGGTACGTCAGTGCAGGGTGTGGTTAATTTCAAAGTTACCGTGGAGCTCACTGATGCAGATACGGATGTCAAACCCGGTATGACTGCTGCGGTCAATATTGTAGTGAATGAAATGCAGGATGTTGTGCTCGTTCCGAATCGCGCTGTCCGCCTCGTGGATGGGGAACGAGTAGTCTATCTCCTGGTGGATGGGCAACCCGTTCAAACAGAGATCAGGCTTGGCCCCTCTTCGGATACGGTGAGCGTTGTCGCGGGCGGCGATATCAAGGAAGGAGACCTCGTTGTCCTGAATCCGCCAATCGAGTTCGGACCCGGTGGCGGACCTGGTGGTGGGTTTGGTGGATAGAAGCATGTCCAATGTAATCGAAGCTCATGATCTGACCAAGACCTATAAAATGGGCGAAGTGGAAGTTCAGGCTTTGCGGGGTGTTTCTTTTGCCATCGAACGTGGTGAAGTGATTGCCATTATGGGCCCTTCCGGTTCGGGCAAATCCACGCTTATGAATACGCTTGGGTGTCTGGATCGGCCGACTTCAGGAGAATATATACTGGATGGTGAGCCTGTTGCATCTCTCACTGACGACCAACTGGCAGATATTCGCAACCGCAAAGTGGGATTTGTCTTCCAGAGTTTCAATCTTCTTTCGCGCCAGACTGCGATCACCAATGTCGAATTGCCATTGCGTTATTCCGGCAGGCCCGATAGGCGCCGCGAGCGTGCCATCGAGGCCTTAAAAGCGGTGGGGCTGGAGGATCGTATGACCCATCGGCCCTATGAACTTTCAGGCGGGCAGCAGCAACGCGTCGCGATCGCACGCGCTCTTGTCAATCAGCCTGCTATCATTATGGCAGATGAGCCCACAGGAAACCTTGACTCCAAAGTAGGTGAAGAGATCATGAGTCTCCTGCTTAACTTGAACAAGGATAGCGGTACCACGTTGATCATCATTACGCATGATCCAATCGTTGCGGAGCACGCGCAACGTGTGATCCGTTTGCGTGACGGTCTATTGGAGAGTGCACCATGACCATTTGGCAGGCGTTTCTCGAAGCGCTCGAAAGTTTAAGCGGGAATAAACTCCGCTCAGGTCTGACCGTGCTGGGCATTGTCATCGGTGTGGCAGCAGTGATTGCCATGCTTGCGGTGGGGCAGGGAGCGCAGGCTTCCATTACCGGTTCGATCAGCGGTATTGGTACCAACCTTCTGTTTGTTTTTCGCGGGGGTCCCGGTGACGAGGTGCGCAACACCAAACCATTGACCATTGGTGATGCTGATGCGTTGCAGGATCGCTTCGCAGCGCCCTCCGTGGAAGCGGTCGCTCCCGCATTGGAGGAAAGCGCAGTTGTCTCATTTGGCGGTGAACAAACCTCCCCTCAACTTTTCGGTGTTACACCTCAATATTTCCAGGTGCGAAACCTGACTCTGGCGGAGGGGGAATTTATTACGGAGGAACATATCCTCGGGCGCGCCTCGGTGGTTTTGCTCGGCCCTGAGGTTGCAGAGACGCTATTCGGCCATGCAGACGGAGTTACGGGAGAAACGGTTCGGATTGCAGGTCAGCCCTTCCGCGTGATCGGCGTATTGGAATCCAAGGGGGGCGGTGCTTTCGGCAGTGAGGATAACCAGGTGATCGTTCCATTTAGCACTGCACAGGCGCGTCTGGTACGCCGGGGTGCCAATGACCGTGTGGATATTATTTTCGTGCAGTCAGTCAGTGGGGATTTGGTGTCACAGGCAACAGAAGAAATCTCCCAGATCCTGCGCACACGTCATCGCAGTCCTGTCGGTGCAGATGATTTCACTATTTTTACCCAGCAGGACCTGCTGACTACATTTGAATCCATTACCAGCATCCTGACCATTTTCCTGGGTGGCATTGCGGGCATCTCGCTCCTGGTAGGCGGCATTGGCATTATGAACATCATGCTGGTATCGGTTACGGAACGCACGCGCGAGATTGGTTTGCGTAAAGCACTTGGGGCGCGCAAACGTGACATCCTGGCCCAATTCCTGACCGAGTCATCGTTATTGAGTCTCATAGGCGGAATCATAGGGATCATGCTTGGCTGGTTGATTTCATATATTGTTGGTCAGATTGCAGTCGCAAGCGGGACGCCGTTCACACCCGTTGTGGGGTTTAATGCAATTGCCCTTGCAACGCTCTTTTCCGCCGCAGTCGGTCTGTTCTTTGGGATTTATCCCGCGAATCGAGCTGCAAGTCTGGAGCCCGTGGAAGCACTGCGATACGAATAAGAACGTATGTAGTGGATTGGGAAATCCTCGCGGAGCAAACTTTTGCGTGAGATTTTGCGCTGAAGTCGGGGGACTTTGGACTCCGAACCCTGTAATCGGTTAAAATACTGCCATGCCTGATTACAACATTCTTATCACAGACGGACTGGACGCACGCGGCCAGTCCATTTTGCGTTCAGCGGCCCGGGTGGATGACAAAACCGGGCTTTCAGCAGACGACCTGCTGAAAGCGATCCCCGATTATGATGTAATGATCGTTCGCGGCCGGACCAAAGTAACTGGTTCCGTTATGGACGCGGCCACCCGGCTCAAGGTGATCGGCCGCGCGGGCGTGGGCGTGGATAATATTGATCTCGAAGCTGCAAAGAAGCACAATATCACGGTTGTCAACGCGCCCCTGTCCACTTCCCTGGCGGTTGCCGAATTGACGTTCGCGCTATTGCTCGCGCTGGCGCGTGAAATCCCACGCGCAGACGCATCCATGAAGCAGGGTCAGTGGCTCAAGAAGGAGCTCGAAGGTGTGGAACTGAACGGCAAGACTCTTGGGCTTATCGGTTTTGGGCGCATTGGCATGGAAGTGGGGAAGCGCGCCTCGGCTTTTGGGATGAACGTCATTGCATATGACCCTCTGATCTCAGAGGATGATATTAAAGAACGCGGCGCAGAGCCCGTCTCAATTCAGGAGTTGTTTTCCTGGTCCGATTTTATCTCGCTGCATCTCCCACTCAACGTTCAAACACGGGATTTCATTGGCCCGCTGGCCTTCTCTCAGATGAGAGATGGTGTGCGGATCGTGTGCGCGGCACGTGGTGGTATTATTGACGAGGCTGCCCTGCTGGATGCGCTGAATCGTGGAAAGGTGGCAGGCGCGGCCCTGGATGTTTTTGAGAAGGAACCGCCTGGTTTAACGGAAATAGTCTCCCATCCACGCGTGATCGCCACCCCACACATCGGCGCGCAGACTGCTGAAGCACAATCCCGTGCTTCGGAAGATATCGCAAATGAAGTTTTATCCGCAATACGCGGTGAACCATTGAGATGGAAAGTATCATAAAAGGAGAATCCATGAGCGAGAAACTGAATCGACTGAAAGAGATGCTGGGTGAGGTCTCGGATTTGAACAATGCCGTAAGTGTGCTGGGGTGGGACCAGCAGGTCAACATGCCTCCTGCCGGCGGAGAGGCGCGCGGCCAGCAACTGGGCACCCTTGGCAAGATCGCTCTGGAAAAATTCACCACTGATGAAGTGGGAAAGCTGATCGACGATTTGAAGCAGGAGTTAAACGGCTCAGATTCCGCCTCTGATGCCGCTGCGCTGATCCGCGTGGCGGCGCGTGACTACGACAAGTTCAAACGCGTTCCTCCCGAATTTATCTCGGAGCGGGCGGTCGTCAGTTCCAAAGCTTTCGAGGCCTGGCGGCAGGCCAGAGCGAAATCAGACTTTTCCACCTTCCAGCCTCACCTCGAAAAGGTACTGGAACTGGTTCACCAATACATTTCCTTTTTCCCTCCAGCCGATCATCCTTATGACACGCTGCTGAATGACTTTGAACCCGGCATGAAGACGGCCGATGTGAAAACCATTTTCGATGGCTTGCGGCCAAAACAAGTTGAATTGATCAAGGCCATTGCTTCCCAAAAGCAGATAAAAGACGATTTTCTTTACAAAAATTACAATGAAAAGAAATTAATGGATTTCAGTGAAAATGTCATTACCAAATTTGGATATGACTGGAGCCGCGGCAGACAGGATAAAGCTCCGCATCCCTTTGCAAGTTCATTCAGCGTCAATGATGTCCGCATTACAACCCGCTTCGAAGCTGACAGCCCACTGGCGACCCTGTTCAGCACTCTGCACGAGTCAGGGCACGCCATGTATGAGCAGGGAGTCGATCCCGATTATGAGCGTACGCCTCTCGCCGGTGGAACGTCTCTGGCCGTGCATGAATCGCAATCGCGCATGTGGGAAAACTTAGTTGGACGCTCCTTGCCTTTCTGGGAACATTTCTATCCGGCGCTCAAGAAAACTTTTCCAAGGAAATTGGAGGTTGTGAGTTTAAAATCCTTCTACAAAGCGATCAATAAAGTGGAGCCTTCGCTCATCCGTGTGAATGCTGATGAAGCCACATATAATCTTCATATCATGCTGCGCCTCGAATTGGAAATCGCCATGGTCGAAGGCAAGCTCGCGATTAAAGACCTGCCGGAAATTTGGAACACGAAAATGCAAGAGTATCTCGGTGTTACGCCGCCGAATGATGCGAAAGGCGTTCTGCAGGATATTCACTGGTCCGGAGGTATGATCGGTTACTTCTCCACCTATGCGCTTGGTAATCTTATCTCGGCGCAATTGTGGGAGAAGATCAACCAGGACATTCCCGATCTGGATAGCCAGATCCGTAAAGGCGACTTCGGCCAGCTTCTCGATTGGCTGCGCAGGAACATTCACAAATATGGTAAGAAGTATGAGCCACAAACCCTTGTCGAAAAAGTCACAGGTTCAAAGATCACATATGAGCCATATATCCGCTACTTGACGAAAAAGTTTGGTGAGATTTACGGATTGTAAATTTGTCCAACAGGTCTTTAAGTCGTACAAGTCCAACAGGTCTATAACTGACTTGTTGGACTTGTTGACGAATCTGATCGCATGAAACGCATCTTCATTCTCCTCTCTGCTCTGCTCGGATTTTTAGCCGGCTGCTCGCCTTTGGCGTCTCCCGCTTCCACCACAGCTCCCACGCCTTATCCGCCTGAATATCTTCCAACGGCCATTGCCTTGACGGCAGAATCGGCGAACCTTTCGGGAACCGGGACAGCCTTCGCCCTCACTCCACCGCCGTCCCCAACGGAGACACCTTCGCCGACGCTGAGCCCCACACCAGCACCGACATTCACGCAGACGAACATCCCCTGGCACGAGTCTGCGGCGATCCGTATCTTTGCGCCGGGGCCGATGTCCAAAGTAATTTCGCCGATCGCACTCCGTATGAAAATCGTCTCCGGTAAAAGTGAGAAGATTCAAATTGATCTGTATGGGGAAGATGGTCGCCTGTTATCTCGAAATCTAAAACAGCTACGGACTTCCAGAGACGGGGTCGATCAATCCATCAAAATCCCTTTTGAGATTCGTGGCGAGGCAGAACTGGGACGTATTACCGTCAGTACCAAGGATGAATTTGGTCGACTACAGGCGTTGAATTCGGTCCGCGTCCTGCTGCTTTCATCTGGCAATAACGAGATCAACCCACCGGGTGACCTATCTGAACCGGTCGAGGTGTTCAGCCCACCTTTAGAGGAAGCAGTTTCTGGCGGAGTCCTGAACGTTCGGGGAGATGTCTGGCCGTTCAACCTCCGGCCGGTCATTATAGAACTCGTGGATCCGGCTGGCAGTTCCATCGGCTTGCGTATTCTCAAGGTGGAGAATATCAATCCGCAATTGTTCGAGACGACCATTCCGTATGAAGTGACTGAACCCATGCTCGCGCGCCTGATCATCCGCCAGGATGATGACCGGATCTCAGGATCATTTTACGTGTATAGCCAGGAAGTGCCATTAAACCCATAATGCTTGCCAAATCAATTTCGCACAGTTATAATGTGCGGGCTATGCGGGGTGTGGCTCAGACCGGTAGAGCGCACGGTTCGGGTCCGTGAGGTCCCGAGTTCAAATCTCGGCACCCCGACAGAGGGATCGAAGCCCCTCATGGATAGAAAAAAAGACTATCTGTGAGGGGTGCGGTATTAAAATCATCCAACGGAACACCACATAGCTTGAGGATTCCTCGAGAACGGAGCCCCGTTTAATCGTCACCGGTTGCTGGATCTGCTGCAGACGATTGGCGCTCGGACGATCCGTACACGTTGTAGCTCCTGCTGGGCCACAGCACATTGAATATGGTCAAACTCTACCTGACCATTGCCCAAGCTGAGATCGAAAACGCGCGCAAGCGCGCCTCACCGGTCGACAATTGAGCGTTGCAGAACAAAATCCCTCTCCCAAATCCAGGAGAGGGACAATTGCTTCTATTAACGTGGCCGGGAACAAGATGCTTAGCAAATGCTAGGCTGCTCAGCATATTGTTCCCTATAAACTAGACGAGCATTTAATAGAGAGGTTACACCGTGCTCAGTTTCGCTACGTAAAGTCTAGTCTTGATTCCAACAAATGATTAGCTCTCGATTGCAGAATGGCTATACTAAAATTGCCAATAGGCTGGTCAGTTGCTGATCCCGGCCTGACCAGGGATAAACGGAAGCTTCTTATCCCACCTCCTTGCCGCTGCCCCCGGGACCCCTGCTCGGGCGGCGCCGGTATGGAAGAAATCCTTATTGACCCAGGATATAGTAATCCCTATGATGCTACTCAAGGCAAGTTAGGTATTTAGCAGTGTTGCCTGCTTAACTATTTGCGGATGTTGGTTCGGGTCCGTAAGGTTCCGAGTTCAAATCTCGGCATCGCGGCAGCTAGAATGAAATCACCGCCTCCGTTTGGCGGTGATTTTTCGTTTTCGAGTAGGGCGCTTCCGACAGCTTATTGGGACTCAACTTCACAGGTTGTAAAACTATCGTTTCCCGGGCCACTCAGACAAACATCATTTCCGTCATTGCCGGTCAGGGCATCATCACCACCGCCGCCGAGAATGCAGTCATTGCCACCGAGGCCGGCAATAATATCCGCGCCTGAACTTCCAATGATCAGGTCATTCCCACTGCTGCCGGTCAAAATCCCGGATCCGCTAATGACCTGTGTCAGCGATAACCCCGCACAAGCAGAAGGCTTGAGATCGTCAGCAGTGACCGGAACAGATTTCTCGTCGATATTTGATGGGGAAACCGTAATGCCTGCCGCAAAAGCACTCGCCACGCTGACGAGGATCAGGGTGAGCAGTCCGAAAATGACAAGTTGAATGGCGAATGATAGTCTCAAATTCTAATCTTCCTGAGTACCTGTGTCTCTGCCGGCTGCACTGTTGAAGAGTCGGCCTTCTCCAGATTGTTCACAGCCCCCCTTATATCCTCCTGCACGGGCCGGGTACTGTCCTCGATATATCGATCCTGCCTGGAGATATATCCCAATATTGCCTTGCTGGCTGGTTCGTTTTCACAATCTCTGTGTTTCCTTGCACTAAACACGTAGCGATACATGCTCCCGTTTCCCTGAACCAGATAGTAATGCAACAAGTTGAGCGTCATGTGCAGGATCATTGTGTTTTGGTGTTCGGCCATCTTGGCGAGATCATCGATGGAAGTGACATCGATCACTGGCATGCTGGTATCCAGACTTCGTTCGTAAACCTCCATTAACCTTGACCCAAAGCGCAGGCGGATAAGCGCTTCCTCGCTTTGGCGGGCAGTGTTGAAGATGGAGAAGCCCATGATCACGAGTCCGCTCAGCGAAAGTCCGAGCCCAAGCAGGGAAAATACACGAAGGGAACCGACTGTGGGTTCCGATCCCAGGAGGGCTAAGGTGTTGGCCTGTATCTGCGAATTCCCGGCCAGACCTTGTTTCGTGATGTGCATGGGATCGCTCTCCTCGTTCGTGCTGGCGAGGTACAGATGCACTTTGTCGAATTTGAAAGCAAGCGTCGGGGCAAATGTATCCGCAACTGGCTGTCCGGCAGCATTGGCGCTGAACGCAACCTCCGTAACGATTTCGACGGTATAAGTGTTCGTATGCAGTCCCGTTTCCTTTTCCACTAAATTCACCAGCGATTCCAACTGGCAAAGATCCAGGTTTGCTGTGGCGAGATAGGAATTGCCGGTAAACGCCGTCTGTGGAAGGATCGGGATCGTACGCTGCCAGCCGCTTTGTGTGTCCATCACACGCGCGACCATTTGATGACTTCCCGATATATCCGTAAGCTGATTGCCCAGGATGTTATAGGTAAACCCGACGTTTAGAAAACAAGTCAACCTGGGGAATACAGGCTCCCCTGTGCGTACCATTTCTGTATCATAGACTCCGGGCGTCCCTGCTGCGGAGTAAAAATAATGGCTATCCTG
>Ga0214471_10004296_pt1 | contig 11018 bp, 7 predicted proteins | sample RVTome_5_FD_207665 | JGI IMG/M metagenome (GOLD analysis project Ga0214471, IMG submission 207665) | Soil microbial communities from uranium-contaminated site in the Upper Colorado River Basin, Wyoming, United States - RVT142D155 | ecosystem: Environmental > Terrestrial > Soil > Contaminated >... | reverse complement strand
CTCGTCCACCTGCAGCTGATCCAGGGCTCGCACTACCGGCACTTGGCCGAGCGCAACCGCATGCGCGTCATCCCGGAGCCGCCACCCCGGGGACTGATCCTCGACCGTGGGGGGCGCATCCTCGCCGGGGGACAGCAGGTGTTCCAGGTCGCGGTGGTCCCGCAGGAAGCGGAAGACCTGGACCGGCTGCTCGCGGAGCTGAGTCTGCTGTTGGATCGCCCCGTCGCGGAGCTCACGCGGCGCTTCAGGCGCGAACGCAGTCTCGTCTTCATGCCCGCCGCCGTGGTCCCGCGCGTCTCGCGCAGCATCGCGCTTCGTCTGGAGGAGGAGCGGTGGCGGCTGCCCGGCCTCGTGGTGCGCCCGGTGGCTGCGCGCCGGTACCCCTACGGGGAAGCGGGCGCCCACCTCTTGGGCTACCTCAGCCAGCCGACAGAAGAGGACTTGCCGCGCCTCAAGCAGTTCGGATTCCGGGCGACCTACCTGATCGGACGCACGGGTCTCGAGCGCGCCATGGACGACGTGCTGCGGGGTGAGCCGGGGGGGAGCGTGGTCGAGGTGGACCATCGTGCCCGGCAAGTCCGCGTGGTGACCCAGCGCGCGCCCAAGCCCGGTCAGTCCGTGACGCTGACGTTCGATGCGGGCCTCGCGTCGCTCGTTCATGCGGCGTTCGGAGAGCAGCCGGGCGCGTGCGCCATCGTGGACCCGTCGAACGGCGCCGTGCTGGCGACCGCGAGCGTGCCGTCCTTCGACCCCGAAGCCTTCGCGGTCTCCGATTCGGATCGGATCCGAGTCTATCTGGATGATCCGCGTTCGCCCCTTCTGGACCGGAGCCTGTGGGGCCGCTATACGCCGGGCTCCATCGCCAAGGTCCTCACCGCGGGCGCCGCGCTCGAACGCGGCATCGTCGATCCCAGGACCATCTTATCCTGCGCGGGCAAGGTCCGCATCGGCGACCGCGACATCCACTGCTGGAACCGTGACGGGCACGGTCCGCTGACCCTCCCCGACGCGCTCATGGTGTCCTGCAACGCGTACTTCATTCAGGTGGGGCGGCGGCTGGGGCTCGGCCCACTCCTGGAGGCGTTCACGCGCGGCGGACTCGGCGCGGCGCCGGCCTGGACGCTGGGCGGGGCTTCCGGCCATCTGCCCGAGCGCCGGATGACCGAGGGGGAAGTCGCGATGTTGGCGATGGGCCAAGGAGAGATCCTGGTGACCCCCATGCAAATGGCGATGGTCGCCTCCGCGATCGCGAACGGTGGCACCGTCTTCGCGCCCTGGGTGATCGACTCCATCGACGGCCGGCCGGCCGCGCGTCCCGGACCTGCGGGCAGGCTGGGATGGACGCCGCAGACGCTGGATGCCGTTCGTGCGGGCATGCAGGCGGCGGTGGCGTCCACATCCGGCACCGGGCACCGCGCGGTGAGTCCGCACGTCTCGATTGCCGGGAAGACCGGCACCGCGCAGACGCACCGTCCGGACGAGACGCACGGTTGGTTCATCGGCTATTGCCCGGCCGATGAGCCCCGGGCGGCGCTGGCGGTCGTCGCGGAGTTCGGAGGCTCGGGAGGCGACCTGCCGTCGGAAGTGGCGCGGACCGTGTGCGAGTATCTCATGGCCGCTCATGCGCCCGCCCGCGCAGGCGGGGCGCCGCCTGAGCGGATCGACGCTCCGGCAGGGCAAGCGCCATGAGCTCCCTCGAGCTGCAATCCAGGTCGGGCTGGGATCGCGGCCTGCTGGCGGCGAGCGCGGCGCTGGGCGTCGTCAGCGTGATCGTCATGAGCAGCGCGGCGGCGACCGTCAATCCGGGTCTGGCGCTGCGGCATGCGACCTGGCTGGCGATCGGCGCGCTGGTGCACGTCGCCGTCGCCCGAACGTCGTCCCGCCGGTGGACCGAAGCGTCCGTCCCCTTGTACGCCGCGGCGGTGCTGCTGCTCTTGGCGGTGGAGCTCGTGGGGGCCGTGCGGTTGGGCGCGACCCGGTGGCTGTCGGTGTTCGGATTCAGCGTGCAGCCCTCGGAATTCGCCAAGCTTGCGACGATCCTGTTCCTGGCGAGAACACTCTCGGACCAGCCCGCGCCGCTCTCCTGGCGCGCGTGCGGGCAATCGCTCGCGGTCGCCGGGGTCCCGATGGGGCTGATCCTGCTCCAGCCGGATCTCGGCTCGGCCTCCATCATCGGCGCGATCTGGTTGGGCATGGTGTGGACCGCCGGCGTGAGTCGGATGCTCGTGATCGGAGCGGCGGCGGCGGCGCTGGTGCTCTCGCCCATCGGTTGGCTCCTCCTCCACGACTATCAACGGACCCGGGTGCTCGTATTTCTCAACCCGCAGGTGGACCCGCTGGGCGCCGGCTACACGATCATCCAGTCGACGATCGCCATCGGATCCGGGCGGCTGTTCGGCCGCGGGTGGCAGGCGGGCACCCAGAATCAGCTCAATTTCCTGCCGGAGCATCATTCGGATTTCATCTTTTCGGTGGTGGGGGAGGAGTGGGGGCTCATCGGATGCCTCATCGTTATCGCGGTGTTCGTCCTGCTCCTCGCGCGGATCGTCGCCGTGGCCGGCGACACCGTGGATCCGCAGGCCAGGGCGCTCGCGGCGGGCGTGTTGTCGTGGATCGGCTACCAGACCATCGTGAACATGGGCATGGTCATGGGGCTGATTCCGGTCGTCGGGGTCCCGCTGCCCTTCATCAGCTACGGCGGATCGTCCATGGTGGCGCTGTGGGTGGCGCTGGGCTGGATCCAGAGCATTGCGAGGCGGCGGTCCGACTGACCGCCGTCCATCGTCCGTCGTCCATCGTTCCGAAGCAACCGCCGACCAGCAACCAGGACGGGGCATGGAGCGGGGATTACCATGAGAAGGTGGAGGGTAGAAGATAGAGGGTAGAAGGTGGAGGGTAGAAGATAGAAGGTAGAATGGCTATATTCCACCTTCCACCTTCCACCTTCCATCTTCCATCTTCTACCTTCTCATTGTAATCCCCACGCTGCGCCCTCGCCCCGTGTCCCGTGCCCCAGCGATGACGGAGAGACGGCATTGACGGAACAGACGGAAAGGACGAACAGGAACACGGGAAGCTTGGACAGATGCACGGATGCACTCACGCCATGTTTCATGATGGCACAAGACCGACTGCGCACGTGGCATGAACATGTGTATGCATCAACATGTGAAGTCACCTCGATGAAAAGTTGCCTGCGTGACTTGATGCGCACGCGGCGCGCATGGTATAGTTCATAACGTACGGTCGCGCCGGTCGCGGCGAAGGGTCCAATTCGCCGCGGAGTTCCGTCGCGCGCACAGCATGTTCCTGTGCACAGGGCAAACCATCCGTGAGGGTGGGACCCCTCCTACGCCGATGCGCGTGCGCGCTCGGCTTCGGAGGGCCCTGCGAAGCCAACCGCGAAAGCGGATCGGCGAAGCAGGGGCAAAGCTACGGGTCCTGAGCGATCCCGAGCGATGGTGAGCGAGGCCTCATCGGCCGAGTCGAACCAGAGTCGAGGGAGAGTCGAAGGACAGCCGGGCTGCCACGGGAGGCCGACACGCAGTCGCCCTGTCTCACGGAGCGCCTGCGTGTTTTTATTGCACCGGTGATGATGATGACGCGAGTCACGCGAACATGAAGCGACCTGATCCCGACCACGCGGCCCGGGCTCACCGGGTCATGGCCTGCCTCAACCGCGAGCAGGTTGACTACCTCGACAAGATCGGGAAGGACGCGCAGTTCTCCTCCGGCAGCAAGCTCTCCCGCACCCAGATCCTGGCCGCCATGGTGAATGCGCTCAGGCGCCTCGAGCTGAGCGGCGAAGGGATCAGGACGATCGATGAATTCGAGCAGCGGATCTTCGACGCGATGTCGGGCGAATCGGGCCCGCGGCGGGGCGGGGCGTGACGCGATGGGACACGCCGCCATGACCATGGACTCCCTGCTGCGGCTGGCCGCCGAGCGGGACGCAACCGACCTGCACTTGACCGTCGGCCTGGCGCCGCACCTGCGCATCCACAGCCGCCTGACGGAGCTGGACTCCGGGCCGCTGACCGCGGCGGGCATGCGCGAGCTGACCTACGGGCTCCTGACGCCCGAGCAGATCGAGGAGTTCGAGCGCGAGCGCGAGCTTGATTTCGCGCTGTCGATCGAGCACGTGGCGCGCTTCCGGGTCAACTTGTTCTACGACCGGGGCGAGGTGGGCATGGCGGCGAGGAGGCTGCCGCTCAGGATCCTCTCGCTCGAGGAGCTGGGGTTGCCGGTCGACGTCATGTCGTCGCTGTGCCGGAAACCCAAGGGGCTGGTGCTCGTGACGGGCTCGACGGGGTCCGGCAAGACGACGACGCTCGCCTCCATGGTCGAGCACATCAACACGACGCGCGAGGCCCACGTGGTCACCATCGAGGATCCGATCGAGTACCTCTACACCAGCCGCCAGGCGCTGATCAACCAGCGGGAGGTCGGGCGGGACACGCGGACGTTCGGCCGCGCGCTGAAGTACGTGCTGCGGCAGGACCCGGACGTCATCCTCATCGGTGAGATGCGTGACCTCGAGACCATCGAGGCGGCGCTGAGCATCGCGGAAACGGGGCATCTGGTGCTCGCGACGCTGCACACCTCCGACGTCGTCCAGACGGTCAACCGGATCGTGGACGTATTTCCGTCCAATCAGCAGAATCAGGTCCGCATGCAGCTCTCGCTTGAGCTCGTGGCGGTGGTGTCGCAGCAGCTGGTCCCGCGGGCGAGCGGGGTGGGTCGGGTGCTGGCGGCGGAGATCCTCGTCGCGACCCACGCGGTCCGCTCCCTCATCCGGGAACAGCGGCTGCACCAGCTCTACACGGTGATCCAGACCGGGCAGCGCGAGGGAATGCGCACGATGAACCAGGCGCTGAAAGCGCTGTACGAGGAACGGGCCATCACGTTGGAGGAGGCGCTCGCGCGCTCCAGCGATCCGGCGGAGCTGGAGCGCATGCTGACGGAACGGGCGTCCCGGTAGCCGGGGCGGGTGGAGGCCGGCAGAATGCCGAAGCGCATCATCACGAAACGAATCGGCGAAGTCCTCATCGAGCGGACGGTGATCACGCGCCAGCAGCTCGAGCAGGCCCTGGCGCACCAGCGGGGGCACGGCGGGATGCTCGGGCAGATCCTCATCCAGCTGGGATTCGCCAACGAGGCGGAGATCGCGCTCGCGCTGACCGCGCAGTACGGATTTCCGTACCTGCCGCTGGAGAACTACGAGGTGGACGAGGACCTGATGGCGGTGGTCCCGGAGCGGGTCGCCCGCCAGTACTGCCTGATCCCGGTGGACCGGATCGGGAACGCCCTCACGCTCGCCATGGCCGATCCGACCAACGTCCAGGCGATCGAGGACATCGAAATGCTCACGAAGTGCGTCGTGCAGACGTTCGTCAGCACCCCGTCGGAGATCAAGAGCGCGATCCAGAAATACTACAAGAAGCCCGCGGCGGGCGGCGGGGCCGACGGCGGCGGCGCGGCCGCGCCATGAGCCGGAGGATCGGAGCCGGATGTCGAGCCTGAAAGACCGCATCACGCAGGTGCTGCTCTCGCACAAGCTGATCACGCGCAAGCAGCTTGACGAGGCGCTGTCCCTCCAGCGCGAGCAGGGCGGCAACCTCCAGAAGATCCTGGTGGAGCGGGGCTACGTCAAGGAGCCGGATTTGGTCGGCGCCATCAGCCAGGGACTGGGCATCCCCCCCATCAGCCTGAGCCGGCTCAAGTTCGACGCGGGGCTCAAGTCGCTGATCTCCCGGGAGCTGGCGACCCGCTACCAGCTGGTGCCGGTGTCCCGGATCGGGCAAACCCTGACCGTCGCGATGGCCGACCCGTTCAATGTATTCGCGCTGGACACCCTGACGTCTCTGACGGGGCTGTCCATTAACCCGCTGCTGACGACGTCCCGCGACATCCAGGAAGCCATCGACCGGTACTACGGCACCGGCGTCGAAGAGACGCTGAAGGAGATCGTGCACGAGACGGAGGACGGCACGGTCGAATTCGTCACCGACGCCGAGATGGACGACACCGACACCGAGCGCCTGCTGAAGCAGACGCAGGAGACGCCCGTCATCCGGTTCACCGACACCATCCTGAAGACGGCGGTCGGGCTGCGGGCCTCGGACGTGCTCATCGAGCCGCGCGAGCGGAGCGTGCGCGTCCGGTACCGGGTCGACGGGATCCTCCAGGAAGGGCAGTCGCCGCCCAAGCAGCTCCACAACGCGATCGTGTCCAGGATCAAGGTGATGTCGGAGCTCAACATCGCCGAGCGCCGCATCCCGCAGGACGGGCACTTCCGCATCCAGACGGGCGGGCGGTACGTCGAGCTCCGGGTCAATATCCTGCCGTCCAGCTTCGGGCCGAACGTGTGTCTGCGCGTGCAGGATAAGGGCGCCGTGACGCTCGAGATCGACTCGCTCGGGTTCGCGGCGGAGGACCTGGAGAAGATCAAGACCTGCGCCCGCCGGCCGCACGGCATGTTCCTCACCACCGGCCCGACCGGCACGGGCAAGACCACCACGCTGTATTCCATGCTCCGGCTCATCGACTCGCCGGAGAAGAATCTCGTCACGGTGGAGGATCCGGTCGAGTTCGAGCTGGAGGGCATCAACCAGGTGACGGTCAAGGCGGATATCGGCCTCACCTTCTCCGCGGCCCTGCGGTCGATCCTCCGCCAGGACCCCGACGTCATCATGGTGGGGGAGGTGCGCGACACCGAGACGGCCGACATGGCCATCAAGGCGGCGCTGACCGGGCACCTCGTTCTGAGCACGCTGCACACCAACAGCGCGTCGGGGACGATCACCCGCCTCGTCAATATGGGCATCGATTCGTTCCTGATCACCTCGAGCCTCATGGCCGTCACGGCGCAGCGCCTCGTGCGCAAGGTCTGCCCGAAGTGCGCTCAAGCCTACCGGCCTCCGCACGATCTTGCCGAGCGGCTGGGGCTGCTGGAGTCGGACGGGAAGCCGGTCGAGCTGGTCAGGAGCGAGGGCTGCCGGACGTGTCTGCAATCGGGCTATACAGGCAGAGAGGTCATCGCGGAGGTCCTGCTCCTCACCCCCGCCGTCCGCGAGCTGGTCATGAACGGCGCGACCGAACGGGACGTGGAGCAGCTCGCCAGGTCGCAGGGGATGCGGTCGCTGCGCGAACAGGGTCTCGCCAAAGCCAAGGCGCACGTGACGACGCTGGAAGAGGTGTTCCGGACCACGGTCGGGGAAATGGTGGAAGGATGAGCAGCTTCGCCAGCCGCATTGCGGGCCTCCTCATCGATCAGGGCGTGGCGAGCAAGGAGCAGCTCGACTCCCTGCTGGCCGAAGCCGCCGACAGCCGGAAGAACTTCGCCCGGATTCTGATCGACCGGAACATCGTCTCGGAAACCAAGCTGACGGAACTCCTGGCGGGCGAATTGGGGCTGCCGCTCATCTCGGTCGCGAAGTACCGGATCGACCCCGCCGTCGCGACGCTGATTCCGGAACGGCTGGCCCGCCAGTACAACGTGCTGGCGCTGGCGAAGCTGGGCGAGCATCTCGTGGTGGCGATGTCCGACCCGATGAACATCTTCGCGATCGACGATCTCAAGGCGCTGACGCAGACCGGCATCAATCCGGTGCTGTGCTCGGAGACCGAAATCCGCGAAGCGATCGAGAAAGTGTACGCCCCGGACCGCGCCGCGCAGGAACACAAGGCGCTGACCGATCTGGCGGAGGTGACCAAGGTCGAGAGCCTCGAGACGGCGGTCGATCTGCTGCTGGATGAAACCGGAGAGAACGAAGCGCCGGTCGTGCGGGTGATCAACCTGGTGGTGGCGGAAGCCATCCGGCTCCAGGCGTCCGACATCCACATCGAGCCGCTGCCGAAGAGCCTGCGCGTGCGGTACCGGGTGGACGGCCGGCTCATGGACGCCCACCGCCTGCCCAAGACCGTGCAGGGACCGCTGCTGACGCGCCTGAAGATCATGGCGGGGCTGGACATCACGGAGTGGCGCCTGCCTCAGGACGGGCGCTTCAAGGCGCGCATGCAGGGGCGCGAAGTGGATTTCCGGGTGTCCGTGCTGCCCATCGCGCACGGCGGCAAGATTGTGCTGCGCGTGCTGGACAAGTCCAGCCTGAGCCTTGGATTGGAGCATCTCGGGTTCCTGACGGACTCGATCAATCTGTTCAAGTCGGCGGTCAGCCGGCCGTACGGCATGGTCCTGGTGACGGGGCCGACGGGGTCCGGCAAGTCCACGACCCTCTATTCCATTCTGAACGGGTTCAACCGCGCGGCCCGCAATCTGATCACGATCGAGGACCCGGTCGAGTACCAGATCGAGGGCATCACGCAGGTGCAGACCAACCCGGACGTCGGCTTGAGTTTCGCCAGCGGGCTGCGGGCGCTGTTGCGCCAGAGCCCCGATGTGGTGATGATCGGCGAGATCCGCGACTTCGAAACCGCGGATATCGCGATGAAGGCGAGCCTGACGGGCCAGCTGGTGCTCTCGACCCTCCACACCAACGACGCCGCCAGCGCGGTCACGCGGCTGATCGACATGGGGGTGGAGCCGTTCCTGGTGGCCTCGAGCGTGAGCATCATCGAGGCGCAGCGCCTCGTGCGCAAACTCTGCGGCAAGTGCCGCCAGCCCATCAAGCCGGATCCGTCTGTGCTGGAGCAGCTGGGCCTGACGCCCTCGAAAGGGGACACGTATTTCCGGTCGAGCGGCTGCCCGCAGTGCAACGGCAAAGGCTACCGGGGGCGCCTGGCGATCGTCGAGCTGTGCCTCGTCGATGACCGGGTGCGCGAGCTGATCGTGTCGCGCGCCCAGTCGTGGGAAATCAAGGATTACGCGATCAAACGCTTGAAGATGGTGCCGCTGCGCCAGGACGGGCTCCGGAAAGCGGCGTTGGGATTGACGACGCTGGAGGAGGTTCTGGCGGTGACCGCCGAGGAGTAGCCATGCCGAAATTCGCGTTCCTGGTGAAGGACCGGACGGGCAAGACCCACAGCGGGACGCTGGATGCGAGCTCCCGGAACTCGCTCCTGGAACAGCTCTGGAAGCAGGAACTCACGGTGCTGTCCGTGGACGAGCAGACCAAGCCCGCGTCCACGCTGATGCGCTTCAAGGCCGGCGCGTCGAGGGTGAAACTCGGGCACCTGGTGATCTTTTCCCGGCAGCTGGCGACGCTGGTCGAGAGCGGCATCTCCATCGTTCCGGCGCTGGGCGTGCTGCGCGAGCAGGCCGAATCACCCAGCCTCCATCAGGTCCTCAAGAAGGTGCAGGAGGACGTTGAGGCGGGCTCGAGTCTCTCGGAGGCCATGAGCCGGCACCCCGCCGCCTTCTCGGAACTCTACGTGAACATGGTTGAAGCGGGGGAGTCCTCCGGGCAGCTGGACGAAATCCTCGACCGCCTGGCCACCTATCTGGAAAAAATCGGCACATTGCAGCGGAAGGTGAAGTCGAGCCTCGTGTATCCGATCTTCGTCTCGCTGCTGGCGTTCGGGATCACGTCGTTTCTGCTCATCGTCATCGTGCCGAAGTTCAAGGAGATCTTCACCTCCCTGGGCGGGCAGCTTCCGCTGCCGACGCTGATCCTGCTTCAGATCAGCGAGCTGATGAAACGCTTCTGGGTGGTGGTCCTCATCATGATGAGCGGGGCGTTGTTCGCGCTGAATCTCTGGCGCCAGACGCCCGCCGGGCGCATGCGGCTGGACCGGCTCAGCCTGAAGCTGCCCGTATTCGGCAAGCTGTTCCAGAAGGTGGCCATCGCCCGCTTCTCCCGCACGCTCGCGACGCTGGTCCGCTCGGGCGTGCCGATCCTGCGGGCGCTGGAGATCGTGGCCAAGACGTCCGGCAACATGATCGTCGAGCAGGCGGTGACGTCGGCGCGCTCGAGCATCAAGGAAGGAGAGAATATCTCCGCTCCGCTGGCCGAGAGCAAGGTCTTTCCCGCGATGGTGACGCGCATGATCGCGGTGGGGGAGAAGACCGGGGAGCTGGAGAAGATGCTGACCAAGGTCGCGGACTTCTACGAGAACGAAGTGGACGCGGCGGTTTCGAGTCTCACCAGCCTGATCGAGCCGCTGGTCATCGCCATTCTGGGGATCGTCATCGGCGGCATGGCGCTGACGCTGCTCCTGCCGGTGTTCAACATCACCTCGCTCATCAAGTGACCGCTCGGGAACGCGTGACACGTGGCAGGTGACACGTCACAGCATAGCAACCAGCAACCAGCAACCAGCAACCAGCAACAAGCGACAAGGGAGAACCACACGGGACGTCCGCCCTCCTTGTTGCTTGTCGCTTGTTGCGTGTTGCTGCGTGGGCGGGAGTTGACACTGGGTCAGGTGATGTGGCATAGTTGAAGTGCGCGGTCGCCCTGCCCGGATTCGCCGGGACGGATGAGCCGCGGGCACATTGACAACCGGGTCCGAGTGATCAAGCCACACCCGCCGCAAGGCGGGGCCCCCTGGCGCCGGCCGGAAGAGGACTTGCGCTCCATCCGGCGTGAATGGTAGTATGGCGGCCAGGGCGGAACGCGTGCGCGCGTTCCGGGAAAGCCACAGACCCTCAGTGAGTCGGGGCACACCGTGGGCCGGACACTGGGGGTGGCTGGGTTGCCGCTGGGAAGAACAGAAGGGACTGCTATTGCCCTGCGGCAATAGCATTTTTTGTTTTTCAGCGGTGGAACCACCTCATCGCCACGGTCTGTGGAGCGCGGCTTGGGAGGAGGTGACGTCGGATCGACAACGTGCAGGCGGGACGCAGAACGTGGTGAAGCGGAGCCGCGGCCGGATGACCCGGCCCGGAACAGGGAGGAAAGGGACCAGATGAACAGGCGACTTCGGGCACGTGGTTTCACCCTGGTCGAAATCATGATCGTCGTAGCGATCATCGCGCTCTTGGCGGCGGTGGCCATTCCGAACATTCTGCGCGGACGCGCGACCTCGAACGAATCCGCGGCGATCGGCAACCTGCGTGCGCTGGTGGCGTCCTTGGAGATGTACCGGTCCGTGAACAACGTCTATCCGGCGACGAACAC
>Ga0214471_10004295_pt1 | contig 11019 bp, 13 predicted proteins | sample RVTome_5_FD_207665 | JGI IMG/M metagenome (GOLD analysis project Ga0214471, IMG submission 207665) | Soil microbial communities from uranium-contaminated site in the Upper Colorado River Basin, Wyoming, United States - RVT142D155 | ecosystem: Environmental > Terrestrial > Soil > Contaminated >... | reverse complement strand
CGGGAACCGAGTGGACCGGGCATCCGCTGCGACTCCGGGTTCGCTGCGTACTCCGAGATCCCGCGCACCTACGACTCGCTCATCGCCAAGCTGATCGCCTGGGGAGCCGACCGTGAGGAGGCGCGCCGGCGTCTGCTGCGCGCGCTCGACGAATACGAGATCGAGGGCATCAAGACCCTCGTGCCGTTCCACAAGCTGATGCTCGCCGACGAGGCATTCATCAAGGGCCAGGTGCACACGGCGTACGTCGAGAACGAGATGGACCTCGCGGGATTCGTGGTCGAGAAGCCGGTACCGATCACGCCGCCCGATCACACGGCCGGCGCCGTGACGCAGGCGCGGACCGCGACGGTCGAGGTGGATGGCAAGCGCTTCGAGGTCAAGGTCGGCGACCTCGATTTCACGGTCCCGGGCGCCGCACGCGGCGCGAAGCCCACCCCTCCCGTCGCCGAGGCCAAGGCACACGCCTCCAGCGGCATCGACGAGATCTCCGCACCCATGCAGGGCACGATCATCAAGGTCGAGGCGTCCGAAGGCCAGCAGGTCAAGGCCGGCGACCTGCTGGTGGTGCTCGAGGCGATGAAGATGGAGAACCACATCAACGCCCCCCACGACGGCATGGTCGTGAGCATCAACGTCAAGGCCGGCCAGAACGTCGAGACAGGCACCACGCTCGTCGTGCTCGAATAGAACCCGCTGCATGAAATCGGTCCTGCTCGCGACCTCCGCAGACTGGCCCGATCTGTTCCAGGATGACCGGCCGCTGCGCGACGCGCTGCTCGCGCGCGGCTTGGATGCACGTGCGGCGGTATGGGACGACCCAGGCGTGGACTGGGCGGCCGCGGATCTGATCGTGCTCAGATCGATCTGGGATTACACACGCCACCGAGACCGGTTCGTCGCGTGGACGCACGAGGCCGCGGGCGCGACGCCGATGCACAATCCCGCCGAGATCGTCGAGTGGAACAGCCACAAGCTCTATCTGCGCGACCTCGAGCGTGAGGGCGTCCGGATCGTGCCGACGGTGTGGGCGCGTGGCGGCGCGAGCATCGACGTGGCCGGGATCGCGCGAGAGCGCGGTTGGGTGGAGATGGTGGTCAAGCCGTGCGTCTCAGCCGGCGCGCGCGACGCCGTCCGCGGCACCGTCGAGGATGTGCAGACGCAGGCCGACGAGCTGCTCGCAGCGGGACGCGACCTGATGATGCAGCCGTACCTGCCCGAGGTGGAAGGCGACGGCGAGCATTCGCTGGTGCTCCTTGGCGGCGAGTTGTCGCACGTGATGCGCAAAGAGCCGGCGCTCGCGGCTCGGGTGGCGTGGACCTCATCCACCGTGAGGCAGGTGGAACCGCACCCCGACGAGCTACGCCTCGCCGAGCAGCTCGTCGAGATCGTCGGTCCGCTGCTGTACGCCCGCGTCGACTGCGTGGTGCTGGATGAGCGCGCGCACCTGATGGAGCTCGAGCTGATCGAGCCCCAGCTGTTCCTGCGCGACGGACCCCCCGAGGCGACCGAGCGCCTCGCCGACCTGATCGGCAAGCTTGCGTCCCGTTCTGACGGTATAACGGTTTGATGGTAAGATAGGGCCGATGGCCGAGCGACGGAAGACGACCATGTACGTCGACGCAGACTTGCTGCGCGCGATGAAGGTGGCCGCGGCCCGCGAGGACAAGCCGGAATACCTCGTGGTGGAGGATGCGCTGCGCAAGCACCTGGGGTTCGACCTGCTCGAGAGGATCCTCGCACGCGCCTCGCTCTCTGAAGAGGCGGCTATGGAAGTCGCGATCGAGGCCACTCGCTCGGCGCGCAAGGAGATCGCCCGCGAGCGGCGGCGTGGATCCGCACGTTGATCCGAGCGGTTCTCGACACCAACGTCTTGATCTCGGCCCTGCTCTCGCCCGAGGGCGCTCCCGCGCAGATCCTGCGCACATGGCTGGCGGGGGTCTTCGAGCTCATCCTCTCGCGCCACCTGATCGAAGAGCTCGACCGTGCTCTCGCCTATCGCAAGATCCGCGCACGGGTGGAGGCGGAGGAGGCGCAGGCGTTCCGAACCCTGCTCGAGCGCGTTGCCGTCATCCAACAGGATGAGGAAACCGACGCGAAGACGACCGGCCCTGGCGATGTGGACTTGATCGCGCTCACGCAGCGTTACGCCGACGTCCTCGTCACCGGTGACCACGCGCTACTCGCGGAGCCTCTGCCGATCCCGGCACTATCACCGCGCGACTTCCTCGACGCGCTCGAGGGCGGCACGAACTAGTGTCCCGAGTCGGAGTTCCCGTGAATATTTCGGGCGCATCTGCGCCCGGAGCGCAAGGCGCGAGGAGGGAGCATATCCGCTGGATATGTGACCGACGAGCAACGCCGCGATCCGGGATGCAGGGCGTTCGAAATGTCGTGCGAATCTTCGACTCGGGACACTAGGGCGTCGCAGGTTCGGGGATCGCGGCTTCCTGGCCGGCGATGCGGCCGCCGCGGCGCCACGCGGCCATGATCACGCCGGCCAGGATCAGGGCCACGCCGCCGAGCTGGACCGGGCTAGGGTCCTCACCAAGGATCACCGCGCCCAGCGCAAGCGCGCCGACCGGCTGCAGCAGCAACAACACCGACGACAGCGCCGCGGGCAGCCGTGGGAGCGAGATCGACAGCAGCAGCCATCCAAGCACCTGCGAGGTCAGCGCGAGCAGCGCGAGCCACCCGTGCGACGGCCACGACGGCGCGAGTTCGCTGCCGTCGATCGATCCGAGGACCATGGTCACCACGGCGGTGACGAGCGTTGCTTCGAACAGCGGACCTGCCGGACGCCGAAGGTCGCGCGCGCCTTCTCGATGCAGCAAGATGAACACCGCATACGCCATTGACGTGCCGACCCCGAAGATGACCCCCAGCGCTGGGTCCTCGCCGAAGGCTCCTTCTCCCACGACGCCCGACACGAACACGACACCGGCCACGACCACCGGGATCGACGCGAAGACGCGAGGGTCGGGGTCCTCGTGCAGCACGACCCAGGCGATCAGGCCGACCACCACGACCTGCAGGTTGCCGAGCACCGTCGCCAGTCCCGCGCCCACAGCGTCGATCGAGTGATGCCATAGCACCAGATCGGCGGCGAACGCCACGCCTGCGATCGCGGCGAGAACGTGCGCGCGGCGGGGGCGCGGACCGAAGCGCGCGCGCTCCACCCAAGCGAGCGCGCCCAGCACCGGCAGCGCGTACGCGCAGCGCCACAGGGCCACCGCCGTCGGGGTCGCGTCGGACAGCCGGACGAATACCGCCGAGAACGCGATCGCCGCCGCGCCGAGCACCGCCGCCAGCAGCGGGCGCGCAGACAGGAACGCGAGCGGGGACGATCGGAGGTCGGGCCGGTTCACGGCCGGGATGCTACCCGTCCGAGGTGCGGCTCAACGCGGATATCAGTCGGTCGATCGCCTCCCCGGCCTCGCCGCGCGCGCGCTGCGGGTCGTCGGAGCGCGCGATCACGAGCGCGGCCTCGCCCAGCATCGCGAGCACCATGTGGGCGAGCATCTCGAGCGGCTGCTCGGCGATCAGGCCGGCGTCCATCGCTGCCTGAAGCACGGCCTTCACCAACCCGAAGCCGTACTCCTCGTCGATCGCGCGCCAGCGCTCCCAGCCCAGCACCGACGGCCCGTCGATCAGGCTGACCTGCCGGACCTTCGGGTCCATCGTCATGTCGAGCCAGGTGTTCGCGCCGATCCGCAGGATCTCCAGCGGGTCGCTCGCGTCCTTGACCGCCACCCCGATCCGGTCGGCGCCGCGCGCCTCACAGGTTCGGAAGACCGCCTCGAACAGCGCTTCCTTGTTCGGGAAGTGGTGATAAAGCGCGCCCTTGGAGACGCCGGCGCGCGCGAGCACCTCCTCGATCGGCGTCGCTTCGTAGCCGCGCTCGGAGAACAGCGCCTGGGCGACCCGCACCAGCTCGGCGCGTGTCGCCTCGGCCTGCTCGGCTTTCGATCCCACCCGGCTGAACCGCCTTCCCCACTTGACAGACCGACGGTCGGTATCCTAATATCCCGACCGACGGTCGGTATCTTAACGGCGAGCAAGCTCGCCGGAAAGGAGGAGTCCACGATGGCCGTGCGCGACGTTCTGAAGATCAACGCGCTGTTCTCAGCCCTCAGCGGCCTGATCCTCATCTTCGCAGGCGGGCCTCTAGGCCGGCTGTTCGACGTCCCGCGAACGCTCCTGGTCGCGGTCGGCGCCACCTTGCTGATCTACGCGGCGGACCTTGCGATCATAGCGGTGCGCCGAGGCCTGCGCCGGTTCGAGGTGCTGCTGTTCGCTTCCGCCGACGCGGCCTGGGTGCTGGGCACATCCGGTGTCCTGCTGGTCGCGCCCGAGGTGATCAGCCTGGCCGGACGCCTTGTGCTCGCCGCCGTGGCGGTCCCCGTCGCGACCTTCGCCGCCCTGCAGTTCCGGGCGGCGCGCGCGCTTCGAACGCGGACCGGGACGGCCCTGATCTCGGATGGCGCCCGGTGAGCGACACGATCAACGGCTTCGACGTGATGCGAGGGTTCCTGCCGTCCTCTCCCTTCGTGCAGCACCTGGGCGTGGAGCTGCTCGAGCTGGAACCGGATAGAGCGACCCTACGGCTGCCGTTCATCGAGCAGGTCGTCACCATCGGCGAGACCATTCACGGCGGAGCGATCGCATCGCTGATCGACACGACCGCGATGGCGGCCGCGTGGGCAACCGATCAGGCACCGGCGAGCATGCGCGGCACCACCGTCGGGATCACGGTGAACTACTTGGCGGCGGCCAACAAGACCGATCTGGTGGCGCGCGCGCGGGTGGTGCGACGCGGCCGCAGCCTGTGCCACGTCGATGTGGAGGTCACCGATAGCGACGAGCTGCTCGTGGCAAAAGGTCTGGTCACCTACAAGCTGGGCTAGCTCGCCGCCTTCGAGTCCTGCTTCCGATAGCCTTCCGGCGCCATGACGGTCCTTCCGCCCGTGCCCGCGATCGATGTGCACACACATCTGTTCCCGCCGCGCCTGTCCGCGGCGGTTCGCGGCGCGCTGCACGAGATGTACGGCTGGGGTTTCGACCTCCCCGACGATCCCGTCGAACTCGCGACGTTCCTGGCGGATCGGGGGACGGAGCGTTTCTGCGTGCTCCCGTACGCGCACAAGCCCGGCGTCGCGCGCTCGCTCAACGCCTGGGTGGCCGAGACCACCGCCGCGTTGGACGGTGCGATCGGCTTCGCCTGCGTAAACCAGGACGACGACGATCCGATCTCGATCCTGGACGAAGCCTTCGCGAGCGGGTTGCGCGGTGTGAAGTTGCACCACCAAGTGCAGAACGTCGCCCCCGACGACGAACGCTTGTTCCCCGTCTACGAGCTCATGCTCGAGCGCAACCTGCCGCTTCTCGTCCACGCGGGGAAGGGGCCGACCGACAACGGCCTGGTCGGGCTCGACCGCTTCGCTGCGGCGATGGCGCGATATCCCGACCTGCGTGTGTGCGTCGCGCACATGGGCGCGCCCGAGCAGGAAGGGTTCGTCGCGCTGCTCGAGCAGCATCCGAACCTGTACCTGGACACCAGCGGCCTGGGCGGCATGCGGCTGGATGGGATCGTGACCCAGGCCAACGCGAGCCGGATCCTTTACGGTTCGGACGCCCCGAACATCGCGTTCGACTATGAGCTGAGCATCACCAAGGTGACCGACCTTGGCCTCGGCCCTGCGGCCGAGCGCGCGATCTTCCGCGACAACGCGCGCGCGTTCCTGGGTGAGCTTCCGGGAGTAGTCTCAAGGGGCTAGTCATCCAAGATAGTCAAAGCGCATCTTGTCCGGGGTTGGGCACCACGTCACGCTGGATGACATAGCCACGATGCCCATCACGCCGACACCACGACGAGCTACGGAGCCACCACTCCAGGCGGCGGTCGCGGCGCGCCACCAGGCGGCAGCGGCCGCGTTCGGGATGCGCGCGCTCCAGACCTCGAGCCTCACGGAACTGATCGATGCTGCCGTCGCCGTGGTCGCAGAGGAGCTGCACGCCGATCTCGCGGGGATGCTCGAGGCCTCACCGGTTCCCGACACCTTCGTGTTCCGCAGTGGCGTCGGCTGGCGCGAAGGCATCATCGGTGCAATCACGAAGAGCCAGCCCGGCTCGGCGGTCGAGTTCATGCTGCAGAGCGACGGTCCGGTGGTCTACGGCGATCTTCCGCGCGAGACGCGCTTCACCCCTCCCCGTCTGCTGCTCGATCACGGCGTGCGAGGCGGGGTCGGGGTCATCGTCCGGGGACGAGAAGGCGTGTTGGGGGTCTTGGGAGTGCACGCGCGCGCACCCCACCATTTCGCTCCCGACGACGCCAACTTCCTGCAGACCATCGCCAACGTGCTGTCCGAAGCGATGGAACGCGCCACGGCCGAGATGAGGTTGCGCGCGCGCGAGGAACGCTTCCGGCGGCTGGCCGAGGATGCCCACGACATCATCTATCGATACCGGCTGCTCCCCGAGCCGGCGTTCGAGTACGTGAATCCGGCCGTCGAGCGCGTCACCGGCTACTCGCAGGCCGAGTGCTACGCGAGCCCGCGGCTGGCATTCGACATGATCCACCCCGACGACCGCGCGACGCTGCTCGCCGATGGGAACACCAGCGGGGATCCGCCGGGAGCGGTGCGATACGTTCGCAAAGACGGCGGTATCGTATGGTGCGAGCTGCGCACCGTGCCGGTCCACGACGACAGCGGTGTCCTGATCGCGGTCGAATGCATCGCCCGCGACGTGACCGAACGCAAGCGTGTGGAGGATCAGCTCCGTGCCGCGTACGAGCGCGAGCGTCACGCAGCCGAGCAGCTCCGCGGCCTCGACACGATGAAGAACGCGTTCCTCCAGGCGGTCTCGCACGAGCTGCGTACACCGCTGGCGGCGGTGCTGGGGATGGCGGTCACGCTCGAGCAGCGCGGCGACGAGCTGAGCCGTGAGGACCGCGACCTGCTGCTCGGCCGGCTGGCGGTGAACGCGCGCGCGCTGGACGGGCTGCTCACCGACTTGCTGGACCTGGACCGCCTGATGCGGCGAACTATCGAACCGCAACGCCGGCCGACGCTGCTGCTGCGGCAGGCCAAGGACGTCGCAGCCGACGCGGACACCGACGGACGCGCGGTGCACATCTCCGGTGAGGATCTGGTGGTCAACGTCGATACACCCAAGACCGAACGCATCATCGACAACCTGCTCGCCAACGCGATCCGGCATACCCCACTCGGCGCGTCCATCTGGATCGACATCCGCCGCGCCGACGGCGGCGCCGAGATCGTCGTCGAGGACGACGGCCCGGGGATCCCCGACGAGATGAAGCGCGAGGTCTTCGAGCCGTTCCGCACCGGTCCCAGCCTGCACGCGCACGCGCCGGGCACGGGGATGGGGCTTGCGCTGGTCGCCAAGTTCGCCGAGCTGCACGGCGGGCGCGCGTGGGCGACCGACCGCATCGGCGGAGGGGCGTCGATCCACGTGTTGCTGCCCGACGGCTAAATCTGGACGGCCGCGCGCACCTGCCCCAACCGTTCGAAGGACGCCAGCACCTCCTGCTGCTCGTCGGCCAGGTGACGCACGATCACATCGGAATAGCCGGCCTCGCCCAGCCCGGCGATCGCTTCGGCGACCTCGTCCGGGCCGCCGACGATCGTCGCCGACGGATCGAGCCCTCGGTACCCGCGGGCGAGGACGGGCCCTGCCACGCGGTGGGCATCGGCGTGGTCGGCGCCGACGTGGACGTCGCGACGCATCGCGATCGCAGACGGCTCGCGACCGTGCCGCGCGCACGCCTCTCGGTACCGCGCGAGCAGCTCGCGCGCGGCCTCGGGGGTCGGCTCCGGCCCTGCGAGCCACCCGTCGCCCAGGCGTGCGGCCCGGTCGATCGCCGCGGGCGCGTGCCCGCCGATCCACACCTCAACCGGCTCGGGCGGCAGCGGTGTGATGCGTCCGCCCGTGGGAAGCGGCTCGCCGGCGAGCAGCGCGCGCACCGTGGCCAGCCCGTGCTCGAAGGAGGAAGGCCGGCGACGGATGTCGGCGCCCATGCCGGCGAACTGCTGCTCGCCCCCGCCGATCGCGCACTGCATGATGAACCGTCCGTGCGCGACCGCCGCGAGCGTACCGATCTGCTCGGCGACCAGCACCGGGTTCCACAGCGGCAACAGGAACAGGCAGCCTGCGGGCCGCTCGTCCCACTCGGCGAGCAGGCGCCCCAGCATCGGGGTGTTCTGGTAGTACGCCGTCGGGCCGGTGAGATGGTGATCGCCGACGAACAACGAATCGAGCCCCGCGTCCCGCGCGGCGCGTGCGCGTTCGATCATCCAGCGCGCGCCCGTCCGCGCGTCATCGACTGGATAACCGCTGCGCAGCGAGACCCCGACCCTCATGACCCGCCTAGGTTATCGGCAACGATCTCAACGCCTCTCTAGCCGAACGCGCGGTTGCCCCAGCGGTTCAGGTGCGTGATCTGACCGACCGGCTTGCGCGTTGTCGGGCCGTAACGGCCGCGCGGCCAGCCGAGCGGAACCACGCATACGGGTTCGACCCTCAGCGGGAGGCCGAGCGCGCGCCGCGCCGCGATGCGGTTCCACAGCGGCAGCGTGGTCAGCGCCGCGCCCAAGCCCGCGTCACGAGCAGCGAGCAGGAGGTTCTGCACCGCGGGGTAGATCGAGCCGTACCGCGACGCCCGGTAGAGCCACGGCACCGGCCATGAGATCCCGCGCAGGCAGGGCACGATCAGCACGGGGATCTCGTCCCAATGCTCGGCTTGCCACGAGACCGCGTCGGCGATGCGACGCCGTGACGGGTTGCGGCTGGTGAGCATGTAGAACGCGCGCGCGTACACCGACCACGCGATCCGGTTCTGCCTGCCCAGCGCGGCCTTGACCTTGGCGTCGCGCACGACCATGAACTCCCAGGCCTGGCTGTTGCTGCCCGTCGGCGCCTTGGTCGCAAGCTCGATGCACCGCAGGATGACCTCGTCATCGACGGGCTCGTCACGCAGCCTCCTGATCGCGCGCTGGGTCCGGATCGCTTCCTCCAGCTCCATCTCCACCTCCTCCTCGGTGCCGGATGCTACAGGCAGGGACCCGCCTCGCCGGCGTCGACCTACCTGGGGGACCAACGTCGATGGAGGCAGCCATGCGGACGAAGACCATCATCAGCGCGGCGCTCGCGCTGCTCACCCTGTTCCGGTAGCCGGGAGCGCGCACGAGCACTGCACCTCGCAGATCTACCTGTGACTCGGACACCGACTACATCTATCCCGGGGCCGACACCCTGGTCGCGCGCTGGCTGGAGGGCAGCGTGCCCGCGTTCGGCACCCTCGAGTTCGCGGGCGAGACTCACCAGCTCACCTTCCGGGAGACGACCAATGGTCTCGGTGCCGTCGTGGACTCGCAGCAGATCGCGATCGACCCGGCGGACTCTGTGTCCGGCGGCGACGCCGTCGTCACCATCTGCCGCGACGCCGAGGGAACCAGCTGCGACACGCGGGTGTATCGAACGCTGGGCTAGAGTGTCTCGTTAGGATAAGGGAGATTTCCTGCCGTTCAGGGCGCGATCTGCGCCTCGAGTGCAAGGCGCGAGGAGGGCGCATATTCAGGGAGTATGCAACCGACGAGCAACGCAGCAATCGGGGATGCAGGCGCGTTCTGACGGTAAAAGGATTTCCCTTACGAGACACTGACCAGTGTTGCGAGTCAGTGATTCGCATCATTGGTCGTTCCCCAGGTGTTGGGCGGGCCAGCGTATGTTTGAGGTCGTATAGCGCCCTCATCCATACGGGAAGCAAGAACTGGATCGCTGCCCCCGGTCACATGCTGCCCGACATTCTGACTCGCGACGACTAGATGTGCTCGCGCTCGGCCGGCGCGGCGGACGGAGGACCACCCTGTCTGCGGCCTCGCATCGCCGTCCAGAGCAGGAATCCGGCGACGGCGAGCACCAGCGCGACCGCGAAGCCGACGACAGTTCCCCACGGCGTGCCGGGCGCCGGGTCGGCGACCACGCCGGGCGTGAACTCGACCTCGCCGGTCGGGGTAGGCGACGGCGTGGACTGACCGATGGGACGCTGCTGGCCGAACTCCGGAGGCGACTCCTCGCCGCCGCCCCCGCAGGAGAACTCCGGCCCTCGGTCGCGGTTCACGTCGGCGTTGATGCCGTCGGTGACGAAGCCCGCGGCGACCACGATCTCGGCTGCGCAATCCGGACCCGAGGTTTGCACGAACCACTCGTGCGGCGGCTGATCCCGATCAACGCCACACCCGAAGCCGAACCTCAGCTTGTACGTGCCCGGCCTCAGACCGAGGATCTCGTACTCGAAGCCATCGACGCACACGCCCTTAGCCTCATCGAGATCCGGCAGGCGGAACGCCTGGACCCAGACCTGCCCGCCCCCACCTTGCGCCGTCGTCTCGAAGAACACGCGTCCCGAGATGCCGCCCGTCCCGGACTGTTGTGCGATCGCAGGCGCGACGGCGAACGAGAACGCGACGAGCGCGACCAAGACCCTGCCGAACCGATGCATGCGCGCACGGTACCATCCCGGCGCGCGCGCGACCGGGACCCGCGGTTTCACCCCTTTCGGGGGACGGCGCAGGCGTCGGTCAGGGGGCCGTGCTCGATCGGCGTGAGTCAGGTCGTGGTTACGGGATGTCGTGGTTACGGGATGAGGAACGAACCGTATTGGACGACGTTGTCCGACGTCGATCCGTTCGAGACTCCGGCCTGGATCGACGCGGTCATCTGTGCGGCATCGCTGTCGGGCGAGATCATGGCGCCGGAGGTGAAATGCGGCGCGACAGGGTCATCGACCGGCACGATCATGCGCACCTCGTCGTTCTCGAGGTCGAAGACCCCTTCGATCCACTTGAGGTGGATGCACGTCGAGACGACCCCGATCACCTGACAGCTGCCGCGGAGACGGAACGCTCCCGTCACATGGGTTAGCGCGCCCTCCGGATCGTCAACGAAGGTCGTCCCGCTGGCGACGTCGGACATCTTGGCCTGGACCCAAGGCGA
>Ga0214471_10004294_pt1 | contig 11019 bp, 15 predicted proteins | sample RVTome_5_FD_207665 | JGI IMG/M metagenome (GOLD analysis project Ga0214471, IMG submission 207665) | Soil microbial communities from uranium-contaminated site in the Upper Colorado River Basin, Wyoming, United States - RVT142D155 | ecosystem: Environmental > Terrestrial > Soil > Contaminated >... | reverse complement strand
GTACGGCCCGGCGTGGCGAGCCCCGGAAGGTCCGCGCGATACACGCCCGCGACATCCTCGGCGTCGGGCGCACCGCCGGCGCATGCGAGGAGACCCAGCAGCACGACGATCCCAGGCAGCGGCACGGCACGCATTCGCAGTCCCCTCCCCTCCACCATCGTCGCCGACACCCGCGGTCGCGCGGACGTCGCGCGGTGGACGTCCCGGAAGCTACGCGTCGCGCGCACCGGGATGAAGGGAGGCACGGCGACCCTTGGCCTCAAAGCTACGGCCTGCCGTCCCTCGCGCCACCCGGCTATCCTATGGCCCATGTCCGACCCCGTGCTCGTCGAGGCCTGCGTTGATTCGATCGAATCGGCGGCCGCGGCCGCCGAAGGCGGCGCGCGTCGTCTCGAGCTGTGCGCCAACCTGGTGGAAGGAGGCACGACCCCGTCCGCCGGCACCATCGCGCTGGCGCGCGAGCGCGACGTGGCGCTGCACGTGATGGTCCGGCCGCGCGGCGGGGACTTCTGCTACACCGCGCGCGAGTTCGAGAGCATGCGGCACGACGTGCGTGAGGCCAGGCGCTACGGCGCGGACGGCGTGGTGTTCGGCCTGCTGGCGCCCGACGGCACCATCGAGGAGGGCCGCACCCGGATCCTGATCGAGGAGGCCCGCCCGCTGCAGGTGACGGTCCATCGCGCGTTCGACCTCAGCCGCGACCCCGTCGAAGCGCTCGACACGCTGATCGCCCTGGGCGTGGATCGCGTGCTGACGTCGGGCCAGCAGGCCACCGCCCTGGAAGGCGTGCCCCTGATCCGGTCACTCGTGAAGCGGGCGGCCGGGCGCATCGGCATCCTTCCCGGCGGCGGGATCACGGCGGCGAACGTGGCCGACGTGGTGCGGGCCACTGGAGTGCGGGAGGTGCACGTGCATGCGGCGCGCTCGTTTTCGAGCCCCATGCTGTACCGCAACCCGCGGGTCGTGATGGGAGGACCCTACACGCCCGACGAGTACCGGCGGGCGGAGACCGCGGCCGATCAGATCGTGGCGGTCGTCCACGCCATCGCCGCGCTCCCCTAGGCGCTCCGGGCGGGCGCCGGGAACGCCGTCAGCCCGGGACGACCAGCATCGCGACGCGACCGCCGAGGCCGTCATCCACGCCGGCCACGCCGTCGGGCAACACCCAGTCGCCATTCGCGACCAGCGCATAGCCGTACGCCCCCGGCGGCAGCTCGATCTCGACCGACCAGCACCCGTCCTTCTCCGGGGTCAGCGGGGTGGGTGTCCAGCCGTTCCAGTCGCCAGCGACCTCTAGGCGCGTCGCCGGCGCCCGGTATCGGAAGGTGAGGCGTACCCGTCCGGCATCCGTACGGCGAGCCTCCACCTGCGGGGGCACGCGAACCGCGGCCGGGCCCCGGAGCGCGAAGATCCGCATTCCCACCTGGCCGTACGCCCCGCCCGTGAATCCGGTGAGGTCCCGTGGGTATCTGCCCGCGGAGGCCTCGATCGTCACCCGGTGACCGACGACGAGGGCCATCTCGACGGAGCCCCAGGGACCGTCCGAGAGATCGCCGGTCCTGATCCCCCCCAGGAGGCCAATCTGCGCCGGGCCGCCCGTGACACGCACGTGCGTGCCGAGGTCCGCGAACCGCAGGGTATCCCCTCCGATTCCCATCCCGGAAACGTCTACGGCCACCTGTGGGTGGGGATACCAGTACGCGCGCACCGAGCCGCTGGCAATGCGGCTCCACGATCCGTCGAGGGCGCGGTACGCGCCCGCGGCGGCTCCCGCCACCAGGTGCACGCGGGAGGCGCGCACCGCGAACATCGGGCCGACCGCTCCGATCCCGGTCGCGATGCCGCCTTCGATGGCGTTGAGGGTGGCGCCAGCCGCCAGGCCGAGCATGGCCGGGCCGGCGCCGACCGGCCAGAGGGCACTGCTCTGCGCACTGAGCTGGGTGGCCCAGCCACCGCCGACGAACCGCGACACCGCGGCCTCGAGTTGCGCCCCGACGGCGCTCCGCCCGATTCCCAGGCGCAGCCCCACGAACCCAGCCGAGCCATCCAGGGTGTCGGCGTAGCGCGTGCGGGCGCCGCCGAGCAAGAGCGATGCCTCCTGTGCGGCGAGGGGGAACGCACAGGCCAGGAGCCCGGCGGCTGTCAGCCAGCGGATCACTGCCGGCGCTTCTCTTTTCCCACCCCCTGGTTTGCGCCCGGGCCAATCGGCACCGCTCCCGGCCGCGCGTTACTCTGCCCGACGCCGCCCGCCATCGGTGGCAGGGGCAACCCGCCCCCCTGCATGATGCGGCGCGCCAGGTCGCTCATCCGCATGCCCTGGCCCGCCAGGCCCGCCACGACCGACGGCAGCTCGTAGAGTCGCGCCGGGTCCAGGTCCGTCCCGTAGGCCTCCACCACGGCCCGCACGGACGCCGCGTGCTCCAGCCCCTGCGCGTGCAGGGACGCGGCCACCATCAACCCGGCCCCCGCCGCCTCCGGCCCCGGCGCGCGGGACACCAGCTCCCGCACCTCCTCGGGCGTGAGCCCCCGCGCCAAGGCCTCCGCCGCACCGGCCACCACCGCGTCCGTGGGCTCGAGCATGCCTGCCGCCACCACGACGCCCCGTCCCGTTTCCAGACGGGCGCGGAGCTGCTCGAGGGCCAAAGCCACCCGTTGCGCCGGCACGTGCTTGGCCCAGCCTTCAAGCGCCTTGTCCAGCAACGGACCCGCCGGCATCCGCGCCGCGCGCGCCGCCGCAATCCGCTCGGCCACCACGTTCACGAACTCGGGTGGCGCGCCCCGCGCCGCCAGCTCGGCCCGAACGTCCCGCTCCTGGGCCAGCAGCGACGGCGCTACCGCCACCGCGGTCGCCAGCAGGACTGCCCACCGCAGCACGCTCATGATCGCACCACCCCCCGCGGACCGACGACCAACAGACTGTTCATCTGCCCGAATTCGTCCTCGACCTGTGCATGGGCCAGCGGATCGGGGATCCACGCGTTCCCATCCACCACGAACAGATACTGATACCGCCCCGGGGTGAGCGCGACCGTGACCGTCCACTGGTCCGGAGCCGAACCCCGCGCAAAGACGATGGACGAGTCGCTCCAGTCGTTGAACGAGCCGGCGAGGGCCACCCGTTGGGCTCCGGTCGCTCGAACCTCGAACCGCACCAGGATGGAACCGGTGGTCCCGTCGGGCGGCGTGGCGGCGGCTGGGGCCGAACCGGCGGGGGCCCGCGTCAGGAGGGCCGTCAGGGCCGACGAGGCCAGAATGAGCGTCACGGCGGCAGCCGCGGCGAGCGCCGGGCGGATCGAGACGGGCCGCGGCTCCGCCAGCCGCCGCCACCAGGTCGCGGGCAGCGGCCGGGGCCGCGCCCGGACGGCGGCCATGACGCGGCCGTCGAGTTCGTCGCCGAGCGACGGCAGACCACGCCCGTAGGCCTGCACGGCCGCCCCGAAGCGGTCCACGCGGGCCCGCTCCGCAGCGTCCTCCGGCGGCCCCCCCGCCCCTTCGGCATACCGGTGGGCCCCCGCGCTCCAGGTCGTCCTGCCGTCAGCCATCCAGCTCCTCCAGTTCCCGCCGGACCGATTCTCGTGCCCGGTGCACCCGCATCCGCAGCCGGTCCTCCCGCTCCCCGAGCAAGGCCGCCATCTCGGAGTACCCACGCCCATCCACATGCCGCAACACAAAGGCCTCCCGCTGCTCGGGCGACAGATGGTTCAGCGCCCGCTCCACCCGGTGCCGCAGGTCCTCGCGCTCGAGGCGCGAGTCGGCGCGCCCTGGCGCGGCGGCCGTCACCTTTTCCAGCGGAACGTGCGTCCGGTGCCGGGACCGCTGGTTGTGACACTGGTTCCGCAGAATGCGGAAGAACCACGCCCCGAACCGGTCGGGTTGTCGGCACGTAGCCAGCGCGTCGTAGGCGCGAATGCACGCCTCCTGCATCGCGTCGGCGGCCAGATCCGCGTCGCCGCAGGACGCCACGGCATACCGTCCGAACGCCTCACGATAGCGGCGCACCAGCACGCCGAACGCCTCCACGTCTCCGCGCAGCACCCGCCGCACGATCGTCCCGTCGTCCTCGGTGGTTCGGCCTCCCTTGCCGCCGCCGCCCGGGGCGGGCACGGGGGCGGCCCCAGCCGCTCCCCCACCCGTGAGCCCAGGGACCGTGGACGCCGAGTTCATGGGATAGACCCCGGAAGTGTGCGTTTCGTGACCGGCCGGCGGCCGGGAGCCCGGAACCGCGGGGCCCAGAAGTCCCTAAAGCGACGCCCCGAGGATCCGAACCGCAAGGAGGGCGGCATTCCGGGCCATCCCGATTCCCACCGTCCCCACCGGGCAGCCCGGCGGGAGCTGGGCGATGGCATAGAGGGCATCCACCCCGCGCAGGGGGCCCACGTCGAGGGGCAGACCGATGACCGGCAGGTCCGTGACGGCGGCCACGGCGCCGGGAAGGGCGGCGGCCAGGCCGGCGGCCGCGATGATCACGCGGTAGCCGTGCTGCCGGGCCTCGCGCGCGATCCGGGCGGTCTGCTCGGCATCCCGGTGGGCGGACGAGACGACGAAGTCGTAGCCGACCCGCGCGTCGTCCAGCGCCTTCATGGCCGGTTCCACCCGGTCCCGGTCGCTTTCCGAGCCGACGATGATCAGGACGGGGTTGGTCACGAGGGGCCTCGCCCAAGAAGGAGACTGACATTGTGCCCGCCGAACCCGAAGGAGTTCGACAGGGCCACGTCCACCTCGCGCCGCACGACGCCGCCCGCCGCGCAGTTGAGATCGCACGCCGGGTCGGGATCGTCCAGGTTGATGGTGGGCGGGATGGTGCCCCGCTCCAGCACGAGCACGCTGATGGCGAACTCGAGCCCACCCGCGGCTCCGAGGAGATGGCCCGTCATGGACTTGGTGGACCCGGCAATCAGCTCGCGGGCGTGCGACCCGAACACGTCCTTGATGGCCGCCACTTCCGCCGCGTCCCCATGGGGCGTGGACGTCCCGTGCGTGTTGATGTAGCCCACGCGAGTCGGGTTGACGTCACCGTCCGCGAGTGCCGCGAGCATGGCGCGCCTGGCCCCTTCGCCGCCGGGCGCGGGCTGGGTGATGTGGTAGGCGTCGGCCGACATGCCGTAGCCGAGCACCTCCGCGTAGATGCGGGCGCCGCGCGCCTGCGCGTGCTCGAGCGACTCGAGAATCACGACGCCGGCGCCGTCGCCCATCACGAAGCCGTCCCGGCCACGGTCGAACGGCCGGGAGGCGCGCTCGGGTTCGTCGTTCCGGGCCGACAGCGCCTTCATGTTGGAGAACCCGGCGATCGCCAGCGGCGTGATGGCCGCCTCCGCCCCGCCGGTGATCATCACGTCCGCGGTGCCGTCCTGGATCAGGCGCGTGGCCTCCCCGATCCCATGCGCCGAGGAGGCGCAGGCCGACACCGTGCAGTAGTTCGGCCCCTTGGCGCCGGTGCGGATCGAGATCACCCCGGAGGCGATGTCGGGGATGAACATGGGCACGAAGAAGGCGGACACGCGCTTGTAGCCCTGCGTCAGCGAGATGCGGCACTGTTCCTCGAACGTGCCGATGCCGCCGATGCCCGACCCGATGATCACGCCCGCCCGCTCGGGCTCGGGAACCTGGGTCCCGAGTCCGGCGTCCGCCATGGCCTGCGTGGCGGCCGCGATGGCGAATTGCAGGAAGAGATCGTACCGCTTGGCTTCCTTGCGGTCGATATACGGGGCGGGGTCGAAGCCCTTCACTTCGCAGCCGAACCGCACGTCGAGCTCGGACGGGTCGAACCGCTGAATCCGCGCCGCCCCGGACCGTCCCGCCAGCAGGCCGTCCCAGGTCTCCTCGACATTCAGGCCCAGGGGCGACACCACCCCCAGGCCCGTGACGACGACCCGGCGCCGCAACTACTTGCTTCCCATCTTCTCGTGGAGGTACTTCAGCGCGTCCCCGACCGTCCGCATCTTCTCGGCGTCTTCGTCGGGAATGTCGATATCGAACTCCTTCTCGAACGCCATCACCAGCTCGACCTGGTCGAGGCTGTCCGCCCCCAGGTCCTCCATGAAGCTCGCGTCGTCGGTGAGCTTCTCCCGCTCGACGCCCAGCTCCTCGGCGATGATGTCTCTGACCTTGTCCTCGACACTGCTCATGTGGTCCTCGTGAGAAGAGGGTTCTACATCACCATGCCGCCGTCGACGACGAGCACCTGGCCCGTAATGTAGTCGGCGTGATCGGATGCAAGAAAGAGGACCGCCCGCGCGACGTCGGCGGCCTGGCCGAGTCGCCCGAGCGGGATCTGCGCGCGCAGCGCGTCGCGCTGCTGGTCGGTGAGCGCCCGGGTCATGTCGGTGTCTATGAAGCCCGGGGCGACCGCGTTCACCAGAACGTTGCGGGATCCGAGTTCCCGGGCCACCGCCTTGGTCAACCCGATGAGCCCCGCCTTGGACGCGGCGTAGTTGGCCTGTCCCGCGTTGCCCATCAGGCCCACGACGCTCGTGATGTTCACGACGCGTCCCCACCGGCGCTTCATCATGCCCCGGGTGACCGCCTTGGTGAGGAGGAAGGCGCCCTTGAGATTGGCGTCGAGCACCGTGTCCCAGTCCTCGCCGCTCATGCGCGCGAGCAGCCCGTCCCGCGTGAGGCCCGCGTTGTTGACCAGAATGTCAATGGGGCCGAGGCCCTGTTCGACCTGGGCGACGGCTTCCGCCACCTGGTCGCCCACGGCGACGTCGGCGGCGACCGCGAGGGCCCGCTCCCCGAGCGCGTCGGCCGCGGCCCGCGCGCGCGCGCCGTCCCGACCGAGCACGGCGACCCCGGCGCCCGCGGTGTGGAGCGTGGCCGCGATCGCGCGGCCGATGCCCCGCGAGCCCCCCGTGACCAGGGCCACCCTCCCCGTGAGGTCCATCAGGCCGGCTCCCGCGTCAGGAACGCGTCCACCTCATCCGCGGTGCCAAGGCTGGTAACCGTGGCACCGGGCACGATCCGCTTCAGTAGTCCGGCGAGCACGGCGCCGGGTCCCAGCTCAAGGAAGGGCGCGCCGTTCGCGAGTGCCGCCGCGCGCTGCATGGAGGCCACCCATCGTACGGGGGCGATCAGCTGCTCGGCAAGGAGACGGCGCGCCGAGGCACCATCCCGCACGGGCTCGGCTGAGGCGTTGGCGACGACCGGCGCCGCCGGATCCCCCAGCGCGACGGCATCCAGGGCAGCCAGGAGCCCGTCCGCCGCGGACGCCATCAGCGGCGAATGAAACGCGCCACTCACCTTGAGCGGGAGGACGCGTCGGGCTCCCGCCTCCGTGAGCGCGCTCGCGGCGCGCTCCACCCCCGCCGGATCCCCCGAGATCACCGTCTGGTCGGGCGCGTTCAGATTGGCCGCGACGACGACCACGCCGTTCGCGCTCACCGCGGCACAGATCTCGGCCACGCGCTCGCCCGGCAGCCCGATGACCGCGGCCATCGTCCCCGGTCGCCGCGCGCCGGCCTCGAGCATCAGTTCCCCCCGGCGCCGGACCAGCCGCACCGCGTCCGCCAGGCCGAGGGCGCCCACGACCGCGTAGGCGGTGTACTCCCCGAGCGAGTGTCCGGCCGCCGCCACCGGCTGGAGATAGTCCCGCACCACGGCGTGAGCCGCGAGGCTGTGCACGAGGATCGCGGGCTGGGCGTTGTGGGTGAGGGTCAGTTCGCGCTCGGGCCCATCCCACATCAGGCGCGACAGCGGCACGTCGAGCGCGTCGTCGGCCTGCTCGAACACCGCGCGCGCGGCGGGAAACCGCTCCGCCAGGTCCCTGCCCATCCCCACGCACTGCGCGCCCTGTCCGGGACAGAGAACGACCGCCTTCACCACCGGATGGCCATCGAGGCCCAGGTAAAGCCGGCGCCGAAGGCCACCAGCAGGACGGTCATGCCGGGCTGGATCCGTCCCGCGCGGACGGCTTCGTCGAGCGCGATGGGGACCGACGCCGCCGAGGTATTCCCGTAGCGGTCCACGTTGACGTAGACCTTGTCCATCGGAATGTGGGCGTGCTTCGCGGTGGCCTCGATGATGCGGATGTTGGCCTGGTGGGGAATGAGCACGTCCACCTGTTCGCCGGTGAGGCCGGCCTGCTGCAGCGCGTGATCGCAGGCGTCCGCCATGGACAGCACGGCGGCCTTGAAGACCTCGCGGCCGGCCATCTTGATGTAGTACGAGCTGTCGCCGAGCATGGCCTCGCTGGGCGGCTGGAGGCTGCCGCCGCCCGAGCGATACAGCAGGTGCCCCAGCGACCCGTCCGACTTGACGTACGCGGACAGGATCCCGCGTCCGTCCGACGACGGCCGCAGCAGCGTGACCCCGACCCCGTCGCCGAACAGGATGGCGGTGGACCGATCCGTGGCGTCCATGATCCGCGTCAGCCGCTCCGCCCCCACCACGAGCACCGTCCGGGCGACGCCGGTCGCCATGATCCCCTCGGCCACCGTGGACGCGTACAGGAAGCCGCTGCACGCCGCTCCCACGTCGAACGCGGCCGCGTTCGTGGCCCCCAGCGCCGCCTGGATGTCGCAGGCCTGCGAGGGGAGGAGCCGGTCCCAGGAGGCGGTGCCGACGACGATGGCGTCGAGGTCGGCCGGCGTGAGGCCGGCGTCCGTCAGGGCGCGGCCGGCGGCGTCGCACGCCATGAAGGCGATGGTCTCGTGGTCCTCGGCGTAGCGCCGCTCGCGGATGCCGGACCGCTCGCGGATCCACTGGTCGGATGTGTCCAGGGTCCGCTCGAAGTCGGCGTTGGTCACGATCCGCGCCGGCGTATACCGGGCGGTCGCAGCGATCCGTGCGATAGGTCGTTTCATGCGGCCGTCCCGCCCGCCAAGTCGGCGCCGATATGCTGGCTCAGGTGATTCTCCGCCGCGCGCAGCGCCACGCCGATGGCGTTCCGGATGGCGCGCGCCGGCGACCGGCCGTGGCAGATGATGGTAACACCCCGGACGCCGAGCAGCGGCGCGCCCCCGTACGTCGAGTAGTCGAGGTGCGCGCTGATCCGACGCATCCCCTCGCTCTGGAGCAGTGCGGCATCCATATCCTGTTTGAGGAGGGTCACGAAGCGGTGGGCGATCTCCTCGTAGAACTTGAGCACGACGTTCCCGACGAACCCGTCGCACACGACGACGTCCACGTTGCCGCGGAGGAGGTCGTGGCCCTCGACGTTGCCCAGGAAGCGGAACGCGTGCGCTTCGCCGCGGAGCAGCTCGTGCGCCTCCTTGACCGCCGCGTTGCCCTTCTCCGGCTCTTCGCCGATCGAGAGCAGCCCCACCCCGGGGTCCGGACGCCCGAGGACATCCCGGGCGTAGACCGCGCCGACGTGCGCGAAGCCCCGCAGCTCGCGCGGCGAGCAATCCACGTTCGCGCCAATGTCGAGCACCAGGACGGGATCCGCGGCGGTGGGAAACAGCCCGCCGATGGCAGGCCGGTCCACGCCGGCGTGGAGCCCGAGCATGAGCGTGCTGGCGGCCATGACCGCGCCCGTGTTGCCGGCCGAGATGAACGCGTGCGCGCGCCCTTCCCGCTGGAGGCGGAGACCAACGCCGATGGACGATTGTGGCTTGCCACGCACCGCGGCAAGCGGCTTCTCCGCCATGCCGACGACCTCGGGCGCGTCCACGATCTGGAGCCGCGGATCCCGGACGCCGAGCCGCGCGATCTCGGCCTCGACCGCCGCGGTCTGTCCGACGAGCAGGATTTCGGCGGAGGGCGGGAGGTCGGCGAGCGCCTCGGCGGCCCCGGCCACCGGAACCGCCGGCGCCGTGTCTCCACCCATCGCGTCGAGCGCGATGCGCATCAGGTCAGGCGCCCTCGCCTACCTCGACGCGCTTCTTGCCCGCGTAGTACCCGCAGGTGGGGCACACCCGGTGGGGCCGCTTGGGATCGCCGCAGCGCGGGCAGGCCTGCACCGCAATGGGTGCCGCCTTGTAGTGCGTGCGCCGCTTGCGCTTGCGCGCCTTGGACGTTCTGCGCTTCGGGACTGCCATGACCTACCTCGATTCCTTGTCGTTCCGGAGCGCCTGGAGCGCCCCCCACCGGGGATCCGCCGGGGGGGAGCACCCACACTCCCCCTGATTCAGATCGGCGCCGCATCGGGCGCAGAGTCCGCGGCAGTCCTCCCGGCACAGCGGGAATTCCGGCATGGCCAGAATGAGGGCCTCCCGGACCGCGTCTCCCAGATCGATCTCCACGGCCCGCGGCGGGAGAATGACCGCCGCCGGATCGTCGTTGTCCTCGTCTTCCGTGAACAGCAGTCGCACCGGCTCGTCCACGTCCACCCGCACGGGTGTGAGGCAGCGCCGGCAGGCGGCCTGCACCTGCGTCCGCACGTGGCCGGCCCAGTAGTAGGAGCCGGCCCCGGCGGCCATCAACCGTCCGGCCACGTCCACCCGGCGGGTTGGAACGGTTTCGAGATCCGCGAGCGCGGGGTCGGTGGCCGGGATCTCCGCATCGGTCTCGACCGGGCCAGCGGCCGCCGCGCGCAAGTCCACGCGCAACATAGCCAGTAAACGTACCCGTGACACGGACTTGCGTCAACGATCCACCTCAGCCCCAGAGCCGGGTCCGCTCGCCCTCGCTGAAGAAGAACCCGATCTCCCAGGCCGCGTTCTCGTCGGAATCCGACGCGTGAATGGCGTTCCGTTCCTTGGACTCCGCATAGAGCTTCCGGACCGTGCCCGGCGCCGCCTCGGCGGGATCGGTCGCGCCGATCACCGAGCGGAGCTGCGCCACCGCGTCGGGCCGCTCCAGGATCAGCGGCACGCAGGGCCCGGACGTCATGAACGCGCACAGCGACCCGTAGAAGGGGCGGCCCCGGTGCACCGCGTAGAATGCCTCGGCCTCCGGCACCGACAGGCGGCACATCCGCAGCGCCCGGACGGTGAACCCCGCCTCCTGGAGGTGCGCCAGGACGCGGCCGGATTGCCCGGACGCCACCGCGTCCGGCTTGATGATCGCCAGGGTCTGCGTACCCGCCATGCCGTCTCCTCGACTCGTCAGGGGTCCGGGAGTCACGGCCCGAACAGCCGTCGC
>Ga0214471_10004293_pt1 | contig 11019 bp, 9 predicted proteins | sample RVTome_5_FD_207665 | JGI IMG/M metagenome (GOLD analysis project Ga0214471, IMG submission 207665) | Soil microbial communities from uranium-contaminated site in the Upper Colorado River Basin, Wyoming, United States - RVT142D155 | ecosystem: Environmental > Terrestrial > Soil > Contaminated >... | reverse complement strand
GACCGCCAGGCGCGGCGCGTCGTAGGTCCAGAAATCGGACCGCGTCACCGAGAAGCCATCGGCCAGCACGCGGGCGTCCGCCCGGGCCTGCGCCCGCGGCAGCTCCTTGGCCCACTGCTTGGTCCGGACGAGCGCAACCGCAGCAGAGAGGTCGACGTAGCCATAGCCGACCTGCCAGAACGGCAGGGCGCTGCCGTTGGGCGCGGCGACCGGCGTGGCCGTCGCCTGCAGGGCGGAGCGCACCTGGTCGACGGTCAGGTTCGGGTTCGCCTCGAGCAGGACCGCCACGGCACCCGCGACGTGCGGCGAAGCCATGCTGGTGCCCGAAGCGGTCGTGTTCTCGCCGGGCGGGCAGGGTCCGACCGCGGTGCCGGCCGTGTCGCACGTCGAGCTGATGTCCACGCCCGGCGCGGTGACGTCCGGGTGATAGACCCCGATGCGATCACCCGTGAAAACGGTGTGACCTCCGGAGCCAATGGTCACGGGCTGGGAGTTGTCGAAGGTCAGCCCGTTCGAGCTGAAGTCGCCCCGGTGGTGGTCGATCGTACCGGCCGCGACCGAGATCACCCAGGGTGCCTCGGAGAAGGGGTTGAGGCTCATCTCGACGTCCTCGTAGCCGCTGTTGCCGGCGGCGAAGACGACGACCACGCCCTGGTCGGCGACCGCCCTGGTCACCACGTGCACAGGGTCGCGCGGGTCGAACATTCGGTAGGAGTTGCCCCAGCTGTTATTGACGACGTCGATCCCCCACAGGTCGGGCTGATCGAGCATGTGGTCGTACGCGGTCACCACAGCGGTCGTGAACAGGACTTCGCCGATCGAGTAGCAGACCAGGCTTGCGTCAGGCGCCACTCCATAGCGGCTGCCATCCGCGACGCTTGTGCTGTCCGCGGCGATGATGCCGGCGACGTGCGTCCCGTGTCCGCTGCCCAGGTCCGTGTTCTGGTACGGACCTTCTTCGATCGGTACCACGATGGTGGTGCTGGAGTCGGGCGGCAGGTTGACGTACTCGCCGCTGTACAGCTTGACGTTATGGGCCACGTGATCGGCCAGGTCCGGGTGGCTGGCGTCGCAGCCACTGTCGACCACGGCCACAGTAACGCCCTCCCCGGTCAGGCCTGCGGCCCGCAGCGTGGCAGCGCCCATGGCGTCCGACGACGCGGTGTCGAAGAGCTCGATCGGCTCATCCGGGTAGACGTCGTTGGCCGCACCGCCGGTGACCGCGGCCTGCATGGCGGCAACCGGTCCGCGAACCAGCGCCAGCGGGACATTGCGCATCGGCTGCACAGTCAGGCCAAGTCCTTCGAGTGAGGCGACCTGGGTGGCGGTTGGAACCGCGTCGAAGGTGCCGATGCCTCGGACCACGGCCGTCGCCTCATGGGCCGCCAGCAGGTTGCCGAGACCGATCGGTGTCTCGATCAGGGCGCCCGTAGGTCGGGCTGAGATTGGCAGCGCGGCCATGGCCGCCGCCACGATGAGCGCGGCGATGAGCGCCAATCGCCGTGGCTGCGGGAGGGTTGTGGAACGACTCATGACTCGGAGGCTCCCTCATGCTGTCTTGGTTGTCCGTGACACCCCAGATAGTGGTGTCGCTCGCACGCTAGCCACCTCCGGCAGTGGTGTCAAGGGACTGCATGACGCATGCCAAGCGCCTGGTCGCCTGCCAGAATTGGGTGGTGGCCGACATGCTGATCACCGACCTCCTCCGGGACGAGGGCTTTCGGCGGCCCGACGCCCAGTCGGTCGCTCGATCCGCGCTGGAGGCAGCCGGTCTCACCAGGGCTGGCAAGCAGGGCATGGCCGGCGAGAAGCTGGAGCGCGCCCGCGACGCGCTCGGCCTCCGCCTCGTCCGCCACTGCTCCGACCCGGCCTGCGCTGCCGCCGTCGCCGACGACGGCCGTCAACCGGTCGAGGTGGAACGGGCGCATTGCTCGGTCTGCTCCGGCTCGAACAACACGCGGGCGCTGCGGCGCATGGCGGTGGCGTGCCAGGCGGCTCACGTGCGACGGGTGCTGGTGGTCGGCGGCAGGCGGCCCATGTACGTCGAGATGGAGCGCACCCTCGCGAGCGCGCCGCTCGACCTGCGGTTCGTCGATGGCACCAGCAACCTGCCGAATGGGACCGATGCGCTGCGAGACTGCGCCTGGGCCGACCTGCTCGTGATCTGGGCGCCGACACCGTTGCCGCACAAGGTCAGTGACCTCTACCGGCCGGAGGTGTGCGCCGCCCGGCATCGCGTGACGGTTCACCGGCGTGGGATCGAGGCGCTGGCGACCGAGGTGGTCGAGCACCTGTCGCGACAGGCCTAGCGGATGACGCCCTCGGCGCGCAGGCTGCCGATCTCGTCGGCGGTGTAGCCGGCCTCCGCCAGCACCGCTTCGGTGTGCTCCCCCAGCCGCGGTGGCGCGGCCCGCAGTGGAAGCCGCTCCCCGTCGATGCGAATCGGATCCGGCGGCAGCCGCATTCCGTCCGCCTCCTGCGTCCAACCGCCCCGGTGAAGCTCCTGCATCGCGGCCAGCGCTTCGCTGACCCGGTTGACGGGACCGGCGGGGACGTCGGCCGCGGCCAGTGCCGCCAGCAGCTCATCGCGCTCCCGGCCCGCGATGGCTGCCGCGAGCAAGGGCTCCAGCTCGTCGCGATGAGTCACGCGGCCCGGGTTGGTGGCGAATCGCTCGTCCGCGGGGAGCTGGAGGACCTCCAGCAGCCGGCGGAACTGGTGGTCATTGCCGACCGCAACCACCAGGTGCCCGACCCGCGCGGCGAAGGCCTGGTACGGCGCGATGTTCGGATGCGCGCTCCCCCACCGGCCCGGCTCCTCACCGGTCGCCAGGTGATTGCCGAGCACGCCGACGAGTGCCGCGACGCTCGCCTCGACGAGGCTCACGTCGATGCGGCGGCCTCCGGCGGCGCCGCGGCCCCTGCCCACCAGCGCGGCCAGGGCGCCGACGGCAAGCTCCAGGCCGGCGAGCAGGTCGAGCACCGCCACGCCCACCTTGGTCGGCGGTCCGTCCGGCTCGCCCGTGACCGCCATGAGCCCGCTCGTCGCCTGGGCCAGCAGGTCGTAGGCCGGCCGCTCGGCGTCCGGCCCCGGAAAGGCGCCGATGGCGGCAACGACCAGGTGCGGATGCGTCGCCGCCAGCCGCTCGGCGGCCAACCCGAGCCGCTCGGCGGTCGAGGGACGCGCGTTGTGCACAAGCACGTCGGCGTTGGCCGCCACCCGGTCGAAAACCGCACGGCCGGCATCGGTCCGGAGGTCGACGACGAGGCTGCGCTTGTTGCGGTTTACCGATGCGAAGTAGGCGCTCCGCCTCTCCTCCGGCGCGCCCCACCACGGCGGCCCCCAGGCGCGCGACTCGTCGCCATCGGGCGGCTCAAGCTTCATGACATCGGCACCCAGGTCGGCGAGGAGCATGGTCGCGAACGGCCCGGCCAGCACCCGGGAGCAGTCGAGCACGCGGATGCCCGTCAGTGGTGCGGGCGGGTCGCTCATGCGCGCCAGCCTAGACCGATGACCGGGCCGGCGCGATTCGTTTGCCCACCCCGCCACCGGCTGTCAGCATCACGGAATGAAGGTCGGTCTGATGGTTCCCTTCTCCGAGGGCGAGGAGGGGGCTCGTTCATGGGCCGAGCTGCGCGCGCTGGTGCAGGCCGCTGACGACGTCGGCCTGGATTCGATCTACGCGGCCGACCACCTGCTCTTCCGGGAGGCTGAGGAAGGCGAGGCCAGGACGGTCGGCATCCACGAGGCGTTCACCATGCTGGCCGCCTTCGCCGCGGTCACCCGGCGCGCCGAGGTCGGACCGCTCGTCGCCGCGATGCCATTCCGGAACCCTGCACTGCTGGCCAAGATGGCGGCCGGCATCGACGAGATCGCCGACGGACGCTTCGTCCTGGGCGTCGGCTGTGGCTGGCACGAGCCGGAGTTCGCGGCGTTCGGGTACGAGTTCGATCACCGCGTCAGCCAGTTCGCTCAAGGGATGGAGATCCTGGCCGGCCTGCTGCGCACCGGACGCGCCGACTTCAGCGGCCGCTGGCAGTCCGCACGCGACGCCGAGCTGTTGCCGCCCGGCCCGCGTCCCGGCCGAATCCCGATCCTGATCGCCGGCAAGCGGCCGCGCATGCTCTCCCTGGTCGCGCGCTACGCCGACCGCTGGAACGCGGCGTGGTACGGCCATTGGGAGGACGCGGACGAGCTCCGGCAGCGGCTGGCCAGGCTGCGCGACGCCCTGGAAGCGGCGGGTCGCGATCCGGCGACGCTGACCCTTACGGTCGGATTGGACGTGACATTCCCCGCCCTCGCTCCCGATGCGCGGACGGACGGCGTGATCGCCGGCACGGCCCAGGAAGTGGCCGAGGCCTTCCGCGCCTACGCCCAGGCCGGCTTCGAGGAGGTCATCTGCCACTGCGAGCCGGCGACGCCCGATGGCATGGCCGAGCTCGGCCGGGCCGCCGCCCTCACCCGAGGCTAGCGCGAGAAGACGACGTGGCGTCCGCCGCGTCGTCGGATGCGTGCCAGCACCGGGCCAACGATCCGGACGCCGCACACCGCACAGCGTGACCAGCGTCCATCGCGTTCCAGGCGCACCCGGTGCTCGGGGACGATGACCCGCGCCGGCGGCAGGGCACGACGACGCAGGCGCAGCGCGACTCGACGCTCCCTCCATGCGGCCTCCGCACCCGGCAATCCGAGTGCGCGAGCGTGGCGCAGCGACGACGGGTAGCGCGCCGACTCGCCCGCCAGCGCCGCGTGGTCCGGGATGCCATGGCGCCGGTAGAGATCGAAGGCGAGGGCGTAGAACGCGGCGTCGTGATGCGCGATCCGCCGCCGGCGACGGCGGGGTGTCGGGGCGAGCCAGTGCGCCAGCTCGTGGAGGAGGGTCAGCCGCTGATCGAGCGCGTCGCTGCCGGCCACCAGCGAGATCGCATCGCTCGCGCGCCGCGTGACCCCCGACGAGGTGGGGTGCCGGCGTCGGCGCCAGCCGAGATGCGGCTCCTGGCGCGAGGCGGCGGCGCACACGTCGGCGACCAGCGCCCGGGCCCAGTCCGGCGCCTCAGCCATCGGCCTGGGTCTTGGGCTTTGCCTGGGTCTTGGGCTTTGCCTCGGTCTTGGGCTTAGGCTCGGGCTCGGGCTTGGGCTCGGCGCGACGCTCGCGCAGGATGCGGCCGACCTCCACCACCCACGCGTCGAGATCAGGATCGGCGTATGACTCCTCGTCGTAGGTGAAGCCGATCATGTCCGCGCCATGTGCGTCCGCGTACTCCAGCGGGGTCTGCTCGCGGTACGGAAAGTGACGCCGGGCGAGCGCCTCGCGACCCCCGCTGGCCCTCGGCCGGTCGCCTGCCCCCAGGCGGGCATCGTGGCGCTCCCGCCAGCGGCGAGTGAGGCGATCGAGCCGATCGCGCGGAGTGCCCATCGGCGCTAGCCTAGCGCGCCGGCGAGCAGGCTAGCGGGCGGTGGCGCCTTCGGCGACCCCGTCGGTTGCGGCGCGGGCTGCGCCGGAGGCATCGGTCTGCATCGGTCCTTCGTAGAGTCCGAGCCGGGCGACAGCCCGTTGCAGGCCGCGCGGCGCCCACCAGTTGAGCGCGCCCATGACTCGCATGAAGGCCGGCACCAGGATGCCGCGCACGATGGTGGCGTCCACCAGGACGGCCAGCGCCATGGCGAAGCCCAGGGCCTTGATCATGACCACGTCGCCAAGGGCGAACGCGCCGAAGACGCCCACCATGATCAGCGCCGCCCCGGTGATGATCCCGCCCGTGACGCCGATCCCCTCGGCCACGGACCGATTGTTGTCGCCGGTGGCGACGTACCGCTCCCGGATCCGTGACAGCAGCAGGACCTCGTAGTCCATCGAGAGGCCGAACAGGATCGCGAACATGATGACCGGCGTGCTGGCGATCACTGTGCCACCCGCCTCGAAGCCGAGCAGGCTCGACAGGTTGCCGTCCTGGAAGATCCAGACCAGCGCCCCGAACGAGGCGCTGATGGAGAGGAGGGACATGAGGACCGCCTTGACCGGCAGCAGGACCGATCCGAAGGTCAGGAACAGGACGATGAAGGTGACGCCGATGACGATCGCAACCGCGACCGGGATCGCAGCGTCGAACGCAGCCAGGAAGTCGGAGGACTGCGAGGCGAGGCCCGCGGTCAGCACCTGGGCACCCGTCGGAGCCTCGATCCCGCGCACCTCCTGGACGAAAGCGCGGCCGGCATCGGTGTCCGCGTCGATCCGGCTGGCCACCTGGAGACGCGTCGTGTCGTCGCTGATCCAGCCGCCGATGTAGTCGTTGAGCTCGGCCGGCCGCTCGTCGGCCGGGACCGTGAGCAGCGGCAGGTATTGCTCTGCCGTCATTCCCGGCGGAGGCGTGAGCAGGCTGTCGACCTGGGTCGCGCCGTCCACGCCTGCGAGGCGATCGGCGTAGGCCCCCAGGGCGGCTTGACGGTCAACGTCCAGCTCGCTGTCCGGGAACTGGAGCGCCACGATCACCGGATTGGAGTCGCCGCCCGGGAACTCGTCGCGCAGCACCTCGAACCCGGTCCGCGCCGAGCTTGGCGGCAGGTCGTCGAGGTTGCCGCCGGTCGACAGCTCGAGATGGAGGAAGGGCAGCCCGGCCAGCAGCAGGATTGCCAGTGCAGGCGCGGCCACCTGCAGCGGACGTCGCATCACGAAGCGGGCGATTCGCGACCAGACGCCGTGGCGCTGCTCGGCCGGTTCGTTGCCGCTGGCCGGTCGGATGAATGCCGGCAGCGGGACGCGCAGCCGGTTGACGCGCGGGCCGAGCATGGCCAGCAGTGCCGGCAGCGCGGTCAGCCCGAAGAGGAGGGTCGAGACCACCACCAGCACACCACCGATGCCCATGCTGCGCAGGGCTGGAGCGGCGAAGACGATGAGCGCGGTCAGTCCGATGGCCACCGCGATCCCGGAGACGGCGACGGCCTTGCCGACGGTGGCCATCATCCGCTCGATCGCGCGCTCGACGTCGTGGCCGGCGCGAAGCTCCTCGCGGAAGCGGCTGACCATGAAGAGCGAGTAGTCGATCGCCAGCGCCAGGCCGATCATGGTCGCGATGTTGGTCACGAAGATCGACATCTCGATCTGGCCCGCCGTGATCGAGATCGCCGCGAAGGCGGTGCCGAGCGCCATGCCGGCGATGAGCAGCGGCAGGCCCGCACCAACCACCGTGCCGAAGACGACGAGCAGGATGACGAGCGCGACCGGCAGGCTGATCAGCTCGGCCTGCAGCAGATCCCGCTCGATCGCCGCGTTGAACTGCTGCTGCAGGAGCGGCACGCCGGTGATGGTGGTCTCGATCCCGGCGGGCGGGTCGACCAGCGCGGCCAGCCGCTCCGCGTCGGCGGTCGCGTCCGCGCGATCCTGCGTCAGGTTGATGACCGCGAAGGTGGCGTGCCCGTCGTCGCTGATCAGGCTCGGATCCGGAACCGATCCGTAGGTGACCACCGAGTCGACCGTCTCGTCCGCGGCCACCCGCTCCAGGCTGCCGGCGACCTTGTCCTGGAAAGTGGCCGACGCGGCGTCAGCGGCCTCGTCGCGGTAGATGACGAGCATCTGCTCTTGGCTGGCGCCGAAGCGCTCCTTGAGCAGCGCCTCGGCTCGTTCGGTCTGCGAGCCGGGGATCTCCCAGCCGCCCTGCGACAGCTCGCCGCCCCAGCTGACGGCGGCCACGTTGATCGCGATCACGATCGCCAGCGCGGCCGGCACCAGCCAGCGTCGGAACCGATAGTCGAACCTGCCAAGGGCGGCGAACACGCGAGAGACCTCCATCCGATGTGAATGATCGTTCAGTTCTGGTAGTCGCCAATCTAGCGCTTGCGTAATCCCGGTGTCAAGCCCAGAATGAACCGATGTTCACCGTCAGCACCGACGCCGCGGTCGCCCGCGAGCCGGCGACCGCGCACGCAGCCGAGATGCGCGAGCGGATCATGGCCGGCGCGCAGCATGCCTTCGCGGCATCAGGCTACCGCGCCACCAGCGTGCCGGCCATCGCGCGCCAGTCCGGCGTCAGCGTGGGCCTCATCTACCGCTACTTCTCCAGCAAGGAGGAGCTGTTCCTGTCCGTCTGCCAGCAGAGCTCGGAGGCGCAGCTCAACGAGCTGGCCGCGCTGTTGGCCCAGATCCAAGATCCGCGCGCCCGCCTGCGCGCCGCCGTGGACCAGTTCGTCAGCTCGCTGACCAACGAGGGCTGGGGCGCGATCATGGTCCACGCCTGGGCCGAGGCGGACCGCAACCCTCGCCTGCGCGACCTGCTGGTGCGCGTCTTCGAGCAGCACCGCGGCTTCTCGGCGATGTTCATCCGCGAGGCCATCGCGCGCGGCGAGGCTCCGCCCGATACCGACGTCGAGTCGCTCGCCCTGGCGGCCGCCCTGCTGTTGCACGGCGCCATCGCGCACCAGGCGGAGCGAGGGCCGAACTTCGATCCCGAGGGTGTCGCGCGCGCCATCACGACGGTGCTGGGACAGCAGCTGCTGGCCTGACCGCAAGACCTGCGTCGCGGGCGGCCGCGCCGAGGGCGCAGCACTCCGGGTGCTATACCTGTCCCCTTTCGGAGGGAACCGCGCTCCGGCAGTACTGGTGGTGCATAGGGAGACACCAGCAACGCCGTTCCAAGTCGCATGCAGCACTCAGCGTGCTGACGGCTGCGTGCTGCCCTCACGTGCTGACGATGCGTACCGACGATGCCGCTACGGCTGCGTGCCGCGGCTCGTCCTGAACGGCAGCAGTTCGGTGACCGGTCGAGACCGCCTCGCTATCATCCGCGCGTGAGCGGCCGCGCGGGCACCCGAGCATGACCGTACTGGCGCCGGCCGGCTGGTGGCGCGGCCTGGGACGGCTGACCCGCTCCGGCAGCCCGGTGGAGGGGCTCTCGTGGGCCCTCTACGACTTCGCCAACACGATCTTCAGCTTCGCGATCGTCAGCTTCGCGATGGGACCCTGGGCCACCCGCTTCCTGGGCGAGGCGAGCGGCACGTTCCTCTTCACCCTGGCGCTCAGCATTTCGGTGGCGGTCAACGCGGCGGTCTCACCGGTGCTCGGCGCCATGTCGGACCGCACCGGTGGGCGCAAGCGCTACCTGTTCGTCTTCACCGCGCTGTGCGTGGTGTCGACCCTGTTCATCGGCTTCGTCGACATCGGCCTGGGGCTATTCTTCTTCGCGATCGCCAACTTCGCGTTCCAGGCGGCCCTCATCTACTACGACGCCCTGCTCCCGGACGTCGCTCGCCCCGGCATGCTGGGCCGGCTTTCCGGCGTCGGCGTGGCGCTCGGCTATGTCGGAACGATCGTCTCCGGGCTGCTCTTCGGCCTGACCGTCACCGCCGATGGCGAGACGACGGCGGCCAGCTTCCTGCTCATCGGCTCGCTATTCGCGATCTTCGCCATCCCGATTTTCGCGATCGTCCACGAGCGCACCGCCGGAGGGCAGCGCTTCAGCGCCGTCGAGGCGCTGAGCTCCTGGTCGCAGGTGGCCGACACGATCCGCAACGCCCGGCGCTTCCCGGGCCTGATGCGGTTCATCGTCGGTCGCTTCTTCTACACCGACCCGATCAACACCGCGATCGCGGTCATGAGCCTGTTCGCCATCAACGCCATCGGCTTCAGCCAGACCGAGGCGCGCTTCGTGCTCATCGGCCTCACCGTCGCGGCGGTGGTTGCCTCCTTCGGCTGGGGCATGCTGGCCGATCGGATCGGTCCCAAGCGGACCCTGATGTGGGTGCTCGGCTCCTGGGCGGTGGGGCTCCTGATCGTGGGGCTGACGCTCGAGCGGCTGCCGTTCCTGGCGGCAGGCGCCATCCTGGGCTCCGGGCTGGGGGGCGTGGCGGTGACCGACCGGCTCCTGTTGCTGCGCCTGGCGCCACCGCCGCAGGTGGGCGAGATGTTCGGCCTCTACGGCCTCGCCGGGAAGGCGAGCGCCGTGGTCGGGCCGCTGCTGTACGGCGCCATCATCGGCCTTCTGCAACCATCGCTCGGGCGCGATGCCTACCGAATTGCGATCCTGAGCCTGCTGGTGCTGATGGTGGTCGGATTCCTGATCGTGCGGAAGGTTCCGGAGGGGCGGGAGCCTGAGGCGGAGTCCCCGCTGGCCGTACCCTTCGAGCCGGCCATCGTCCCGCCCGGCGAGGTGCCGCGATGACGGTCGTGGTCGCGCACCGGGGAGCATCGGCCCATGCGCCAGAGAACACGATGGACGCCTTCCGGCTGGCGGTCGAGATGGGAGCCGATGCGATCGAGCTGGACGTGCACCGGACCCAGGACGGGAAGCTGGCCGTGATCCACGACGACACGCTCGACCGCACGACCGATGCGACCGGCGCAATCTCGGAGCTGAAGATGGACGAGATCCGCAAGGCCGACGCCGGCGCTCGCTTCGCGGCGCCGGACGGTTCCTTCCCGTTCGCCGGTCGCGGTCTGCAGGTACCGACCCTCGGCGAGGTCGTGGAGTGGCTGCCGGAGGGGATCGGCCTGGTGGTGGAGCTGAAGGCTCGGGGCGCGGTGGATGATTCGGTCGAGACGCTGCGCGACTCCGCCGTTCGCGCCGCAGGACTCGTCAGCGTGATCAGCTTCGACGAGGTCGCCATAGACCGGGCCCACGAGCTCGACCCCGAGCTGCCGACCGGCTACCTGCTGGTTCCGTCGCAGCCGTTCGAGCCCGCCATGCGCTGGGCGGTCGAGCGCGGCCACGTCGCGGTCCTGCCGTGGGATGGCGACTTTGGCATGGATCCGGCACCGATGCTGGCCCAGGCGCTGGCCTACGGGCGCCGAGTCGGCTGCTATGTCGTGAACGACCCGCAGCGCATGCAGCACCTCGCCGCCTACGGCGTCTGGGGCTTCGTCACCGACGTTCCGGACGTGGCCCGCCAGGCGTTGGGCCCTCGCTAGGCATAGACCGATGGGGTCGCGCCGCGGGCTGCGGCACGACCCCTCGTGCCTGGTTCAGATCCGGACGGCCGCCAGCTCTCCGAGCGCGCGCTTCGCCGCCTCGGTGTCGCTCACGCCGATGGCG
>Ga0214471_10004292_pt1 | contig 11020 bp, 8 predicted proteins | sample RVTome_5_FD_207665 | JGI IMG/M metagenome (GOLD analysis project Ga0214471, IMG submission 207665) | Soil microbial communities from uranium-contaminated site in the Upper Colorado River Basin, Wyoming, United States - RVT142D155 | ecosystem: Environmental > Terrestrial > Soil > Contaminated >... | reverse complement strand
CACCCGCACGGAGGCATGCCGGAGCGGCCGAACGGGCGCGCCTGGAGAGCGCGTAGGCGGGGGAACTCGCCTCGAAGGTTCAAATCCTTCTGCCTCCGCCAAGTGGGGACGGCTACGACGCGAAGAGCTGCGCGGGCGGGTTCACCAATGGGAGCTGGAGGTGCGCGCCCGTCTGGGTGACGCCCGACACCGGGCCCATCGCGTAGGAGAGCATGCCCGGGTTGCCGGGGACCGCCCACACGGTGTTCGAGCCCTGCAGGATCAGCCCGATGCGGCTGTCCTTGGTGAACGTGTAGTCCTGGGGCAGGAACGTCACCCGCGCGTGCATCCAGCCGCTCGCCGGCTTCGCCTTCGCGAGGCCGTCGCGGTAGTCGGTGTTGAGGAACCCGCGCTCCACCAGGTTGAGCGTGCCGTTCGGCAGGACCTCGACCAGGATCGGCGTCAGGTGCTGGCTCGGCGTGGCGGCGTTCACCCACGTGTCGAGCACCGCCCGGCCGGCGATCCGCACGTCGGCGGCCAGCGGCGGGGACTCGTGGTACAGCGAGTAGTAGCCGTGGCCGCGAACGATCTGCCCGTTCGGCCTGGCCATCTCGCGGTTCGCGGGGTCGCGGAGCGTCAGCTCCTCGCTGACGGTGCCGGGGTTGGCGTGCGCCCAGCCGCCGCCGGTGTTCTGCGGGGTCGTCGCGAGCCAGCCGTTCTCGCCGGTGGTCCCGACGGGTCCGACGCTCGGGACGCCGGGCACCGTGTCGAACGAGCGCCCGAGGTAGAGGTTCGTGTTCGTGGTGCCGGGCGGCGGCCAGGCGGCCTCCGGCGTGTAGGTCGCCTTCGCGCCGGCCGAGGTGCGGCCGAGGGTCTGGACCGCGGTCTCGTTCTCGACCCCGTTGTCGACGCCCTTGAGGTAGTGGTCGAAGAACCGGTCCTGGAGCGCGGTGAATGCGGCGGGAACCCCGCCGTGCGTCCCCTGGCTCATCACCAGCAGCTTCTGGGGCACGCCCTCGACGACCTCCTCGGTCTCCGGGTCGTCGACCGGGATCGCCTCGTACAGCGAGAGACCCTCGTCCTGCTTCACGTTGTAGTCCTGCCAGCCGTGCACGAGCATCACGGCCGCGCGAAACTTGTCGGCGTCCTTCCGGTAGTCGCGCTCTTTCCAGAACCGGCCGTAGTCCGGTGTGCGGCTGTAGCCCTCGCTGGTGTGCCCGAGCCAGTGCCGGTCGCAGTCCTCGGCCTTGGACATCAGCTGCACCAGGGGATCGGGCTCGTCGGGCGTCACGGTGAGCCCGAACCCGAAGTCGAACGCGAGCGGTGTGTCGAAGCCCTCGTCGGTGGCGGTCCGCGAGTTCCCGAAGTAGCGGACGCCGTCGTAGAACGCGTAGCCGTACCAGTGGCTGATGGCGGCGGCGGGAACGATCGCCTTCAGCTCGGGGATGCCGGTGGCGGCCACCATGTTCGCGGTGGTGCCGTCGTAGGAGGTACCGAGCATCCCGACGTTGCCGTTCGACCAGGGCTGGCGAGCCAGGAACTTCACCACGTCGACGCCCGACTGCTGCTCGTAGGCGCCGCCGTAGTCCCAGCACCCCGTGGAGCCGCGGGTCCCGATCACGTCCGCGACCGCGCGCACGTAGCCCTTCGGGATGTACCGGGTGGCGACCCCGTCGGCCGCGGTGGAGGCGTTGGCCTCGCCGAGCGAGTTGTAAGGGGAGTAGGTCAGGAGGACCGGCCCGGGGGGCGCGGCGGTGTCGCGCCGGACCTCGACGCGGATCACGGCGCCTCCCACTGTGGGCACGTGGTAGACCTCGTTCACGACCGCGAGCGCGCGGGCGGGGACGGCGGGTAGGAGCGTTGCGGTGAGGGCGGCGGCCGCGAGGGCGCCGCGCAGGAGTCGTTGGGTTCGCATAGGGGCGGTTTCTCGCCCGACGGGGTGATCTCCTTCGTGCACCTGCACAAAGGACCGCCGATCCGTGTGGCGAAGCCACCCTCGTGACGTTCACCCGTTCGGCCGCCGTCGCTCTCCTCGCCAGCCTCTGCGCGTTGGCGCCGGTGCCGGGGATCGGGGCCACGGAGCCCGAGGGCGTCTGCCTCCTCCCCGACGACGAGCGGCCCCCCCTCGAGGAGCCGGTCGAGCTGTGCGGGGTCACCACGATCTCGGGCAGCGGGCCCGGGATGATCCGGGTTCGGGTAACGGCGCCGGCCCGGCTGACCCTGGCCGCCTCCGGGGTCGTCAACTTCGGCCCGGGACGCGACAACGACCTGGCCGGCGAGGGGCGGATCGTGGGCTTCGCCATCATGGAGGACCGGCCGGACGGGAGGGGGGTGGCCTTCGCCCGGCTCCCCGCCGCGCTCGACCTGTTCGGCCGGTACGCCTGGCACGGGTTCAACGGTGCGGGGGCGAGTCCCTCCTTCTTCGACCTCTCCCCCGGCGACCACCGGCTGTACCTCTTGGCCGACGGCCAGCCGGTGACGGTGAAGCTCGCGTTCGAGGGCTTGGCGGGACACGTCGAGGCCGCCCCGGCGCGCCCGGTGAGCCTCGACATCCTCGGCCCGATGGACCCCGTGGCGCCGTGCCTCCCGGCCTGCCCCTACTACTCCGCCGGGGACACCGGGACGCTCACCACCGGCGGCATCGGCTTCATGTCCTTCCTCCACCGCGACGTGGTCAACGCCGCGGGCGCCTACGGGCTCTGCAACTACGTCGGCGACCCCGGCCCCCGCGAGGTCGCGTACCTCCCGGGCTGTCCGAACATCCCCCAGAGCGACCTGCTCATGGTCGCTCCGTACTCGGGCTTCGGGAGCCCCCTCTACTCCCGGGTCGACGAGCTGTGGGGCCCGCTCCCGGCCGGCGACTACGGGATGGGGGCGTGGGCGGTCCGGGGAAGCGTGAGCGAGTCCGCCGCCATGATCGCCTTCTTCCTCAGCTTCGATTGAACGCGCGGCGTTTGCGGAACCGGTCGCCGGCGGCTTGAATCCAGGGCGATGGAGCGTCGCGAGCCGTCGCCCCCCACCGATGGTGCCCGCCGCATCCCGCGCCGGGAGTTCCTGGTCAAGGCGGGCACGTTCGGTGCCGGCATCGCCGCGGGCTTCGCCCGGCTCCCCGGAGCGCTCCTCCGCGGCGGCATGCTCGACGGCGCAGCCGCTCAGGACCCCGACCTCACCCGCGACACCCTGAACGGCCTGGTCGCCTTCATCCTCCCCGGCCCCGACGCCTACTCGGTGGCCCAGGGCGAGACCGACGAGCGTCCGGGCGGGATCGACGCCGGCACCACCGACATCCTGATCTCCAACCTCGACGCGTTCCTCCCGGCGGCCGACGTGGGCGGGGGGACCGACGAGACCGTGCCCATCTCGGGGGCCGTCGCGGGCCTCCTCAACACGACCGCCGCCCAGGTCAACCCGGCAGCGGCCGGCGGCGCGTTCCCGTCGCACTTCTCACGCCTCTCCTTCGCCGAGAAGGCGGAGGTGTTCCGGATCATCGAGGCCACCTCGGGCACAGACGACGTCTCGGCGCAGCTTCGGTTCGTCGGAGGCATCCTCCCGGGGTTCACCGCGTTCCTCGCCTTCGGCGAGTGGCAGGTGTTCGATCCAGAGACCCGGAAGCTGACGGAGCGGCCGGTCGGGTGGGAGCTGACCCGCTACCAGCCCGGCCGGACCGTGCCGGCCGAGGGGTTCCGCGAGCTCAAGGGCTACTACCGCGGCCACCGGAAGGCGAGCGGCCGATGAGAGACGTCATCGTGATCGGCGCCGGCGGGGGCGGGCCCGTGGTGGCGAAGGAGCTCGCCTCGCGGGGGCTCGATGTCCTGCTGCTCGAGGCGGGGCCCCGCCACGACCGGCCCCGCGCCCAGTGGACGCACCTCGAGAACGACGCGAACAACCCGCTGTCGGGCTACTTCCGGTTCGGCCCGGCCGACCGCGCGAAGCCCGCGTGGACGCGCGAGCTGCCCCAGAACTCGTTCCTCTGGCAGCTCTCCGGGGTCGGCGGCACCACCCAGCACTACTACGGCAACTCCCCGCGGGCCAACCCCGGAGCGTTCAGGGGGTACCGGGGCGCCGACAGGAACGCCTACGACCGCGCCCACGAGTTCCCGCTCCGCTACGAGCGGCTCGTCCCGTACTACGAGTGGGTCGAGCACACGCTGCCCGTGCAGACGGCGGCCATGGGCACCAAGGAGGAGATCTTCTTCCGCGGGTGCGAGGGCCTCGGCCTGCCGCTCCAGCGCGGCAAGGACATCACGCGCAAGGCCTTCCGCCCCCAGGAGAACGCGATCCTGCAGCCGGGCGGGAACGCCGGCCTCACCTCCGACCGGCGCAAGCTCGCCTTCCCGCGGGCCACCGGCTGCACGTTCTGCGGGTACTGCTTCCAGGGCTGCATGGAGCCGCGCAACGCGCCGCGGAACCTCACCGCGAAGCGCTCGACGGACAACAGCTACATCCCGATGGCGCTCACCGCCCGTGCCTGGGCCAAGGAGGGACGGAACGTTACGCTGGTGGCCGACGCGTTCGCCGTCCGGATCGAGAGCGAGGTGGTGAGCGGTCGCACCGTCGCGCGCGGGGTGACCTGGCGGGTCGGCACGACGGGCGAGGAGGTCACCGAGGACGCGAGGGTCGTCGTCATGGCCGCCGGGACCACCGAGGATCCCCGGCTGTGGCTCAACACCGGTCTCCCGAACCCCAACGACTGGGTCGGCCGCGGCTACACCGACCACTACTTCGACTGGGTCATCGGTGTCATGCCGTTCGAGACGGGATCGAGCAAGGGCCCGGGCTCGTCCGCGCGGGTCGACTACCCGGGCCGCGGCGGCCTCGAGAACGTGGGCCTGCCCCCGGCGCTCCAGGCGTTCTCGATGCAGTTCAGCGACTCGGGGATGGCCACCTTCTACGACAACGGCCAGCCCTCGACGGGAGGCGCCGACACCGTCGGCCGCGTCATGGGCAACCGCTTGAAGGCGGCGCTCACCGACGTGAACCGGCTACTGAACGTGCTGGTCATCACCGACGACGACGTCGAGGAGCAGAACCGCGTGACGCTGTCCCAGACGATCCCGGCGGACGAGCACGGGCCGGTCGCGCGGGTGGAGTTCCATCACCGGGCGCGGACCGCGCGGACCCTCGCGAACCGCGAGTTCCTCGCCGCCCGTGCGGTCGACCTGCTGAAGGCGGCCGGCGCCACAGAGGTGTTCCGGCTCAACTGGGCCCCGCTGATCCTGCACGTGCAGTCGACGATGCGGATGGGCCTCAGCGCCGACGACTCGGTCCTCCGGCCCACCGGCGAGGCCCGCTGGGTCGACCGGCTGTACATCGCCGACAACTCCGCGCTGGCGAACGGCCTCGGCGGCCCCAACCCGACCCTCACCACCCAGGCGCTCGCGACCCGCACAGCCGAGAACATCTTCCGCAAGCACTTCCGCGGCGACCGCTGGGTGAGGAGGGAGTCGCCCGTCTCCTCGATCGACGACGTGGTGACCGAGGCCTGGTTGAAGCGCGAGCGAGCTACGGGGCGACCGCGTCCGGCGGCAGGTCGAGCGTGATGTGCGAGGGGAACTGGACGCTGTCGTAGTACACGGTGAACTCCAGGTCCTCCTCGGCCTGGACCGCGCCGGCCGAGGTGACCACGGCGTCCGCCGCCACCTGAAGGAACAGCTCCTGCTCGGCGGCGAACGACACGTCCTCGAACGTCACGAACAGCGGCGAGGCGATGGTGGAGATCTTGGTTCCGGGCACCACCACGCGGGCGACGCGGATGCCGCCCAGCCCGGTGCCGAACGAGTCGGTGTACAGGTCGACCAGCAGGGTTCCGTCGGGTCCGGACGCCATCGTCTGCGATGAGACCCAGATGAGTGCGTGGACGTCGCCCGACACCTCCACCGGCTCGTCGAGGGCGGCGATCCAGTTACCCTGGAGCGGGTTGGGACCGTTGTCGGGGTTCCCCTGGAACACGTGGGTGTAGGTGTTCGTCGAGCCGCCGAGCGGCCGCTGGGTCGTGAGCGTGTTCGACGCCGGCGTGGTGCCGGCTCCCGCGGTGGAGTCCACGAAGTGGGCCGCCGACCCCACGTTGCCGGGCCCTTCACCGGAGAGGTAGAGGCGGGTCCGCGTGTCGTCGATCCGGGCCGGCGCCTCGCCCGCAGCCTTCCCCTCGCAGGCCGGGTGCGGGTCGTCCTCGGCGCACGCGAACATCGGCCCCGGGTTGGCGAACACGATGTCGAGGCTGAGCGGGGTATCGGGGTGGCCTGCCCAGTTCCGGACCTCCACGGAGAAGTCCGTGCAGTGCGCGACCCCGGGGACCTCGGTGGCCTCTCCGATCGTTCCGCCGTCGATGTTGCTCTGGTCGGAGGCCGCGAGCGTGAACCCCTCGTCGTCGATGACGTACAGGTCGAAGTCGTTGTTCGCCTCCGCCCAGCCCAGCGTGAAGCGGAGGTCTCCGCTCGTGTACGGGGCGAGGTTCGCCCGGAAGAAGAAGTGCGCGGATCGCTGCCTCGTGATCCCGTCGCCCGTCTGCTCGCGGGTGGCGGCGAGCTCCGGCGCCAGGACATCCGGTGCGTTGAAGTCGAGAGAGAGCCCATCGGTCGTGATCTGCTCGCGGCCGTCGTCGGGGCCGCAATCGAACCCCGCGGGGGTGATGGCCGAGGCAGGCGCCAGCGGGAGGAACGCGCCGGCCAGACCGAGGACGAGTGTGGCGGACAGTCGCTTCACGGGACTTCTCCTTCGAGAGGGTGCTGAAGACTTCGTCGTCGCCACCCCGATCTCCTGCCCGGGGGCCCGGCGTCGGGGGCCACGGCTATACTGGCCGCTGTGACCGTGCTAGGCGGGGAGCTAGCGGTGCCCTGTACCCGCAATCCGCTTAGCGGGGCCGAATATCCGTCCGAGGCCGCGGTGGTTCGATGCAGCCCCGGGCACGGAGCGATGATGGTTGGGTCCTGCGCGACGTCGGACCGTGAACCCCGTCAGGCCCGGAAGGGAGCAGCGGTAAGCGGAGTCCGGCGGGTGCCGCAGGGGCGCCTGGCCGGAGCCACCGACCCGGGCAGCGATCGGGTCGCCACCGGTCGACGACGGCTGCACGGTCACATCTGATCTCGAACGTGGTTCGCGAGCTTCCCCCGAGGTGAGCGTGGAGGAATACAGGTCTCTCTATCGCAAGTACCGGCCCCAGTCGCCCGACGAGGTGCTGGGGCAGGAGCACGTCGTTCGCGCCCTGGCCGGGGCGGTCAAGGAGGGCCGCCTGGCGCACGCCTTCCTGTTCTCGGGGCCGCGGGGAACGGGCAAGACCTCGACCGCCCGCATCCTCGCCAAGATGGTCAACTGCGAGAAGGGGCCCACGGCCGAGCCCTGCGGCACGTGCGAGCAGTGCCTGCGCATCCGCGACGGCTCGCACCTCGACGTCGACGAGATCGACGCCGCCTCTCACGGCAGCGTCGACTACGCGCGTGAGCTCCGGGAGCGGGCGCCCACGGCGCCGGCCCAGGGCCGCGAGAAGGTCTACATCATCGACGAGGCCCAGCGCCTCTCCCGCGAGGCGTTCGACGCCCTCCTGAAGGTCTTCGAGGAGCCCCCCCCGGGCGTGAGGTTCGTCCTCGCCACCACCGAGCCCCACAAGATGCCGGCCACGATCGTCGGCCGCTGTCAGTGGTTCGAGTTCCGCCGCGTCCCGAGCGAGACGATCGCCGAGCACCTGGCGGGAGTGGCCAAGGAGGAGGACCTGAAGGCCTCCCCGGAGGCCCTCACGATGATCGCTCGCGAGTCCGAGGGCTCGGTCCGCGACGCGCTCTCGCTGCTCGACCAGTCGGCCGTGCTCGGCGGCGGCGAGGTGACCGAGGAGGTCGTCGCCTCGCTGATCGGCACGCCCGACCTCGACGTGCTCCTCGAGCTGGCCGACGCCGTGGCGGTCGGCGACCCGCGCGGGGTCTTCGGCGTGATCCACGGGCTCGTCGAGGAGGGCCACGATCTGCGCCACTTCGCAGCCCGCACGTCCAACCACTTCCGCAACCTCCTGCTCGCCCGCACCTCCCCCGACGACCCGGCGATCCTCGACGTTCCCCCCGAGGCCCACGGCCGCCTCGCCGCCCAGGCCTCCAAGTTCTCGTCCGGCGAGCTCGACCGGGTCCTCGGCCTCCTGCTCCAGGCCCAGTCCGACATGCGCTGGTCCACCGCCCCGCGCCTCACCCTCGAGCTCACCCTCGTTCGAGCCGCCCTCCCCGAGACCGACCCCGCCCCCGCAGCCCTCATCTCGAGGATCGAGCGCCTGGAACGCCTCGCCGGCATGGACCCCACCTCCGCAGGCCGCCCCGCCGATGACCACCCCCCGGATCCAACCGCCACGGAGCCGCGCGAGGACCCGCCCTCGGCGGACCCGACCGGCACCGACCAAGGCGGTGAAGGCGACGCTGGAGATGGGCCCGAGGCGCCGGCAGCGGAGCTTTCAAGCCTGACGAGCTCCGATGACGGCGCCTCGGGACCTCCCAAGCCAGACCTTCCCCCAGCGTCCATAGGTTCCGTGACCGCCGAGATGCTGCGCCGCTCCTGGGGCCAGGTCATCGACGCGCTGCGGGATCGACGAAAGATGGTCGTCTTCGCGAACGCCCAGGTGGCCACCGTCGGCTCCTTCGACGGCGAGACCCTCGAGCTGGTGTTCCCTCCCGGCCGCGAGTTCGGGCCTCGGAAGGTGGAGGAGAAGCAGGAGGACCTCCAGGAGGTCCTGCGGGAGCTGTTCGGGGTGTCGCCGCGCATCCGGTGCACGGTCCGGGAGGGCGCGGTCGTCGAGGCCGTGCACGACGAGCCGCCGCCCTCGCCCGAGGCCGCCGAGGAGCTGCTGCGCCGCCAGCTCGGCGCCGAGGTGGTCGAGGACGCCGAGGAGTAGCGGTGTTCGAGGGCCCCATCCAGGATCTGGTCGACCAGCTGAGCCGGCTCCCCGGCATCGGCCCGAAGTCGGCCCAGCGCCTCGCGTTCCACATCGTGAAGTCGCCGTCGCCCGAGGCGAAGGCGCTCGCGGACGCGATCGTGCAGGCGAAGGAGCGCGTCCGGTTCTGCCGTGAGTGCTTCGGCGTCGCCGAGGGCGAGCTGTGCCGGCTCTGCTCCGACCCCAGCCGCGACCAGTCGGTGCTGTGCGTGGTCGAGGAGCCGAAGGACGTGTCGGCCGTCGAGCGCGCCGGGGTGGTGAAGGGCCGCTACCACGTGCTCGGCGGCGCGATCTCGCCGATGGAGGGCATCGGCCCCGACGACCTGCGCATCCAGGAGCTGCTCGACCGTGTCGGCCGGGGCGTCGTCACCGAGGTGATCGTCGCCACGAACCCCAACCTCGAGGGCAACGCCACCGCGATGTACGTCGCCGGGCTCATCCGCCCGCTCGGCGTCAAGGTCACGCGCCTGGCCTCGGGCCTGCCGGTCGGCGGTGACCTCGAGTACGCCGACGAGGTCACCCTGGGCCAGGCCCTCGAGGGCCGCCGCGAGATCTAGCATCCGGCGACCTCCCTTGCCTTGCTCGGCGTACGCCTTTCGGGCTACGGTCAGCACGGATGATCCGCCCGAACCCGCCCGCCCGCTCGCCGCCGCATCCATCCCCCCACGCATAGGCCCCGCCACGGGGCCTCCACGCCCGACGACCCAAAGGAGAGAGGGATGCGCACAACTCGGAAGCTCTTGCCCCTCGTGCTCGCGTTCGGCCTGGCAGGCATGGCCGGTGGAGGCGTCCCGACCGCCGGCATCGCCTCCGCCCAGGTCGGAACCGGCGGGGCGAGAGCGTTCATCAAGATCGCCGGCATCGAGGGCGAGAGCCAGGACTTCATGCACCAGGGCGAGATCGACGTGGAGTCCTGGTCCTGGGGCGAGACCAACGCCGGGTCGTTCGGCCACGGCGGCGGCGGAGGGGCCGGCAAGGTCGCCATGCAAGACTTCCACTTCACGATGAGGTACAGCAAGGCGTCGCCCAAGCTGTTCCTGGCCTGCGCCTCCGGCCAGCACCTCGACAGCGCCGTCCTGACCCTTCGAAGGGGCTCGGAGGCGCCGTTCGAGTACCTGATCGTCACGATGACCGACGTGCTCGTCACGGGCTACCAGACGGGCGGCTCCGGCGGCGACATCCCCACGGATCAGGTGAGCCTCGCCTTCCGCACGATCCAGTTCGACTACATGCAGCAGGACGCGTCGGGCGGTCCCGGCGAGAAGACCAGCGCCGGGTGGGACCTCGGCAAGAACAAGTCCATCTGAGTGTCGACGAGGCGCCTGGCCCTCCGCGCGGGAGCGGGAGGGTCAGGCGTCGCGCGACGCCACGACCCCCCGCGAGGCCAGCGCGCCGAGCAGGATCAGGGTGCCGCCCATGACGAGACCGACCTGGTTGCCGTCGAGCGTGACGCGGGCCGGGTCGACGCCGATCGAGACCTCGCCGATGCCCTGCGCGGCTCCGCCGATGCCGAGCGCGCCGACCGCGAGGCTGAGACGGAACAGCATGTGCGCGCCGGCGAGGAGGCGTCCGCGCATCTCCTCGTCGGCGATCCGCTGGACGAGCGTGACCGCGAGCATCACGGCGACCGAGAACGAGAGGCCGAAGAAGAACGCGGCGATGAGCGCGAGCCAGGTGAACGGCAGGAAGGCCATCGCGAGCAGGATCGCGCCGCAGGTCGCCACCGCCGACTGGAACACGTAGCCCTCGCCATCCTTCACGAGCGCCTGCACGGTCCCGACCCCCGCGGCCATCCCGAGCCCCCAGAGCGCGACGAGGAACCCGAACTCGACGTCACCGCCCCCGAGCGTGTCTCGGACGTAGGCGATGCCGAGCGCGAACAGCACGCCGCCCCCGAACATCGCCACGCCGACGCCCGCGGCCAGCGCGCGGATCGGGCGGCTGCCCCGCGCCGCGCGGAACGCGCCGGCCACCCCGTCGAAGATGCCGCCGGGTGTCCGGGGCTGCCGTCGCCGGGCGGGGAGCCCCGCGATCATCACGGCCGAGAACAGGAAGGTCGCCGCGTCGAAGAAGAAGGGGATCGCCAGCGGGCGGCCCGCGAGGAAGCCGTCGAACGGAACCCACCCCGGGAGGTGGTCG
>Ga0214471_10004291_pt1 | contig 11020 bp, 9 predicted proteins | sample RVTome_5_FD_207665 | JGI IMG/M metagenome (GOLD analysis project Ga0214471, IMG submission 207665) | Soil microbial communities from uranium-contaminated site in the Upper Colorado River Basin, Wyoming, United States - RVT142D155 | ecosystem: Environmental > Terrestrial > Soil > Contaminated >... | reverse complement strand
TCACCGAGCGTGTTGAGCTCGAGGGTGGTGGCCTCGAGCACGCCCAGGGCCTCGAGCACGTGGGCGCCGAGGGCGACGACCTCGACGTCGCCGAGCGGGCCGGCGACGCCCAGCAACTCCACGCCGATCTGGTGGAACTGGCGCAGGCGCCCCTTCTGGGGACGCTCGTGGCGGAACATGGGCCCCCAATAGAAGACCTTGAGGGGCAGGCTCTGGGCCAGCCCGTCGGAGACCAGCGCCCGGGCGATCCCGGCGGTGCCCTCGGGCCTGAGCGTGAGGCTGTCCCCGGACCGGTCGGCGAACGTGTACATCTCCTTGGTGACGATGTCCGAGGTGTCGCCGAGGGTGCGCCGGAACACCTCGGTGAACTCGAAGATCGGCGTTGCCATCTCGTCGTAGCCGTAGCGCCCGGCGACGGCGCGCGCGGTGTCGACGATGAAGCGATGGCGGCGAGCGTCCTCGGGGAGGATATCGTGGGTGCCGCGGACCGGCTGGAGTTGCGCCAAACGTCCCTCGTCCCGCTAGAGATGGGCGGTGGCGCGGCGCTTGCCGGGGGCGCGCCCGCCGGGCTCCGGCGCGCCGGCGGCCTCGATCTCCGCGGCGCGGCGCTCGACCATCTCGACGATGTGGTCGAGCATGGCCTCCTCGCCGATCTTGTGGTCGGGCGCGCCGGCCACGTAGACCATGTGGGTCCCGTTGCCGCCGCCGGTGACGCCGATATCGGTCTCCCTGGCCTCGCCCGGCCCGTTGACGACGCAGCCGATGATCGACAGCGTCATCGGCGTCGTGATGTGGGCCAGGCGCTCCTCGAGCCTGGCCACGGTCTCGATCACCTGGAACTGCTGGCGCGCGCAGGACGGGCAGGCGATGACGTTGACGCCGCGGTGGCGGAGATTGAGCGCTTTCAGGATCTCGAACCCGGCACGGACCTCCTCCACCGGGTCCGCCGACAGCGAGACGCGGATGGTGTCGCCGATCCCCGACCATAGCAGCGCGCCCATGCCGATCGCCGACTTGACGGTGCCGGTCCTGAGGCCGCCCGCCTCGGTGATGCCGAGATGGAGGGGGTAGTCGCAGGCCTCGGCCAGGCCGCGATAGGCGGCGACGGCGAGGAACACGTCGGAGGCCTTAACCGACACCTTGAACTCGAAGAAGTCGTTGTCCTCGAGCAGGCGCATGTGGTCGAGGGCGCTCTCGATCAGGGCCTCGGGGCAGGGCTCGCCGTACTTCTCCTGGAGGTCGCGCTCGAGCGAGCCCGCGTTGACGCCGATCCGCATGGAGCAGCCGTGGTCCCTGGCGGCGCGGACGACCTCGCGCACCCGCTCGGCCGAGCCGATGTTGCCGGGATTGATCCGGAGGCAGGCGGCGCCGGCCTCGGCCGCCTCGATGGCGCGGCGGTAGTGGAAATGGATGTCGGCGACGATGGGCACGCCGACCTCGCGGACGATGGCGCCGAGGGCGCGGGTCGAGGCCTCGTCGGGGCACGATACCCGGACGATGTCGGCGCCCGCCGCCTCCAGTGCGTGAATCTGCGCCACCGTCGCCGCGACGTCGCTGGTCGCGGTGTTGGTCATCGACTGCACCGAGATCGGGGCGTCGTCCCCGACCGGCACCGAGCCGACGTGAATCCGGCGGCTCTTGCGGCGCCGTATGTCGCGGTAGGGCCGTAGCGTCATGGCATCACCTCGCGGGCGCGGGCGCGCGAAACCGGCGCCGCCGCGATCCTCTTTATAACTGTACCCCGATGCCTTAAAAATCAAGCGATTCCGGGGCCCTCACCGGGCCTGGGCGCGGCCAGCGGCCAGCGTCTCGGCATCCAGCACGATGCCCCGGCGGACCGCGCCGAACGGCCCCAGCGCCGCAACCGGCTCCCCGTCCACCAGGATCTCCAGCCCGCCGGCATTGCCGGTGGCGAGCTCCAGACCGGGCTCGTCCGGCACCTCGTAGATCTCGCCCGCCTGCAGGATGCGGCTCACCAGGGGACGCCGGTCCTCGCCGCGGACCTGAATCCAGCTGTCCGCCTTGGCGTGAATGACGATCCGGGCCACGGCCGGGGCCGGCGGTGCCGCCTCGCGGACGGATGCCGGCCGGTCGAGGTTCGCCGCCTCGCCCGGGCCGGGCACCGGCTCGGGGCCGGACTCGGGGTCTTGGACCTCGGGGACCGGGATCGCCGCCCCACCGTCGGCGGTCGTGGCTTCGCCGGGCGGCTCGCCCGCCGTCGGCGCCACCGGCAGTCCGGGCGCCTCGGCGGCGGACCTCTCGGAGACCGAAGGAGGCGGCGCCTCGGGGGCCGGCCCCGGCGAGCCGGCGCCGGGGGCGCCGACGCCGGAAGGGTCCTCCGCGGTCATCGACTCGGGCACGCGCGGAACCGGATCGGCGACCTCCATGTCGCGCGCGCTCAGGTAGTACCAGCCCCCGTAGGCGGCGACGGCGAGGATGACCGAGAGAAGCAGGATCGCGCCCCTGGGAATGCGGCTCTCGGAGATGGGCTCGGGGAAGGAGAGATGGGCGTGCGGCGCGCGTCCCTCGCGCTCGCCCTTGAAGCGCCGCACGGCCTCGGCTCCGTCCAGGCCCATGAGCTCGGCATAGGAACGCACGAAGCCGATGGCGTAGGTGGGCCCCGGCAGACGCGCGTAATCGCCGCGCTCGATGGCGTCGAGGAAGGATTCGCGGATGCGCAGATGAACCGAAACCTCGGCCAGGGACAGGCCGTTGGCCTCGCGTATCCCGCGCAGGGTCTCGCCCATCGAAGGGCCGTTTCCGGCGCCACCGGGCCTCGGCTCGCCGCCGCCGGTGCCGGGCCCGCGGGACGCCTGTTTACGCCGGGACGGTCGGTCGGCCATGGACAGCATTCCCCTTGTCGCGGCGTGCCCGCCGGCGGCGCCGAAGTCCCCGCCGTCGCGCCGCGCGGCGGGCGAGATTCCAGGAATCCGCCGGGAGCCTGCCTTGTTAGCAAAATTGCGCGGCGCGGTGCAATGGCGATATGGCGCGAAGGCGCGGGTCAGACGGGGATGCCGTGATCCCGGGCGAAGGCGCGGAGCTTGTCCCGCACCGAGTGATCGGGGGCCGCGAGCAGCGACCTGAGATAGTCCTGGAGCGGCCTCAACCTCAGCGCCCGGACCATGGTCTTGACCGGCCCGATCGACCCCGCCGTCATCGAGATCGACCGGAATCCGAGCCCGACCAGCGCCATGGCGTCGAGCGGCCGCCCCGCCATCTCACCGCACAGGGACAGCGGCACGCCGGCCTTCGCGGACTCCGCGACCAGGCCTCGCAGCACCTTCAGGAAGGTGGGTGAGAGCGGATCAAAACGCTCGGAAATCCGAGGATTGCCGCGGTCGGTGGCGAACAGGAACTGCAGCAGGTCGTTGGAGCCCACCGACAGGAAATCGACTTTCGGCAGCAGCGCCGGCAGCTGCCACAGCAGCGACGGCACCTCGACCATGGCGCCGATGCGGAGCCTCCGCGGCAGGCGGCCGCCCGCCGACTTCTCGCGGGCGAGCTCCATGTCGAGGATGCGCCGCGCTCGCTCGAACTCGGCGACCTCGGCGACCATCGGGAACATGAGCGAGAGCGGGCGCCCGTTGGCGGCCCGCACCAGCGCCCGCACCTGCTGGCGCAGCATGGCCGGACGATCCAGCGCAATGCGGATCGCCCGCCAGCCGAGGGCGGGGTTCTCGCCCGCCTCGCTCGCGAAATACGGCAGCGCCTTGTCGCCGCCGACGTCGAGCGTGCGGAACACCACGGGCTTGTCCTCGGCCTGGTCGAGAATGGTGCGATAGAGCGCGGTCTGGGCCTCGACGTCGGGATAGGCGGCGCGCACCATGAACGGGATCTCGGTCCGGAACAGGCCGATTCCGTCCGCCCCGGTCGCATGCAGCTGGGGCACGTCGAGCTCGAGGCCGGCATTGATGTTGAGCGAAACCTCGATCCCGTCGCGGGTGACCGCCGGCGCCTCGCGCAAGGCCGCGAACGCCTCCTTGCGGGCGGCGCGCATCTCGAGGGTCTCGGCGAAGCTCTGCTGGACGTCCTCCGACGGGCGCACGAAGACCTGCGCGTTGTCGCCGTCCACCAGCATGGTATCGCCCTGCTCCACCTTGGCGAACACGTCCTTGACCTGGCCGATCACCGGGATGTCGAGCGCCCGGGCGACGATGGAGACGTGGGCCGTGGGTGAACCCTCCTCCATGATGAGGGCCCTGAGCTTGCGGGTGTCATAGTCGAGGAGCTCCGCCGGCCCCATGGCGCGGCAGACCACCACGGTGTCGTCGGGGAGCGCCTCGGAGCGGCCGAGGGCCCCGCCGGTGAGCTCGATCAGCAGCCTGATCGAGAGATCCTCGAGGTCGTTGAGCCGCTCGCGGAGATAGGGGTCGGCGATCTGTCCCATGCGCAGACGGATGCTCTCGCGCACCTGCTGGACGCCGCCCTCGGCGGTAAGGCCCGACCGGATCGCGTCGCGGATGCGCTCGATCCAGCCGGTATCCGCCGCCACCATGCGGTAGGCCGCCAGCACGTCGCGGTGCTCCCCGGTATCGGCGAGGTCGCGGCTGCCGAAGATGCGGTCGAGGTTCTGGTGCACCGCGGCGACCGCCCCGTCCAGCCGCCCGAGCTCGGCCTCGGGGTCCTCCGCCACGATCTGCCGGATGGCCACCTCGGGGCGATGCAGCACCGCCCGGCCCATGGCGATGCCGGCGTTGATCTGGATGCCGTCGAGGCGGAGGGGCAGGATCACGTTGCCCTCGGCCGGGGCGCGCTCGTCGGGACTGACCAGCTCGCCGCCCGCGACCAGCTCCGCCATCACCATGGCGGTGATCTGCATGGCCTCGATCTCCTCCTCGGTGTAGTGCCGGCGGGTCTTGTTCTGGACCACCAGCACGCCGGCGACGCGGCCCGAGCGCAGGATCGGCACGCCCATGAGGGAATGGTACGGGTCCTCGCCGGTCTCGGGACGGTAGACGAAGGCGGGATGGGCCTGGGCGTCGCTGAGGGCCAGCGGCTGGGCATGGGCGGCGACCTCTCCCACCAGGCCCTCGCCCACGCGCAGGCGGGTGCGGTGGACGGCCGCCGGGTTCAGGCCCTCGGTGGCGAACAGCTCCAGGACCTCGCCCGCGCGCAGGATGTAGACCGAGCACACCTCCGCCACCATGTCGGAGGCGATGATGCGGACGATCTGGTCCAGCTTGTCCTGGGGGGTGGCTTCGCCGGCCATGACGTCCCTGATCCGTCGAAGCAGCCGGCGCGGCCCCACAACGGTCGGGACCTGTTGCATTATTCGGCGGCCTCCGTTCGGTAGCGGGTCATCAGCACGGCCACGGCCTGTTCGACGAGTTCCCGGATGATATCGGCGCAGGATTGCTCCCGGGTGACCATGCCCACCGATTGGCCGGCCATGAGCGAGCCGCGCTCGACATCGCCCTCCAGCACCGCGCGCCGGAGCGAACCCGCCCAGAATTGCTCGATTGCCAGTTGCGCGGTCTTCTGGTCGAGCTTGCCCTCGCGGTAGTCGTCGATGATCTGGCGCTGGCGCTCGGCGAATTCCTCGGTCGCCTTGTTGGCGAGCGCCCGCACCGGGATCACCGGGAAGCGGGGATCGAGCTGCACCGACAGCACGGCGTCGCGCGCCTGCGCCCGGATGAAGGCGGCCTTGAACTTGGGATGGGCGATGGATTCTTGGGCGCAGACGAAACGGGTCCCCATCTGCGCGCCCGAGGCCCCCATCTCGAGGTAGCTCACGATCGCCTCGCCGCGGCCGATGCCGCCGGCGACGAACACCGGCACCTCATGGAGCTCGGGGAGGATCTCCTGGGCCAGCACCGAAGTCGAGACCGGTCCGGTGTGGCCCCCCGCCTCCATGCCCTCGATGATGATGCCGTCGACCCCAAGGCGCACCAGCCGCCTGGCGATGACGAGCGCCGGCGCGAAGCACAGCACGCGGATGCCCGAGTCCTTGAAACGGGCGATCGCCCCGCCCGGCGGAAGCCCCCCCGCCAGCACCACATGGCTGACCTTCGCGTCGACGCAGACGTCGATCAGCCGGTCGAGCTGGGGATGCATGGTGATGAGGTTGACCCCGAACGGGGCGGCGGTCAGCGCCCGGGTCCCGGCGATCTCCTCGGCCAGAAGCTCCGGGGTCATCGACCCGCAGGCGATCACGCCGAAACCGCCGGCGTCGGAGAGCGCCGCCACCAGGTGGCGCTCCGACACCCAGGTCATGGCGCCGCCCATGATGGCAACGCGCGAGCCGAGCAGGTCCCGGCCCCGCCGCCACAGCCGGTTCAGCCTCGCTTCCGCCGCGGCACGGTCCATGGCTCACCCGGCGTCGAGTCCGTAGGCCGAATGCAGGGCCCGCAGCGCCAGCTCGGTATATTCCTCGGCGATCAGCACGGAGATCTTGATCTCCGAGGTCGAGATCACCTGGATGTTGATGCCCTTGGCGGCCATGGTCTCGAACATGGTCTTGGCGACGCCGGCGTGGCTGCGCATGCCGACGCCGATCACCGAGACCTTGACCACGTCGGGGTCGGGCAGCAGCTGGTCGTAGCCGAGCAGACTCTTCTTGCCTTCCAGCACCTTCAGGGCGTCCTTGAGCTCGGAACGGGCGACGGTGAAGGTGAGATCGGTCGACTGGCCGTCGGCGGCGACGTTCTGCACGATCATGTCCACGTTGATCTCGGCGTCCGAAAGGGGGCCGAAGATCGCCGCCGCCACGCCGGGGCGGTCCGGCACGCGGGTGAGCGTCACCTTCGCCTCGTCGCGCGAGTAGGTGATGCCGCTGACCAGTTCCTGTTCCACGATTTCATCCTCGTCGACGACAAGAGTGCCGGGAAGGTCGTTGAAGCTCGAGAGCACCTGAAGCCGCACGTTGTGCTTCATGGCAAGCTCCACCGAGCGGGTGTGCAGCACCTTGGCGCCGAGGGACGCCATCTCGAGCATCTCTTCGTAGGTGATTTTATCCAGCTTCCGCGCCTTGGCAACGATGCGCGGATCGGAGGTGTAGACTCCGTCGACGTCGGTGTAGATATCGCAGCGCTCGGCCCGGAGCGCCGCGGCCAGGGCGACCGCGGTGATGTCGGAGCCGCCGCGCCCCAGGGTCGCCACCCGCCGATCGTCGGTAACGCCCTGGAAGCCCGCCACCACCTGGACCTGGCCGGCCTCGAGCCCCTTGCCCAAGGCATCGACGTCGATGCCGGAAATGCGCGCGCGGCCGTGGACCCGGTCGGTGCGGATGGGAAGCTGCCATCCGAGCCACGAGCGCGCCGCGATCCCCCGGTCCTGGAGGCACAGGGTCAGCAGCCCGGTGGTGACCTGCTCGCCGGCCGAGACCACCGCATCGTACTCGCAGGGATCCATGTCCCTGGCGGCCTGCGCGGCCCAGGCCGCCAGCTGGTTGGTGACGCCGGCCATGGCCGAGACCACCACCGCCACCCGGTCGCCGGCCTCGACCGAGGCCCGCACCCGGTCGGCGACGGCCCCGATCCGGTCGATGTCGGCCACCGAGGTGCCGCCGAATTTCTGAACGATGATGGCCATGCGATGCTTTCCAATCCGGGCGGGTCCGGCGGCCGCTCCGGCGGAGCCCGCGCCGCCGGAATCGGGCGGCTTGCGCCCCGAAGGGCGCCGATTCATACTCTGTTACCGGCCGCCAGGCAAGCCCGGGCCGGCGGCCGCGGGGCAAATATCCTATTGAAATGTCTGGATCATCCGACGCGCCACCATCGACGGACCGAAACCGCGCTGCGGCGGCGCCCGGTTCCGTCGACGACCGCGAAGTGGCCCGGTTCGAGGCCCTCGCCGCCGAGTGGTGGGACCCCGGCGGGCGCTTCCGGCCGCTCCACCGCCTCAACCCCGAGCGCATCCGCTTCATCCGCGACCGCCTGGCCGCCCGTTTCGGGCGCGACCCCGAGGGCGGGCGCCCCCTCGACGGGCTGTCCCTGCTCGACATCGGCAGCGGCGGCGGCCTGGTGGCCGAGCCCATGGCGCGGCTGGGCGCGGCGGTCACGGGGATCGATCCCTCGCCGCGCAACGTCGCCGTCGCCGAGGCCCATGCCCGCGACATGGGCCTTGCCGTCACCTACCGCGCGGCGACGGCGGAGCAGCTAGCCGAGGAAGGGGCGCGCTTCAACGTGGTGCTCGCCCTCGAGGTGGTGGAGCACGTGGCCGACCTCGGCGCCTTCCTCGATGCCGCGACCGCGCTGGTGGCCCCCGGGGGAGCGCTGATCGCCTCGACCCTCAACCGCACGGCCAAGGCCTTCCTGCTCGCCATCGTCGGCGCCGAATACGTCTTGGGATGGCTGCCGCGGGGAACCCATGACTGGCACCGATTCCTGACCCCGGCGGAACTGTCGGCGGCGCTGGAGGCCCGGGGCCTCGCCGTGGCGGAGGTCGCCGGCCTCAGCTACAGCCCGCTCGCGCGCCGCTGGCGGCTGTCGGGGGATACCGGGGTCAACTACTTCGTGCTGGCGGCCAGGGACGTCGGCAACGAAGGCCGCTAGACCCGCCGCCGGCGGGCCCGCCGCTCACGCCCCGGCGCCGGTGCGCTCGGCCAGGGCGGCGGAAAGCGCGTCCATGAGGTCCTGGTTGTAGCCCATGGCTTGCCACTGGGTGACCTCGAGGGTCCGCTCGATCAGGGCGATCAGCCGCTTGAAGTTGGCCTCGAGCTGGAACTCCTCGGCCTCGCTCAGGAAATAGGTGACGTGGAGCGCGCCGTCGCGCGGCTCGGCCTGGGGCTGATGGGCCGAGTAGATGGCGGGCCGGCAGGTGAACAGGTGGGGATCCCCTGCATAGGGGATGGCGATGGTCACCGCCTTGAACGAGGCCGCGTCCGCCTCGGCGACGCCGATGGCCTCGCGCTCGTCCGCCGTCAGCGGCCGCTCCCCGGTGAAATGGGCGCTTTCCACGCGCATGGAGGTGGCGGGGACGGCGAAGCGTTCGTGGATCTCGCGCAGGAGCGCCCCGCGGTCCCGGGCGGCGACCTCGCCGGGCGCGAGCGCGCCGAGCGCGGCCACGGCCTCGGCCTTGCGGGCCTCGAGATGGGCGGCGAGCTCCTCGCCGGAGAACAGCTGGGGACCCACCAGGAACACGGGTTCAGGCGTCGCCCGCCGGCAGCTTGGGAATCCGCGCGACCGGCACCCCTTCCTCGACGAGGTCCCTGGCCTCTTCCGCCGTCGCCTCGCCGTAGATGCCGCGTTCCTCGGCCTCGCCGTAATGGATCCTGCGGGCTTCCTCGGGGAATCGGGCGCCGACGTAATCGCAGGTTTCCCTGACGTGCTCGTGGAGGGCTTCGAGCGCCCCCCGCCAGGCCGCCGCCCGGCCGTGGTCGGCGCCGCGCGCCTCGTGCGAACCCGCCCGTCCCTTCATGATCCGCGCCGCCGCCGGCACCTTCACGACGCGGGTGTCGGCACAGACCGGGCAGACGATCTTGCGGGCCCGGCGCTGGTCCTCGAACGCGTCGGCGTCCCTGAACCAGCCGTCGAATCCGTGGCCGGCACCGCACTGGAGGTCGTAGACGATCATGGCGCGCTCACCGATACTCCAAGGGCCCTACAGGGTCCAAAGGTTTATGATAGATGGGCATTCCGGGCGGCGCGGCAAGGGCGGCGAGAGGGGGCCGGGCCCCGGGCGCCCATTGAAAATCCGCCCCCGATTACCAGCTAGAGAGGCAAAGGCGGACGAAGCGTTCGCGCCAACTGAGGGAGAGTCATATGACACTGCAAATCAGCGATACCGCCCCGGACTTCGAGGTCGAAACCACCGAGGGCCCGATCCGCTTCCATGAGTGGGTGGGCGATTCCTGGGCGATCCTGTTCTCGCACCCCAAGGACTTCACCCCGGTCTGCTCCACCGAACTCGGCTACATGGCCAAGCTGAAGCCGGAATTCGACAAGCGGAACACGAAGGTCATCGGCATCAGCGTCGACCCGGTCGACGACCACAAGCGCTGGGCCAACGATATCAAGGACATCACGGGCCATGCCCCCAACTACCCCCTGATCGGCGACAGCCAGCTCAAGGTGGCGAAGCTCTATGGCATGCTGCCCGCCGGCGCCGGCGACAGCTCCAAGGGGCGGACCCCGGCCGACAACCAGACCGTCCGCAACGTCTTCATCGTCGGACCCGACAAGAAGATCAAGGCGATCCTGGTCTACCCCATGAGCACGGGGCGGAACTTCGACGAGATCCTGCGCCTCGTCGATTCGCTCCAGCTGACGGCCAAGCACCAGGTCGCGACCCCGGTGAACTGGAAGCAGGGCGAGGACGTGATCATCGTGCCGGCGGTCTCCGACGATGCCGCCAAGGAGAAGTTCCCCGGCGGCTGGAAGGCGGTGAAGCCCTACATGCGGGTGGTCCCGCAACCGTAAGCCCCGTTTCGCGGCGGCCCCCCGGGGCCAAGGGCAGGAAGGGCCGGACCTTGGGTCCGGCCCTTTGCCATGGCGTGCCTTGGCGCCTCCAAATTATACAAGAAAAATATGTTTAGAAATTTTATTTACATTCTGAATTGGTGATTCTATAGGTTCCACGTGTGATCCTCGTTATTCCGGGCTGCCGATGACCGAACCGAATCTCGCCGCGCGCATCGAGCGGGCACAGGCGGCGCTCGCCGAGGCCGCCGCCGAGCATGCCCCGGCCGCGCTCGCCTCCAGCATGGGCGCCGAGGACATGGTGCTGATCGACCTGATCGCGCGCGGCGGCCTGCCCGTCGCCGTGTTCACCCTCGACACCGGCCGCCTGCACCCGGAGACCCACGGGCTGATCCAGCGGGCGCGCGCGCGCTACCGCCTCCCCGTCGAGATCTACGTGCCCGAGGCCGACGCCCTCCAGGGCTTCCTCGCCGAGCACGGCCCCGACGGCATCTACAACGCCATCGAGACGCGCAAGGCCTGCTGCGCCATCCGCAAGGTGGAGCCGCTCCGGCGCGCGCTCGCCGGGCGCGGGGCATGGATCACGGGGCTGCGGCGCGGCCAGTCGGCGACGCGCGCCGATATCGCCGAGCGCGAATGGGACGCGGTCCACGGACTGTTCA
>Ga0214471_10004290_pt1 | contig 11021 bp, 11 predicted proteins | sample RVTome_5_FD_207665 | JGI IMG/M metagenome (GOLD analysis project Ga0214471, IMG submission 207665) | Soil microbial communities from uranium-contaminated site in the Upper Colorado River Basin, Wyoming, United States - RVT142D155 | ecosystem: Environmental > Terrestrial > Soil > Contaminated >... | reverse complement strand
GCAGGGCCTCGGGCAGGGGATCGTCCAGCGGAGGCAGCTCCTCGAGCGCTGCGGCGATCCACGTCTGGAGCTTCCAGGTCGGCGTCGACTCGGTCGCCGGGTAGACGGGGATCAGGCGCTGGTGATCGACCTCCTGGTCCTCGTGCCCGAGTACCTGGACGTCGGGCGTGGAGATCTTGGGGTCGCCGCGGAAGGTCTCGAGCTTGCCGCTGAAGCTCGCCACCGTGCCAGGGCCCAGCGACCGCTCGCGCCACGGCTGGTTGAAGTACGTCACGGTGAACCAGGCCCCGTCGCGATCACGCACGCGCGCCTCGCTGATCACGAGCTTGCGACCCCGCGGGCGCTTCTGCATCCAACCGGTCACCGTGCCGATGAGCGTGACGGGCTCGCCGACGGTCGCGTAACGCAGTGGCAGGACGTCGCCGAGATCCTCGTACCGGCGCGGGTAGTGCTCGATCAGGTCACGGACGGTGCGGATCTCCAACGGCGAGCGCAGCGCGCCAGCCGCCTTCGTCCCCACGCCGGGCACGGCCGTCACCGGGTCCTCTAGCGTCAGCCCCGCTGCCGGTGGGACCATGGATCCTCCCTGAGCCTCCCTGCCTGGGCCTCCCTGGCCGGGCCTCCCTGACGGAGCCTCCCTGACGGAGCCTCCCTCACGAGCTGCCGTCACGGTAACGCCACCCCGTGACAGCCCGAAGGACACGCGTCATGTCGCGGCTCACTCCGCCCCGAGGTGGTAGCGCTGCGGAGCTTGACCACCGTCGATGACGTCCAGCTCGGCCGCCGCACCGAGCACCTCGCGGACCGCAGCCTCGGCACGGTCGCGTTCGGCGGCGTCGACGTCCGCCCCCACGATCAACGTCACGACCTCGGTCCCATCCGAGGCGAGCACGCGGGCCACCGCGGCCACCGCGTCCACCGGATCGTCGAACGCCGCGGTGACCTGGCCCGCGACCACGGCGAGTGCCTGTCCGCGGCGTACGCGACCCGCGGGGGTGTCGGCGTCCCGGACCGCACCGACGACCTCACCGCAGCGGCAGGCTTCGGCGGCATGGCGCATCCCGGCGATGGTGGCCTCGACGTCGCCCGCTGGGTCGCACACCGCGAGGGCTGCCAGCGCGGCTGCCGGGGAGTCGGCTTCGTCGATGACGACGAGGTCGCGGCCTGCCTCGGCGGCCGCGACCGCCGAGGCCTGATGCGCGGTCGGCACGACGTTGCGGTGACCCGGCAGGATCGCGATGCGCTCGCCGTCGGTGTGGGCGATCGCGTCGAGCAGATCCGCGACTGTGGGGAGCTGGCCGGAGGTGCCCGGGACGACCGTCGCCCCGAGCTCCTCGGCGAGCTCGGTCAGGCCCGCGCCGTCCAGCACGACGACCGGGGCCACCGGCCGGCGGGGTGCACGCTGACCGGGCGCGTGCGCGGCGGTGGCGCGGGCCTCACGCTCGGCGATCTCGTCGGCGAACCCGGTCACCTCGATCCGGGCCGGCTGGCCGAAGGCGACGCCGGCCTCGATCGTCTCGCCGATGCGGTTGGTGTGCACGTGCACGTTCATCAGGTCCCCGGCCCCGACCACCACGACCGAGTCACCGAGCCGAGCCAGCCGCTGGCGCAGCTCCGCAGCGTGCGCCTCGTCGGCCTGCAGGAGGTACTGGACCTCGTAGCGGTATTCGAGCGATCCGTCCTCGCGCTCGGCGCGGCGGTTGCGGTCGCGCGCAACCAGCGGCGGCGGTGCATCGCCCGGGTCCGGCGCATCGGTGAGGTGGTCGTGCACGGCCTGGAGGAAGACCTCGAACCCCCGGGCTCCGGCGTCGACGACGCCCGCCTCACGGTTGGCCTCGAGCTGGAGGCGCGTGCCCTGCACCGCCTCGCTGACGGCCGCGACGACCTGGGCGGACAGCTCGTCGAGGGTGTCCGCGCGCGCCGCCTCGCCGCACTCGGCTCCCACCCGGATGGCGGTCAGCATGGTGCCCTCGACGGGCTCGGCGACGGCCTCGTAGGCCAGCTCGCAGCCGCGGCGCAGCGCCCGGACGTAGGTGGCGAGCGGGTCGAGGTCACGGTCGTCCACAGCCTCGCCGAGCGCCCGCAGCACCTGGCTGAGGATCACCCCGGAGTTGCCGCGTGCGCCCATGATGCCTCCCCGGACCATTGCCTGCACCGCGCCTTCGTCCGCACCTTCTCCCAGCGCGTCGACCGCTGCGCGCGCGGTCAGGACGAGGTTGGACCCGGTGTCGCCGTCGGGCACGGGGAAGACGTTGAGCTCGTCGATCTCGTCCCGGTGCCGCGCGAACGCGTGGTGCACCCGGCCCAGGAGCGCGCCGACCCGAGCCGCGGTGAGCGGCTCCGCGGGTGCGTCCTCGGTCACCGGCGCTCGCTCCCTCCAGGCCGGCGGCGAGCCTACCGACGGTGGCACGCCCGCACGGGTGGAGGCGCCCGCGGCAGGTCCCCGTCCGAGCGGCCCTGCAGCCGTAGCCTGCCGTCACCGGACACGGAGGCGCCAGGTGCTGCACATCCGTCACATCGACGGCGATCGGGTCCACACGATCGACGCGGCCGGGTTGGATGCCGCGCTGGCCGGGCCGGGGTTCGTGTGGCTCGACTTCGAGGGCCCCACGCCCGACGAGGACGAGCTGCTGAACGATGCGCGGCTCGGGCTGCACCCGCTCGTCATCGAGGACATGGTCGCGGACCGGCACCTGCCCAAGGTCGACGTGTACGGCGACCAGCTCCTCCTGACGGTCCACGCGCTGAGCCCGCGCGGATCGACCGTCGAGGTGGTGACGGTCGAGATGGACGTCGCGCTCAAGGCCGGGCTGCTGGTCACCTACCACACCCACCCGGTCGGGGGCGTCGGCAAGGTCCGCGAGCGGCTCGACCGTGACGGCGGCTCCGACGCCACCCACCCGATGCGCCTGCTGTGGCGCATCCTCGACGTGATGAACGACGTGTTCGTGCCGTTCCTCGAGTTCATCGAACGGCGTCTCGACCTGGTCGAGGAGGACATCCTCACCGAGCCGACCGAGGACACCCGGCGCGAGATCTACGGCCTGCAGCGCGACGTCATCCAGCTCCGGCGCATCGTCGTGCCTCAGGCCGAGGTGATCCGTCGGCTGGCCCGCGAGCGGCCGGAACTGCTCGAGCCGACGGACCACGAGCTGCTCAAGGACGTCTACGACCACCTCTACCGGATGGCCGAGCTGTCCGACTCCTACCGCCAGTTGCTGGACAGCGCCATGGACAGCTACCGCTCCGCGCTCAACGACGACCTCAACGACATGCTGAAGGTCCTGACGCTGTTCAGCGCGGTGCTGCTGCCCATCTCGATGCTCGCGGGCATCTACGGCATGAACTTCCGGCACATGCCCGAGCTCGCCGTGCGCTGGGCCTACCCGGCCGTGTGGTCGGTGTTCGTCCTGATCGTCGCCGGTGAGCTGGCCTGGTTCCGAAGTCGCGGGTGGATCGGGCGCCGGGCCGAGAAGCAGGCCCACCAACGCCGGGTGGCCGTGCTCCACGACGTGCTCGAGATCCCGGTCCTCGGAGAGGTCCTGCGGATGCCTGCCTACGGCGCACGCGCGGTCGTCCACACCGGCAGGGCGCTCGCTCGGGTCCCCGGCGGCTTCCTGCGCCGCGTCGCCAACGCGGCGCCACCGCCGAACGGGCCGCAGGACCGCGAGCTGTCTGACGACTGAACCGGGCCGCTCGCGGGATGCGTCACCCGCACCGCGCGTGTACGCTTGCGCCCGCCGCCTGAGGCTCGCCCGGGCGGCTCATCGTTGGAGATCCTTCCCCTCACGCGCGACCTTCGGAGCACGACCATGGCCAAGTCCGTCTGCGACGTCTGTGGCAAGAGCCCGTGGTTCGGCAAGCAGGTCAGCCACTCCCACCGCCGGTCCTCGCGCCGGTGGGACCCCAACGTGCAGCGCCTGAAGATCTTCAAGGACGGCCGGACCGTCCGCGCCAACGTGTGCACCTCGTGCATCAAGGCCGGCAAGATCCAGCGCCCCCCGGTCAAGACCCGCGGCTGAGCAGCTCCCACGCGTGGTCGACCGGGCCGATGCCACGGCCGACCCGTACGCCGTGCCTCAGCGCGCCCGTCAGGTAGCGCTTGGCCTCCTTCACGGCCGCCACGACCTGCTCGGTGCCCTGGCCCCCTGCCTTGGCCAGCTCGGCGGCGATCGCACTGCTGAAGGTGCAACCGGTGCCGTGCGTGTCCCGGGTGTCGAGACGGGTCGCGCGGATCTGCTCCCACGTGTCGCCGTCGGTCAGCAGGTCGATCGCGTCGGTGTTGTCGGGCAGGTGGCCGCCCTTGACCACCACCCAGCGCGGCCCGAGCTCGAGCAGGGCCTCGGCCGCCCGGCGCAGGTCCGCGACGCCCTCGACCTTGACATGGGTCAGCAACGCCACTTCGCCCACGTTCGGGGTCAGCACCAGGGCCTGCGGGATGAGCAGGTCGCGCAGCACCTCGACCGCCTCCTCCTCGAGCAGCCGGTCGCCGTGCTTCGACGCAGCCACCGGATCGAGCACGATCCGGTGGGCCCCGTGATCGACCAGACCCGACGAGACCGCCTCGATGATGCCCGCGTTGGCCAGCATCCCGATCTTGACGGCGTCCGCGCCGATGTCGCCCAGCACGCTGTCGAGCTGCGCGCGGACGAACGCCGGCGGCACGGGATGGACGGCCTGGACCCCGACCGTGTTCTGCGCGGTCAGGGCGGTGACGACGCTCGTGCCGAACGCGCCCAGCGCCTGGAAGGTCTTGAGGTCGGCCTGGATCCCGGCCCCTCCGCCCGAGTCCGACCCGGCGATCGTCAGGGCGCGGCGCGGGCTGGCCGGGTTGGTGCTCACGTGGGAACCTCGGGTCGGGCTTCCGAGGCTACGGGAGATGTCCGCGGTCAGCAGGACGTCAGTGCTGGAAGCCGAGCTGGCTGGCATCACGGGTGCGTCCGTCGCCGGCGAGCAGCCGCACACCCGACCCCCGCTCGACGTGCCCGATGACGTGGGCCTCGCGTCCCACCGCGCGCACGGCCGCGGCGACCTGCGCGTGCCGGTCGGGGGGGACGCAGGCGACCAGCGCGTAGTCGTCGCCACCTCCGACGACCAGTTCGAGGGGGTCGAGGTCGAGGTGCTCGGCGGCCGCTGCGACGCCGGGGTGGATCGCCAGTCGCGCCGACTCGATGCGGATGTGCACGCCCGACTGGTCGGCGACGTGACCGAGGTCGCGTCCCAGCCCGTCGCTGACGTCGATGGCCGCCGAGGCGCCGCCGGTCGCGAGCGCCGCGCCAACGGCCGGCAGCGCTTCGGGGCGGCGGTGGGCGGCGAGCAGTTCGGGGTGTGCCTCCAGGAGCTGGCTCGCCCCGGCGCGGAACAGCGCCAGGCCTGCGGCGGCCAGTCCGAGCGGACCCACGACGAGCACGATGTCGCCTGGTTGCGCGCCGTCGCGACGCAGCGCGGCCGCGCCGGGCAGACCGCCCAGCACGGTGACCGAGACCGACAGGACCGGGCTGCCCACGGTGTCACCGCCGACCAGCGCGACATCCCAGCGGTCGGCGGCCTCGCGCAGCCCGCGGTACAGGGCGATCACGTCGGCGTCATCCAGGCCGGGTGGGCGCTGCAACGCGATCACGGCGGCCACGGGCCTGGCTCCGATCGCTGCCAGGTCGCTGACGTTGACCGCGAGCGCCTTGAAGCCGACGTCCTCGAACGACGAGACGGCGCGGTCGAAGTGCACGCCGTCGACCATCGCGTCGACCGCGACCGCGACCGGCGTGCTCCCCACCAGCACGACCGCGGCGTCGTCGTCGACGCCGAGCGGGACCGCGCCGGAGTCACCGTCGAGGAACGGGCCGAGCGCGCGGATCAGCTCGAACTCCGGTGACGACACGCGCGCTCCTCACAGCCGGCCGCGAGCGTAACGGCCAGCGACTAGCGTGGCCCCGGCGCCGGTCGATGGTCGATCGGGACGCCCCGGGAGGTTCCACGTGTCGGTGTTGGCCTACATCCTCATCCAGACCGAAGTCGGCAAGGCCGCGGCGGTGGCCCGGCAGGTGGCCGAGATCAAGGGCGTCGAGGCGGCCCATGACGTGACCGGCCCCTACGACGTCATCGTCCGTGCCGAGGCCAAGAACGTCGATGAACTCGGCAAGCTGGTCGTCAGCCGCATCCAGGGCATCGACGGCATCACCCGCACCCTCACCTGCCCCGTCGTCAACCTCTGAGCCTCACGTCCCCGTGCGCTGCCGTGGTGGTCGGGGAGTCATCACGTGAGGAGCCCGCCGACGCAGCGTCAGACGTGCCCGGAGGCAGGTTGATCCGACGGGCCCTGCAGGGCCGCCTCAAGTCGAGCGGCCAGAGCTCGGTACTCACGGTCGATGGACGCCCCTGCTGCTTGGACGTCTCGGCTCGATCGCGGGGTCAGCTCAACCCCCATCCGTGACAGCGCCAGCACGACGGGCCGCCGGAACCACCCAACGCCCGTCGCGAACCTGAGGTAGCGGACCGTCAGGTCGTCCACACGGCGCTCGTAGTCGGCGACTCGAGGATCAGATGAGGTGTGGCCATCATCCTGACCCTGCCGCCGCAGCATCTGCTCGGGAGCGTGGCGCGACATGGCGTACGCGACCGACAGGAGTCGGACGGCCGACCAGTCGTGCACCGAGTTGATCCGTGCTTCGACGGACTGCAGCAGCCTCTGACCATCCTCGCGACCGCGTAGCTCGCCTCGATGGACGTCATCCCAGAGGTCATCCCGGATGCTCCAGAGCCGGTAGCGGTAGGCGCTGCGAGCAACCGAGGGCAGGCCGTAGACGATCGCGAACACCGTTACCACGACGGCCACATGCGCAAGCACCGTCCAGACCACGAGTTGCCAGGTCATGACTCGCTCCTCCCCAGTTGCTCCTGGCCGTTGCGCAGGCCACGATTTTCGCGCTCGAGGTCGTCGATCCGTCGTCGTAGCCGCTCGATCTCCCTACGCTGGGCGAGAACCTTCCAACCCGCGCCAGCAAGCGTGAGCGTCAAGCCCAGTCCAATGTAGGCCGAGAGGTGCAAAGCCGCATCCACCGTCGTCGTCTCGCCCGCCAAGGCCACGATCGAGTCGCGCAGTAGCCGCAGCGGCAGGTACGAGACGGCGATGGCGCCGACGAGCTGCACCGACTTCACGATCTGCATCGTCGTGTCGTACCGGGCCACGATGCGCGCAGCGTCAGGCGTGATCCGGCGGCCTGCCGCACCGACGTCGTTGTCCGTTTCACCCACGCTCGAGACTCCCCGCTCCGGCATCCGCGTGCGTCACCGAAGCTACTGCTGGGCGCTGCCGAAGAAAGCGGTCTGTCCACAGGCTGTGGGGTACTCGGCGTCCGAGACGAGCGTGTCGCCTCACATCTGAGACTTATCACGTCCGGCGTGCGAGCCGGAAAGTCGCCGTCGACGGGACGCCAGCCGTTCTGGGACCGCCGCTCGGTCCGAAGGAGGCGGAGCCCGTCGGCTGATACCCGCCGACCGGCAAGGCAACCGCGATCGTGCTCCCCCGGCGAGCGCGCGTGGGTCGGATGCTCAGGGGGCGTATTTCTGCTCGCTCCTGGCGGCGTCGAGGGCGAGCTGGAAGAGCTGGTCGATGAGCTCGGGGTAGCTCAGCCCGTTGGCCTGCCACAGCCGGGGGAAGATCGAGGCGGGGGTGAAGCCCGGGATGGTGTTGATCTCGTTGACGTACAGCCGGTCGCCGCTGAGGAAGAAGTCGATGCGGGCCATCCCGCGGCACCCGATGGCGAGGTAGGCCTGGCGGGCGATGGCGTCGATCCGCGCCGCGACCGCGTCGTCGATCTCGGCGGGGACCACCAGCTCGGACGCGTCGAGGTACTTGGCCTCGAAGTCGTAGAACTCGTGGCTGGGCTTGATCTCGCCGGGGCGGGTGATGCGCAGGTCGTGCTCGTTGTTGCCGAGCGCACCGACCTCGATCTCGCGGACGGGGTCGAGGCCGACCTCGACGATCGCGACCCGGTCGTAGGTGAAGGCCTCGTCGAGCCCGGCGGACAGGGTGTCGCGGTCGGTCGCCTTGGTGATCCCGATCGACGAGCCCTGCCGGGCCGGTTTGACGAACAGCGGGTACTCGAGCGCCCCTTCGAGCTCGTCCAGCAGGGCGCCACGCTCGGACTGCCAGCGATCCTGCCGGACCGGGAGGTAGGCGACCTGGGGCAGCCCGCGCGCCTTGAACGCGTTCTTCATCGCCCGCTTGTCCACCCCGAGCGACGACGAGGTGACGTCTGCGCCAACGTAGGGCACCCCGACCGAGGCGAGCAGGCCCTGGACCGTGCCGTCCTCGCCGTACGGGCCGTGCAGGACCGGGAAGGCGACGTCGACGGTCCCGAGGTTGGTGTGCGACGCCTCGTCGTCGAATCGCACCAGCACGGGCCCGGGCCGGCCGAGCACGAGCGACACGGTGGGACCGACATCGCGGACCTGCGGGAGGGTCTCGCCCGGCAACGTCTCGATCCTGCCGTCGGTCAGGACCCACCGCCCCTCCCGGGTGATGCCCACCGGCACGACCTCGTAGCGATCCCGGTCGATGGCTTCCAGCACCGAGCGGGCGGACAGGCACGACACCTCGTGCTCGCTCGAGCGGCCGCCGTACAGGATCAGCGCGCGGGGACGCGTGGTCACGGATGCTCCTCTGGTGGCTGGCGATCTCGGGAGGTCGAGGCGTCGAAGGCGCGGGTCAGGTCGTCGAGCAGGTCAGGGGCATCCTCGATGCCGACCGCCAGCCGCAAGCGTGCCGGACCGACCCCCGCGTCGCGCAGCTCCTCGTCGGACAGTTGGCGGTGGCTGGTCGAGGCCGGGTGCAGGACCAGCGACCGCGTGGCGCCCAGCGACGCCGCGCGCGTGAACACCCGGCAGGCATCGGCGAACCGCTCGGCGGCGGCGCGGTCCCCCAGCTCGAACGCCACCACCCCGCCGCACCCGTCCGGGAGCAGCCGCCGGGCGAGGTCGCGCTGCGGGTGCGAGTCCAGGCCCGGGTAGCGCACGTCGCCGGCGGCATCGTGCGCCTCGAGCGACTCGGCCACGGCCTGCGCGTTCGCGCAGATGCGCTGCATCCGCAGCGGCAGGGTCTGCACGCCGCGACAGACCAGCCACGCCTCGAACGGGCCCAGCGGACTGCCCAGCTCGTAGCTGTGGGTGCGGGCAGCGGCGACGACGTCCTGGGGGCCGGCCACGACGCCGGCGACCACGTCGCCGTGTCCTGCGATGTACTTGGTGGCCGACTCGACCACGACGTCCGCGCCGAGCTCCAGCGGGCGGCACAGAGCAGGCGACGCGAACGTGTTGTCGACGACGAGCCTGGCGCCCACCGCGTGGGCCAGGCCAGCGACCGCCGCGACGTCGACCAGGTCGGTGGTCGGGTTGGCGATGGTCTCGACGTGCACGACCGTGTGCTCGTCCGTCAGCGCAGCCGCCAGCGCCTCGAGGTCCGAGCAGTCGACCCGGTCCACCTTCCAGCCGGCATCATCGGCCAGCCGGTGCAGCATGGCGTGGGTCCCGCCGTAGATGCGCGTGCTGGCCAGGATCCGTCCGCCGGCCCGGAGCGACTCGAGGGTCGCGTGGACGGCCGCGGTCCCGGACGCGAACGACCACGCGGCCTCGGAGCCGTGCAGCGCGGCGACGACCGTGTGCAGCGTCGTGTTGGTCGGGTTGTCGTAGCGGCCGTAGACGTAGCCGGCGCGCTCGTCGTCGAGCAGCTCGCCCAGCATCGACGACCGTTCAGCACCCCACGTGGCGACCGGCCAGATCGCCGGGGCGACCGGGCTCTGTTGCGGGACCGCGGTCGTCGTCGCGCCGTGCACCGCACGGGTGGACAGCCCGCCGGTCGGACGTCGCAGTCGGGGTTCCACGTCGCCTCCTCATCTTCCCGGACGCTAGCCCCGACGCCGCGCATCCTGCCCGACGGTGGCCTGCGATGTGAGCCGGACGTGGCACGGGGACTAGCCTCTGCCGATCCCACCCCCCGTCGTCGAAGCAGTTGGAGCAGCCGTGGCAGAGATCAATTTCGAGGGACGCGTCGCCGTCGTGACCGGTGCGGGCGGTGGTCTGGGGCGCAGCCATGCCCTGCTGCTGGCCAGCCGCGGGGCCAGGGTCGTCGTCAACGACCTCGGCGGGTCCCGCGACGGGTCCGGCGCCGGCTCGGAGATGGCGGACCAGGTCGTCCAGGAGATCGCCGACAACGGCGGTGAGGCGATCGCCAACTACGCATCGGTCGCCGAGCCCGACGCGGCCAAGAGCATGATCGACGATGCCATCGAGGCCTTCGGCAAGGTCGACATCATCATCAACAATGCCGGCATCCTGCGCGACACCTCGTTCAAGAACCTGACACCCGACGCGCTCGACATCGTCCTGAAGGTGCACCTGTACGGGGCCTTCTACGTGACCATGGCCGCGTGGGAGCACCTGCGCGACAACAACTTCGGCCGGATCGTCAACACCACGTCCGGTTCGGGGCTCTACGGCAACTTCGGCCAGGCCAACTACAGCGCCGCCAAGGCCGGTCTGGTCGGGCTGACGCGGACCCTGGCGCTCGAGGGCCAGAAGTACAACATCACCGCCAACGCGATCGCGCCGGTCGCGGCCTCCCGCCTGACCGAGGACATCATGCCGCCGGAGATGCTCGAAAATCTGGCCCCCGAGTACGTCTCGCCGCTGGTCGCGTACCTGGTCTCCGACGAGTGCACCGACACCGCCAACGTCTACTCGCTGGGTGGGGGCTACTACTCCCGCACCGCACTGGTCGAAGGAGCCGGCGTCGGCTTCGATCACATCCCCACCATCGAGGAGATCGCCCACCGCTGGGACGAGATCGGCGACCTGTCCAAGGGCAACGAGCTGCGTGGCGTGGCCGAGCAGACCGGCCAGATCATCGAGGTCATGACGCGGCTCAACGCCTGAGCCCGACCGAGGCGGTCGGTGCTCAGTCCATGCCGTAGATCTCGGGCTTGGCCTCGCGGGTCATCAACTCCTTGACCATCTGCTGCGGGGCC
>Ga0214471_10004289_pt1 | contig 11021 bp, 9 predicted proteins | sample RVTome_5_FD_207665 | JGI IMG/M metagenome (GOLD analysis project Ga0214471, IMG submission 207665) | Soil microbial communities from uranium-contaminated site in the Upper Colorado River Basin, Wyoming, United States - RVT142D155 | ecosystem: Environmental > Terrestrial > Soil > Contaminated >... | reverse complement strand
GATGTATTGTTTTTAAATCAATCGTTTTTTGGAAATTTCATTCCCTCCCCAGATTTTTAGTTAAGCAACCTACACCAAAGTAATTTTACCTAAAACCAACTAAAAATGAAAATTCGTTTAATTTTATTGCTTAGCGTTTTATCGGTGTTTGCATTTTCATGTAAAACCGATAATTCCAAACAAGAAATTTCAGAAACCACTGAAATTCGCCAATGGAAACCCGAAGATACTAGAGCCATTGCGGGTAACAGAGCCAAAAGGGGCTTGATTTCAAAATCTGAAATGGTCAGTGCAGGATATGTTTTGTTTTCACCTTATACGGGCACCAAAACATTTTTAATGGATAAAGATGGCTTGGTCGTTCATGAATGGGACGGTGAATTAAGTGCAACGCTTAATGGGTATCTTCTTGAAAATGGACATTTGATCAGGATGGAACGTGATGTTGATTTTCCAACCTTTGCAGCAGGAGGACTTGCGGGAAGGTTACGAGAATATGATTGGGACGGAAATTTGGTTTGGGACTTCGAGTATGCCAATGAAAAGGAGGTGATCCATCATGATTTGGAAGTGCTTCCAAATGGCAATATTCTTGCTATTTCATTCGAATTAATAACAGTAGAAGAGGCAATTGCAGCAGGAAAAGACCCTAATACAATTGCCAAGGCTGGCATTTGGCCAGATAAGATCATTGAAATTAGACCCACCAAACCTTTTGGAGGAGAGATTGTTTGGGAATGGCACATGTGGGACCATTTAATTCAGGATTTTGATGCTTCAAAACCAAACTATGGGGTAGTATTGGAACACCCTGAACGTATTAACGTGAACATTAAAAACGATCTGGATTTTCCGCCTTTTTCACCCGAAGAAGTTGAACATATGAAAGAAGCGGGGATTTTCACAGCAAATTTTTCGGCAGATAATATTGCTTCAGATATTACACATGCCAATGCTGTAGCGTACAATCCCGAATTGGATCAAATAGCCATTAGTGTGAAGCATTTTGGTGAAGTTTATATCATTGACCATAGTACAACAACTAAAGAAGCCAAAGGCAGTACAGGTGGCAAATCTGGACATGGAGGTGATCTGTTATATCGATGGGGGAATCCTGCAAATTACGGAAGAGGTACAGAAGTGGATCGTAAACTTTTTAATCAACATGATCTGAAATGGATTCCCAAAGATTACCCAGGAGGCAATAACTTTATAGTGTTCAATAATGACATTGCAGACCCAAACAATAAAATGCCATCTCCTTTGGGAGCTATGATGGCCACAAGATCGGCAGATCCTGAAGTTTCCATTGCCAATATTGGTAATTATAGTGCTGTTTATGAAATTACTTTACCAATGAAAGAATCCGGTATGTATGAGATTCCATTGGATAGTGCCGTTGGGCCTTCTGAACTGGCATGGGAATATACATCACCTGATAAATATTCTTTCTATTCCCCAATAATGTCTTGTGCGCAACGCTTAAAAAACGGAAATACCTTGATCACACAAGGCATCAATGGTCGTGTTTTTGAAGTCACACCAGAGAAGGAAATTGTATGGGAATATTGGAATCCCTATAAATTTGATTATAAATTACCCGATGGAACTAATCCCCAACCAGGAGGAGGAATAACCCAATATGGTTTATTTAGAGCCTTACAATATGATGCAGATTATCCTGCATTTGCTGGAAAAACACTAAAACCCATTGAGCCACAACCGGAACCTTTTATATTTAAAATGCCACCGCCACCACCAACTAATGATAGTATTCGATAAAATTTATTATTTTTAATAACTAATCAAACCAATTCAACTTTATGAAAATTCGTTTATTTTTATTGCTCACCTTTTTATCTGTCTTTGCATTTTCATGTAAAACCGATAACTCAAAACAAGAAGTTTCTCAAATTACTGAAATCCGTCAATGGAAGCCAGAAGATACTAGGTCAATTACTGGCGTTTCGGCCAAAAAAGGTTTACTCACTAAAACCGATAAAGCTACACCTGGATATGTATTGTTTCAGCCATCTTCCAGTACCAAAACCTATTTAATGGATATGGATGGTAAAATTGTGCACACATGGCAAAGTGAATTAAGCAGTTTGCACTCTTACCTTTTAGAAAATGGCCATCTGTTCAGGTTGGAAAGAGATGTCGATTTTCCAACTTTTGCAGCAGGCGGGCAAGCTGGCAGAATAAGAGAATATGATTGGGATGGCAATATGCTATGGGATTTTGAATATGCAAATGCCAATGAATTGACCCATCATGATTTTGAAATCATGCCAAACGGTAATATTCTGGCAATTTCTTACGAAGTAAAAACACTTGAAGAAGCTGCGGCAGCAGGTAGAAATCCTGAACTTACGGCAAAAGCAGGAATCTGGCCCGACAAGATCATTGAAATCAAACCCATAAGACCAAATGGTGGCGAAATTGTTTGGGAATGGCACATGTGGGACCACCTTATCCAGGATTTTGATCCAGCCAAAAACAATTATGGAGTTCTTGCGGATCATCCAAGGAAAATAAATATTAATCTTGAAGGCGGTGAAGGTGGACCTGAAATGACAGAAGAGCAAATAAAACAAATGATCCAAATGGGCTTTATGACATCCAATGCCACACCCGAGAACCAAGGTTCAGATATTTCACATTTTAACGCTATTTCCTACAATGCCGATTTGGATCAAATTGTGGTGAGCTGTCCTAGTTACAGTGAAGTTTATATCATTGATCACAGCACAACAACTGAAGAGGCAAAAGGTAGCACAGGAGGAAAATGGGGGCATGGTGGTGATTTGTTATACCGTTGGGGCAATGCTCAAAATTATGGTAGGGGCACAAAAGAAGATCAAAAACTATATGGACAACATGACATTAAATTTATTTCAAAAGGACTCCCAGGAGAAGGTCATTTAATGGTATTTGATAATGATATTGTAAACCCTGATAATAAAATGCCATCGGTTTGGGCTGCGCTAATGGCAGCACAATCACCAGACCCACAAGTATCAATTGCTGATTTGGGAAATTATAGCGCAGTATATGAGTTTGTTCCTCCAACCGATAAAAATGGAGCCTACATCATTCCGGATTCTGGGTCTATTGGTCCAGAAGAATCGGTTTGGAAGTATATGGCATCGGATAAATATTCCCTATATTCTGCCTTCGTCTCTGGGGCTCACAGAATGAAAAATGGCAATACATTTGTTACTGAAGGCGCAACCGGACGTTTTATTGAAGTTACACCCGATGGAGAAACCGTTTGGGAATATATGAACCCCTATAATGATAATTATAAATTACCTGATGGTACCGTGGCTCAACCAACAGGCCCTTTTCTTTATGCACAGTTTAGGGGAACACATTTTGATTTGGATTTCCCAGCATTCAACGGTAAGGATTTAAAACCCGTTGAGCCACAACCGGAACCGTTTGTATTTAAAATGCCACCACCGCCACCGACACAAGAAAATGATAGTATTCATTAATTAATCTAAATAATAAAACGGAAATATTATGTCAATTAAAATTATTGGTGCAGGTTTACCAAGGACTGGTACAAACACATTAAAACAAAGCTTGGAAGAATTGGGGTTTAAACATGTGTATCACATGAAAGAGCTCCTTGTTAATCCAGATAAACTACACTATTGGAAAACACTGGATGAAACTGGAGATACCGATTGGGATGCATTATATAAGGGTTATGATGGGACTGTTGATTTTCCCGGTTACCCTTGGTACAAGGAACACATGAAACAATATCCTGATGCTAAGGTGATCCTTACCGTTAGGGACTTTGAATCTTGGTATAAAAGCGTGGATAGTACAGTATTTAGGGCAGGGCCGCAAACCCCGGTTGAAAAAATAAAGATGTTGGGTAAACTACTTTTAAGTGCTAGAGCGCGAAACGTGGTAAAGGTCATTAAATGGTTTAAGAAGGTCTTTTTTGCTGAAAGACTTCAAGGGAAATTTGGAGACAAGGAATTTGCGAAAAATTTTTGGGAAAATCATATTGCAGAAGTTAAAGCCCATGTGCCTGGAGATAAATTATTGGTTTATGATGTGCGGGATGGATGGGGTCCATTATGCAAATTTTTAGGTGTAAAAGAACCAAAAGAGCCAATTCCACATTTGAATAAAAAGGAAAATTTTAAAGAAATGCTTCCAAAGTTAATGAAAGGAAAAATGGTCTAATGGCTTTTTCATATAGTTTGCGCGATTTTATTCTGAATTATAATCTAACCATTTCATAAGATATGAATTCAGAAAGTTGGCAAGTAAAAGCCGCCATTTTATTGGTGAGCAGCCTTACCATTATGTCCATGATTACCATATCGGCCTCCCTTCCAGATATGACCAAAGCATTCGCTCATTTGCCCAATGCCTCAAGTTTGGTAAAATTGGTGTTGTCATTTCCAGGGCTTTTTATTGCTTTGAGTGCCATAGTTGCTGGTTTGATCATTGACAAATTTGGTCGGCTTAAACTACTAGGCATTGCGCTTGTTTTGTATGCGGTTTCGGGCAGTTCTGGATATTGGCTGGATAATATTTATCTTATCCTTGCTGGAAGGGCATTATTGGGAATCAGTGTCGGAATTTCGATGACCATAGTGACCACTTTGGTTGCTGACTATTACCAGGGAAAGGCAAGACAAAAGTTTGCCGGAATACAAATTGCCGTAATGTCTTTGGGCGGCATAGTTTTTATAACTCTTGGAGGGTTTTTGGCGGATATTAATTGGCGAGTGCCGTTTTTGCTGTATTTTTTCTCATTGCTTATCTTGCCATTTACTTATTTATATTTAAAAGAACCATCAAGACATTCTGAAGCCAAAAGCATAAGTAAAGCCATTAAATCGCCTAAAATTATTTGGTTTGTTTTTATTAATGTCATGTTGATGTGGGTCATATTTTTTATTATTCCGGTTCAGGTCCCCTTTTATTTGAAATCCATTGGCGTTGAAAAAAATGCTTTAATTGGGATAGCGATTGCATCAAGTACATTTTTTTCGGCAGTTTCGGCCTTTTCCTATTCAAAAATAAAGGACAGATTAAACTTTCAACAGGTATTTTGTTTAGGCTATTTTTTAATGGCCCTTGGGTTTATTGGTATAGCATTGTCAACCACCTATTTAATGGCCTTGATTGGAATATTGATCGTAGGTTTGGGAATGGGAGTTTTAATACCTAATGCCAATATCTGGGTGATGCAGTTGGCACCTTTGGAAATTCGCGGTCGGGAAATAGGAAGGTTAACGACATTTTGGTTCATGGGGCAATTTTTGTCTCCAATTGTACTGCTGCCATTTTTACAAGTTATTTCACTGGCTCAATTGTTTTATGTTATTTCGGGAGTTTTGATTGGTTTGTGTGCCTTATTTCTGGTTCTGCATTTAAAGCTGAATAAGTAGAAAGTTACATATAAAAAATAGCGCTAAATTTTAGTTATTTAGCGCTATATAATAGAAAAACAAATTATTTTTTTGAACTTACTCAAGGTTCAATTTAACTCTATTGAAGGAATGTCCTCCTAAATTCATTAACTATGTGGTTTTATTTAAGTGGTTTCATTACTAAATGAAAACCGAAGCTAATATAAAGGGTTTTAATGCATGTTTAGGGTAACGAGAAGTTAAAAAGATTAATAAAGGATTAATAAAATTAATAAACAGTTAATATCAATATAAAAGCACTTTTTTTAACCCAATTTTACGAAAATCAAATTACCTGTGCGAACCTACTTAAGGTTCAATTTTGCTCAAAATTTAAATCGATTTTTGGAATCTCCTTATCTTTGTTTTTGTTCATAAACCTGTACGAAATCCCAACATTGATAAGGTAATCGGCAAAAGCCGCATCGCCAATTTTGTATTCACCTGTCTCTGCAGTACGCTGTTTGTCATCATAACTTTGTATTCGGTTTCTGTATAATGCAATGGGCACACTTGCAAAAATGGAATAATTATGTTTAAAATATCCAATTCCGGGCTCTGCCGAAACAGCATAGCCGGGTCTGCGATAACCTGCACTGCCACCTATTAGGTCGTCTGACGGGACACCTTCTATTCTACCTCCCAAATAGGCATTAAAGCCACTTTGGGCACTATAATAGGAACCTAATCTTACGGCAAACTGATCTGGAGAAGAAAATTCACTTCTTCCATTTCTCGTGAACACACCATTGGTTTCAGTGGCATTAAAAAGGTAGTATACATTAACACTTAATCCAAAGTGATCGGACAATTCGTGATAACCCTGAATGTCGACTGTGAATCCAGTTCCACCATCTCCCGGCTGTATGGACTGGTCAACAACACCTTCAATATCTTGGTCTTTATTTGGCCCTTGATTGTAGAAAGTATCTGTGTAATCATAAGTTCCAGTGGGTAGTTTTAAACCAAGCCCTAGGGAATAATTAAATTTCTTTGTTCCGGGTTTAAAAAGCCAATAGCCTAGGACCGCCCTAATGTCGCCAACCCCATGGGAAGACGTTTCATGCCGATCATTCAATCCACTACCACCATGCTCATACAGGGACGAACGTGTATGCCAGACATAAGGAATGATAAAATCCGCATATAATCTGTCGGTAATACCATAACTTATGGAAAAATCCAAGAAATGCGAATGGTTAATGACATTTGTGCCTTCCGCAACCCTATTGGTCTCTTCATGGTCACCTCTAAAGTGCCTGAACGATTTAAAATATCGGTATCCGGTTTGAACATTAAACTCACCGGCCATTAAGTTAACGGAACTCCCAAAATTTCCGTTACCCGAATTTCCGCGAATGGCTACGCAACCTTGTGCTTTTAAGTTGTGTGTTGTTACAATAAATAACAGTAACACAACACTGTGTTTGATGTGTTTTTTCATAGTTGTATTAATGCTTTGGTAAACAGTATAATAATTGTTGGTAAACAGAATAATAATTATCACTAATTATATTCCGGGCTAAAGTAGATTTAAGTTAGAAAGGTTTGGTGTAATGAGAGGTTAAAAAGATTAAGAAAAGATTAATAAGATTAATATAGGGTTAATCTGAATTTAAAAAGGGATTTTTTAGTAATATAGTACTCGATTTTGAATAGAGGAACTTTATATATAGCCATTTTTGTTGCAGCCATACTCGGGTTGTTTATTGTACAATATCAATATCTTAAAATTGGGCTTAATTTGGCCATAGTTCAGTTCAATAAAAATATTGGCATTGCAAGTCAAGATATTAAGAAAGATCTTTTAACGGAGAATCAATTGTCATTTCTGGTGGGTCAGGCCATTACCAATGATGATTCTTATTTTGATTTAAGTCTGGATAGCATTCAGGATGCATCCAAGCATTTTCTAAATGATTTTATTACCCATAGACTTTCTGAAAATGGAATAGATACCGATTTCTCTTATAGATTATTTACTCGGGACAGTAGTTTTTATCTCAAATCGCCACAACATTTCAAAACTAACACTGATTTAGCAACATTTCCGATAGAGCTAGAAGGGTATTTGCCACAATTGGTTAAAAGGACCATTATTTTGGAATTGCAATTTAAGGACCTTAACCGCTATTTTTTATCTCAATTAAATGGGCTTACAATACCAAGCTTTTTACTTACCTTGGTCATTATTGTTATCTTCGTTTGGGTTCTTAAGTCTGTTTATTGGCAGCGTCAAGTTATTACGACTACAAATGCTTTTATAAATAACCTGACGCATGAGCTTAAAACCCCTGTGTTTTCAATTGGACTTGCAACAAAAATTTTGGAAGAAGATTTAGAATCGAGCAAGAAGCCAATTTTGCAAATTATTAGACAACAGTTGGACCGACTTAATCAACATATTGATAAAGTTTTGGAATTGGGAAAATTAGAGTTTCAGAAGGAAATATTTCAATTAAAACTGATGGACTTTAAGCCCAATTTGAATAAGGTATGTAAGGATTTTGAAACACTTTCAAGGCTTGAAAACATTCAATTTTCTTATGAATTAAAAGGAGAAGATTATTTTATAAAGGCAGAAGACAAGCATTTGGAAAATGTGATTGGTAATATTTTGGACAATGCACATAAATATTCTGAGAATCCCATAATCAAGTTAAAAGCGATGACCGATAAAAACCAACTAAAAATTATGGTTTCCGATAATGGAGTAGGGATTGATGCAAAAGAAAAACGTCTTATATTTAAGAAATATTATCGGGTCTCCAATGGCAATTTACATAGAGTAAAAGGTTATGGCCTTGGATTGAGTTACGTGAAAGAAGTTATAAAAAAACACAAAGGAAAAGTGCAAATTGATAGCGAGCTTGAAAAAGGAACAACAGTTACTATCAGTATTCCATTAGGTCATGGTAAGAAATAAAAACAAAATAATCCTTATTGAAGATGATGAAACCTTAGGGTATCTACTTTCAGAGTATCTAAAGATGAACCAATTTGAAGTGTTTTGGGCTAAAAATGGTCTCATTTGCCTTAAAATGTTAGAACAGAATACCTTCGATTTGGCTATTTTGGATATTATGTTACCAGATATTGATGGATTCAGTTTAGCACAAAACATTAAAAACCTGCATCCTGACATGCCCTTTATTTTTTTAACGGCCCGATCACTTAAGGTTGATGTTCTAAAAGGATTTTCGGTAGGAGCCATTGATTATTTAAAGAAACCTATTGACGAAGAGGAACTGGTGGTAAGAATTAAATCGTTGCTATCAAGATTGGAGCCTAATCAAGACAAGCAAAACCAAGAAATATATAGATTGGGTAATTATATATTCAACACCCTAAACCAAGAACTTGATTATAAAGATAAGAGAATTAACCTAACTAATAGGGAGAGCCAATTATTGCAACATTTAGTGATTCATAAAAATACGTTATGTACGCACAAGGATATATTAACGCAAATTTGGGGAAAGAATGATTACTTCAATAAAAAAAGCTTGAATGTTTTTATAACACATTTACGGAAATATTTGAATAAAGACGCCAAAATTAAGCTTGAAAATGTTCACAATAGGGGGTTTATTTTAAAAATTGAGGACAATAATTAATTCAATCTTAACATTTTAACAAAAGTTATTAAAAATTGAGGCAAAGTTGTTAATTTTTATTTGCTTGAACAAAGCATAAAGACTATATTTGTTTAGTAACAGTTTAATCTTATTAAAACAATAAAACTATGGAAGGTTATTGCGTAAAATGTAAATCAAAAAAAGAAATCAAAGGTGCTGCACAAGTGACCATGAAAAATGGAAGAAAAGCAATGAAAGGAACATGCCCAACTTGTGGCACTGGAATGTTTAGAATATTAGGTAAGTAAACCTAATCTATACATCTTTTATGCTATATGGGCTAAACAGTTAAGGCTGTTAGTAAATTATTTTAATAATTCAATTTGTGTTTAGCAAAGTTCGGGTTTGATTGTTTGCCCTTTTTAGTAAAATTTAATATTTTACCACCTTTTATCGATGAAATCATACATTTCATCGGTTTTATTTCTTTATTGAAACTAGTTTAACCTAAATTAGCTGTTCCTTCATAAGCCCCTAAATCACTTATCAAGGTAATTTTTAATCCATTCCCTCACAATATTTTTCAGTATTGGGTATTTTTTATACTCTAAAATTAATAATCCATTCTTCCCTCGATTGGCATTTTTTTATGCCCATTAATTATTAATTGACCAAACTATAATAGTTTGTTATTGTATAACCCTAAATTGAATAATAGCATGAAAACTCTAAAAATTACATTTCTATTGTTGGCAATAATATTGCTGACAGTTTCTGGACAAAGTAGCGATACCGTAAAGAATGATGAAGCCAATACCTATAAGCAAACCGAAGTGCGTTACTATTTGTTGGCAAGTACCAAAGACAATATAGATTTGCCTCCCAACCAGTAAAAAACTTTATAAAATAAACTTTAAGGCCCTTATTTTTTAAAGATAAGGGCTTTGGTTGTTATTTGCCATTATTAAACCTACCGAATAATAATATTTTAATACATTTGGATTAGTTACCTTAATCCAAATAAACTTAATGCGTTTAGTATTAAAATATTTTCTATTATTTATTCCTTTTCAAGTTATTATCTCACAGGATAATATTGGTTTCTCAAAACTTGATAGTGTTCTATATTTTAGAAATTTATCCAAAGACAATAATTTATCATTAAAAGAGCGACTTAAACTAGCAAAAAAAGCGGCTGATTTATCTTCAAAATTGGACATTGATACTACAACAGTTTTAAATAATAGAAACTTATCCTATCTGTATTTAGGCCTTGGTGATTATGAACCGTTTAGAAAAGTCAATTATGAAAATTTAGAATTGTCCATTAAATTAAAGGACACATTTGTCATTGCAATAGCCTATAGTAATTTAGCTTGGTATCATCACCATTATCAGCAAAATGATAGTGCTTATTATTATTATACGAAAGCATTAAAAAGTTATAAGGAAATAAATAATATAAATAGTCAAGCAACAATACTGGGCAATATTTCCAATATTCAATATACCGAAAAGGATTATGTGGGCAGTGAAGAAAGTATTATACAAGCGTTAAAATTGTTTAAGCAATTGCCGCAAAACGAGTCTAATCTTAATAGTCAATCGAAACTTTATAATCGTTTAGGCATTGTTTCTCTTGAACTAAAAGAATTAGACAAATCTCTTGAGTATTATGATAAGGCCATCGAGATTAGCAATAAAATGAAATACGGCAATTCAAATAAATATACCTCAATTCATAATAAAGCCTCGGTTTTTAGAAAGAAGGGCGATTTTAAAAAAGCACTTGAACTGTATCAGGAAGTTTTAAATCAAGACCATCTATTTAAGGAGGATCCCGCATTTTACCCTCAAATATTAGGAAACATTGCATTCACTAGATTTGAATCGAATGAAACGGATTACCATAATATAGAACAGATGTTCAAACGAGCCTATAATTTCAGCGATAGTCTAGGGGATAACATTACTAAACTGGCCATTGTCAACGATC
>Ga0214471_10004288_pt1 | contig 11021 bp, 8 predicted proteins | sample RVTome_5_FD_207665 | JGI IMG/M metagenome (GOLD analysis project Ga0214471, IMG submission 207665) | Soil microbial communities from uranium-contaminated site in the Upper Colorado River Basin, Wyoming, United States - RVT142D155 | ecosystem: Environmental > Terrestrial > Soil > Contaminated >... | reverse complement strand
AACGCCGCGAAACGATGAAAATCCTTGCAGCACGAAACCCTTATGTCACAAGGGTTTTCGGCGATTCGCCAAGCGGCGTGGACCCCCTGATGTACCTTCACACGGCAGAGGTCACTGGTTCAATCCCAGTAGCGCCCACCACCCCTACTCCCCGCAGCCTCTCCCGCCGTTGATCGACTGGATCACGCCGTCCGGGTTCTGGCTGGAGGCGAAGCCATACATGCCGGTCCAGCTCGCCGCGTCGTAGCTCCAGATCGCCGCTGAGGGGTCGAACGGGCTCTCGTCGATGAAAAGGTCCGCTCCGCCGTAGATCGCCTCGAGGTCGGCGATGGTGTCACCGAGGGCCAATCCCTGTGTCGTCTCGAGGTCGGGCGGGATACTGGTGAAGGTGAACGCAAAGAAGTGGTCCACTCCGCCGGTCCAGAAGTCGGTGTCGGCTCGGGTGAACAGGAGGACGAGCCCATCCCAGTGCACGCCCCGCACCTCGGGTGCCGGGCACACCCCGTAGGCGCCGAACGGGTCGGTCCATCCCGAATCGTGGGTCGGCGCACCGAGGACTGCCGACACCGCCGTGACGGCGTCGTCGTCGTCGTAGCCGAAGTAGACCCAGGTGTCGCCGGCCTGGATGCCCTCGTCGGAGAGAAGCACGCTCGGCGGCTCGGTGGTCGTCGTCGGTGCCAACGTTGTCGTGGTGGGGGCGACCGTGGTGGTCGTCGACGCGGCGGTGGTCGTCGGTGATGCCGTGGTCGTCGTCGCGGCCACCGTGGTCGTGGTCGTGGTCGTGGTCGACGCTATCCCGATTCCGCCAGAGTCGTCGCCGCAGGCGGCAAGTACGAGCACCATCGCCACTGCCACAGCCGTCTGCTTGTTCATGGCCACCTTCCGCCCGCTTGCGCGCAACCCTACCTCCGGCCCAACGGAAATCTTGCGCATGAATCCGGACCGCGGGTCGTGGACGAGGTCATCTCGATCGGCCGCGTTCGCCCATGGGAGATCCGGTGCGCTGTGCAAATATGAGAGGCGCGTGCTCGGCGAGAGGGTCAGATCTTGGGAACCCGAAAGCCCGACTTGGCGATCACGTGGTCGCGCGACTCCGACGCCATCCGACTGACCGCGCGCCAATCGACATGCAACAGGCGTCCACCCTGCTTCATCACCCGCCCGGCGATGATCACCGTGTCGACGTTCGAGGTATCCATCCCCGAGACGACCGCCGTCACCGGATCATTGAGTGGAGTCACATTGAGGCGATCGGTCCGCAACATCACGATGTCGGCCTTCTTGCCTGGCGTCAGCGAGCCGACCTTGTGATCGAGCCCGTTGGCGCGAGCCCCCTCGATGGTTGCGTAGGCGAGCACCTCCCGGGCCGAGATCGGCTCCTTGTGGCGAGACACAGCGAGCGCCCGCTGCAGCCCGAGCACCGTTCGCATCTGGTTGAACATGTCGGCGGGGACATTGGTCTCGACATCGACGCTCAGGCTCGGGGCGAGGCCGCGGTCGAGAAACTTCTGGATGGGCGGCATCCCGTGGCCCATCATCATCTCGACGGGCGACGCCAATGACACCGTGCCGCCGGTGTCCACGATCATCTGGATCTCGGTGTCGTTGAGCGTCGTGCAGTGGATGTAGGTGGTGTCGGGGCCAAGCAGCCCGGCCCGCCCGAACTCCTCCAGCTTGCCGTCCTGGCCGTATGAGCCAACGCCGACATGGGTGCTGATGCGCGCCCCGGTCTCGCGAGCCAACTTCCAGTGATCGCGGGTGACCTCGAAGTCGGTGAACTCGGGGCCCGGCGCCGCCAGGGCGAGCGTCAGATTCTGGTCGGTCGTCTGGAAGTGCTCCGTCGCGGCGCGCACGAACCACGACGGCTGCCGTTCCTCCCATTTGCCCCACCACGGGAACCCGTAGGCGAAGACGGCCCGGAGCCCCGAGTCCTCGAGCGCCGCGATCACGGCGTCGGTGTGCGCCGGCGACCCCTGGATGTGCGACCAGTCGAGGAGGGTGGTGATCCCAGCGTCGATGGCGCCAAGCGCCGACACCAGGTTGCCGACGTAGGCATCCTCGGGACGGAACGCCGGAGCGAGCTTGTGGAGGACGAACGAGATGTAGCTGGTCCGTCCCTCGAGGGGGACATCGGTCCCGATGTTGCGGAGCAACCCCTCCCAGATGTGACGGTGCGTGTCGACGAAGCCCGGCATGACGATCATCCCGGTGGCGTCGATCACCTCCGCCGCCTCGCCGCCGTCGAGCGAAGGTCCCACGGCTACGATCTCGTCGCCCTCGATGAGCACGTCCGCGTTCGGGAGATCTCCGACCGCAGCGTCGATGGAGAGCACCGTGCCGCCCCGGATCAGCTTCCTGCCAGTGGGCGCCACCGAGAAGTCCGGTCCGGAGGGATAGAACTCCGGAATCTCCACCGACGCGGCGCTCCGGCTCCCAACGACGAGGCGCCGGGCTCGCTTGTAGTTGCGCTTGACCAGCTCCTTGAGATCGCCCGCCTGATAGAAGAGCATCCCCATCAGCACCAGCGCGCCGATCACCATCAGGCCGTGGTCTGCGGTCAGCCCGAGGAACGGCAGCACCGTCACGACGAGCGCCAGCAGGACGCCCGCGACCATCGACCCCACGAAGGTGGCACGTCCGCCGGCGAGCGAAGCCCCACCGAGGACGGCAGCGGTGAGGCTGTTCAATGTGTAACTGTCGCCGACCTGCGCATTACCCACGCCCGACCGTGTCATCACGAAGAACGCCGCGACCATCGCGAACACCGCCGACAGGACCAGCGCTCTCACCTGAACCCAGTGAGACTGGATCCCGCTCCGCTTAGCTGACCGCTCGTCGAAGCCGGTGGCCCGTAGGCGCAACCCCGACCGACTCCCGTGGAGCCACGCGTCGAGGAGCCCGGCGACGACCGCAAGGCCGATGAACGAGATGGGGATCGGGCCGATGCTGGTCCGCAGCATCGCGGTGAAGTCCCGGTTGATGACGCCGCTCGGGGTGGCGCGCAGCGAGAGGTTGACTCCCTGGAGGATGCTCAGCGTCGCCAGCGTGATGATGATGGAGGGAATCCGCAGGCCCCGGGTCAGCGCAGCGTTGATGAGCCCGATCGCGACGGCGCAGGCCATCAGCAGCAGCATGGCCCTGACGATGTCCATCCCGGACGAGTCGGGAACGATTAGGAACGAAGCCGCGACCACACCAAAACTGATGATCGCCCCCACGGAGAGATCGATGTAGCCCACGAGGAGCGCGTGGGTCTGAGCGATCGCGGCAATGGCGTACGGCACCGCCAACAGCAGGATGTTGCGGATGTTGACTTCGTTCAGGAACCCGTCGAACCGCGAGGTGGCGTACCAGAGGATGAGCAGGATGAGCAGAATCTGCAGAGCCACCGGCATCCACAGCCGGAACTTGACCAACTTCCGCCACTTGTTCTTGTCCCGGGCGTTGCGGAGAAGCTTCCGGAACAGCCGACGCGTCGCATCGAGCCGGGTGGTCACGACGCCGAGCCCGTCTTCGGCATCGCCACCCCGAGCGGGGACCTCCCGGCCTTGGACAGGCCGGGGCCGCGCACGATCGACTCGGTGATACGCATCTCGTCGAGCTCGTCGCCGGGGATCTCCTCGATGATCTGCCCCCGAGACATGACGAGTACTCGATCGCACAGACCGGCGAGCTCGATCGGGTCGCTCGACTTCACCACCAGACCTGCCCCGGCTGCGGTGCGGGCGCGCAACGCCCGGTAGATGTCAAAACGAGAGCCCACATCTACACCCTGAGTGGGCTCATAGGCCAGGATCACCTTCGGCTCCCGAAGAAACGTGCGCGACACAGAGACCTTCTGCTGGTTGCCACCGGAGAGGAACTGGACCGGCTGCTCCAGCGAAGGAGTGCGGATTTCTAGGGAGTCGACTAGCTGGGAAACCGCGGTTCGCTCTGCTCGCCGCCGCATGGCGCCGAACCAGCTGAACCTGCCCAGCGATTGGATCGTCGAGTTCACCCGCACTCCTAGTACCGGGAACAGGGCCTCGTGCAGGCGATCGCCGGCGAGAAGCAAGATCCCCGCCGCTGTCGCCTCGTGCGTCGAGACGAGGGCGAGATCCTTGCCGCCGCAGACGACCCGTCCCGCCTTGGGAGGCATCCTTCCCACCAGCGTGTCGAACAGCTCGGCCTGGCCGTTGCCCTCGGCCCCTGCGATCCCGATGACCTCCCCGGCCTGGACGGTGAACGACACCGGTCCGAACGCCTGGCCCTGGAGGCCATCGACGACGAGAACCTCGCCAGAATCCTCGCTGGGCGTCACTCGCTCGGGGAAAGCCGCCTCGAAGGGCCGGCCGACGATCAGCTCCACCAGTTTCGCTTCGGAAGTGGAGCGTGCGTCGAATGTCCCCTGACTCCGGCCGTCGCGAAGGACCGTGATCCGGTCCGCCACCTCGATCACCTCGGGCAACCGGTGGCTCACGTAGACGATGCCGATTCCACGGTGCTTGCACGCCAGGACCGTGCGGTGCAGCGCCTCCACCTCGTCGGGACCCAGAGCCGTCGTGGGCTCGTCGAGTAGGAGCACTTTGGGGTTCGACACCAGTGCCTTGGCGACCTCGAGAAGCTGCCGCTCCGCAAGCGTGAGGTAGGCGACGGGTGCATCGGGAAACAGCTCGAGGTCGAGATCGAACTCGGCGAGCAACCGACGCGCCCACCTCTTCCGTCGCCAGTACGACGGGCGCTGGTCGGGGGGCGCCGCCAGGTAGAAGTTGTTCTTCACGGGCTCGGCGGCCACTAGCGAAGTGTCCTGGTAGGCCATCGCCAGGCCGAGCCGCAACGCATCCGCCGGCGAGTCGCGGCGGAGCGGGTGGCCCCCGATCTGGACGGTGCCCAGATCGGGGTCCACATAACCGCTGGCGACACCGAGGAGGGTCGACTTGCCGGAGCCGTTCTCACCCACGAGCGCGTGCACCTCACCGGCACGGCACTCGAAGCTGACGTCCGTCAGCGCTCGAACAGCACCGAACTGCCTCGAGATGCCGCGCAGCTCGAGGACGACGTCCCCGGCGCCCGACCCCACCTCGGTCTCGCCTCCCATCACGCTCCGGCGAACATCAGCGCCAGGAGCTCGTCCGGCACCAGCGAGGTGCCCGACACGTCCGGCGTGACCCGGTCCAGATCGCAGTCCGCCGCCGTGATCTCGCGCATCACATGCGGGACGACGATCACCGGGTCGAACTCGTAGCCCTGCAGGTAGAGCATCGCCGTGGTCACCGCCACCCTCGACTGGAAGTTGCCTCCCGCCGAGTAGAAGATGCGGTAATTCGGGTTGTCGCGCTCCACCCAGTCGCAGAACAGCGTCTGCTCGTCGGTACGGACCGTGATGATCAACTCATCCAGGCCCTCGACCGGCGTACCCAGGACGTCGTCGAATGCCGCCAAAGCCGTATTGAGGCCGTCGGCGTATTCGTACGAGAAGCCCACGATGTTCGGATTGATCTGCAGCCATGCCGACACCGCGTCATAGGCGAACGAATTCACCCAATACGTGTCCGCAGGCGGGCCTACCAACTCGATCCCATCGTTGAGCGCGTCGATCTCGCACTGCTGCCATCCCGCAGACAGCGCGTTGCCAGGCGTCCCGCCGAGGACTCCGATGGTCCCCTCGCCGAGATGCTCGTTCAGAATGGACGCGAAGCTCTCGCCCAGGGCGCAGAGATCCTCGCCGACGATGGCGGCGTAGTCCTCGCCCGGGACGAGGGCACCTTCCTGGCCGGGAAGCCCGACCCATCCACCCGAATACGAGAAGAACGGGATGCCCGCCTCATCGAGAGCGATCAGTTCCTCGGCCAACCCCACTCCGTTGTCCGGGTATCCGAGGACGAAATCCACGCCTCGCTGAAGCATGAATCGCAGGTCACCCTTGGCCACTTCGGGATTCGGGTCCCAGTTGGCCTCACGGATGACAATCGTGCCGATCTGCGGGTAGGTCAGGGCCTGGAGGATCGCCTCCATCTTGGTGACCTTGCGCCAGACGTTGAGCCCGCCGCCGTCGGCAAAGCCCATCACCAGATCGCCTCCCGAGCCCGTGTCGCACTCCGTGGCGTTGAAGCATTCCAGCGCCTTGGCGATCGTGGCGTCGTCCAGGTCCTGGCCGGCCCGGGCGATCGAGGCCAGAACGATGTCCGGCACCCCCTCGGTCGTGCCCAGGGCCTTGAGCACCAAGGCCTCGTCGGCGTCGGTCGACTCACCGAACGACTCCAGCCCCTCCATGGGCGCTTCGGTCGTGGTGGTGTCCTCGCCACCGCCGGCGGTGGTCGTAGGCGCCTGTGTCGTACCCGGGGCCTGAGTCGTGGTCGTCGCGTCATCGTCGCCGCAAGCAGCGGCGACGAGGGCAACGACCATCAGGCCGATGACTACTCGTCTCATTTGTCCCCTCCATATGGGCACCGTGCCCATCTTCTTGTTTCGTTCATCTGACATGCGTTTGTCGGTTCTCTCCTCCGTGTGGTCGTTTCATGTCGCGGCGCGGCTCGGTCTTCGCCGTTCGCGGAGCAGGTGCTCCACGCCCTTGATGATCCGATCCCCCGAAATCAGCATTCCTCCGATGATGACGAGGCCGAACACCACGAACTGCAGGGCGGTGTTCAGGCCCATCACTCGCATGGTCTGGTTGAGGCCGGCCAGGAAGAAGGCCGCAGTCCACGTCGAGAGGGGGCTCGCCAGGCCGCCGGTGAGCGACGCGCCCCCGATCACGACCGCTGCAATGGGGCCAAGGAGATACGACGCCCCATAACCCACACCCGGGTTGCCCAGGAACGAGGCCAGCAGGATCCCGGCCAACCCGTAGAGGATCGCGGCGACCACATACGCAGCGATCTGGTTGAGCGTGACCCGGAGCCCGCTGATGTTCGCAGCCGTCGGGTTGGCGCCCACCGCCTGATAACGGCGGCCGACGGTCGTATACCGGAAGACCACGATCAGCAGCGCCGTGACGGCGACCCCCAACCAGAAGATCACAGAGAGTCCAAAGATCCTGTGCTTCGTCCAGCTGCCCAGTCCCGGCGGCACAGACGCCTGGATCGCCGTGGTCGTGTAGTACCGGTTGAGTATCCCGGTGACGATCTGCCCGACCGCCAGGGTGACGATGAGCGCGTTCAGTTTGAACCCGCCGATGAGGATGCCGTTCACCAGGCCGATCAGCGCCGAGACCGCGAGCGCCGTGAAGATGGCGATCCAGATGCGGTCGTCGGATTGCTGGCCGACGCCCAGGATCAAGAACCCGGAATACGACAGCACGGCGGGCACGCTCAGGTCGATTCCCCCGGTCATGATCACCAGCATCTGACCGAGGGCAGCAATCGCCAGGAATGAGCCAGCCGGGGCGAGGCCCCGGAGCGAGGTCGTGCTCAGGGCCGCCGGGGCCCAGATCGCCGCCACCAGCAGCAGGAGAGTCAGCGCGATGTAGACCGGCATGTAACGGGACGACACGACGAGCGAGGTGAGCAGCGACGACGGCGCGCGGCGGGTGCTCACGACGATCCTCCCACGGTCACCAGGCCGGCGGCGCGGGCGACGCGGCGTTGCGCCTCGATGGCCAGGGTGCGGGCACGCCCGATGTCTTCGACGAGCGATCCCTCCCCCTTCACGATCTCCCCGCCGACAAGCACCCAATCGACGTTCGAGGTGTCCATACCCCACACGACCGCCCCGATGGGGTCGTTCACCGGATGGATGTTCGGAGCGCCGGCTCCGAGGACGATCACATCCGCGTGCATCCCGGGTTCCAGCGTTCCCACGTCCTCGACACCCACGGCGCGGGCGCCGTCGACGGTCGCCCAGCGGATCACCTCCCGGGTCGTGAGCAGCCGGGGCAGCCCGGCCTTGCCGGCGAGCTTGAGGTCGAAATAGGTGGCGTGCTGCACGGAGATGGCCGCCCGCATTTGGGCGAATAGATCGGTCGAGCCTCCCGCCAGCTCGGTGCCGGCGCCGAGCCCCGGGCGAATGCCCCTGTCGATGATCCGTTGGAGGGGAGGCGGCCCCATCCCGCCCGCCATCTCACTCGAGGGCGTCGTTACCACCGAAGTCCCCGATCCGGCGATGGCATTGAGGTCGGCGTCGTCGGCGTACGAGCAGTGGACGAGGGTGACATCCGGGCCGAGGCGGCCCTCCGCTTCCAGCGCCGTAATCGCTCCGCGGTCCTGCGGTGAGCTGCCTGCGTGGGCGTGGATGCGAAGACCCGCCTCACGGGCCATGGCCCAATCGTCGCCCGATGCCGGGCCTGCTGCGCCGATCAGGCGGGGGCCGTGAATCGATGCCAACCATCCGATGGCGTCGCTCCATGCCCCGTCGACCCAGGGAGCGGCGCCGTGCACCAGAACCGTCCGCAGCCCCGAGTCCTCGTGTGCCTGGCGCGCTGCCTCGAGGTGCTCGAGGCCGCCGCCGGCGCCGCACCAGTCCACGACCGTGGTGACACCCGCGTCGACCGCAGAAAGGAGCCCGATGAGCGTCCCCGCATAGACGTCGTCCGGCCGGTAATGGGGGCCAAACCGGTCGGCGGAGATGTTCTCCGCGAGGTTGCGAAACAGCGTCTCCCACGCGTGCCGGTGGCCGTCGACGAATCCGGGCATGACGATCGCACCATCGGCGTCGATCACCTGGGCGTCCCGAGCCCGCAGCCCGGGCCCGATCTCCTCGATCCGGCCGCCGTCGATCAGGACGTCCGCACGGGGGTGATTGGTGCGCCCCAGGGTCAGGACGCAGCCATCCCGGATCAGGATCCTGCTCACCTCAGGTGCTCCTCGAGATAGGACCAATCTCGCCGGAACCGATACGAGTGGCGACCGGGCGGCTGCGGTGCCTGGGTCTCCAGCCAGCGCACGTGGCCGCTGCCGACGTTCTTGAATTCGTGGACGCACCCGACGCCGGCCCAGGCGACATCGCCAGCCTTCAGGTGATACGTCTCGCCATCGAACTTCGCCTCGGCCTCGCCTTCGAGAAACAGGTAGGCCTCTTCGAGCGGGTGGTCGTGAGCCCCGGCAAAGCCACCCGGGACGTACTGGACCATGAACATGGTCGACAGGTCGGCGCCCAGGTCGCTGTCGATCATCATCTTCACGGTGATGCCGCTGTACACCAGCAGAGCGGTGCGCATGCTTGCGCTGAGCGCGAGGCGGTCTTGCGTCTGCTGCTCCGGGTCCATGTTCTCCGGATCGATGTGCCCGAACGCCACGGTCCGCGGATCGCGAACGTCGATCGCGACCGCATCGCGCTCCGGCAACGGCTCGGGGAAGTACGTGTCGTGACTGTGGGCGGCACGCGGCAGCGGGGCTCGCATCTCGGCGAACTCGACGACCCCCGCCGACACGTTGCGCAGGGCATGCGGGGTCGCGACCGGGAACAGCCCGTAGTCGCCTGTGGTCAGGGCGTGCGATCCGTCCGGGGTGTCGGCAACGACCTCCCCGGCGATCACGTAGATCGACTCCTCGAACGAGTGGAGATGGGTGTCGACGCGGCCACCGGGTTCGAGGCGCGAGACCCGGAACCCCATCTGGACGCCGCCCGCCGCCTCGTCGACGATCGAGTCGGCGGCGTAGCCGGTGCTGTGGCCGGCGAACTCCCCCGGTACATCGAACGCCAGGTCGGCGCGGTGCCTGACGATGTGATGAGCCATCAGTCCCCTCCCCCGGGAGCGTCCACCGCCTTGGCGATCGTCTCGTAGATGCGGTCGACCGATGGCAGGGCGAGGTCTTCGAGAGCCGCCGCCGCCGGAAGCGGGATGTGTGGGGTGGTGATCCGGATGCTGGGCCCGTCGAGGCTCCAGAAGGCCTCCTCGTCGACGATGGAGACCACCTCGGCGCCCCAGCCACAGAGGCGGGGGTTCTCCTCGACCGTGAACAGCCGGCTCGTCTTCTCCACCGAGGCGATGACGGTGGCGGTGTCGAGGGGCACCAGGGACCGCAGATCGACCACCTCCACGGAGATGCCTTCCTCGTCCAGGCGCTCGGCGGCGGCAAGGGCCCGGGGGACCATGAGGGCCAGCGCCACGACGGTGGCGTCGGTCCCCTCGCGGACGATGCGGGCCGCACCCAGGCGATCGATCACCTCGCCTTCGGGCACCTCCCCCTTGGTCCCGAACAGCGCCTTGTGCTCGAAGAACACGACGGGGTCGGGATCGCGTATGGCGGCCGCCATGAGGCCGACGACGTCAACGGGTGTGGAGGGCGCCACCACCTTGAGCCCGGGGATCATCATCGCCCAGTTTTCGACGCTCTGGGAGTGCTGCGCCCCGAAGCGGACGCCCCCTCCGTTGGCGGTTCGGATCACGAGTGGGAAATTGACCTGGCCGTCGGTCATGTACCTGCTCTTGGCGATCTCGTTGGCGACCATGTCCCAGCAGACCGCGAGGAAGTCGGAGAACATGATCTCGGCGATGACGGGGATCCCCGTCATCGAGGCCCCCATCGCGGCGCCAAGGATCGCCTGCTCCGAGATGGGCGTGTCACGCACCCGATCGGGCCCGAATTCCTCGAGCAGTCCGACCGTGGTCTTGAAGACACCCCCGGCCGCAGCGACATCCTCGCCCAGCATCACCAATGTCGGATCGCGGCGCATCTCCTGAGCGATCCCCGCGGCCACGGCGTCGCGGTAGGTCAATTCCGCCATCGCGACCCTCCGTCGGCGTACACGTCGGTCAGCAGTGCGTCCTGACCGGGCTCGGCTCCCGCCTTGGCAAACTCGGTGGCGTCATCGATCGCAGCCGCCACGTCGCGGGCGATCCCGGTGAGGGTCTCCTCGGGCGTCCCGATCGCGAGCAGGCGTCGGTGATACACGGGGATCGGTTCGCGCTGCTTCCATGCCTCCACCTCGGCTGGCGGCCGGTACTTGCCCGGATCGGCGCGGGAATGGCCACCGGAGCGATAGGTGACGGCTTCGATCAGGCTGGGTCCCCCGCCGGCACGCGCCTTCGCCAAGGCCTCACTCGCCGTCAGATAGACCGCATCGGGGTCGTTGCCGTCGATCGCGATCGAAGGGAGGCCGTA
>Ga0214471_10004287_pt1 | contig 11021 bp, 6 predicted proteins | sample RVTome_5_FD_207665 | JGI IMG/M metagenome (GOLD analysis project Ga0214471, IMG submission 207665) | Soil microbial communities from uranium-contaminated site in the Upper Colorado River Basin, Wyoming, United States - RVT142D155 | ecosystem: Environmental > Terrestrial > Soil > Contaminated >... | reverse complement strand
GTCCCGTGCGTAGGTCGGTGGGCAGCCCGACGAGGCGGCTCGCGACATCCTCGGCGACCGGGCAGCTCCCGCGCTCGTAGCCGTAGCGCGCCAGGTCGGCGGCGTCGACGAGCGGGAAGAGCGGCGGACCGATCGGCCAGGCGACGATCTCGACCAGACGGCGTCGGGCGCGCCGCAGCAACTCGCGCTTCGCCGGCACCAGCACCGGGAAGAGCGAGAGCGGCCGGTCCTCTCCGGCGCACGGCAGCCCGACTCCGGCGGCGTCGCCCAGGGCGGCGGCGTACTCGGCGCAGAGGCGGCGTCGATGCCGCGCGTCGGCGTCGATGCGCGCGAGCGCCGCGAGACCCCGCCGTGCCTGCGCCGCGCTGATGCACAGGGCGCGGCGAGTGATCGTCGCGTCGATCTCGCCGTCGAGCCCTTCCCGCTGCGGGCGTCGGCCCAGCCGGCTGAGCGCGAGGAGCGGCCAGTAGGTGCGGGAACGGAGGAGCAGGCGATGGGCGAGAAGCTCGGCGCTCAGGCCGAGCTCGGCGAGCGTCGACCGCCGGGGCAGGCCGTCTCGCCGGGCGGCGAGATGCGCCGCGAGTGCCTCGTCGCCGGTGACCGCCAGGCCGCCGCTCGCCGCCGGCAGCGGCTTGCGCAAGTTGTTGCTGAAGATCGCCGCGCGGCCGGTGGCGCCGGGCGACGGGAACGGACCGGCGAGCGGCAGGCAGTGGGCGCAATCCTCGATCAGGGCGATGCCGCGCACCGCGGCGGCGACGGCGGCGTCGCGCACGCCCTCCGGGCTGCCGTAGGTGTGCTGGAAGACCACGGCGCGCGCGCCGGCGGACGCCGCCGCGACGGCTCCGGCGTCGAGGTTGAGCGTGCGCGCGGAGATCTCCGCGTAAACGGGCACGAGGCGCGAAGCGCGCAGGACGAGCGGCACGACCGTGCAGTTGAGCGGCGAGACGACCACGCGATCGCCGGCGACCGCGCCGACGCCTTCGAGGATGGCGGCGAGCGCGTGCCGCCCGTAGGCGAAGGCGACGGCGTGCCGCGCTCCCAGCCGCCGCGCCGACTCGGCCTCGAGCCTCGCCGTGGCCGCGAGCGGCGTCGCGCTCCCGTCGCTCGCTCGGCGCACCGACGTCACCCTCAGCGGCTCCCGCGCCGGTCGACGGCAGAGCGGAACCAGAGCTCGAGCATCATCAGGCTCACCGCCTGCTTGACGTGGAGGAACTCGCCGCCGCGCGCTCGCTGCCGCAGGTCGGCGACGGCCTCCGGCCGGAAGAGGCCGCGCGATCGCACGGCGCGCTCGCAGAGCGTGTCGTCGAGCATCTCGACGAAGCGGGGCTCGGCGAGAAAGCGCTCGGCCGGCACGTAGAACGGCATCTTCGGGCGGCGTGCCGCCCGCCGCGGGAGCAGCCGCTCCGCGTAACGCCGCAAGACCACCTTCGACGCTCCGCGGCGGAGCTTGAGCGCCGGCGGCAGGCCGAGCACGAATTCGACCAGCTCGTGGTCGAGGTACGGCACGCGCGCCTCGACGCCGTGCGCCATCGAGAGCTTGTCCTGCTTGGTGAGGATGTCTTCCGGCAGCCAGGAGTCGAACTGCAGCGCCAGGATGCGGTCGAGGAGCTCGCCCTCGGCGCCCACCGGCTCGGCGCGCGGCGGAGCGGCGCGCACCGCCGCCGCCAGCTCGGCGCCGTAGAGCGCAGCCGTGTCGCGCGGATCGAAGAGCGAGATCAGGTGCCGGTACGCCGCCGGCAGGCGGTCGCGGCCGACGAGGGGCAGGAAGTCGAGGAGCTTCTGCTTGCCGCGCACGCCGAGCGCGGCGGGGTAGCGGAAGGCGAGGTCGAGCAGGCGCGCCGGCGTGGCGCGGACGAGCGGCGCGAGCAGGCCGTCGCGCAGGGCCCGCGGCAGGCCGGCGAGGCGCCCGCCGGCGAGCAGCACGCGGTGGAAGAGATAGCCGCCGAGCGTTTCGTCGGCGCCCTCGCCGGTGAGGACCACGGTCACGTCGCGCTTCGCGCGGCGGGCGAGCTGGTACATCGGCAGGACGATCGCGTCGCCGATCGGCTCGTCGAGATGCCAGACGATCTCGGGCAGCAGCTCGACGTCGGCGGCGCGGCAGGGGATCTCGGTGTGGATGCAGCCGAGCTCGCGGGCGGTGGCCGCCGCCGCGGCGAGCTCGTCGTGCTCGAAGTCGAAGCCGACCGTGAAGGTGCGCACCGGCTGCGCGGTCGCTCTCGACATCGCCGCGACGACGGCGCCGGAGTCGACGCCGGCGCTCAGGTAGGCGCCGAGCGGCACCTCCGACATCAGCCGGCGGCGGACGCTGCGCTCGAAGCGCTCGGCGAACTCCTCGACCAGCTCGTCCTCGGAGCGCGCGCCCGCCGCCCGGCGCGGCTCGGGGCGCCAGTAGCGGACGAGCGTCGTGCGCCCCGCCTCGACCGTCGCGTAATGCGCCGCCGGCAGCTTGCGCACCTCGCGAAAGAGCCCGCCGGGCCCCGGCACGTAGCGCAGCGCCAGGTAGTCGTCGACGGCGCCGAGGTCGAGCGTCGGCTGCCAGCCGGGCCAGCGCAGCAGCGCCTTGATCTCGGAGGCGAAGAGGAAGCGCGGACCGGACTCGAGATAGTAGAGCGGTTTGATGCCGATGCGGTCGCGGGCGAGCAGGAGGCGGCGGCGAGGGCGGTCGTAGAGGGCGAAGGCCCACATTCCCGAGAGTCTCTCGAGGCAGGCCGGGCCGAGCTCCTCGTAGAGATGGAGGATCACCTCGGAGTCGGAGCGCGACCGGAAGCGGTGGCCCCGTGTCTCGAGCTCGATGCGCAGCTCGCGATGGTTGTAGATCTCGCCGTTGTGGACGAGCACGAGCGTGCCGTCCTCGTTCGTCATCGGCTGGCTGCCGCCCGCGACGTCGATGATGCTCAGCCGCCGGTGGCCGAGTCCGACGCCGGCCTCGGCGAAGGCGCCGGCACCGTCCGGTCCGCGGTGGCGCAGGGCTTCGGTCATGTGCTCGAGCAGCCCCTCCTCGGAGAAACCGATGAAGCCGCAGATGCCGCACATCGCCGGCTCAGCTCCCGACCGAGGCGGTGCGCTCGAGCTCGAGGCCGGCGGCGATCGCTCTCGGATCGACAGCGCCGCCGGCGGGGAAGCGATGCAGCTCGTGGGCCACGAAGTAGCGCGCCGATCCCATGTGGATGGTCGAGAAGATCGGGTCCCAGCGCAGCTCGCGCAAGTGATCGCCGTCGCGACCGACGAGGCGGTCGCGCACCAGCACGGTGCCTTCGCCGAACTCGATGCGGCGCAGGAAGCGCACCGCCAGCGGGCGGCGGCGGTGGATCAGGGCGCGCGCCAGCCGGCGCTTGAGCCAGCGCGCGAGCGGCGGCAGACGGCCGGCCGTGAGCGTGAAGAGGCGGAAGGCGAGGAAGAGCGCCGGCGTCATCGCCGGCCGCGCCAGCTCGGCGAGATGGCCCTCGACCTCGATGGCGTCGTCACCCGCCCGCGTCGGCCGCGCCCGATCGAGATACTGCGTCGAGACCGGGCGGCCCGAGCGCAGCCGGCCGAGGTAGCCGCAGTCGCTGTAGACGAGCTCGCGGCGCCGGCGGTCGAAGAGTTTGACGACCCCGCCCTTGGCGGTGCCGACGAAGGCGTCGTAGCTCGCCGTGCGCCGGCGCGCCAGGCCGGCGTCCGGGAACCAGGAGAGGCCGGCGGCCGGCGTCGGGTCGACGGCGGGCGCGGTGGGCGCGCGCCCGGCGCAGGCGTCGTGGGCGGCGGCGAAATTGTTGAGGAACGGGCAGTAATTGAAGAGGTCGACGGAGCCGAGCGTGACGGTGGCGGCGCCGGTGATCGACGGCCGCAGCGCCTCCGCGATCCACGCCGAGGCGGGGTCGAGCGGCGCCAGCATCTCGTAGGCCGCCGGATAGTAGGTCTGCGTGTCGCGGCTCGCGTACTCGCCACCGAGGCTGCCGTCGGGGTGCACGAAGTGGGCGAGGAAGCGCGCCGCCCGCGCGAGCGAGGCGGCGAGCCGTTCGTCGCCGCCGAGCTGCCAGCAGCGCGCGAGGTAGTAGCTGCCGTGCGTCTGGTAGCCGGGATCGGCGCCGCCGTATTCCTCGTACCAGCCCTCCGCCGACTGCCGGGCGAGAAAGCGGTCGAGGAGCTCGGCGGCGCGCGCCGCGAAGCGGCGCTCGCCGCTGCGGCGGTGGGCGTGCAGGAGGGCGGCGGCGGCGGCGGCGAGATGGTTGGAGAGGAAGCCGTGCGTCTCGTCGTGGCGAACCAGCCAGCAGCCGGCGCGCGCCATCGTCTCGGTCGCCGCGGCGGTCGCCGCGGCGGGGAGCGCGCCGCCCAGCCGTTCGAGGGCCTCGCCGACGTAGAAGGTGGTGAACGCGGTGGCGGCCAGCGAGCGCTCGAAGGGATACGCCTCGTCGAAGCTGCCGTCGGCGTGCTGGAGGCGCGACCAGAAGCCGAGGCCGCGCTCGATCCATTCGAGCAGCCGCGGCTGGCGGTAGAAGGCGCTTCCCGCGAGCGGCGTCGCATAGAGGAAGGCGAGTACCGACACCGATTCCTGCAGGCGCGCGGCGGGGAAGTCGACGAACTTCCACGCCCAGTAGGTGCGGTCGCCGCAGCCTGCGGTCGGGCTCTCCACGCCGCGGTCCATGAGGCCGAGGACGCGGGGCGCCTCGGCGAGGACGGCGCCCGCGTAGACGGTCGTGCTCATGCGGTGTGCGGCGGGCGACGGCCCGCGAGGTCACTTCTTCGCGGTGTCCGCTGGCGCCGGACGACGCCGCGCGAGGCTGCGGTAGACATCAGCCGCCGGCCGCGCCTGCGGAAGCCGCGGCGACGTCGAGCGGCTGTCCGCGCTCCAGGCTTTCCTGGATGCGGAGAGTCGCCCGTGTCACCGTCAGAATCGATTCGAGAGCGACCGGCATCGGCTCGCCGCGCGCGACGGCGCCGACGAACGCCGCCATCTCCTGCGCATGGCCCTTGGCCTGGTTGAGCCGCCGCCGCCGCTGCCGGCCGTTGTCGCGATGCAGGGCGAGGGAGCGGAAGTTGTCGAGCCGCGCGACGCGGCCGCCGCCGAAGACCTCGACGAGCTCCTTGGGCAGCGAAGGGTCGCCGCTCGCCAGGTAGTGGATGACGCCGACCGAGCCGTCGGCGAGGCGCAGCGTCACGGTGACGTTCTGCGAGCGGCGCGGGTCGCGGCCGATCGCCTCGGCGGCGACGCGCACCGGGAGCGCGCCGGCGAGGAAGGCGACGGTGTCGACGAAGTGGCAAACCTCGCCCCGGATGCGGCCGCCGCCCACCTCCGGATCGAGCACCCAGCTGTCGGCCGGCAGCTCGCCGGCGTTGACGCGGCACGAGACGAAGAGCGGCGCGGTGACGTCGGCAAAGAAGCGCCGGCACTCGACGGCGAGAGGCGCGAAGCGACGGTTGAAGCCGACCAGCAGCCGCGCGTCGGCGCTTTCCGCGAGCGCCCGCTCGACGTCGCCGAGCTCCTCTTCGGTCAGCGCCAGCGGCTTCTCCACGAACACCGCCTTGCCGGCGCGGAGCGCGGCCGTGGCGAGGCGGGCGTGCGAGTCGTGACGGGTCGCGACGACCACGGCATCGATGTCGGGATCGGCGAGAATCTCGGCGACGTCCCCCGTGCAGTACTCGGCTCCGTAGCGCTCGGCGACGTGCCGGCCGGTATGGCCGGAAGCCGTGCATACGGCGCGGATGCGCGCGTCGCGCTGTGCGGCGAGGGCGGGGAGGAGGACGCCGCGGGCGAACTGGCCGGCGCCGAGGACGCCGCAGCGCACCTGCGGACGTGCCGCGACGGCGCGCCGGGGGGGCAGGCTGACGCGCCGCGCGGGCGGCGCCTCGCCGCCGTATTCGAGCACGATGCCGATCGCCGGCTCCGGCCGCTCGCCGGTGACGATCGCGTAGGCGGACTCCGCCTCGTCGATCGCGAAGCGGTGCGAGATCAGGGGGCCGACGTCGACGGCGCCGCGCGCCAGCAGCTCGAGGAACGCACCCAGGTTGCGCCCCTCGGTCCAGCGCACGTAGGCGGCGGGGTAGTCGCGACCGTGCAGCTCGTAGTCGGGATCGTAGCGGCCGGGACCGTACGAACGGCTGACGACGAGCGCCAGCTCCTTGTCGAAGAACGGCCGGCGCTCGATCTCCATGCCGACGTCGCCGACGACGACGACCCGCCCGCGCAGACGCGAGATCGCCGCCGCCTGCGCCAGGGGCCGGCTGGACTTCGTCGCCGCGCAGAGGATCACCGCGTCGGCGCCGAGGCCGCCGGTGAGGTCGGCGACGGCGCGCTCGAGAGCTTCCGGCGCGGCGAGGTGATGGGCGCCCAGCCGTCGGGCCAGCTCCACCTTCTCCGGCTCGAGGTCCGACGCGATCACCGTCGCGCCCGAGCAGCGCGCGAGCTGCGCGCAGAGCTGGCCGACGAGGCCGAGACCGATCACCACGACGCGGTCGCCGAGCGTCGGCTCCGCGAGGCGTACGCCGTGCAGCGCGATGGCGCCGACGGTGACGAAGCAGGCGGCGTCGTACGTCAGGCCCTCCGGAATCGGGACGGCGAGCTGGCGCGGCACGTAGTCGATCTCGGCGTGATTGGCGTAGCCGAGGCCGGCGCAGGCGACGCGGTCGCCCACCCGATGGGCGCCGGCGGCGGCGCCGAGCTCGAGGATCTCTCCGGCGCACGAATAGCCGAGCGGGATCGGCGCGCTCATCAGGTTGCGAACCACCCCGTAGGTGCTCCACAAGCCCTCCTGCCGCGCCTTGTCGAGGACTTTGCGCACCAGGTCGGGCCGCTCCCGCGCCTTGCCGAGCGGGCCCTTGTGCGCGAGCTCGATGACGGCACGCTCGGTGCCCAGGCTGACGAGCGAGCGGCGCACCCGCACCAGCACGCCCGCGGGGCGCAGCGCGGGCGGCGGCAGCTCCTGGACTTCGAGCCGGCCGTTCTCGAGATTCTGCGTCACCGCCTTCATGAAGACTCGCCCGCGGCGCCGGCGTCCCGCTCTCGCGCCGCGCTCGCGAGCAGGCGCGCCGTGGGAACGATCTCGAAGCGCTCGCTCACGCGGCGCAGCATAGCCCGGCAGCGCGCGCGCTTGTCGGCGGCGGAGAGGTGCGAGAGCGTGAACAGTCGTCGGCGCCAGCCGCCGAGCCGCGCGCGCGGCAGGGGAGCCGCGAAGTCGGTGAGGTGGAAGAGGAGGACGAAGGGCAGCGCGCGGGCGCGCCAGCCGTCGACGCCCCGGGTGAAGTACCCGTCGCCGAGCACCAGGGCATAGGAGGGATGGAACGGCAGCCGGAACGGCGCGCGCGTCGGCAGCGGGAGCTCGACGAGAGTGCGGCCGGCGCACGGCCGATGCGGCAGAGCGCGGCGCGAGCTCCGGCCGGCGAGGAGGGAGGAGTCGTAAGCGTAGCCCGCTTCGGCGACGAGCTCCAGGCACTCGCGATCGATCCGGAACCCGGGAGCGCGAAAGCCGTCGACCTCGACGCCGAGCGCGGAGCGCAGCGCTTCGCGGCTGCCCGCGATCTCGCGCCGCTTCTCGTCGCGGGCGAGCGCCGTCAACCGGCGGTGGGTGCGCGAGTGAGACGCGATCTCGTGGCCCTGCTCGACCGCGCGCCGCAGCAGGCTTCGCTTGGCCGGATCCTCGACGTCCTCGGCGACGACGAAGAGAGTGGCGACGATCCGCGCCTCGCGCAGCGCCGCGAGCGCCCCCTCGAGACCGGAAGCGAAGAGCGGGTCGTCCGCCGCGTCGTAGCGCCAGCCGTGCGCGGCGAAGATCTGGCGCGCGCCGTCGAGGTCGACGTGGACGGCGGCGGGCGGCGCCGGGTCCCCCGCGGTCACCATGCCGTGCGCGACGCCAGCACGTCGACGATGCGCTCCGCGGCCCGCCCGTCCCACAGCGGCAGCCGCGGCGCCTGGCGCCGCGGCGCGGCGAGCGCGCGCCGCGCCTCGCGGCGCAGCCGCTCCGGGTCGCGGCCGACGAGGAAGTTGGTGCCCTGCTCGACCGTGATCGGGCGCTCGGTGTTGTCGCGCACGGTCAGGCACGGCACGCCGAGGAAGCTCGTCTCCTCCTGGATCCCGCCCGAGTCGGTGACGACGAGCGCGGCGCGCCGCTCGAGGGCGAGGAACTCGAGGTAGCCGAGCGGCTCGAGCAGACGGAGGGCGGCCGGCGGCGCTCCGGCGAGCCGCGCCAGCGCGGCGCGCGTGCGCGGATGGACGGGGAAGACGACGTCGACGGAGTCGGTGAGCTCGACGAGCACGTCGACCAGCGGGCCGAGCGCCGCCGGGTCGTCGACGTTGGCGGGGCGGTGCAGGGTGACGAGGACGAACGGCCGCGCCAGGCCGAGACGCCGGCAAAGGCGTTCGGGCTCGGTCGCCGGCAGGAGCCGGACGAGGGTGTCGATCATGACGTTGCCGACGCGGTGTACGCGCGCGGTCGGGATTCCCTCCGCCGCCAGGTTCGCGTCGGCGTCCGTCGAGGGCGTGAAGAGGATGTCGGAGAGCGTGTCGGTGACGAGCCGGTTGATCTCCTCCGGCATCGTCCGATCGCGGGAGCGCAGGCCGGCCTCGACGTGCGCCACCGGCAGGCCTAGCTTGCTGCACACCAGGGCGGCCGCCAGCGTCGAGTTGACGTCGCCGTAAACGACGACGAGATCGGGCCGCCGCGCGTCGAGCACGGGCTCGAGCCGCGTCATGACGGCCGCGGTCTGCACCGCGTGCGTCCCCGATCCGACCTCGAGATCGACCGTCGGCGGCGGCACGCCGAGCTGCTCGAAGAAGACCTGCGACATCGCCGCATCGTAGTGCTGGCCGGTGTGCACGATCGTCTGCTCGATCCGGCCCTCCGCCGCCCGGTGGACGGCCGCCATCTTCATGAAGTTCGGGCGCGCGCCGACGACGTGCAGAATCGAAAGCAAGCGGGCTCCTCGCGGGCGGCGGCGCGGCTCGTTGGGTGGCGAGCGCTCGCCGCGGGTCGGATGCGGCGATTGATCCTATCGGGAGCCGTCGCCTGGCGCGGCGCGGGAGGGAAGTCGGTCGCGCCGGCAACCGGCGGCCCCCGGCGGTCTGCGAGAATGGCGGCGACCATGCGTGACCGGACCTCGCCGCGACGCTGGTTGCGAATCGCCGCCGTGACGGCCGCGCTCGCGGCGTGCGCCGGGATCCTCTACCTGCGCGCCGACAAGCGGCATGTCTTCCGCGAGGTCGCCGGAGAGCTGGCGCTGGCGCGCGAGGTCGAGCGCGTCGATTCGGGCGGGCAGACGGCGCGGCGCGTCGAGCTCGTCAATCACCGCGGCGAGGCGGTGGCCAGCGCTTGGATTCGGCGCCCGCCGCAGCTGCCCGCAAGCTACGTCGCGCTGCTCGTCTACGGCGGCGAGAAGACCGGACGCCGCATCCTCGATCTCGTGCCGGCGCGCGACGATCTCGTGCTGGCCGCCGTGCAGTACCCCTACGAGCGGCCGCGCACCCTCGGCGGCCGGCTGCGCTGGCCGTACGAGGTGCGCCGGGCCGCCTTCCGCACGGTCGCCGGCGGCCTGCTGACGGTGAGCCATCTCGTGCGCGACGAGGGCGTCGATCCGGCGCGCCTGGCGGTGGTCGGATCGAGCCTCGGCTCGCCCTTCGCCGTCGCTCACGCGGCGCTCGACGAGCGCGTGCCGCGCCTCGTCGTCGTGCACGGCGGCGGCGACCTGCCGCTCGTCGTGCGCGCCTTCGAGGCCCGGCGCGGCCGCCCGTGGCGGGGACGCCTCTACGCCGCCGGCACGGCGCTGCTCTTCTCGAGCTTCGAGCCGCTGCGCTACGTCGGCGAAGTGGCGCCGCGCGAGACGATCGTCGTCGGCGCCCGCGCCGACGAAGCGTTTCCCATCGCCAGCACGCTCGCCCTCTACGAGCGAGCGGGGGAGCCCAAGCGGCTGTCGTGGACCGCCGGCGCGCACGTCCGGTCGCGCCCCGGGGCCGCGCTCGAAGAGGTCCTCGCCGAGCTCGACCGCGTCCTCCGCCCGCCGCGCCCTGCGGGCTGAGCGTTCCCGCCGCCGCGGGCCCCGGCGGGCGCGGCGCCGGGCGCGAGCTCAACCGTCGAGAGCCTGGCGGATCTTGCGCGCGAGCGCCGAGCGCTCGAACGGTTTCTGCAGGAACTGCATGCCCTGAGGAACGACGCCGCGCTCGATGATGATGTCGGCCGTGTAGCCCGACATGTAGACGACTCGCATGCGCGGATGTGCGGCGCCGAGCCGCTCGGCGAGCTCGCGACCGTTCGATTCGGGCATGACGACGTCGGTGAGCAGGAGGTCGATCTCGCCCGCGGCGCCAGCGGCCAGCTCGTGCGCCTCGGCGACGGACTTCGCCGCCAGCACCTTGTAGCCCAGCCGACGCAGCAGCTCGCCGGTGAGCTTGAGAAGCTGCAGGTTGTCCTCGACGAGGAGAATGGTCTCGCCGGCGTTCGACCGGCCCGCTGCCGTCGCCTCCGCGCAGGGCTCCGGCGTGTCCTGAACCTCGACGCGCGGCAGATAAATGCGGAAGCAGGCGCCGCAACCCGGTGAGCTCTCCACCTCGATCCGGCCGCCGTTCTGCTGCACGATGCCGTAGACGGTGGCGAGACCGAGCCCCGTGCCCTTGCCCGGCGCCTTGGTGGTGAAGAAAGGCTCGAAGATCCGATCGCGTGTGGGGCGATCCATGCCGTGGCCGGTGTCGGTGACGCTCAGCATGACGATTTCAGGGGCACCGACGCCGCGATCGCTCTCGGCTCCGTCGAGCGCGACGTTGCGCGTCGCCACCGTGATGCGTCCCGTGCCGGCGATGGCGTCGCGCGAGTTGACGATCAGATTGGCGAGGATCTGGTCGATCTGGCCGGGATCGACGCGCACCGGCCAGAGGCCGGGGCCGGGATCGAGGACGAGATCGATCTCTTCGCTGACCAGCCCGCGCAGCAGCTTGCCGGTGCGGGCGAGGAGCTCGTTGAGGTCAAGAACCTGGGGCTCGATCGGCTGCCGGCGGGCGAAGGCGAGCAGCTGGCGCACGAGCGCGCTCGAGCGCTCGGCGGCGGCGAGGATCTGGTCGA
>Ga0214471_10004286_pt1 | contig 11023 bp, 12 predicted proteins | sample RVTome_5_FD_207665 | JGI IMG/M metagenome (GOLD analysis project Ga0214471, IMG submission 207665) | Soil microbial communities from uranium-contaminated site in the Upper Colorado River Basin, Wyoming, United States - RVT142D155 | ecosystem: Environmental > Terrestrial > Soil > Contaminated >... | reverse complement strand
TCATCAAGCGGCGCGGCGTCGTGCGCGTGATCTGCACGAATCCCAAGCATAAGCAGCGGCAGGGATAGGAGGGACGGAATGCCGAGAATCGTGGGCGTTGATCTGCCGAGAAAGAAGCGCATCGACGTGGCGCTGACCTACATCTTCGGCGTGGGGTCAGCGACGGCGCGGAAGATCCTCTCGCAGACGACGATCGCGCCGGAGAAGCGGTCGGACGCGCTGAGCGACGAGGAGGTGGCGCGCCTGACCCAGCTCCTGCAGCAGCAATTCAAGGTCGAAGGGGATCTGCGCCGGGACATTTCCACCAACATCCGGCGGCTGATCGATATCGGTGCCTATCGCGGACTTCGCCACAAGCGGGGCCTGCCCGTGCGGGGACAGCAGACGCGGACGAACGCCCGCACGCGCAAGGGACCCCGTCCGCGCGTCGGGGTGCGCAAGCGCGCCCGCGTCGCGGCGGCCTCTGGGGCCAGGTAACCACCGCGTCGGAGAGAGGACATGGCTGACGAGCAGGAACCAGCACGCGAGACCAAGAACGCGGAGGCCGGCGGGACCGAGCCCGAGGCGGGCAAACCCCAGCCGAAACGACGCCTGCGGAAACGCCTGCAGAGCACGCAGGGCATCGCCCACGTGCTCGCGACGTTCAACAACACGGTGGTGACGATCACGGACCGCCAGGGGAATGCCGTGTCCTGGGCCAGCGCCGGTTCGAGCGGGTTCAAGGGATCGAGGAAATCGACCCCGTACGCCGCGCAAATCGCCGCGGGGAACGCGGCCAAACGCGCGCTGGAAGCGGGACTGAAGGACGTGGAGGTGTTCGTGAAGGGGCCGGGACAGGGACGGGAGTCGGCCATCCGGGCTCTGCAGCAGGCGGGCTTGAGCGTCACGGCGATCAAAGACGTGACGCCGATCCCCCACAACGGGTGCCGGCCCCCGAAGCGGAGAAGGGTCTGATGCATGGTGGATTGCGGATGGCGGCTTGCGGATTGAGCGCGGGGGTCGCGTGATGGGGCGGGATGTCGGACCGGGCTCTCGAATGTGCCGGCGGGAGGGCATGCACCTGTTCCTCCGCGGCACCAAATGCGACCGCGGCAAGTGCGCGGCGGACAAGCGATCCACCCCGCCGGGGCAGCACGGGCAGGGGAGGATCAAGCTGTCCAACTACGGGATTCAGCTGCGCGAGAAGCAGAAGGTGAAGCGCATGTACGGCCTCCGCGAAAGCCAGTTCCGGCTCTATTTCACGCGGGCGCAGAAGCGCCGCGGCGTGACTGGCCACGCGCTGCTTGAGCTTCTGGAGCGCCGGCTCGACAACGTGGTGTACCGGTCCGGCCTGGCTTCCTCCCGCAGGGAGGGCCGTCAGATCGTCTCGCACGGCGGCATTCTGGTGAACGACCGCCGGGTGGACATCCCCTCATTCCTCGTCAAGGCCGGCGATACGGTGGAGGCCCTCCCGGTGCGCGAGGGACAGCGGAAGCGGATGAAGGAGAACCTCGAACGGACCAAAGACCGGCCGGTGCCGGCCTGGTTGCAGCTGGACCGCGATCAGCTCAAGAGTGTGATCGTCCGGACGCCGGAGCGGGACGACATCGGCGTCCCGATTCAAGAGCAGCTCATCGTCGAGTTGTATTCGAAGTAACGGGCCCGACTGGAGCGCGGGGCCGTGCCGGAGCCGGAAGCGACGGAGGGATGAATGGGAACGCTGTGGCGTGATTTCGCAACTCCCAACAAGCTGATCTGCGACGACAGTACGCTCACGGAGACGTACGGCAAGTTCATTGCCGAGCCGTTCGAGCGCGGGTACGGCATGACTATCGGGAACAGCCTGCGGCGCGTGCTGATCTCCTCGATCGAGGGCGCCGCGGCCACCTCGATGAAGATCGATGGAGTCCTGCACGAGTTCAGCGCGATCCCGGGCGTGCAGGAAGACGTGACGCAGATCGTGCTCAACGTGAAGCAGCTCGTGCTGCGCGCGCACACGCGCCAGCCGAAGGTGCTGGTGCTTGAGAAAAGCAAGAAGGGGCCGGTGCTGGCCGGCGATCTGCAGGTGGATGACACGATCGAGGTCATCAATCCCGATCTCGAGCTGTGCACGCTGACGAAGCCGGATCCGTTCAAGCTGGAGCTGGAAGTCAGCCGGGGACGCGGCTACGTGTCGGCGGAGAAGCACAAGCGGGAAGGCCAGCCGATCGGCGTGATCCCCCTGGACGCGGCGTTCAGTCCGGTCCGGCGGGTGAATTTCTCCGTCGAAGACACGCGGGTGGGCCAGGTCACGGATTACGACCGGCTCATCTTGGAAATCTGGACGAACGGGGCGATGAGCCCGAAAGACGCGCTGCTGTACGCCTCGAACATCCTCCAGCGCCACCTGGACCTGTTTGTCAGCTATGGGAGCCTGCCGGAGGAGCCGGAGGAGGAGACGCCGGGGACCGTGGACGAGGAATTGCAGGAGAAGCTGGGCACGCCCATCTCGGAGCTGGAGCTGTCGGTCCGGTCGGCCAACTGCCTCCGGGAGGCCAAGATCGACACGATCGGGGAGCTGGTCCGGCGCACGCCGCAGGAGCTGCTCAAGTTCCGCAACTTCGGAAAGAAATCGTTGGCGGAGATCGACGAGCTCCTGAAGGGCATGGGCCTCGAGCTCGGCATGCTGCCGAAGCAGGAAGAAGGCAGCGTGCAGTCGAGCGTCTTATAGCTTCGGCACCTCTGAGGACGGCGCTCCGCCAGCGGCGGAGTGCACACACAGGTTGAGGACGATGCGTCACGCAAAACGCAACCGACGGTTCTCACGCCCGAGCGAGCAGCGCAAGGCGCTGCTGGCCGGGCTCGTGAAGAACCTCGTGATTCACGGACAGATCAGGACGACGCTGACCCGCGCGAAAGAGGCACAGCGCCTGGCCGAGCGGCTCATCAGCCTCGGCAAGGAAGGCAGCATCCATGCGCGGCGGCGGGCGTTCCGGGTGCTTCAGGACCGGACGCTCGTCAAGCGGGTGTTCGCGGAGCTTGCCCCGCGGTTCCAGGACGTCGAGGGCGGCTATACCCGCGTGGTGCGCCTCGGCGCGCGGCGCGGCGACGGGGCGCCGCAAGCGGTGCTGGCGTTCAGCCGGCTTCCCGAGGCGACCGCGGCGAGGCCGAAGGCGCACGCGCCGGCGGCGGAGCCGCCGTCGGGGCCGGGTCCGCAGCCGCCCAAGGACAAGGGCCGGGAATCGAAAGAACCGGCAAAGAAGGGCCTGCTCGAGGGGTTGCGCGGCATCTGGACGCGCAGGAAGAACCGCCCGGGCGCCGCGCCCTGAGCGAACCATGCTCGCTGACCGCCTTCGACAGATCGAAGGCTCCCCCACGCTTGCGCTGACGGCCAAGACAAAGGCTCTCGCGGCCGCCGGCAAGTCCGTCGTCGATTTCGCCGCCGGGGAGCCAGACTTTCCTACCCCGGAGCCGATCAAACAGGCCGCCGTGCGCGCCATCGAGCGCAACCGCACGCGCTATACGCCGGTGGCCGGGACGCCCGAGCTGCGCCAGGCCGTCGCGGACTCGCTCAACGCCGCCCGGGGCACGCGCTACACCGCGGCCGAGACCATCGTCGCCTGCGGCGCCAAGCACGCCCTCGCCAACATCTTCCAGGCCGTCTGCCAGCCGGGGGACGACGTCTTGATCCCCGCGCCGTACTGGGTGAGCTTCCCGCCGATGGTCCGCCTGGCCGGCGCCAACCCGGTCATCGTGCACACGAAGGAAGCGGACGGATTCTGTCCCGATCCGCAGGCCATGGAGCGGGCGGCCACCGCCGCCACCAAGGCGGTGATCGTCAACAGCCCAAACAATCCGACGGGCGCCGTGATCGACCCCGGCACCCTCGCCGCGATCTGGGACGTGGCGCGCCGCCGCAAGTGGCTGATCATCAGCGACGAAATCTACGCCGAACTCGTGTATCCCCCGGCCGAGCACGCGTCCATCGTGCAGGTCGCGCCCGAGGCGGCGGCGCAGACCGTCGTGGTGAGCGGAGTCTCCAAGACCTACAGCATGACCGGGTGGCGAATCGGCTACGCCGCCGGGCCGAAACACGTCATCGACGCCATGATCAAGATCCAGAGCCACTCGACGTCGAATCCGACGACGGTCAGCCAGGACGCCGCGCTGGCCGCGCTGACCGGAGACCAGGGCGCCGTGGCCGCGATGCGCGCCGAGTTCCAGCGGCGGCGTGACCGGATGCTCAACGGGATGCAGGCGCTGTCCGGATGCCGCTGCGCGAGCCCGCGCGGGGCGTTCTATCTCTGGTGCAACGTGGAGGCCCTCGGTCAGTCGTCGGAGGCGACGGCGGCCCAGTGGCTGGAGCAGGCCCTCGTGGCTGCGGTGCCTGGCGAGGGCTTCGGGGCGCCGGGCTGGATCCGCATGAGCTTCGCCACGTCGATGGAGATGATCGAGGAGGGTCTCGCCCGCGTGTCCCGATGGTGGGGGGACCGGGCCTCATGAGCCACCGCGTCACGTTCATTCCCGGCGATGGAATCGGACCGGAGGTCGCCTGGGCGGCCAGGCGCTGCGTCGATGCCACGGGGGTCGAGATCGCCTGGGAGGAGCACCCGGCGGGGGAGACCGCGATCGAGCGCTTTCAGACGCCGCTGCCCGAGTCCACGCTCGCGTCGATCCGGGACACGCGCGTGGCGATCAAGGGTCCGGTCACGACGCCCATCGGCACCGGCTTCCGGTCGGTCAATGTCGCGCTCCGGAAAGCCCTGAATCTCTACGCCTGCGTCCGCCCCTGCCGCTCCTTCGAGGGCGTGCGCAGCCGGTACACCGGCGTCGACTTGGTCGTGGTCCGCGAGAACACGGAGGATCTCTACGCAGGGATCGAGTTCGCCTCCGGCGACGGGGTCACGGAGGACCTGATCCGCTTCCTGCGGGAACACGGCGGGCAGGGCATCGCCGCCGACTCCGGCATCAGCATCAAGCCGATCTCGCGGGAGGCCAGCGCGCGGATCGTGCGCTATGCGTTCGAGTACGCGCTCGCCAACGGCCGCCGCAAGGTCGCCGCGATCCACAAGGCGAATATCATGAAGCATACGGACGGGCTCTTCATGCGCGTGGCGCGCGAGGTCGCCCAGGAATACGCCGGCCGGGTGGAATTCGAGGACCGGCTGATCGACGCCACCTGCATGCAGCTGGTGGTGAAGCCGCAGCACTTCGACGTGCTCGTCCTGCCGAATCTGTACGGGGACATCGTCTCGGATTTGTGCGCGGGCCTCATCGGGGGGCTCGGCATCGCGCCGGGCGCGAATCTGGGCGACGACGCGGCCGTCTTTGAGGCGGTCCACGGCAGCGCCCCGAAGTACCGGGGCATGAACAACGTCAATCCCACCGCGATGATCCTGTCCGCGGTGCTGATGCTCCGGCATCTCAACGAAGCGGAGGCCGCCGGCCGGCTGGAATCGGCAGTCACCGCCGTGTTGCGGGAAGGCCGCCACGTCACGTATGACCTGAAGGCGGATCCTCGAGCGGCCGATGTCGCGGGCACGAAGGAAATGGCGGACGCGATCATTGCGAAACTGCCGTCTGTCGGCGCGCGACGCGGCGGGTGAGCCCGGATGCGCCACTACCCGGTGTGGCTGAAGAAGCCGTTCAGCCCGGACGGGACGGCTCGCGCGGTCCGGGAATTGGTCGGGGACCTGCGGCTGGAAACCGTGTGCGAGAGCGCCGTCTGCCCGAACCTGCGCGAGTGCTACTCGCAGCGGCAGTTGACGTTCATGATTCTGGGGGCGCGCTGCACCCGGCGCTGCCGCTTTTGCGCCGTAGAGGCGGGGCGGCCGGAGCCGGTGGCGGCCGATGAGCCGCAGCGCGTGGCGGAGGCGGTCGCGCGCCTGGAGCTGGCCCACGTGGTGATCACCTCCGTCGCGCGGGATGACTTGGCGGATGAGGGGGCCGGGCATTTCGTGCAGGTCCTTGAGGCGATCCGCCGCCGGACGCCCGGCGTCACGGTCGAAGTGCTGGTGCCGGACTTTCACGGCCGCGAGGAACTCATCCTGCGCGTGCTGCTTGAGGGGCATCCGGAGGTGTTCGCGCACAATGTCGAGACGGTGTCCAGGCTTTCGCCGATGGTGCGCTGGCAGGCCGAATACGGCCGTTCGCTTGGCGTGCTGCGCCTGGCGGCGGAGCGGTCGAAGGGCGGTTTGGTGAAGTCGGGGCTCATGGTCGGGTTCGGAGAGCGCTTCGAGGAGGTCGTGGAGACACTCGAGGACCTCCGGGCGCACGGGGTGACGCACCTGACGATCGGCCAGTATCTCCGGCCGGACGCGGAGCACCTGCCGGTCGTGGAGTACGTGAGCCCCGCGCGGTTCGCGTCGTACGAGGCGGAGGCGCGCCGCCTGGGATTCCGCTGGGTGACGGCGGGTCCGTTCGTCAGGAGTTCATATCATGCGATCGACGCCCTGCGGGGCGCCGGTCAACCACACATGGTGAGCTGACGCCGATGGCGGCCAAGAAGCGGTCTCGAGGGCTGGCGCCCTCCATTCGAAAGATCCAGCACGATCTCCGGCTGCGGAGCCAGCAGGAGGAAGCGCGCAAGCACCGGCGCGTGTTCCAGGAGGCGAACCGCCTGAAGCGGCTGCCGCTCTATCTCTTCACCATTCTCGATGAGCTCAAGGCTCAGGCGGTGTCGCGCGGAATCGATGTGATCGACCTCGGCATGGGGAACCCCGATTTGCCGCCGCCGGCGCATGTCGTCTCTGAGCTGGCCCGGCAGGTCCGGCGCCCCGAGAACCACCGGTATTCCCGCAAGGACGGGGACGTCGAGCAGCGCTTGAACCGCGCCATCGCCACCTGGTATCAGCGGAAGTTCGAGGTCCGCCTGGATCCCAAGTCCGAGGTGCTGCCGCTCATCGGGTCCAAGGAGGGAATCGCGCACCTCTCGCTGGCCTACCTCAACCACGACGATATCGCCCTGGTCCCGAACCCGACCTATCCGGTCCACTTCAACGGGATCATCCTGGCGGGCGGCATTCTCTACAGCATCCCCATCGATCAGGAGCACCACTACCTCCCTCACCTGCACACGATCAACCGGGAGGTCCTCAAGATGGCGAAGATGTTCTTCATCAGCTATCCGCACAATCCGACGACTGCCGTGGCGGACCTCCGGTTCTTCAAGGAAGTGATCGCCTGGGCGAAGAACTACCGCATCATGGTCGTGCACGATTTCGCGTACTCCGATTTCGTCTTTGACGGCCTGCGGGCGCCGAGCATTCTCGAGGTGCCGGGCGCCAAGGACGTCGCCGTCGAGTTCCATACGCTCTCGAAGTCCTATTGCCTGCCCGGGCTGCGGCTGGGCTTCGCGGTGGGGAATCCCGACGTGCTGCAGGCGCTCGCCAAGACGAAGAGCTACGTCGATTTCGGGCTGTTCCGCGCCGTCCAGTGCGCGGCGGTGAAGGCCCTGCTGGGGCCGCAGGCGTCGGTGCACCGGACCGTGGACATCTACCGGCGCCGCCGCGACGCCTTCATCCCGGGACTGCAGGACGCGGGCTGGGACGTGCCGATGCCGAAGGGGACGTTCTACCTGTGGGCGAAGATCCCACGGAAATTCAGCGCCCTCACCTCGCTCGAGTTCGCCACCCTCCTGATGGAGGAGACGGGCATCGTCGTCGCGCCCGGCAGCGGATTCGGCGAATACGGGGAAGGGTATGTCCGGCTCGCCCTGGTCGAACCCGAACCGCGGCTTCGGGAGGCCGTGAAGCGCATAGGAAGGTTCCTCCAGATGGAAGATTGAGCGGGCCCGGGCGATGCGCACGGGTGACGCGCTTCACGTGCAGCCGTTGCGCCGGGCCCGGCCGCTCGAGCGGGCGGGAGTGCCGGAGTCCCGATGAGCGCGCGCCGCATCCTGCTCATGCACATCACCGCCAGCTCCGGACACCACCGCGCCAGCTGCGCCGTGGTGCAGGGGCTGCGCCGCGCCGATCCTGGCGCCACCGTCGTCAGCGTGGATGCCTTCACCTACACCACCCGGCTCGTCCGCTGGGGCATCTATTACACGTATTACTCCCTAATTCGCCATCAGCCCGACGTGTGGGAGTACCTGTACGATAACCCCGTCGTGCACCGCCATATCCAGACCCTGCGGACGCTCTTGCACCGCTATCAGGCCCGGAAGCTGAGCGCGCTGCTTCAGCGCGTGCGCCCGGGCGTCATCGCCTGCACGCAGGCCTACCCCTGCGGGATGGTCGCCGACTTCAAGCGGCAATACGGGCTCGACGTCCCGGTGGTCGGGATTCTGACCGACTATGCCCCGCACCTGTACTGGTTCCACGAGACGGTGGACCGGTACGTGGTCCCCTCGGAGGAGGTGAAGGAGCGGTTCGTGTCGCGCGGGGTGGAGGCCGGCAAGGTCGAAGTGATGGGGATTCCCATTGACCCCCGTTTCGCCGCGCCGACCTCGCGGGCGGCGACCGCGGCTCGTCTGGGCCTCAACCCGGATCATCCGACGATCCTGATCATGGGCGGCGGCAGCGGGTTCGGCCGGCTCGGCGAGGTGATCCGCCGGCTCGATGTCCTGCCGCATCCGTGCCAGCTCATCGTGGTCGCCGGCACCAATCGCGCGCTCCTGTCCTGGTGCCGCCGGCAGCGGTTCCGCCATCCCCTGGTCGCCTTCGGCTATACCGAGGACATCCACGGCCTGATGGACCTGGCGACGCTGCTCATCAGCAAGCCCGGCGGACTCACGACGGCGGAGGCGCTCGCGCGCGGACTGCCCATGGTGATCGTGAATCCCATCCCCGGCCAGGAATCCTACAACGCGCGCTATTTGCTGAGCCACGGGGTCGCCGTGCAGGCGCCGTCTCCGTCCACGGTGCGCCAGACGGTGCGCGATCTCTTAGACCGGCCGGACCGCCTGGAGGGGATGCGGCGGCGGATCGCGGCGCTGGGACATCCATCGGCGGCCGATGACATCGCGCGGCTGCTCTGCGGGCTGCATGACGGGCCCGGCACGCCTGCCGCGTCCTTCGCCAGCACGCGCGAGCCTTCATGGACGTGAGAGTCCGGCACGCGGGGATCAGCCTGACCGCGGGGCTCTGCGGCTGCCTGCCGCACCGCACCGCGATGGGGATGGCCGAGCGGACGGGCGACGCGTTCTGGCGCTGCTCCGACCGGGACCGGCGCGTGGTCAGCGGCAACCTCGGCGTGATCGGCGGCCTGGCCGTCGACGGCTGGGCGCCCGCGGTGCGCGAGGTCTTCAGGAACTTCGGCCGGTACCTGGTGGAATTCTTCTCGTTCCACCGCCTGGGGCCTCCGGACGTGACGGTCTCCGGCGCGGAGCACCTCCAGGCGGCCGGCGCGGGGCATCGGGGCGTGATCGTGCTGACCGGGCACGTGGGCAACTGGGAGCTCGGCGCGGTCCTGCTGCGCCGGATGGGATTCCCCGTGAGCGCGGTCGCGCTGACGCACGGTCATGCGCCGACGGACCGGCTCTTCAACCGCCAGCGGGAGCGGGGCGGGGTCGAGGTCATCCCGCTCGGGCGCGGCGCCGAGCGCGCCTGCATGCGGGCGCTTCACGCGGGGCATCTGTTGGGACTCGTGGGCGATCGGACGTACACGGATCGCGGTCTTGAGGTCTCGCTGTTCGGACGGCGGCTGTCCCTGCCGAGCGGGCCCGCGATCTTGGCCGCGCGCAGCGGGGCGCCCGTCGTGCCTGTGTTCCTGGTGCGCGAGGGCGTGTGGGCGTTCACGCTCCGCGTGGGGGCGCCGCTGTGGGCAGCGTCGACCGGAAAGGAGGACGCCATTATCGACCTGATGCAGTCGTACGCGGCCGTGCTGGAGGACGTGGTGCGCCGCACGCCGAGCCAATGGCTGATGTTCCAGCCGGCGGGGGAGGCGGGCCGGCCGATGGCCGGCTTGGCCGGATAGCCCTCGATGCCGGACGCGCCGGAGAAGGGCTACTGCGTGATCATCCCCGCCTACAAGGCGGAGGAGACGATCGCGCAACTGGTGCGGGCCAGCCGGGCGCAAGGGCTGCCCGTCGTGGTCGTTGACGACGGCTCCCACGACCGGACGGCTCAGCTGGCGTCGAAGGAGGGCGCGGTCGTGATCAGCCACCTGAAGAACCGCGGCAAGGGTACGGCGCTCCGCACGGGATTCCGCCATGCGCTGCGGGCGGGCTACGCCGGGGTGATCACGCTCGACAGCGACGGCCAGCATGATCCGCGGGACATCCCGGTCCTGATCCAGGCGGGGGAGCGGCAGCACGCGGGGATCGTGGTCGGCAACCGCATGCCCCACGGGGGCGCAATGCCTCCGATGCGGCGCTGGACGAACCAGTTCATGTCCTGGGTGGTCTCGGCGCTGACGCGCCAGCGGATTCCGGATTCCCAGTGCGGATTCCGGTTCATCCACCGCGGAGTCCTGACGAGCGTGCGGCTTCGCTCCAGGCGATTCGAGATCGAAACGGAGCTGTTGCTCGAGGCCGCGCGCCGCCGCTGGAAGATGGTCTCGGCCCCCGTGCAGACGATCTATCGCAACGAAGCCAGCTATATCCGGCCGCTTCGGGACACCGTGCGGTTCCTGGGCGTCGTGGCGCGGCACCTGCTCAGGGCTTGAGCATGCTGGCGGAGGCGCGGCGCCGGATGATCGAGGAGCAGCTCCGCGCGAGGGGCGTGACGGATGCGCGCCTGCTCGCGGCGTTCGAGCGGGTGCCCCGGCACGCGTTCGTCGAGAAGGCCTTGTGGCCGCAGGCCTACGAGGATCATCCGCTTCCCATTCCGGGCGGACAGACGATCAGTCAGCCGTACATTGTGGGGCTGATGACGAGCTGTCTCAGGCTGCGCGGGCACGAGCGGGTGCTTGAAATCGGCGCGGGATCCGGTTACCAGACGGCGATCCTGGCTGAGCTGGCGCGGGACGTCTACGCCATCGAGCGGCTTCCGGAGCTTGCCCGGGCGCTGCCCGGGGTGTTGCGCGCCTTGGGATGCCGCGGCGCCGTTCGGGTGCGCACCGGCGACGGATCGTTGGGCTGGCCGTCCCGGGCCCCGTTCGACGGCATCCTGGTCGCGGCCGG
>Ga0214471_10004285_pt1 | contig 11024 bp, 11 predicted proteins | sample RVTome_5_FD_207665 | JGI IMG/M metagenome (GOLD analysis project Ga0214471, IMG submission 207665) | Soil microbial communities from uranium-contaminated site in the Upper Colorado River Basin, Wyoming, United States - RVT142D155 | ecosystem: Environmental > Terrestrial > Soil > Contaminated >... | reverse complement strand
CGAAGGCGTCGATCAGCAGGGCCAGGCCGATGGCCACAACGATGCTGAGGCCGAGCCCAAGAACGGTCTCCTTCAATGTGACGAGCGAGTGACCCCAGAGCAGGTCGCGATTGCGCCAGCTGGCCTCGAGGATGTGGCTGGGGGGCGGCAACGTGACGCGGCTGATGCCCGACGCGGCGACGTATATCTCCCATGCCGCGAACAGACTGACGAGGACTGCCAGGGGCGGCAGGGCGTTGAAAGCGAAGCGCCCCAGCCGCTCGAAGACGTCTCGGACCGGGCTACCGTCGTCGCGGACCTGGTGCGTGGCGGGCGTCGCGTAGGTCTCGTCCGGGACGGCGTTGGCGGCGCGGCTGCCAATGCCGAACCTCACGCCGTGGCCCCCTGGAGGTGCAGCGCCGACATGACGCGTTCCTCGAGGCTGGCCAACGCGAGGGCGTCCGGCGGCGGCTCGTCACGCTCGCGTACCTCGACCTCGGCGACGATGCTGCCGGGGCGGCCGCTCATGACGTAGACGCGGTTCGCGAGGTAGATCGCCTCTCGCACGTCGTGGGTGACGAGCAGGGCGGCTTCGCTGCCGGAGGACCAGGTGTCTCGCAGCCAGTCCTGCAGCTCGCGCCGTGTCAGCGCGTCGAGCGCGGCGAACGGTTCGTCCAGGAGCAGCAGGGGCCGTTGGAGCAGCAGCGTGCGTAGCAGGGCGACGCGCTGACGCATGCCGCCCGAGAGCTCGGCGGGCCGGTGCGACTCGAAGCCCTCGAGGCCGAAGCGCGGCAGCAGCTCGCGGGCGCGGCGGCGGGCCTCGCTACGGCTGCAGACGCCGGAGACCTCCAGGCCGAGTGCGGCGTTGTCCAGCACGCTGCGCCAGGGGAAGAGGAGGTCTTGCTGGAACATGTAGCCACAGCTGAGCCAGCGGCCCTCCGGGTTTGGGTCGCCGCGCAGGGCGATTTCGCCGGCGCTGACGGGCTCGATGCCGGCGATCAGGTTGAAGAGGGTGCTTTTGCCGCAGCCGGAGGGCCCGACGATTGCGACGAAGTCTCCCGCCTCGACGGATAGAGAGACATCGCGCAACGTTTCGAGCGGGTGGCGCCCCTCGAAAGTCTTGTCGACGCTGTTGACTCGCAGCAGCGGCACGGAAGCAGCCATCCTAGTGACGTGAGGCGAGAAGCCCCGGCGAGGACCGCTGCGCATCCTGCGCGCTAGCGCGCTGGTGTGCTCCGCTCGAGTTAAGCAGGAACAACTGGGGGGGCACCCCCCACGCCCCCCGCGCATGGGCCGCGCCCCCGCTAACCCGGCTCAAGGTAGGCGCGAATTTCGTACCGATCTTGTGACTCACGCTGCTAATTCGCCGTCAGCAGGTCGTTGGTGAACAGCGTGCCGAGGTCAGAGAGGTTCTCGACCACCTTGTCGTCGCCGTCCGTGACGAGACCCTGGTCGATGAACCACGTGGCGTAGGCGTTCCAGCTATCGGCGTCCTGGACGCCCCAGCGCTCGCCGCCCTCGACGAAGTAGGGCTCCAGCCGCTGCGTCGATTCGATGACCAGTGGAGCGTCGGGGAAGACGTCAGGCAGGTAGTCGATGAACTCCTGGGCCGCCCTGTCCGGGTCCTGCGCCGCGTACTCGTAGGCGCGCTGAGTCACCTCGAGGAAGCGCCGGATGGCGCCGGCCTTCTCGCCCTCGAGGGCCGAGCCGCTTGCGACCAGGACGACGCCGTGGAAGTCGGGCATGCCGTAGTCGTCATAGCGGAACGTGCGCAGCTCGATGCCGCGCAGCTTCGCGTCGATGCCTTCCCAGGTGGTGAAGATCTCGGTGATGTCGGCGTCGCCGTTGTACAGGGCCTCGTAGGCGAAGGTGTTCAGCGTTGCGACGTCGAAGTCTCCCGTGCCGCCGTCCTGGATCACGACGGTGCGGATCTGAGGCTCCTCGTAGGGGAGGCCGAAGCCGGCGTAAGTCTTGCCGTCGAAGTCTTTCGGACTCTGGATGTCGCTGGAGGCGAGGACGGCGAGCTCGGTTGGATTGCTCTGCAGGATGGCGGCGACGCTGACGAGGTCGAGGCCGGCGGCGCGCGAGTAGATCACGCTGGCGGGGAAGCTGATGCCGATGTCGGCGTTGCCGTTGGCGATGAGCGTGTCCGGGCTTGCGTCGACGAAGGGCAGGATGTCGACATTCAGGTTCGCTTCTTCGTACCAGCCTTTCGCCAGCGCCAGGTAGATGCCGATGTGGTTGGTGTTGGGCGTCCAGTCGAGCTGCAACTTGATGGTCACGGGTTCGCCCGAGGCGGCTTCATCGTCGTCGCCGCTACAGGCGACGAGGAGCGTTAGCGCGGCTAACAGGGTTGCGAGAAACAGTAGGCGGTGCGGTTTCGGTGTGTGCACAAGTCCCCCGCTACGCATTCCTCATCGGGGCGATGCGAGCGGAAAGAAGGTGCGCGCAGACTGGACTGCGGTACCACGCGCCTTCCTCCGCCGGTATTACCCGGATCAGGTTCGACGGGTTTGATCTCAGGCCCACCGTGTCTCCGGAGGACCACCCCGTGCGTAGCAAGGTCAGCATATCACGGCGGGGAGAGAGATACAGGCGCTGGAGTGCAGCGCCGACTTCGTCCTTGCCGCGTGCCGCTCGATCCCGCTAGAGTTGCCTGCGTTGAGGGACCAATTTCGAGGTAGGGCGTATGGAAACGGTCGATTTCATCAGAAACAGCCTGTCGTTTGCTCACCGCGCGCTGGCGGATGCTTGCAACGGCACGCCGAAGCAGCTGCATTTCGTGCCGGAACACGGCAGCCACTCGATCGCGTGGTGTCTCTGGCACACGGCGCGCATTGAGGACCTGATCATCAATGCGCGTTCCAGGCAAGCGCCCCAGGTCTGGAATGAGGACTGGGCGAACCGCACAGGCCTGCCATTCGAAGGAATGGGGACGGGCATGTCGGACGATGAGGCCAGCGAGATCAGGATCGAGGATATCGACGCCTTTCGCGCGTATCAGGAAGCGGTTTGGAAGCAGACCGAGGAGTACCTGAGCTCGATCACGGACGAAGACCTTCAGAGCGAGAGGCAGCGCCGAGACGGCGGGATCGAGACCATCGGTCAGGGCATTTCGCTCCACATGCTCGGCCATTTCAACGGCCACCGCGGCGAGATCAATATGCTGCGCGGCATGCAGGGTATGCCGACCGTGCTACAACGCGAGGGCACGCACTAGCTGCCAGCAAGTCTGCTAGCGGGCACCGCGAAACGTATCCCGGCCGGGCAGCGATGTCTCTGGCGGCGGCGTTTTGTCTCGGTCGCAACTTGCCGATACTGCTTTACGAGACTTCGATGAAGACCGAGGCGACTTTCAACGCGAAGTTAGCGGGGGCCGGGCTGGTGGCTGGGGTTGGCGTTGCCCTGGCATTGCTGCTGGTTGACGGCACCTTCGATGGTACCTGGATGCTCGTCGCCTTTCTGACCCTGGGCTTCGGCGCCCTCCTGGTTAGCTTAATCGACCGCGCAGGCAGCAGAATCTTTCCCGGACACGCCAGCGGCAAAGAGGCCGCCACCAGCGGGCAAGGCGTTGCTCTTGCGGAAGACGCCGGCGATGCGATGGGGCCGAGGCTGCGGGTTTTCCTGCTCAGCGCGCTGATGCAGGGCGGGTCGCTGGCCTTCATCGCGGCGTACTTCTCCGGCAGCCTGGCTGTAGGGGTGCTGATCGGTCTGTTGGTGGGGACGCTCTCGCTGGCGGTCTCCACGCTGCTGGCGCGCAAGCTCTCGCCGGCCTGACGACGGACCGGCTTCATGCGCTGCGACTCTACGAGCCAGCGGAGCGGCGATGGTAAGCTCCGGCTATGGCGGGGCTGGATCGGTACTCACCCGAGATCGATGAGGCGAAGGTCCGACACCTGGTCAAGACCGACCTGCACGTGCACGCCGAGTCGACCGGCCGTCTGCTGCAAGCGATTGAGCGACGCCGTGGCCGGGACCGCACGAACCACCGCGACCTGGTCGAGCGGTATATGCGGGATACAGCGCCGGGGCTCGAACGACTCCTGGCCCTGAACCGTGAGCTGAACCAGCGCTGCAACGTCCTGACCGGCCTGGTCCTTAGCGAGTTTTACGAGCAACCCGACCAGGTCGAAGCGCTTTTCGAGGTGCTGATGGAGGAGGAGGCCGCAGCGGGCTCCGTCCTGGCGGAGATACGTGTCGGCGGCGGATGGCCGCTGTTTCCGCACTTCCTGACATGCTTCCGAGCCGCAGAACGACGGGTGCAGGCGCGCCATCCACGATTTCGCGCCGAACCGATTATCGCCTGGGCTCTGACGCGCGACGCGACCCTGGTCGAGACCGTAGCGCGCTATACGCTGGCGCGCGCCGGCGAGGGAATCGCCGGCATCGACCTTTACCCGGAGTATCGCTTCTGGGACTACGAGACGCTGAGCGCGCTAGCGCGGCGGGCTGCGGACGTGGGCCTCGGCGTGACGTGTCATGAGGGTGAGTTCGAGCCAGAGACTTTTGTGCGGATGCTCGAGCTGCCCGGCCTGACGAGAATTGGTCACGGGACGCAGGCCTACAAAGTCCCCGGTCTGCTCGATGAGTTGAGAAGGCGCGGCATCGTCGTGGAGGTCTCACTGACGTCGAACGTCGTCACGGGCGCCGTGATGTCGTACGAAGACCACCCGATCCGGCGGTTCCTCGATGCCGGTGTGAAGGTGACGCTGTGTTCAGACGACCCGGTGATGTTCGACACGACGATCGGCCGCGAGTACGCCATCGCGATGGCGATGGGCTTTTCCGAGGACGACCTGAGCCAGTTCGCACGCAACGGTATCGAGGCGTCCTTCACCTCGCCTGAGCGCAAAGCGGAGCTGTTGACCTACGTTTCGTGAACGTGAGCTACGCCCCAGCAGATGACGACGTTCAGGCCGGCGGGCCGAAGGCGCGGAAGGGCTCGGGGACGTAGCCCTGAAGGTGCGTTTTCCATCCCGGCAACGTCCCGGAGATCACCTCGTCCTCGGCGACGAGCCAGGCGAGATGACGTAAGGCATGTTCGAGCACCTGCGCGACGCCGATGGCTGACGGCGGCGCGGTGGCGTCGCCGCGGGCCAGCTCAGCGTGCGAAACCGGCTCGCGAGCCCAGGACTCCGGGACCACGCCGGGTTCTACCACGGCGAGATAGGTGAGGACCACCTCACCGCCGGCATGACGCCACGACGTGGAATGGAGGACGATTGGCTTGATGCCCAGCGTGCTCAACGCAGTCGCCGCGACGTCCTCGGGTTGAGCGCCGGCCGGCCAGCCGACAACGAACGAATCGGCGTGCTGCGGGGTCAGGCAGATCAGGTTGCCTTCATCCAGCGCGACCGGGAGTATCTCGATCGCCTGCATGACGAAATCGGCTGACCACGGTAGCTCTGAGAGCGGTACGGGCAGGCCGTAGATGTGCTGAGAGGGGAGATCTTCAGGGCTGGGTTTCATGTGTGCTCGGGCCCAGCCTACGGTCCTTCGGATGGGACCGCCTGCGCCATGACCTGCTCCTCGGTCAGATCCACGTCATGAGCTTCGCGGCCGTGGTTCTGCACCGCCTGGACCACGGCGTCCTTCGAACCTTTAACACGCCAGCCGCACTGGCAGGTCACCTGATACTGTGCCGAAGACGGGTCGTTCATCGCGAAGGCCTCCCTGGGCGTTAGCCTAGCAGGTAGCGCGTCGCGGCCGCGGCAAACCCGGGCGCGGGGAGGAGTCGGTGACTACCACCGGGTCGGATGAAGGTGGCCCCGATGCCGGCTCAGCCGCTGGAGGTCGCTGTGAGCGACGCTGCCAGAAGCTTCTCGCCCTGACTGCGGACTTCTGGTGCGACCGTCGTCGCGATCAGTTCCAGGGAGCGCATGTCGCCCGGCGCGTCGAGCATGAAGACGAAATCGCTGACGCCGAGGTTCACAAACGCCAGCAGATGCTCGATGAGTTGCTCGGGTGTCCCTTGCCAGCGGTTCCTCGGCTCAGACGGGACCCTTTCATCGATCTCGGCCTGCGTCTCGCCAACGAGCGGCTTAATGTGCATGGACTTGCGAATGTCGTCCGGATTGCGGCCCACGTCGGCACAGTGACGATGCAGAGCGCTCAGCTTCCGCTCGTAGGTCTCCAGGTCCGGCGAGGTCCAGTTGTTCCAGATGTCGGCCGATTCGGCGACGACGCGCATCGACAGCTGCTCGCCGATGCCGCCGATCAGGATAGGCAGCGGGCTTTGGACCGGCTTCGGTTCACAGGTCGCGTCCGTGAAGGTGTAGTACTCGCCCTCAAAGGTCGTCCGAGCGTTAGCCAGCAGGCTACGCACGATTCTTGCCGATTCGCCGAGCATGCGGATTCGTCGCCCCTGCGTGTAAAACGGCACGTTGTACTGCTCGTGCTCAAACTGCGTGTGGCCGGATCCCATGCCAAGCTCAAGGCGTCCACCCGAGATGTGGTCCAGGGTTACGGCGATCTTCGCCAGGACGCCGGGGTTACGGAAGGTGTTGCCGGCAACCATGAGCCCGCAGCGCATTCGCGAAGTGTGGGCAGCCATGGCCGAGAGCAAAGTCGGCCCTTCGAAGACTGTGGCAGTGCCCGTTTCGGGTGAGTTGAGGACGAAATGGTCTGTCACGTAAGCGACGTCGTAGCCTAGGCGCTCGCAGGTCAGCCAATGAGCCAGGTAGTCCGCGAATGAGATGCGCGAGGTCGTTGCCTGAACGGCGAATCGAACCCTGGTGTCAAACAACTGCATGACCGATCTCCTGGTTGGGGCGATATTGCTCTCATGACCCACATTCCACTGTGCGGAAGAGCCTAGATGGACGAATGGCCGCCGTCAAGGCAAGCCAAACTCGATCTCAGATTCATGCCTCGCCGGGGCGGAAATAACCTAAAACGGAAAGCAATCTGACTATTGACATGTCCTTCCATCTGGTTAGGATTGTGCTGCAGTGGATTCCGCACAGTGAAATCCACTGGTCATCGCCATAGGAGGAGCAAATGGCTAGTAACTATTGGGCCAAGTTCACGAACAGCAGGATCAGCCGCCGTCACGCGATTAAGGCAACGGGGTCTGTGGCCGCGGCCGCTGCCTTCCTCGCGGCCTGTGGCGGCGACGATGATGATGGTGGCGGAAGTGGTGGAAGCAGTGGGGGCAGCAGCAGCGGCGGTAGCAGTGGAAGCAGCGGTGGTTCTTCATCGGGCGGTGCCGCTCAATCCGGGCTCCTGGCCAATCCCACGGACGATTCCGGCGACCGCAAGCGCGGTGGCGAAATCAACACGCCGATCAACGTGGCCACGGCGACACTGGAGCAGTCGTTGGGTGGCAACGGCGCCGGGAGCCCTCTTGTCCACCTGGCACACAGCCAGCTGATGCGGGCGAAGATCGGTACCTTCAACGACACGCCCCAGGGCGAATGGGAGCCGGAGTTCGCCGAGTCCTACGAGCAGAGCGCCGATGGCCTGCAGGTCACGTTCAAGCTGCGCGGCATGAAGTTCGACGACCGCCCGCCGACCAACGGCCGCGTCAGCACGGCTGAAGACGTGGTCTACAGCTGGAAGCGCTTCGAGGAGACCAACCCGAGAGCGCCCGAGCTCGCCAATAGCAAGGCGGCCGACGCACCGGTGATCAGCGTGGAGGCCATCGATGACCAAACTGTGCGCTGGAATCTGGCTTTCCCCATGGCACCGTTCTTCGCTTACCTGGGCAGCTCATTCTTCCCCTTTATCTACCCGAAGGAGGCGGACGGGGGCTACGAAACCAAGAGCATCGCGAGAGGAACGGGCCCCTGGCGGATTCCGGACGAGAGGCCTACGGGCGACGCCTTCCTGGAGCGCAATCCTTACTACGACCGCGACGGCGAGCCTTTCGCCGACAAGCTGAACATCTACTCGATCACGGACCCTGCCACGATTTTCTCGCAGCTTTCGGCCGGCGCTCTTGACTTCACGACGTTCTCGACGCAGCCCGTGCAGGAGGACGTCCTCAACCTCAAAAAGAACAACCCGGACATGGTCATGTACCAGCGGCCCTACTTTGCCAAGGGCTGCGGTGCGATCTTCTTCGGCCGGCTGCCTGACTCGCCGTGGAACGATGACCGCGTCCGCAAGGCGATGGCTATGAACATGGACTCCGACCTCTGGGGTGACAATGCCAGCAACCGGAAGAAGTTCGAAGACGAGGGCCTGCCGGTAGAAGTGGCTGACTTCGCGCGCGCGGGCCCGGGCTACGATTGGTGGCTCGACCCCAAGACGGACGCGCTGGGTGACGCCGGCAAGTATCTGAAGTACAACCCGGAAGAGGCGCACAAGATGCTCGAAGCCACGGGGCTGGACCTGCCGATCAAGAGCACCTATCACTTCGTCCCGAACCCGGCACGAGATCCGCTTTACGACGCCATGTTGGGTATCTACCAGTCCAGCGGCGACTTCGAGTTCGCTTACGAGTCGCACCCGGACTTCAACCTCTTCCTCACGGAGATCCGCAACACGGGCGGCAACTTCGACGGCTTTGCCATCTCGTTCTACTTCGACCACCACGACTACGACTGGACCATGTACCTGATGTACAACCGGGAGTCCACGGACTTCTGGCTGGGCAAGGAACGGGAAGACCCGAAGCAGACGGAGCTCGTCAACGCGCAGCGACGTGAACTGGACCCGGAGAAGCGAAAGACCATCTTCCAGGAATTCGTCAAGTACGACATCCAGCAGATGTACTACCTTCCGTACCACTTCCCGCAGGACTGGAAGCCGTACGCCATTGGTCGACCAACTGTTGGGAGTTGGGGTTGGTGGCAGATGTACATCGAGCAATACCCGACAGGCGCCGGTCAGGTGTTGTCTCAGCTCTGGAAGAAGGCATAGCTATCGGACGCAGACGGATAGCGAACTGACCTAACCCCGGAGGAAGCTGGGGCCGCTGCCGCCAATCCCGGCAGTGGCCCCCAAACCTCTATAGCAGCGCGTAGAGGTGCGTCATCACGATCAAGCGAATCACCGCGGCAAACGAGAACCTGTACAGCGGCCGCAGCCGCGAGGAAGCCCAGCACTATTGGGCCGAAACTCACGGCCGGCTGGTCGCAAATAGCCCGACGTTAGACCGCTACCACCATTACTTCAGCCTCCCCGAAGCCTACGCCAACGACCCGAAGCCGACGTTCATCGGCATTTCGATGTTCTGGCGCAGTGAGCCCTATGCCCTGCCGAACCTGGCAGCCGGCGACCAGGCGGTAGACCCGTTCACGCGGTTCTACCGCAATCAGCCGGCTGGCAACGATGACGCGCAGGTCTTCGACCGCTCGCGGCGCTGGCCGATCGACGATCAGCACGCCGACATCTTCGGTGAGGAGAACGTGATCATCGATGGCAAGACGACGCCATCCATGGTCAACGCGATCTTCATGGTCTGCCGCAAGCCCGGCCTCGACCACCGCGACTTCTTCGAGCACTGGAAAGAGGTTCAGGTCCCGCTAGCGGCCAGGCTGCCGGGCCTGCGCCGATACATCCAGAACTCGGGGCACCTTGAGGCGTTTGTGCGTAATAACGGCGGACAGACGCACGATGGTTGGTCTGAATTCTGGTTCGACGACTATGCGGCGTTTCAAAACGCCTACCACTCTCCGGAGTGGAAGGCGATGGCGGAGGATGGCAAGACATTGTTCCACCCGACGATGGCCATCGTCATCGGCCGCGAATACGTGCAAAAGGACGAGCACTGGAAGCCGCGCACGTACGGCGCTCTGGGCATGACGGAGGAACAGATCCGGATGAAGCTCCTGGCGCAGGGCTACAAGTCGCTCGCTTCTGACCCCAACGCGCCGGCGCGGATCATCGCCGCTGCTCGGAAGGGGCAGCTTGCGGTTTGGACCGATGACCACATCGCTCTATTTGGGGACCACATTTACGACGCCCGCCCACAGCGCTAGCTCAGCAAAACGAAGCGAAAGGGAAAGCGCAATGGCAATCAAACGCATCACGGCCGCGAACGAGAACTTGAGCAACGGACGCTCGCGTGAGGAAGCGCAGCACTATTGGGCGGAAACCCACGGCAAGCTGGTGGCGAACAACGTCAACCTGCAGCGCTATCACCACTACTTCAGCCTGCCAGAGGCCTACGCCGCGGAAATCAAGCCGACGTTCATCGGCATCTCGATGTTCTGGCGGGAAGACCCGTTCATGATGGGACAGCCAAGTCCTGACGGCTGGTTCCCGGTTCGCGCCGATGACGAGCACGTCTTCGACCGGACGCGGCGTTGGCCGATCGACGACCAGCACGCCGATATCCTCGGCGAGGAGCACATCATCATCGACGGCCAAAAGACGCCGACGATGGTCAACGCGATCTTCATGGTCTGCCGCCTGCCTGGGCTCGACCACCGCGACTTCTTCGAGCATTGGAACGAAGTCCAGGTACCGCTCGCCACGAAACTGCCCGGGCTGCGCCGTTACATCCAGACTACGGCGCTACTCGAACAATTCCAGCGCGGCAGCCAGACGCATGACGGCTTCTCAGAGTTCTGGTTCGACGACTACGAGTCCTTTGTGCGCGCCACCAAGTCTTCTGAGTGGGCGGCGATGGAGGAGGACGGCAAGACGCTGTTCTGCGAACAGAAGGGCATAGTCATCGGCCGCGAGTACGTGCAGAAGGACGAATCGTGGAAGCCGCGGGATTACGGGACGCTGACGATGTCCGAGGACGAGATCAAGGCCCGACTGCTCAGCGAAGGCTACAAAGCCCTGCTGGACGCCGACCCGGGCGCGCCGGCGAAGATCAAGGCGGCCGCAAGCAAGCAGCAGCTGGGTGTCTGGACACCCCACCACCTCGTGACGCTCGACGATTCACGAATCGACGCCCGTCCGACGCGTTAGTCAAAGTCGTTTCGTAGTTTAGAAATCGCGAGGGTCTAGCAAGTGACTGAATCACCTTATCGAGCGGACCACGTCGGCAGCCTGTTGCGGCCGCCCGAGTTGCTTGAGGCTCGCGCGAAGTTCAGTGACGGCAAGCTGTCGGAAGAGCAGTTCCGTCAGATCGAAGACGAAAGCGT
>Ga0214471_10004284_pt1 | contig 11024 bp, 8 predicted proteins | sample RVTome_5_FD_207665 | JGI IMG/M metagenome (GOLD analysis project Ga0214471, IMG submission 207665) | Soil microbial communities from uranium-contaminated site in the Upper Colorado River Basin, Wyoming, United States - RVT142D155 | ecosystem: Environmental > Terrestrial > Soil > Contaminated >... | reverse complement strand
TCATTGCAGAGACCGGCGGAGTGAACGCCATGCTGGCCGATTCCTCGGCGCTTGCCGAGCAGCTGATTGACGACGTGGTGACCTCGGCGTTCCGCAGCGCCGGCCAGCGTTGCTCGGCGCTGCGCGTGCTGTTCGTTGACCAGGCGGTCGCGCCGAAGGTGCACACAATGCTCGCCGGCGCAATGCGCGAACTTCGGGTCGGCGATCCGGTGGAGAGCGACACCGACGTCGGCCCGATCATCGACGCCCAAGCGCGCGCAGCGCTCGAGGACTACGTCGCACGCCTGCGCCGCAGCGCGCGCCAGATCGGCGAGTCGCCGCTACCCGCGCATCTGCCCGAGGGCCACTACTTCGCGCCCTGCGCGTTCGAAATCACGCTCGCGGAGATGCCGCAGCGTGAGGTGTTCGGACCGGTGCTGCACGTGGTCGCGTACCGCAGGCAGGCATTCAACGAGGTGCTCGCGGCGATCCGAGCCAGTGGCTATGGGCTAACGCTCGGCATCCACAGCCGCGTGCAGGGCTTCGCCGAGCGCGTGCTGGCAAGCACCCGAGTGGGCAACGCGTATGTCAATCGCAGCATGATCGGTGCCGTGGTCGGCGTGCAGCCATTCGGCGGCGAAGGCCGCTCGGGCACCGGCTTCAAGGCTGGCGGCCCGCATTACCTGTTGCGTTTTGCCGTCGAGCGCACGCAAAGCATCAACACTGCAGCGATCGGCGGCAATACCGAGTTGCTCGCGCCGCGCAATAGCGATCGCGACTGAGTGGTTGCTGCGCCGCGTGACGCGCGCAGCATATACTTGGGCGCATGGTAGCGGGCAAGCAGAAAAAAGAAACCGATCTCGTGGCGCGTGTCGCCCAAGCGATGCGCGACAGCCTCGCGGCGCCGCAAGCCGATCTCGCGGGGAACTTCGCGCGCGTCTACTACGGCGGCGCGGACGCGCAGGAGCTCGCCCAGCGCGATCTGAACGATCTGGTCGGGGCCGCCGCCGCGCACCTCGACTTCGGCCGCCGCCATCGCGGCGGCGCCGCCAAAGTGCAGGTGTTCAACCCGAGGCCCGAGGAGCACGGCTGGCAGAGTACGCACACGGTAGTGCAGATCATCAGTGATGACATGCCGTTCCTGGTCGACTCGACGACCACGGAGATCAACCGCCAGGGCCTGACGCTGCACCTGGTGATCCACCCGGTGCTGCGCGTGGTGCGCGACGCCGAGGGCACGCTGCAGGACATCGCGCTGCCAGCCGCCGGCGCCGAAGGCCGCCCCGAATCGTTCATCTACCTGGAGGTGGATCGCCAGACGGATCCGGCGCGCCTGAAGGAAATCGGCGACGGCCTGCAGCGCGTGCTCGCCGATGTGGCCGCCGCGGTCGCTGACTGGAAGCCGATGCAGCAGCGCCTGCGCGGGCTGATCGACGAGCTCGGCGCGGCGCAAGCGCCGCTCGACGCCGAGGAAGCGCGCGAGGCCCATGCGTTCCTCGCCTGGCTGCTCGACAACCACATGACGCTGCTCGGCTACCGCGACTACGAGCTGGTGACCGAGAACGGCGAGGACGTTCTGCGCATCGTGCGCGGCTCGGGGCTCGGCATTCTGCGCGAGCGCGAGGGCACGACCGTTTCCACGAGCTTCGCCACGCTGACGCCAGAGACGCGCGCGCGGGCGCGCAAGCCTGAGATCCTGGTGCTCGCAAAAGCGAACACGCGCGCCACGGTACACCGCCCGGGCTACCTCGATTACGTCGGCGTGAAGCGCTTCGACAAAGCGGGTCAGGTCGTCGGCGAGCGGCGCTTTCTCGGGCTTTACACCCACAACGTGTACACCGCGAATCTCGACGACATCCCGGTCGTGCGGCGCAAGATCGCCTGGGTGCGCAAACGTGCCGGCTTCCTGCCTACAAGCCACAACGGCAAGGCGCTCAGCTCGATCCTCGAGGACTATCCGCGCGACGAGCTGATGCAGATCGAGCCCGATGAGCTGTACGCGCACGCGCTGGCGATCCTGCAGCTCGGCGAGCGCCAGCGCACAAGGCTGCTCGTTCGGCGCGACGCCTACGGCCGTTTCATCGCCTGCCTGGTGTACGTGCCGCGCGACAAGTACAACACCGAGCTGCGCCAGCGCTTCCAGCGCATCCTCGCCGACGCATTCAAAGGCACGGCGAGCGAGTTCACCGTGAGCCTGTCCGAGTCGCCGCTGGCGCGCATCTTCATGGTGGTGCGCACCCGTCCCGGCAGCGTGCCCGAAGTCGCCGTTGGCGAGCTCGAGGCGCGCATCGTCGCTGCGACGCGGCGCTGGGAGGACGACCTGCACGCCCTGCTCGTCGAGCGGCTCGGCGAGGAACGCGCCAACCGGCTCCACGCCCGCTATGGACAGGCGTTCCCCGCGGGCTACCGCGAGGACAATGCGGTGCGCGGCGCGCTGCTCGATATTGAGATGATGGATGCGCTCGGCGCTCCGCCCGCGCTCGGCATGAACCTGTACCGGCCGCTCGCCGCCGAGCCGGGCGTGCTGCGCTTTCGCCTGTTCCGCACCGGTGCGCCGATCGCGCTCTCCGACGCGCTGCCGATCCTCGAGAACCTCGGCGTGCGGGTGCTCGATGACCGGCCGTACCACATCGAGCTGGCCGACGGCGGCGCGATATGGATCGTCGACTTCGGCATGGCGCTTCCGCAACAAGCGGACGTGGCGCTCGAGCGGGTGCGGCCGCTGTTTCACGAAGCCTTCGAGGCGATGTGGTCCGGGCGAGTCGAGCCCGACGGCCTGAACCAGCTGGTGCTCGCCGCCGAGCTCTCGGCGCGGGAAATCGCGATCCTGCGCGCCTACAGCCGCTACCTGCGCCAGACGGGATTCACCTTCAGCCGTGCCTACGTGCAGCAGACCCTGGTCGCCCATCCGGCGCTCGCGCGCGCCCTGATAAAGCTGTTCCATGCACGCTTCGAGCCGCAGCGCGCCTCGTCCGAGGCGGAGCAGGCACTCGTGCGCGAGCTCGAGGCGGGGCTCGATCAGGTGCCGAGCCTGGACGACGACCGCATCCTGCGGCGCTTCCTCGCGTCGATCCGCGCCACCAAGCGCACCAACGCCTTCCAGCCGGACGCAAGTGGCCGACCCAAGACCTACATCTCGCTCAAGTTCGACCCGCGCAAGATGCCCGAGCTGCCCAAACCGCGGCCGATGTTCGAGATCTTCGTGTACTCGCCGCGCGTCGAGGGCGTGCACCTGCGTGGCGGCCCGGTGGCGCGCGGGGGCTTGCGCTGGTCGGACCGGCGCGAGGACTTCCGCACCGAGGTGCTCGGCCTGATGAAGGCGCAGATGGTGAAGAACGCAGTGATCGTGCCGGTCGGTTCGAAGGGCGGCTTCGTCCTCAAGCAGCCGCCGCCCGCCGGCGATCGCGAGGCGCTGATGAAGGAAGGGGTGGAGTGCTACAAGACCTTCCTGCGGGGACTGCTCGATATCACCGACAACATTGCGCAGGGCAAGCCGGTGCCGCCGACGTCCGTAGTGCGCCACGACGGCGACGACCCCTATCTGGTGGTCGCGGCCGACAAGGGCACGGCGACCTTCTCCGATATCGCCAACGGCGTGGCGCAGGAATACGGTTTCTGGCTTGGCGACGCCTTTGCCTCGGGCGGCTCGGTGGGCTACGACCACAAAAAGATGGGCATCACTGCGCGCGGCGCCTGGGAATCGGTCAAGCGCCACTTCCGTGAACTGGGCCACGACACGCAGGCACAAGCGTTTACCGTAGTCGGCATCGGCGACATGTCGGGCGACGTGTTCGGCAACGGCATGCTGCTCTCGCGCCAGATCAAGCTGGTCGCTGCATTTGATCATCGGCACGTATTCATCGATCCGGAGCCGGATGCAGAAAAGAGCTTCGCCGAGCGCGAGCGGCTGTTCAATCTGCCGCGCTCGTCCTGGGCGGACTACAACGCGAAGCTCATCTCGAAGGGCGGCGGCATCTGGCCGCGCAGCGCAAAGTCGATCCCGCTCACGGCCGAGGCGCGGCGCGTGCTGGGCATCGAGAAGAAGGCGCTGGCGCCGAACGAGCTGGTCAGCGCGATTCTCAAGGCGCCGGTCGACCTGCTCTACAACGGTGGCATCGGCACCTACGTCAAGTCGAGCGTCGAAAGCCATGAAGACGTGGGCGATCGCGCCAACGACGCGCTGCGCGTCGACGGCCGCGAGCTGCGCTGCAAGGTGGTCGCCGAGGGCGGCAACCTCGGTTTGACCCAGCTCGGGCGCATCGAGTACGCGCTCGCCGGCGGGCGGGTCAACACCGACGCCATCGACAACTCGGCGGGCGTGGATTGCTCCGACCACGAAGTCAACATCAAGATCCTGCTCGACGCGGCGGTGCGCGAAGGCGAGCTTACGCTCAAGAAGAGGAACCGCCTGCTCGCCGAAATGACCGACGAGGTCGCGGCGCTGGTGCTGCGCGACAACACCTTCCAGACGCAAAGCCTGTCGGTGGCAGGGCGGATCGCTCCGCAGCTCCTCGAGCAGCAGGCGCGCTTCATCCGCGCCCTGGAGCGCGCCGGGCGCCTGGACCGCGCGATCGAGTACCTGCCCTCGGACGAGGAGATCGCCGAGCGCAAGGCGGCACGTTTGGGTCTTACTGCGCCCGAGCGCGCGGTGCTGCTCGCCTATTCGAAGATGCAGACCTTCGACGAGCTGCTCGCCTCCGAAATCCCGCAGGAGCCGACCATCGCCACCGCGCTCGAGCGCTACTTCCCGAAGCCGCTACGCGAGCGCTTCGCGCGCCAAATCCACGCGCATGCGCTGCGGCGCGAGATCATCGCCACGCACGTCACCAACAGCATGGTCAACCGCGTCGGCAGCACCTTCGTGCACCGCATGCGCGAGGAAACCGGCGCCAGCACCGCCGACGTGGTGCGCACCTACCTGGTGACCCGCGAGGCCTACGGCATGGTGCCGTTCTGGCAGCAGGTCGAGGCGCTTGACGTCAAGGTGCCCGACCGCGTGCAGAGCGCGATGCTGATCGACTCGGGGCGCATGATCGTGCGCGCGACGCTGTGGCTGCTGCGCAACCGCAAGCATCTCGCCGATGTCGCCGCGGCGATCGCGACCTTCCAGCCCGGCATCGAGACGCTGGTTGCAATGCTGCCCGACGCGCTTGCCGACGGCGAGCGCCAGGCCTACGATCAGGCGAAGTCGCGCTACACCGAGGCGGGCGTGCCGGCCAAACTCGCTGGACTCGTCGCAAGCTTCGACGCATTGCCGGCCGCGCTTGACCTGGTGGAGATCAGCGGGGCGCTCAAGTGCGACGTCAAGACCGCGACGCAGGCGTACTTCGCGCTCGGCGGCAGGCTGGAGTTCCCGTGGCTGCGCGCCAAAGTCGCAGGCTTGCCCTCGGAGAGCCATTGGCAGGCGCTCGCCAAGGCGGCGCTGCGCGACGACCTCGCCGGCATGCAGCGCCAGCTCACCGCGGACGTTCTGCGCGCTTCCCGAGGAAAGGGCGATGCGCAGCAGGCAATCACGGCTTGGGAAGAGGCGAAGCGCGCGATGCTCGAGCGCTTCCGCCAGGTGCTCGCCGACCTGCGCACACACCAGGCGCTCGACCTGGCGATGGCATCGGTTGCGATGCGGGAGCTGCGCAACATCGCCGCGCGCGCGTAGCGGCCTCGCTCTGGCGCCGCGCGCCAGAGCGCAACTTGTGCAGAGCTTTCCTAGGGCTTGCGTCCCAGCTTGCCGAGCATCTCCTCGCTGATGCGGTAATCCGGGTAGCGCTTGCGAAACGCGGCGAAGCTTTCGTCGGCCTCGCGCTCGCGCCCGTCGACGCGCAACTGCACGATGCGCTCGAGCCAGCGCTCGGGCGACTCGTCCTTCTCGGCGCTCTTCGCGCGCAACTCCACGGAAGCGGGAGCGCTGCGCACGAGCGCCCCGCTTGACGCGCGCCCGCTTGCCACAGCGTCCTCCGGGCGTCGATCCCGGTCCGCGCTTTCCGCCGGCGCCGCAGCGCGGTCGGCAACCGCATCCGCTGCGGCCGGCAAAAGCGTCACCATGCGCCCGGCGAACGGCGGCGCCGCACTCGCCGCAGGCTCGGGAGCAAATTTGCGCTCGCCTGGACTCGGTGCCTGCGCCGGCCGGGTTTCGTCCACGCTGCGCTCGCGCTTGTCCGCGGAGGGCTGCGGCATGCGCTGCGCTTCGAGCGCCCTGTTCTGCTTTGCAAGGTCAGGCTTGGCCGCTTCCGGCGGCTCCTTGCGCGAATCGGGCTGAGGCGCAGCGCCCGCGGACGGCGCGGCTGCGGTCGGCGTCTCGCGCGCCGCGTTCTGTTCGATTCTCTTCGGCTCGGGCGAATAAAGTGCCATCGCGTCCGGGCGCTCGCGCTGCATCTGCAGCGTGATCGTCACCGAGAGCGCTACCACCGCCGCCACCGACACCGGCAAGGCCCAGCGTTGCAGCCCCGGGCGCGCCGCACCCGGTCGCGCGCCGACCGCGCGGCGGGCGGCAGCGAGGATCGCCGCGTCGAGTGCCGCGTTCGGCTCCTCGCTTCCCAGCGCGCGGTAGCGCTCCGAAACCTTGGCGTCTTCGCGTTCGTTCATCGTTTACGCGGAGCGAGCGTCTTCACGCAACTCCGTCAGTGCGGCGCGCAGTTTCGCCAGCGCGTAGCGCAGGCGGCTTTTCGCCGTCTCATCGTTGGTTCCGGTCGCAGCGGCGATTTCCGCCACCGAGAGACCCGCCTCTTCGTGCAGCAGGAACGCCTCGCGTTGCGCGGCCGGCAGCGCCTCGAGCGCCGCGAGCAGGCGTCCAACGTCCTGGCGCGCCTCGGCACGTCGTTGCGGCTCGTAATCCGGGCTCGCGGCAGGCTCAATGCTGACGTCGTCCCCGTCGAGCGACACCAGCGACAAGCCGCCCCGGCGCCAATGATCCACCATGCGGTGGTGCGCAATGGTGTAGAGCCAGGTGGTGAAGCGCGCCTGCGGCGCGTAGCGCGCGCGCCTCGATCACGCGCATCCAGACCTCCTGAAACAGCTCTTCGGCGATGCCGCGTTCCTTGATACTTCGCAGCATGAAGCGGAACAGCGCGCCGCGGTGCCGCTGATACAAGGTTTCGAAGGCCCCGGCGTCACCGCCCTGATAAGCGAGCATGAGCTGTTCGTCGGAGGCCTCCATGCCCTCCTAGTGTAATCCCGCCGCGCTAGCGCAGCTCTGCGCAGGATTTCCCCGGCAGCCGCGCGGCGACGGCGCAAACCCGGCGCAGCGCTCGGGTGCGAAGCCCAGTACTGGATCGGGCGCGAACCCGGGAAACGGCTGCGGCGCCGGCGCGACCGGCGCGCGGATCACTCCCCGCGCGACGAGATTGCGATGGCTGTCGTAGTAGATGGTAAGCATCTGTGCCGGCGCACTGCTGGCGCGCTCGAAGCTCACGTAGCGCGCCCGTGAGGTCTCGCGGCGGCCGTGCCCGGTGCCCAGGCGTGACGCGTTTTGCTGGGTCTTGGCGCTTTCGCGCGCAACGGGCTCGGACGCCTCGGGCACTCCGGCCGCGCCGGCGGCTCCGCCGACGGCGCTGTCTGAAGCCTCGCTTCGCGACTGAGGTCCGATGTGCCCGATCGGCGCCGGGTCGGCGGTCTTCTTGCGATATAGCGCGACCCCAAGAACGCCGACGTGGTCCGGGCGGCCGGTGCGCGCCGCGTACGAGTCCGGCAGCGGCGTGAAGTAGAACGCTGCGGTCTCCCCCAGACTCTTGCGCCAGCCCTGAATGCCGAGCTTGCGCCCTGGCGTGAGCACGTAGCCGGACTGCTGAGGGCTGGCAGTCTCGCCGGTGATCACGTTCACGCCGTCCACCGACACGACAGCGAGCACCTCCTCGCCGCTGCGGTTGCGCAGCACGAGCCGGTATTCGTTGCCCGGGCGGCCGACGACGTAGGCACGCCCCTCGTGCCAGTGCAGCGGCAGTTCCCGGCTCTCGGTGCGGTCGTACACGCTGAGCTGCGCGAGCGTACCGCTCGCGCAGGCCTGCGAGCCGAGCGACAGGACGAAGACCGCAACCAGACCCTTGATCGTTTTCATGCCCACTCCTTTCGTCAATGGCGGCCGCCGACGCGGCGCCCCATAGGACATGAAACGGAGTGGGCTCAAATTCGGGTTAAGTGCGACCGAGGCGCGGAGTCAGCTTCTGAGGGAGGGAGACAGTCCCTCCCTCAGACTCCCACCCCGCGAATGCCGGTGTCCGCCTTTGTCGATCCGCGATGTGACCGCTAGCGCCGCACGGGGCAGCGAGCTGCTCTCGGCTATTTCTTTTCGGCGATGGCTTTAGCGCGGAGGGCCGAGAGAGTGGTGCTCGGGGAGATCGCGTCCGGGTCGATGCGCAACTCGATCAGTGCCGGCTTTCCGGCAGAGCGCGCGCGCTCGAAGGCCGGCGCGAACTGCTCGGTGCTCTCCACCGTCTCGCCGTGCGCACCGAAGGCGCGCGCATAGGCGGCGAAGTCCGGATTGACGAGCTCGGTGCCGTAGACGCGCCCCGGATATTCGCGCTCCTGATGCATGCGGATCGTGCCGTACATGCCGTTGTTGACCACCAGCGCGATGATGTTCGCGCCGTACTGCACGGCGGTGGCGAGCTCCTGCCCGTTCATCAGAAAATCGCCGTCGCCGCACAGCGCGACCACGATGCGCTCGGGCGCAGCGAGCTTCGCCGCGACCGCCGCCGGCAGCCCATAGCCCATCGAGCCGTTGGTCGGGCCGAGCTGCGTGCGGTATCCGCCGTAGCGAAAGTGACGGTGCAGCCAGCTGGCGAAGTTGCCGGCGCCGCCCGCAACGATTGCATCCTCGGGCAGCGCGGCGCGCAGCCCGAGGATCACCTCGCCATACTGCAGCTTGCCCGGCATCGGTCTGGGCTCGCTCCAGGAAAGGTAATCGTCGCGCGCGGTTTTGGTCCAGTCACGCCATTTCGCCCCGTCAAGCTTCACGCCGGCAAGCGCCTCGACGAACTGCGTCGCCCCCGAATTGATCGGTAGCGTCGCCAAGTACACACGGCCGAGCTCCTCGGCGCCGGCGTGCACGTGCACCAGCGTCTGTCGCGGCACCGGCACTTCGAGCAGCGTGTAGCCGCTGGTAGTCATTTCGCCCAGCCGGGCGCCGATCACGAGCAGCACGTCGGCGTCCTTGACGCGCTGCGCGAGCTTCGGATTGATGCCGATGCCGACGTCGCCCGCGTAATGGGCGCTGCGATTGTCGAACAGATCCTGACCGCGGAACGCGCAGCCCACCGGCAGCCCCGAGGCCTCCGCCCACGCGCGAAATTCATCGACCGCCGCGCGCGTCCAGCCGCCGCCCCCGAGGATCACGAAGGGCCGCACGGCATCCGCGAGGGTCTGCGCGAGCGCCTTTATATCGGCGCTTGCCGGCGCCGCGCGCACCGACCTGTAGCGCGGCACGTCAGCCACCGCCGCTTGCTGAAACAGCATGTCCTCCGGCAGCGCCAGTATCACCGGTCCGGAGCGGCCCGCGGTTGCGGTATGAAAGGCGTGACTGACGTATTCCGGAATGCGCTCGACGCGATCGACCTGCGCTACCCATTTGGCCATCTGGCCATACATGCGCCGGTAGTCGATTTCCTGGAACGCTTCGCGGTCAACGAAATCGTTGCCCACCTGGCCGATGAAAACAATCATCGGTGTCGAATCCTGGAAACCGGTGTGCACACCGACCGCGCCGTTGCAGGCACCCGGACCGCGCGTCACGAACAGGATGCCGGGCTCGCCGGTGAGCTTGGCGTAGGCCTCGGCCATATACGAGGCGCCGCCTTCCTGCCGGCAGACGATGAAGCGCAAGCGCTCGCGCACGTCGTGGATGCCATCCAGCACCGGCAGGTAGCTCTCGCCGGGAACGCCGAACGCCATGCGCACGCCGTGGCCGACGAGCGCGTCGGCGAGGATTTTGCCGCCGTGACGGACCTTGAGGTCGGACTGCAAAGAAATCTCCTATCGACCCGCCGAGATTTACTTCGCCGCGGCGAGCATTTTCTTCAAGCGTGCAACGAAGAACGGCGCACACTTCATGATGGCGTGTCCTGCGTGAGGACAATGGGGCGAACCTTCTGCACATAGGCTTGCCAGCGCGCATCGGCCTGCATCGCCGCGCGGCATGCGTCGCGTTGGTTTAGATCGTCGTAGCCCCACATGTGCACGATGAGGTTCTGCGGCCCGACCTCGGTGACGCAGTAGCCCACGAGGTGCGGCAGGTGCTTCAACTGAATCGCCATGCCCTCGTTTTCGTAAAGCTTGAAGTACTCTGGCACCTTGCCCGGCTGCAGCGAATACATCCGCTTCTCGACGTACATCGCGCACTCCTGAAACGATTCTTGGAACTGAAATTATAGGCGCTCGACGCGAGGCTCCGCCGGGCGTTTCGCGGCGCGGCACCGCCGGCATGCGGTATAGTCGGCGCCGATGGACGATATCCACACGCTGCGGCGAATCCTTGGCGAGAACCGCGTCATCGCAGTGGTCGGCTTGTCGGCCGACTGGTACCGGCCGAGCTATTTCGCCGCCAAGTACATGCAGCAGCACGGCTACCGGGTGATCCCGGTCAATCCGCGCTACGCGGGCAAGCAGGTGCTCGACGAGCACTGCTACGCGAGCCTGCGCGAAATCCCCGAGAAGGTCGACATTGTCGACGTGTTCCGGCGCACCGAGGACGTGCCGCCGATCGCCGATGACGCGATTGCGATCCGCGCCAAGGTGCTGTGGCAGCAGATTGGCGTGAAAAACGAGCAGGCCGCCGCCAAGGCCCGCAGCGCCGGCCTGGAAACGGTCGTCGACCACTGCGTCAAGATCGAGCACGGGCGCCTGTTCGGCGGGCTCAACTGGGTGGGGGTGAATACCCGCGTGATTTCCGCCAAGCGGCCGCGCTGGCTGGCCTATTGAGCACCGGGGCGGCACCCCACAAAACGCCCTGCGGCGCTCCCACCGACCCCTAGCGGGAAACTGACACCGCCAGTATCCTAGCTGCGTGCGGAGTCGTGTCTGCCCGCCCAACCTGGATTCAGGGAATGTTGAAGCTGGTT
>Ga0214471_10004283_pt1 | contig 11026 bp, 5 predicted proteins | sample RVTome_5_FD_207665 | JGI IMG/M metagenome (GOLD analysis project Ga0214471, IMG submission 207665) | Soil microbial communities from uranium-contaminated site in the Upper Colorado River Basin, Wyoming, United States - RVT142D155 | ecosystem: Environmental > Terrestrial > Soil > Contaminated >... | reverse complement strand
CGCTGGAGTTGCCGATCGCCCTCAAGTACCACGCGAGTGGCATCCGAGTGGAGGAGATCGGCGGCTGGGTGGGAATCGGCTGGACGCTTGAGGCAGGAGGGTCCATCACCCGCACTGTCCGCGGGCTTGCAGACGAGGTGTCGGGTGGGTACCACAGCACCGGCGATATGTGGTACAACAGCTCTAACTGGCCCACCCCATCGAACCCGACTATCGATCTCGTGACCAGCGAGCAGTTGGACGGCGAGCCGGATCAGTTCTTCTTCTCGTTCGCCGGCCGCTCCGGTCAGTTCGTGATGGGGCCGACGAGCTCGTCGCCGACGCTCAAAGAGTACCGCGCGATTCCCCATCAGAAGCTTCGCATCCAGCCATCGCTCGATTTCGCTTCGTGGGAGATCACCACCGAGGACGGCACCCGGTACACGTTCGCCGCCCGTGAGACCAACACCGACTGGAACTTGACGCAAGGCAGCAGCCAGATCCCGGCGAAGTACGGGGTATCCCACACGTCAGCATGGCACTTGACCGAGATTCGCTCGCCCGGCGGGGACGTAATCACACTCGGGTACGCTGCGTACTCTGCTCGTCACCGGGTTGGGTCATATGTGGAGAAGTTCGATCAGGTGGTAACGGGGCCGGGCCAGCCGAGCCCCTGTGTACCGTCGCAGTTCGACGTCATCAACGAATACACGGTGGATGGCCTTCAACTCTCCTCGATTACGACGGCAGCCCACGTCGTCGCTTTCACCACGACCCTCCGCACCGACGCCCTGAACCCTCTCAACAGCGCTCAGCAGGAGTTGCGGTTAGACAAGGTGATCGTGCGGACGCCCGGGGGGGTCGTGCTGCGACAGTACCAGTTCGCGCACGACTACACGCTGGGTGGACGCCTGACGCTCAAGAACGTCTACGAGCAAGACCGCAACGGCATATCGCTACCACCGTACAGCTTCGTTTACGATGCACAGCAATTGCCGTCGCTGACGTCCTATTCCCAGGACCACTGGGGTTACTTCAACGGTCAGGCAAATACGACCCTCGTTCCTGCCGGTATCACGCCCAGCGGCTCGGCCGCCCCTGGCGCGGACCGGAGCCCGGCCCCCGCGCTTGCGCGCGCGGGCGTGCTCACGAAGATCACGTATCCCACCGGCGGGTTCAGCCAATTCACATTCGAGGCCAACGACTACGGCGCTCTCAGCTTCACGGGTGCCGTGCCGTATGACTGGGGTACGCCCCTCTCCATCGAAGCGCGTTCCACGGCCTTCCAGGGTCCCCAAAACACGACGTTCACCGTAGGCGGCAGCGCCACCACGATCGCCACAGTCTCGGTGTCTCTCGACCCGGCGTGCGGGCAGCAAATCGGATGCGCGTGGGCGCAGATCGCGGGCGCGGGCGGTGGCGGTTTCTGGAGCACTCCCGGCCAGTACTTCGTGGCCCTCGCCCCAGGCTCCTATACGGCGACCGCCTCCGAAGAGTACAACACAAATGGCTTCGCGCTCATCACCGTGACATGGCGCGAGTGGTGGCCGGCTCAAAACGGTGGCATCACGGGCAAAGTGGGCGGTGGATTGCGAGTGGCCGAGATACAGACCGCGGACGCCATGGGGAACGTGACGATTCGGAAGTACAAGTACACCCTGCAGAGTGACCCCACGAGATCGAGCGGTGTCGGCGGCATTGAGCCTGACTACGACTACTCGTACAACACGCCGCAATGCTCCTACTACTCACGTTCCTCGATGTCGAAGATGCCCCTCGGCGGCGGGCCGGCCGTCGGGTATCGCGAAGTTACGGTATGGCACGGAGCGACCGGCGAGTTCGGGAAGACTCGCCACACGTTCCGTTCAGCGTTGGACGCATGGGACATCGGTCCTCTCCCAGGACGCTGGCCGTTCTCGACGCCGACGAGCTACGAGTGGGCACGGGGCCAGCAGACGGGGAGCAGCGAGTACAGTGCGGCCGGGCAACCTCAACGTCAATCGACCTCCAGTCACACAATCAAAGGCAACCCCGTCACCGACCCAATTACGGCACGCCGCTTCCGAGGCATGTCGCTCAATGCGTTCAGCGCTGGTGGGTCGGGCGGCACGGCGTACGCGTACAATGAGTTCGAGGTCATTTCGGGGTGGGCGTTCCAAAACAGCGAGACCACGACGGTCTACGACACCACCGGAACAACCTCGTTCTCGACGTCCAAAACATTCGCCTACAGCAACCCGGACCATCTCCAGGTCACGGAGGTGACCGAGACCAACTCCGATGGGACTCAGCGCATCACGCGAATGAAGTACCCAGCAGACTACGCCACCGCGTCGAGCGGTGACGAGGGGCTCGCCCTCAACGCAATGCGAACCACGGCGCACATCCATAGCGCGGTGATCGAACGCTGGGTAGTCGAGAAAGTGGGGACGACGGAGAAGATCGTCGAAGCCCAGCTCACCACGTTCAAGCAATACGCCACCGGGCAATATCTCCCCTACCAGCGCTTCGTCCTCAACAGCCCGAGCCCGGTCCAATGACGGCCCTCTTAACGTCAGGCAGCCTGGCCACCCGCCTTGGCTTGGTCCTTGTCACAATCGGGGCCTTGGTGTCCGCCCCAGGCACCGCACATGCCCAAGTGTCGGTGACGCCGGACGGGGGCAACACCGTCGCGAATCCCTCGAGCAGCAACGTCGCGAGCTTCCAAATCATCAACGACCTCGGGTTCGAAGAGTCGTTCAGTTTCGCGTGCTTCGTCTCCGGTGTTGTGACGAGTTGTACGCAACCCGGCTCCGTGAGCATTCCCGCCGGCTCCTCAGCGTGGGTGGACGTCACCTATGCCACGGGCGCCTCGGGCAGCGGAACGCTGTCGCTCTTAGCCGCCGGCAGCATAAGCGGGGCGTTCGACGATGGCTCGTACAACGTTACGCTGGTGTCCTACGGGGTCGCCGTGACGCCCGACGGCGGGACGGCCGCGGCGCGGACTGCCAACACCGGGGGGTACAGTGAGACCTTCACGGTCCGCAACACCGGCACGACGTGGAACACCTTCAGCTTCTCATGTAGCGGTGCGGGAGGCGTGACGTGTGGGTCGGTCCCGGGGTCCGTGCCGCTCGGGCCCGGGGCGCAGACCGACGTGAGCATGCCCTACAGCGTGGGCGCTGCCGGGACCGGGACGCTGACGCTCACGGCGAGCGGGACGAACGCGAGCGACCAGGGCAGCTACTCGGTGCCGATCGTGTCGTACGCGGTGAGCGTCACCCCCGACGGGGGCACGGCGCCGACCCGTACTGCCAACACAGGGGGCCATAGCGAGCCATTCACGGTCACGAACAACGGCTCGGCTCAGAACACGTTCAGCTTCAGCTGCAGCGGCGCAGGTGGAGTGACGTGCGGAACGGCGCCGGCGTCGGTCCCGATCAATCCGGGTCAGAGTGCGAACGTCAGTATGCCCTACAGTGTGGGGGCGCCGGGAAGCGGGACGCTCACCCTGACGGCGGCGGGCACGAACACGGGCGACGCGGGCAGCTTTTCAGTGCCGATCGTGTCGTACGGGGTAAGCGTCACGCCCGACGGCGGCACCCGGACCGCGAACACCGGCGGCCACAGCGAACAGTTCACGGTCACAAACACCGGATCGGCGCCCAATACGTTCAGTTTCGTTTGTAGCGGTGTTGGCGGCGTCACCTGCGGGACCGTGCCCGCACCGGTCCCGATCCAACCGGGGCTGAACGCGAACGTCAGCATGCCCTACAGCGTCGGCGCGCCGGGGACGGGGACGCTCACGCTCACAGCCAACGGAACCAACGCGAGCAATCCCGGGAGCTACTCGGTGCCGATCGTGTCGTATGGCGTGAGCGTGACGCCGGACGGCGCGACCACGCCCGCCCGGACGCCGAACTCGACAGGTCACAGCGAGACATTCACGGTCACGAACACCGGCTCGGCCGCGAACACGTTCAGCATCAATTGCAGCGGGACGGGTGGGGTTGTCTGTGGGACGCTGCCGAGCCCGGTGAACGTGCCGGGGAATAATGGCCAGGTGCCCGTGGCGATGCCGTACAGCGTGGGGAACGCCGGTACGGGGACGTTGACGCTTACGGCCAACGGGACCAACGCGAGCAACCAGGGCTCCTACACTGTGCCGGTCTCCTTGTCGGGCATAAGTGCCAGCGGCGTCTTTACGAAGGACAACCGCTACCTGCTCCAGGAGACGGCTGTCACATACGAGGCGACGGGCCGCATTACCGAACTCAAGGACGCGCGGGACAACGTCACACGGTTCGAGTACGACGGGAATCAGTGTCAAGCTCTGGTGACGAAGGTGACTCGCGTGAAGGACGGCATCGGCGATCTGATCACCGACCTGGCCTGCAACACCGAAGGCTACGTCGCCTGGATCGAGGACGAGGCCAACACGCGGCGCTACTTCACCTACGACACCTTCGGGCGCCTGACGGAAGTCCGCAACCACGGCAACACGCTCGTGACGCAGTACGGCTACACATATTCGCGCACCGGGCCGAACTGGACGTTCGACGCCAACAATCCGAACGCCGTCACCACGACGGCTTACCGGTCTGCGACGCAGACCATCCCCACCAGCGCGTACGTCGACGGCCTCGGCCGGCCGATCCAGACGATCGTGGAGAATGGCACGGCCGATGTCGTGACGGCCACGCAGTACGACAACATGGGCCGGCCCTGGCGGACCTGGGCCCCGTACACGGCGGCCACGTCAAGCTACGTCCCCACCTTCTCCGCGGGCGCCGAGGGGTTCTATAACACCTATCACGGGACCTCGAACGCGAAGCCCTACGTCGAGACGGCGTACCGGCCTGATGTTCTGGAGCGAGTGAGCAAGGTAAACCCCGAATACCTCGGGACGTCGCCTGATTCGGTGGTGCACCGTTACGGCATAGTGGGCGCTCCCACCAACTACCGCGTGACTGAGGTAGCGGACGAGATGGGGAGGAAGACGCGGCAGTTCACGGACGCGTTCGGGAACGTGATGAAGATCGTGCTCGGGGCGGGCGCACCGGAGTCAACGGTGACGACTTTTGCCTATAACGTCCTCGGCCAGCGGACGCAGGTCACCGACCCCCGGAACCTCGTCACGACATACACGTTCGACACCAGGGGTCTCTTGACCTCGAAGCTGAGTCCAGATGCCGGCACCATCGCGCACAAGTACGACCAGGCCGCCAACCTCCGCTACACGCAGGACGCCAACCAGGCGTTGGCGGGTCAGGTGTATTTCACCACGTACGACTTCGCCAACCGGCCGCTCGTCTCGGGCCAAGGCGCCGCGACGTTCAGCTCGCTGAACCCGTTTACGTCAGCCGCGTTCGAAGGCACGAACGCCAACTGGCTCGTGGTGCGGGCGTACGACGCCAAGCCCACGAACGTATTCCCGTGGAGCCAGTTCTGGACGCAGATCTCGCCGATCACGTTAAACAACGTCCCCGGCCGGCTGGCGGCGGTCGCGTCGAAGTCGAACGGCGCCTGGCAGGTCACGCTGTTCAGCCATGACGCCGATGGCCAAGTGGTGAAGCGCTACACCTACACCCAGGCGAACGGCGGTGGGTCGGTGCTCACCGCGCTCAACACCACGTCGACGTACGTGCGGGACCTGCGCGGGGCGCTGACGTCGCGAGCAGATACCGTCGGCTCGAGCACGTTCCACCACTGGTACGAGTACGACACCCGCGGCTTGCTGTGGAAGGTGTTTGCCGCGACGTCGTCCATTCAGCCCGGCACGCCCGATGTTACCTACACGTATCGGCCGAGCGGGCAGCTGCAAAGTCGACTGTTCGCAGGCGGCACAACCATCACGCTGCGCTACACGATCCGCGAGCAGCTGGAGAAGATCGGGGACCCGGCGCTCATGACGTTCCCGTTTGCGGCGCGGTATGACTACCACCCGAATGGCACGGTGCTGGAAGCCGATTTCTACAGTGCGGGCTCCCCCGCCACGGCCAAGCGCTACAAGTATTGGTTCGGGGGGACGAACTACGATGCGTTGAACCGATTGAAGGGAGCCGACTTTACGCCGTGGATTGGTGGAACGTGGAGTCCATCCTCCACGCACGATCTCGGTCCGATCACCTACGACGCGGCGGGGAATATTCTCACGCTGCAGCGCCGGCAAGACGCGGGCACGATTCTCGACAACCTCACTTACACGATCGCTGCTACATCGAACCGGCTCACGGTGGTGGCCGACGCGGTTGACGGCTCGCCAGAGGCCTGGGATGCCGAGGATGGGTCGTTCGGCTACGATGCAAACGGCAACATCACCACCCTGCCACCCCCGTACGCAATCACGACGCCCATCACCTACGACCACCAGAACCTGGCGCTGTCGATCACCCGTGGCGGAACCACGACCACGTACCGCTATAACGAAGCCGGGCGGCGGATCACGAAGCAGGTGGGCTCGGGGAACACCGAGGCCTACTTGCTCGACGCGGCCACGTCGCTCGGCGTGTTCACTGTGAATGGCTCGGGCGGCGTTGTCGCCTCGTACTTCAACATCCTGGCGGGCGAGAAGGTCGTGGGCCGCCGTCCCAGCACGGGTGGCCGCCGTTACTACCACACCGATCTCTTGGGCAGCACGCGCAGTGTGGTTGACAGCATCACCGGTGCGGTCCTCGAGAGTTACGATTTCGAGCCCTGGGGCTTGTTGATGCCCGGACGCACGCTCGGCAGCGGGACGAAGGAGGGGTTCACGGGGAAGGAGCAGGATGCCGAGACGGGGCTCGACTACTTCGGAGCGCGGTACTACATGCCGGCGCTGGGGCGGTGGACGAGCGTGGATCCAGTGGCAGACAGTTTTCCGCAGTGGAGCCCTTACAACTACGCACTAGACAATTCGGTCGCCAATACCGACCCGGACGGTCGTTGCGTTATCGTTTTGGACTGTCCGATCACGATCCCGATTCTTGCAGCTGCTACGGTAGCTGCCGTCGCGAAGGTCGCAGTCGTGGTATCTACCGCCGTCGCTGCAACCTATGTGGCAATTACCACTGACACGGACGTGGCGGGGCCCGCGAGCGGCACGGATGTAAAGCAAGCTGCCGATGGGTCGGCGGTCGTGACTCCTGTTACATTGTCTAAGGGTCGTGAGGGTGTGGCCCTTCCTTTTGCCCAGAGCGAGTCATCCAGCGCCGGTGAGGCGGAGGAGAAGCCTGCAGAACGAGGAGGCCACCGGAAGAAAGCTAGAGAAAGCACCCGTAAGAAGCACGAGGAAGGCGAGGCACGTAAGAAGAAGGACAAAGGAGGGGAAAAGGGCGATGAGCGGCGTCCATATCGGAGATCCGGCAAACGTGCTGGTGAGGAGTGACCGACGTCCGCCTGCCTCAACGAATAGGGGGATGCGTGAGGCGTACTGCGAGTGATCGAGCGCACCCGATGTCTACCCTATCGGAGGCTCGGCGGACTGGCCAACTCGTCCGGGTGCGGCGTGACTCCATTGATCCACCAGACGTCTACGACGCCGGCTATGTTCTCGAGATCTCGGACGCGTTGGTGTTGATGCAGCTGGTCAGCGACCGTCTAGACCTCGACGGGTTCGACATCGTCCGAACTGCAGACATCACGGCGTGGGACCTCGATTTTCCCAGACGGACCGTCTATCAGCGAGCACTGACCGCTAAGGGCTGCACCCCCGGGAATCCAGGTCGTCTTGAGCTCAGTAGCATGCGTGCGCTGCTCCAGTCAGTGCAGGAGCGCTACCCGCTCGTCGTTGTACACAGGGAGCGGGTCGCTCCGGATGAGTGCGAAGTGGGGAGGGTGCGATTGTCAACTGACGCCACGTATGCACTGAAGTGGGTCTCCCCCGACGGGCAATGGGAAGACGACGAGCGCCACTACCAATACGGGGACATCACGAGGGTTCAGTTCGGGAACGAGTACGAGCAAACCCTGGCCCTGATTGCGGGCCTGAGGCCTGCCTGAACCGTCAGGTGTGGGCAACGGAGTTTGCACCTGGTCCGGCGGGTCGCCCCGGCTGGTGCTCCGCCGATCTCCGTCGTCTGCCAACAACCGTCAGAAAAACAACCGCTGGAGCTCGAACGATGGCTGTGACAGATCGGCGTGCCACGCGAGTCGGTTGGTGATCACTTCCGGTCGCTCCATCAGCGGTTTCCAGAGGTCCACCAGCCGGGCGTTGAGATCCACGATCCAATGCTCCAGGACACCAGCCTGCTGGTAGCGGCGCTCCTGTAGCGCTGCGTGGATGCTAGGTCTGCGCGAAAGGATCCTTCGATGCAATCGGTCAGACCCATGCTGAACGCGATCCTGTGGATGGTCATCACTCTCTCGGCGTGCGCGGACCGGCGCTATGTCGGTCTGCTAAGCCAGCAAGCGAACGATATGCGGAACGCCGGTGGGGAATGGGAGTGCGCTGCGACGACGATCAATCCCACCCAGTTCGGCGCACAGCCTTTCGAGCTGTGCTCTGGCCTCGTGGCTGACACAGCCGTTGCTATTCTATCTGATGGTGGAGGGTTAGTGCTCGAGGTCACTCGGGGATGGAGCGCGCCCGACGATCCTGTGGTGGCGTTCTCAATGCTCAACGCGGCAAATGACGCGAGACTGGGTTCAAGCGTGATGTGGTGTGACACCGTCGGACTACTGCGCGCCAGGTTGTGGCAGGGGGACACCACGTATACGGTGCTGGCCCTCCACGCCGTGGGCAAACTCTCCGTTCATCGCGGACTTGGCGTCTCGTACTGCTCGAGGTCCGCGAACGGAACCGATGCACGCTAGTTCGACACAGTGCCGAGGTTAGAAGGTCAAAAGGGCTAGAAGGTTGGAAGGCACAGCCAGACAGGCGTGCTCGCCGGCCTTCGCACACACCCGGCGATACGGGCCCCACGCCCAGCTGGAAAGTTTGGAACGTTGGAAAGTTGGAAAGTGAAGGTGATTTCAGAGGCCCTCGCCCGCCTTGGCGCACATCGTCGGCCGTCCCCAGCCCCAGGTCCTGGACCGCCCGGATCGCGTAGGAGAGCTCGGACAGTGACCCGAGCGTGATGTCGATGTAGCGGCGGAACTCGCGGGCGCCACGTTTCGCGGATCCCTCGGCCAAATCAGCGGCGGCGGAGAACGCGGCGCGACGCATCTGAGCTGTGAGGCCGTAGAGTTCGTTCTTCGGGAAGCGTCCCGTTACCGTCCGGCCTTCCAACCCTCCAACCTTCCAACCTTCCCAACCTTCCAACTTTCCAACCTTCCACCCTTCCAACCTGCACGCCGGCTAGCTAGCCGCGCCGCGGCCATGGCGACACGAACCTGAAGGGCTCCACCGCGCGGATGCGCGAGAAGTCCTCCGCGTTGGTCGTGACGAGCACGACCCCGGCTTCCCGACACGACACCGCGATCAGCACGTCGTTCAGGAACGAGCGACTGAACCCGCCGGGACTCAGGCGCCGCCGCTGCACGAGGGTGGCCACGAGCTCGCCGCTGCGGCGCCAGCTGGCGTAGGACGGTGTGATCACACGCCCCCGAGCCTCGAACGGTGCCACATACCCCGCGTGCAGGTCTCGCCCGCGTCGAACGTCCACCGCACCGATCAGCAATTCCTGGACGACCACGGCGTGCAGGAATGTGACGGGCAGGAACGCCGCATAGAACGCGATGAGCTCGTCGGCCCAGGCGCGGTCCCGATCGGCCTGGACGAAGATGCTCGTGTCCAGCACGTATTTCGTCACCGGGCGCGATCGGACAGGTCGTCGTCGCGCAACCGGTGGCCGCCCGCCAAGCGCCGGACGCCGGCGACGACCTCCGCACGGAATGCCACCAGATCGAGTGCCCGCTCGACCGTCTCGGTCTCGGTGGCCGCGCCGAGTATCCGCCTCGCCCGGCTCAGCTTTGCCTGCGTCAGGCGCAGGTTCTTGCGCACCTTGCGGGATTTGGTTGCCAACCGGAGGCTCTCTGAGGTCTGTACAGACATAGTATGGATATTGTACAGATGGCGTGTCAACCCGGGGTCAAATCCGGCCGGGGATGGCCACCGGCCACGTTCCCGCAACTCGTGGGCACGCGGCGCGTGGTGTAGATTGGCAGCATGTCCGGGGGGCCATGGCTCGCAGCGGCGCTCGTGGCGGCGACAGCCGTCGCCTGCGGGCCGCCGCCGCCCACGCCCGCCCCTGCAACGCTAGCCGCTTTGGCCGCCGGGTCCGGCGAGCCTCCCCGACCGATCTTGGCCGACACCGCCGACACCAACGACGCCCTCGCCTACTACCGCTACGCCCGTTTCAACGTCGAGCTGGGCGCGAACCTGGACAGCGCCGACCTCGCCCTGTACTGGGCCGCGCGCCTGGACCCGACGTGGGCCGATCCGCTCGCTACACGGGCCGCGGCCATCGTGCGGGCGCACCGGGCGGCGCTCTTGAATGCCGCCGTGCGCCGCCGACGGGTCGACCCTGCCTTGCCGCTCGAGCGGGCCCGCGTCGTGGACTCGCTCTTGCACGAGGCCCTCGGCCGCACGCCCTTCCTCCGCCAGCCGCCGGATCTCACGGTCACCTGGGGCTTCAGCCGGCGTCGGCTCGGTCCGGCGGGGCAGGGTCGTCTCGCCTTCGAGCGGCAGGACTTCGAGGAAGCGGCCAAGCGGTTCGGCGAAGCGCTGGTGCGTTACCCGGACAGCTTGAGCTTTCGCGTGTACCGCGCCCACGCCTTCTACTTCCTGACCTGGTACGACAGCACGGTCACCGAGATGCGTATCGTCTTGGACAGCGCACGGGCGCGCGAGCAGAAGGAGCTCGTGCTCCTCTACCCGTCCAAGGAGCTGATCGAGTACGCGCTGGCGGTGGCGCTGATTCAGCGCGAAAAATGGGTCGAGGCTCGCGAAGCGCTCCAGCGTGCCTTGCTGGAGAATGCCGGGTTCTACTGGGCTCGCGTGCGGCTCGCGGGCGTGGCACTGGGACTGAACGATACGGCGACCGCCGTTGAGGAGCTAGAGAGCGCGGTCCAGCTCGGGCCCGGCGACCCGGCGCTGCGGTTCTACTACGGCTGGGTGCTGCGGATCGCGGGACAGTCGGTCTCGGCC
>Ga0214471_10004282_pt1 | contig 11028 bp, 9 predicted proteins | sample RVTome_5_FD_207665 | JGI IMG/M metagenome (GOLD analysis project Ga0214471, IMG submission 207665) | Soil microbial communities from uranium-contaminated site in the Upper Colorado River Basin, Wyoming, United States - RVT142D155 | ecosystem: Environmental > Terrestrial > Soil > Contaminated >... | reverse complement strand
TCCGTACGTTGAAGTTGCGGGGTCACGATCCGATGAAGACGGTAGTGTCCGCCCTCTCCGACTACCTGATCACCGGAACATTACCGCCCCTGCCTGTGGTAAAATTGTCAGACGGCTGAGGTGTTACGAGCATTCCAGCACTTACATTTTTAATAAGGGCGCTAAAAGCTTCAGCAAGTTCCGAATCTCTACTGTCATGGCTGAGAAAAACAAGAGGTGATTCGTTTAATTGATCCTGATCCGTATTGACTTCCTTGTTGACCATGTTCATTATCCTTCATCCAAGAATGTGCTTTTAGACATTATAGCAAAAACATGGTTGTTTCTTGATTAGAGACAGGGTTAATTATAGGATAACTTTCAATCTTATGGTTCCACGTAAACCAAAATCTAATCAGATCAGACTTCCGAAAAAGATCGGACGAAAAATCCGCCTGTCTTTCAGATCACGGATCGTGATGTCGAGCTGGTCAAGGCGGTCTGCCGTTATCGATATCTGACAATCGAGCAAATTACTTGGCTGTTTCCGGAATCCTCTCAACGCGGACTCGAAAACCGTCTGCGCTACCTCTTCCACGGCGGGTATCTCAATCGCGAATTGCTCCACGAATCGACATCGCATAAACTGATCTACACAATGAGAGAAAAAGGCGCAAGGCTGATAGCTGAGCGCGACGGTGTTCCGCGTGAAGAAATTCCTTGGCAAAGACATTTGAATCAGATCACGTCGGGACATATGCAACATTTACTCCAAATAAATGATGCTGTCATTTCATTGGAAATCGCACTTGCTCAAGCTCAGGAAGAGGGTGCGGTTAAGGATTTCCGAGTGTTCATCGGATCACCGGATCAGCACAAGATCAGCGTGATGCTCAGGAACCGCGACGGTGCGCGTTACACATCCGCTATCGTTCCTGATGCCTTGGTTTATTTGATGTTTCCAAGAAGCAAGAAGATCGGAATTCTGTTCATCGAAGTGGACAGGGCTACGATGTCGGTAAATCGCTGGCAAGGTCACCTGTCTGGACATTTCTTTACATCGCCATGGCAGTTGCAGCATGGATGATCTGGAAAAAATCCGGGAATTTCTTTTCTGTCCCGCTGAAACTTTTCGCCCTTCAATTGACACTGAACTTTATCTGGAGCCCATTATTCTTCGGGCTTAAAAATCCCGCTTATGGCCTCATAGATATAATTGCCCTCTGGCTTGCTCTTGTCGCCACAATTTTCTCTTTCTGGACAGTTAACCGTGCCGCTGCTTTAATTATGATCCCTTACCTTCTTTGGGTTTCTTTCGCCACCGCGCTGAATTACTCAATCTGGCAATTGAATTAATACAGCAATTTCCCTGATTAGACTGAATTTACCGGCAGGATACTGGCACTTCATAACTACTAGACAAATATATAGTAGACATGATACAATCCATAACGGTTGAAGCAAGGCTAATTCATTACCGGAGTCTTACATGCTGGTTCCGATCCTACATTGCCACACCGCATACAGTATGCGGCGCGGTACAGCCCTCCCCTTCAAAATCGCCGAACAGGCGTCACGGCTCGGCTACTCGCATATCGCCATCACCGACCGCGACGGCCTCTGGGGCGTTCCTCTCTTCATCGACGCCTGCAAAAAAGTCGGGCTCACCCACCTCATCGGAGCACAGTACGTAGATCCCGAAGATTCATCGAGGCGCGTTATCGCACTCACCGAAAATATCGGCGCATTCCAGACACTCTCCCAGATTTCCAGCCGCTTCCATCTCGAGGATAATTTCAACCCTGTCGACGCGGCGATCGAAAAAGTTGACGACGGACTCATCCTCCTCGCAGACAACCCGTCCACCATCAAGGAACTCCACAAAAAAATTCCACCCGGACGTCTCTACGGCGAACTTTACTGGGGCGCGCGCTCGGTTACGCGAAAACGCTTCCTCGCCGTTTTAAAAACCTGCCGGATGCTTAAACGCCCGGTGACGACATCCGGAAATATCTACATGTCCGAACCCGAAGAGTTCCGCGTCCATGCGCTCATGACCGCCATGCGTACCGGACGATGCCTTCGCGACAAACTCCCCATCGTCGATCCCGACCTGCACATAAAAACGCCGGAAGAATTCCACGCGCCGTTCATGGCGTACAACCTCCACGACGCGATACTGAACGCGATGGAGATCGCCAACCGCTGTTCGTGGCGATGGCCCGTCCGCACGTGGCACATCCCCGACCCGCCCGACCTCCCGCGCGGAAAACGCCCGATCGATCACCTCCGGGACATCGTCATACCGAAACTTAAACGGAAATACAAAAACTGGGACGGCAGAACCGGTCCGGTCGCCGAACGCCTGAACATGGAACTCGACATAATCGATGAGCACGGGTTCGCGTCGTTTTTCCTCATCGTCGGCGATGTGGTCCGCGAAGCCCACGAGCGCGGGTATCGCACACTCGGACGCGGTTCCGCCGGCGATTCGATCGTCAGCTACGGCATCGATATTTCGCAGGTCGACCCGATCCGCTACGATCTTTACTTCGAGCGATTTTTGAATCCGGAGCGGTCATCCCCTCCCGACATCGACCTTGACTTCGCGTGGACGCATCGCGACGAGATGGTTGAATACATCGAAAAAAAATACGGGCCCGAGCGTGTCGCGAGTGTCGGAACGATCGTGAATGTCGGGCTCAGGGGTGCATTCAGAGAATCCGGAAAAGCGCTCGGATATTCCAACACCGAGATAAACCGCTGGAGCATGTACCTCCCCGGACACTGGGACACCGGAAGTGTAGAACTCAGCGAAAATCCCCTGACAAAAGAACTCCCCCTGGACGAGGAACCGCTGAAGACAATTTTCGATTATTCACTCAGATTGCAGAACCTTCCGCTGCACCAGTCGGTCCATGTCGGCGGAGTCGTTATCACTCCCGACCCGATAAACCGCTACGCGCCCCTGAATCGCGCCGCCAAGGGAATGGTCATCACGCAGTACGACATGCGCGACTGTGAAAAAGTCGGGCTCATCAAACTCGATCTCCTCTCCCAGCGCGGACTCGGTGTGGTCGAGGACTGCGTCGAGATGATCGCCCTCAACGGAAAAACGGTCGATTACAACCTCGCCGATATGGACGAACTTTCAGCCGACGAAAATATCGCGAGCCTTTTCAACGCTGGAGAAACTCTGGGATGTTTCGACGCTGAGTCGCCGATGATCCGCGGGCTGATCAAAAAACTCGGCGGACATTCGTACGACCAGCACATGCAGGCGACAGCGCTGATTCGTCCCGGCGTATCCGCAAGCGGCATGATGCAGGAATTCATCAGGCGCCACCACGACCATTCGAAAATCAAACACGCGCATCCGAAAATGGGTGAGATCCTCCACGACACCTACGGCATCATCGTTTACCAGGAAGATGTCCTCAAGGTTCTTCACAAGATCGCCGGAGTCAGTCTGGGCGAGGCGGACCTCCTGCGTCGCATGATGAGTCTCAAGGAACTCGAGAGCAAAAGCGCGACAACCGAACTTGAAAAAAAATTCATCAACAACTGCGAAGCGAGAGGGATCGGAAGCGATGTCCGCCAGAAGATCTGGGACCAGATCGCGTCGTTCGCGAGTTTCTCGTTCTGCAAAGCCCACGCCGCACAGTTCGCGATAGTCGCCTACCAGAGCGCCTACTTCAAGGCGTACCACCGCGCGGAATTTTTCGCCACCCGACTCGCCAATGTCGGCGGATATTACCCCCCCGACGTGTACATCCGCGACGCACGCAGATTCAACGTAAAAGTCGAACTTCCCGAAGTGAACATGAGCCAGCGCACGTATTACGGCAAAGACAATGTCGTCATCATGGGACTCGAACAGGTCGGATGCCTCCACGACGATATCATCGACTCGATACTCCTTGCGAAAAATGTCGAGGGTCCGTTCAAATCGGTCGCCGATTTTGTCGCCCGTACCGGAACGGGTTATGAACAGGCACACGCGCTGATAAGAGTCGGCGCGTTCAGAACATTGAACACGACACGTCCAGTCCTTCTCGGCGACCTCGCCGAAGCGTTCAGATCGAAAATTCACCGCCCCGGAAAAGTCCGCCAGCCGCTCCTGTTCCCTGAAAAAGGGAAAATCGAGCCTGAACCATCCCCCCCATTTGCATGGGGAATTAAGCCTAAAACCTCCCTCCCGCTTGCGGGGGGGACTAAGGGGGGGACGTGGGACCACGATTACTCCCTCTACGAACAGATACAGGCCGAGGTCGACGTACTCGGCATGATCGCGTCCATCCACCCGCTCGAACCAATCAAAAAATTCATGGACGCCGCGAATTTCACCTGCGGAAAAGACATGCCGCGCCGCGTCGATAAAAAAGTCCGCATGGGAGGAATTCTCGTCTCGTTCAAACCGGTAAGAACGAGAAAGGACAACCAGGCGATGGCGCTCATCAGCCTCGAAGACCTGTCGGGCACATTCGACGTCGCGGTTTTTCCCGAAGCGTACCGCAAACACGCCGTCACGCTGAAAACAAAAGCCGGACAGGGCCTCTGCATGGAAGGAAAAGTGCAGTTCGACGACGGCGCGTACACCCTGGTCGTCGAAAACGTTTACCCTCTCCAGGATTTTCTCAACCGCCTGAAAAAAATCGAAAAGATCAGGGTGGAAAAAGCCGACGAAGACAGTTTCTACGGCGACACCCCGATGATCTTCAGGCGGCGGAACCTGCAGGTCGACATCTCCGAGGAAACCGGATTCGAGAGGGGGATCGAGTATGTCCATTCATGAATCGAGGATCGGCTACCTCGACCTCGCGCCGCTCTCGATACACTACGAGCGCGCGGCGAACGGCAATCTCGCGAAAAAACCGTTCGTCATTGTCGGAACTATCGGAAACCGCGGACTCGTCACCGCGGTATCGTCCGAAGCCTTCCGCGCTGGAGTACGTCCGGGACTCACTCCCGATTCCGCGCGGATTTTCGTACCCGATCTGAAAATAGTCGAGGAACGTCCGGCGCTTTATTACGACGCGTCGCGGCAGGTGAACGAACTCTGCGAAAGATTCGTCCCCTACGTCGATCCCGAGCGCCAGGATGGATTCGTGCTCGACCTGACCGGAACCGACAGGCTCTACCCCGACCCGTCCCGAATCATCAGGCAGCTCCAGAAAAAAGTGTCGTCGGAAACATTACTGACATCACGCGCGGGATTCGGCGCGAGCAGGCTGATCGCACGCCTCGCCGCGAACGAAGCTCACGACCTCGACGTGCGCATGGTCAATCACGGCGACGAGATCAAATTTCTCGCCGACAAACCTGTCATGATCCTCCCGGGAATCGGAAAAACGATCGCCGAAAGATTGAGATGGATGGGGGTTTACACCGTACGGCAGCTCGCGTCGGTGCCCGAACAAACGCTCGAAGCCGCGTTCGGCCCTAAGGGAATCGATATCGCGCGCGCGGCCAACGGACATGACCCGCGCCCGAGACGTAAAACGAACGAAGCGAAACCAATTTCAAAAAACGCCATACTCGAACACGTCTTTTACAATCCGAAACAGGTGAAGAGCGAACTCAGAAAACTCGTCTGCGCACTCGGGCTCGATCTGCGCGGGGCAGGACTGCAGGTACGGTCGATAACGCTCGGCGTGCAGTATCCCGACACTCCCATGGTAAGCCGCAGAAAACGTATCCCGCCCGCCGACTTAGACACGTTCATCCTTCCAGTTGTGGAGGCGATGTACACCGATGCGTCGAATCGTCGTGTGCGGCTTCGCGGACTGTCACTTACGTACAGCCGCCTTGTCACTGCGGATAATCAATTGAGACTGGAATTCGCGCGGGATGAATCGCTCGAAGAGATCAGGCGGCTCGAATTCGCCATTGATAAGTTGAGGCTTAAGTACGGGGTAGATACGCTGAACCTGGGATGCAGGTGAAAGCAGGTCGGGATGAAGCTGATTGAAAAAATAAAGGAAATAGAAAAAAGCCGCGATTTTTCGCGGCGCTAATTCGCTTCTATAAAAATTGATTATTATTCAACCCAGCCAAAGGTTGCCCAGACATTAACAGGTGGGGGCTGCATTTCAATTCTTTCGCACCAGGCAGCCCAGTAAGTGTCATCCCCTATTGCTGGAACAATTGCACTTCCTACACCCGGATCGATGAACGGTGATTGGCTGAAATTGTAATTGCCTGTTATATGCGGCCAGAATGGAATGATCGCTGCGTCAATATCCACATCGCGATCAACTTCGAACCATTCATTAGGGTTTAGTCCCCCGTCATGGCCTGTAATTTGGATCTCAACTGTAGTAGTAAATGGAACTACTGAGCCGCGCATTGTTAAAGAATTTGTTTAGTGTCAATTATGATACACACGATGTAGTGACTATCCTTGGTCTCGTGCGTTTTGCATGAATTTTATTGTCCTAACTCTGGGCAGAAGAAAAAATACCCTGGGAATGCGCGGCTTAGTAGTACCTTCGAAGATAATCTCAGCGTCAGCAAATTCAGTTCCTGAACGGTTTATGTTCTGATCCTCAAGTTTTGGTTCCAGTGGATTAGATTTTGACTGGCATCCGAATACTGCTAATAAGCATAAAGCTATTAGCATTAAATTAAGCATCCCTCTCATTTTATTTCCTCCCATTTGTATTTTATGAATTAAGGGAAATCTACCTCAACATCAACGATATCATATGCCCCTATTACTAATCCGGATGGCCTAAAATATAGTAAAGTTGCATATCTCCATTTACCTTCACCTTGATATCCTGGTTGGATAAGCCCAGGCTTTAATGCTAAGGAATCAGGGCCAGTTCCTTCGGTACAATCTGGCAAAATCCCGTTCAATAAGATTCCACTGCCGAATGAAGGATCATTTTCGCCCCTTCTAAAGATCAATCCTCTTGGTGCTTCAGGTGTATCTGCATTCGGCTGATCGTACCAGGTTCTCCACTCAACCCATATTTCTGAACAATCGTTATTTAACGCAGAGCCACAGCAATCTAAATCTTCAATAACCTGGTCATTATTTAACACAAGCCTGAAATAATATGGCTCAGGTTGATTTGCGGAATAAGGAAAATCTGTCAGAGGATCGGATACTGGAGTAACAAGGGGAGGTTCCCAGCAGGCATCTACCGCGTATCCCGCGATTACCGGGCCTGGCGGTAGAGCGATGTGATATGTCCTTGTTACAGTCTGTCCGACTCTGAACATATGCCGTTCTTCATCGGTATAGAAGTTTAAGAATCCATTGATATTGGCGGTTGGAGTTCCGTTTGAGTACTTCCCTTCCCAGTAATTGAATATTGGCATTTCAGATCCAGATGGCCATTCCGGACACCAACGTGGGGAATAACCATCAGCATTTATTAATTCAGGATCTCCATACTCTCTGTAGCTTACTCTGGCAACCTCATCGTATGGAAAGAAATGTTTAGATTTCCAGTCCGTTTCCCAGGAACCATTAAACATAATAATTCCCTTAACATCGAATCCTGTGAATTCAGGATTATCAGGGAATGGATGGGTTATCTTTACATTCACATTGATTGTCCCATCGCCGTTATTCTGTATGCTGGCGATTTTCAGGCAGTCAGCGCAATATTCCTCCAGGAACTTCAAAGCGTTCAGATGGAACCGTCCAGCGCGCTTTGGAACCACATCGATATTTTCATGCGTTTCATCGATGTAAAAAGTCCACTCTCCCCACAACATATGCGGATCATTGATTTGATAACTCGCTTTTGATTGAAAATCCGGATTTTGATCAATCTCATTGGAAACCGGGTTGCCTGTAGCGCATCCGGCAAGCGCTAGCAGAATTATAAGTATCGCACTTCCTCTCATAACTTTTCCTCCAATAAATAGTTTACCCCCCCAATTCATTCCGTCAAGCGAATATGTGGATTTTTTACAGAAAAAAGATTCCCTTTATATTTTACCATTTATCGCTTCATTTCCCATGCGTAAAGCATGGGTTACAAAGGCAGGCAGAAATGCGTAACCCGACCATTCCTTATCCCGACAAATGCATTGTCGGGTTACATATTTAGGATGCAGGTAACATGACGCCTGAATTTCCCTGACAAATAAACGCACCCCAGTAAAATGGATCCGCGAATGGACGATAAACACGGGATTTTCTTGTAAGTTTTTTCAGCCTGTGTTTTTCTCTTTCATTCCCGGCGGCGAAAAATTCGATCATCTCCCCACTCAACCAGGTATCCCTGATATCTCGAACCATTAAATTCCTGAGATAGATCTGCGCATCCCTCAACGACTCCGCCCGTCCCATCTTCTCATCAAACAGATTCATATAAAACCGTTCCATCAAAATCGATGTGGGCAGATCAGGCACATTCCATAAACTCATCACCAGCGTCTTAGCACCTGCAAGTGTAAACGCACGCCTCATCCCCAGTACACCTTCGCCCGAATGAATCACTCCCAAACCGGTATTGCACGCTGAGAGGACAACCATCTCAGTGCCAAGTAAATCCAGTCCTGAAACATCCTCGGCGGTGAGAATTCCATCTTCCGCGTTTTCAGGTAATGACTTACCGCCTAGGAATGTATTAGCTCCGGCGAGAGTAAGACCTGAACGCAGTAATGGATTATCAAATGCATCCTGTTCCGATTTATCATCCAGAAAAAATCCGTGTGTCGCGAGATGAAGAATACGCGGCGATTTGATACCTCTTATTTTTTCCTTCAATATATCCGGACCATACATTGGCTCCACATCAAGTAACTCGCCAATTCTTCCTGCCTCCATCCTCGTTCCCGGTAGCCTCTTAAAGTACAGATCCAATGTAAAGACATCCTTCGATATTCTTGATTCGACCGCACCCGTACTCGCTTTCGCATCTTCAGTCTCATCACCAAGGTCAAAATCCGGATCTGCCGCTATAACAGGCTGAGTCGATGTGAATTGTCCGGCTTCAGACATCGTTAAAAGATCGCGCCCCGCAGTCAGATAGCTTATCCCGAATTCATCCAGTAGAAATTTCCCGTCCCCACCCGGAAGTATTTCAAATGGAAGATTGTTCAACTCACCATCTGGAGCGATAATCAAATTCGGAGCGTCTTCGGAATTTAATTCAAGTGGATCGATTAACTTCCCTCTCAATGCAACTCCATATTTTTTCCAGTCAGACTGATTTCCATTTCCCGAAATAGTCTTCCTGAAATTTCTCACAGCCTGATCGACTTCATTCGAATTTCCGATCTCAACCAGATTCACCAATCCTGATTCTCCCGACCCCAGCGTATACACAATATAATTTGCATCGCCCCATTCATCGTCTCTCTCCGCAACAAAACAATCGAAATTGTATTTTCTGAATTTTACATACTCTACCAGCACCGAATCTGCCGGAATCACTCCCGCAACCCTGCCCACACTCACCTCGCCAAATTTATCCTCAAGATTCATCTCAGGTATCTTCCTTACCAGTTCACCTTCTAATTTGTTTCGCTCCCTGTTCCATTCACCAAGAATTTTCTCGTGGCCCTCACATCCCTCGTTTCCCGGACCCGCAAACGTCTTTCTTGCGATCCTGCTCTTTATTGCTGAAAGCTCATCCAGCATCCCTCTCAACTCTGGATATTTGCCCCCTAAAACCGACATCTGCTGAACCGCCATCGCCTCAGCCGCTATCGCTTTCCTCTTCAAAAGAAATTCAAATGAATCCCTGACAATTTCATCGGAGTCAGGATACTTCTCCAAAACAATCGATAAATAGAACTCGAGAAAATCCTTTATCTCCCGCAAATACTCAAGCCTCTCCTTATCGGATCCCGTCGAAAAAATGTGGCCGATCAAACTGTCATACGATTTAATCGAACCATTCAGTATCTTAAGGCATTCATCGAATCTGCCGGTCACTGCAAAAATTTTAGCGAGTATGAACCGTCCCCTCGCAACCGACGGGTGTCCTTCATGCAGATTCTCAGCCTGAATGCCTATATAGTCATTGATAAGCCCTTCCGCTTTCTCAAAATTTCTCCGTTCGAAATATAAATTTACAAGCTCACGGATGGGAAACGAATAATTAATGTGCTTCTCACCCGCAGAGCTTCTGATAATTTCAGCCGCTTCTGTCAGTAGCCGCTCAGCTTCAGAATATTCTTTCCTTTCAAGATACACACGTCCCAGGCAGTAGATCTCCCTACCATATTGAAGATTCTCTTTCCCGTAAACTGAATCGACAGCATCCCTCGCCCTGACATAATGCGCTTCAGCCTCATCTGATATATTCTTTGAGAAGTAAATGTCGCCGAGTTTTTCCCAGATAAGTATCGGCAGCGCACGATTTTCCCCTAATTGTTCAAGCGCGATTTCCAATCCCTCGTTCAAAACATCCAGAGCGTTATCGTAGAATCCCAGAAACACCAACAGATTTCCTGTTGTAGTCAGGCAGTACGCGTACTCCGCGTTATCCTTGCCCGATACATTGGAAATTATCTCAAGCGCTCTCTGGTAATTATTAAGTGCTGCCTTGAAATCCCCATTGTGATAATGTGCAAGCCCCAGGTTATTCAACGACTTTGCGTATGAAAGATGATTCTCCCCGACAGTAGCTTTCCTGAGCCTCTCGACCTCTTCCATCGCTTCCTGGAATTTCGCAAATTCGGACAGGTAATAATGGTTGCCCCCTGTCACGGATATGCATTCGATATAGAGCTCATCTTCTTCAGATACAGTCTCCCTGCAATTCCTGATCGCTTCCCTCATCACTTTTTCAGCATCTGAAAATCTCGACATCAACTGGTACGTTTTACCAAGTACTAACAAGCTCGAAGCAATCGATTTATCCGTCTCCCCATAAATTGCCCTCTTTATCTCAAGTGCCTGATTAACATATTCTTCCGCGGCCGAAAAATCCGACAGCTCGTACTGAATGCGCGCCATATTATGAAGTGAATCCGCATAAAGAACGTCACTTTCATCTATGCTTGATTCACACATCTTCAGCGACTCTTCCGCCAGTGGAAGCGCTTCCCTGATCTTTGTCTCTTTAAGAAAATGCT